>Ga0214542_1000300_pt1 | contig 84114 bp, 56 predicted proteins | sample CNSS1metaG_FD_160096 | JGI IMG/M metagenome (GOLD analysis project Ga0214542, IMG submission 160096) | Root nodule microbial communities from cowpea collected in UCLA plant growth center, Los Angeles, California, USA - CNSS1 | ecosystem: Host-associated > Plants > Roots > Nodule | place: USA...
TATATATATATATATATATATATATATATATATATATATATATATATATATATGTATATATATATTTTATTATATATGACTTTTGATTAGAATAATTTATAAAACTTCATATTTTATGGTTCCATATGACTAATGTATTTTAAATATTGGTTTAAGCTTTTATATCTATGTTTTTTTTAACAAAATTTAACATAAATTTCGTCTTGTATTTTTGTTTTGTACCGAATTCATAATGCATAATATGTCTACGTTTTATTTTAACAATGATCCATATATACGTATTTTCTTTTAATTTAATATATAACTCAAAAATTTAATTATAAATTTTAATTATTCAACAATATTGATTTACTACACCTAACTAATAATATATTACTATTATTATTGTTAATATGATTCATATTAATAACTATTTATTATTATTATTATTATTAATATTATTATTTTCATTATTATTATTATTATTATTATTATTATTATTATTTTCAACATTGTGTATGGAATTCATGATCCACAGTATACCTACACTATTCTACTACTATTATTATTTAAATAAATATTACCGTTATTTTTATTAATATGTATTATTATTATTAATATTACTGTTATTCTATTATTATTGTTATTATTTTACATTATTATTATTCGGAGTAGTAATAATAATTATAAAATTATTATTATTATTATTTTGTACGTTGTAACACATAATATATCTGTATTTTATTTTAGCTATAATTTCTATACACACATTTTATGTTATTATTAAGGTTTGTATGATCTAGTATATTAATTTTAAGAAATTTTTATTAAAATAATATTATTTATTTATAATTAATTTTTTTATTATTATTATAAAGATATACACAAAATTTATAATTTAACTTTCTTATATTATATAATTCTAAACTTTAATGTTAAATTTATAATCAAATATAATTATAACATTATATAAATGAATTTTTTCAAATATAATAAAACAATTAATTTTTCTTAACACGAAATAAAGAAAAAACAAAAGATCGTGCGTATAATACTAGTTGGTAAAAAAAAAAACTTTACTTTAGGAAATGTATTGGTTTATAAAAGAAAAGTCACATAATTTTCATCATGCATCACTTTTAAATAATTGTATAATTGCATAGTATCTAACACCTCATTTAATTAATAACGTAGTTAAAAAAAGTGTACACTGTTACACTAGAATAATATCGTAGTGCAGTCTCGGAATTTAAAAGTAACTCCATACAAATATCCAAAACGCATAACAGTGTCAAACAGAACTAGATACAAATATTCCATAGTAATCAAAAAGGGAATTTAAAGGGCAGTTAATACATGGGTCGTGGCCCTAAAAGAAAATCCACTAAGTAGGATCCAACCGGGCGGGCTAAGCAGCAGAGTCACCATTCCCCTGTTGACCGCGAGAACCTCTCACCTATGCTCACATCAATAAATTGATTATCATTGCAAAAGAGAAGAACCACATACAAGACAATCAAACAAACAAGCAAACATGGTAAGCTAGAGTAGAAATAGTTTCTCAAGCAGTCACATGCAAGTACACAATCCAGCAGTATATACTGACTCGACCTATCCGGATACATATAGCCTAGTCGGATTCAGCGGATGCTTGCACTTGTGGTGGATTACCCTGCTCACCCCCGAGCTAAGTGTTACAAGTGTTACAATGTTCCAATCTCCCCACATAAGGTTAGTCCTTAATGAGTTTCAGGCCTCCTGCTACTCTCACCACAAGAGTCAGTCCGCTCTAAGTGAGACTAACTGACTCCTTAGAGTGTCAGGATGCAAACTTACCTTGAATCCTTACAAGACTATATAGATGAGGCACCACCATGGACTCCCACTAACAGAGGCCATGAAATTACGTCCCGACCACTGAAGCACGACCCTGAAATCCCACCTAGAGATTTCAAGGAATTACGCACTGACCACCGACCAATCATAATCAAACAAGTAATGCTTATCGTGCATATATAAATCTCATGTCAACCTTTATAACCAACCTCTTTTATATTCCAGGTCAAACCCATACCAACTCATCATCCTCCATCCATGAACATAGAATTTCCTTTCATTCATATATCATGCTACTTTAATTACCAACTATTTCATGTTCATTACATGCCAAGAATTATCCAAGTTCATCCTTCAACCCTCATGTTAAACTCATAAGCCACAAACCATCATGCATCATGTTCACACAAAGTCACTCAGTTCATACTTTAAAAGGCATAATCCGAACAAACATGTATTCAATATCCAACAACGAAGAAAACAAAGACCAAACATACCCCTCGCTCAGCCCCTCACTTAGGCAGAAGGGCCTCGCTCAGGCGAGAGGTCTCTCTTGCTCAGGCGAGCTCCATTCGCCTAGGCGAGAGCTCAAATCAGGAACAGTGGCACTGTCGCGCTCTCTCGCTTAGGCGAGACCTCCTCGCCTAAGCGAGATGGGCTTTTGCTCAAAACAAGAGTTCGTTGCCTGAGCGACAGCTTGAGCAAGCAGCCTGGGCGAGTTGCTGCTGATCTCGCCTAGGCAAGACACACTCGTTTGGGCGAGAAAACCAGAACCCGTCACTGTTCGCGCAGGCAGATACATCCAAACAGACCAAAACATGTTTTTAATAGTTCCCAAATAGTTTGTAATGGTAACCCAATATTCAACTCACGAAACAAGACCAGACATATAAGAAAACACAATAAAACAGCAAGCCCTAACTTCCCCGTACCTGAAAAGGGCTAATATAAGCTTTGACCCTTAAGCTAAAACACCCAATAGCTCCCGAGGCAGATTCACGAACTAAAACAGCAGCAAGGACAAAATGGCAGGGTTACTATTGGGAACTTTAATAGAGACCACGAAAACCGACTAAAAAAAAAGAGTACGGTACAAGAACCAACTTACTTGAGGCGATGTGCACTTCTGAGTTAGTACGAACAAGCGGAGACCAAACCCTAGCAGAGAAACGATATTGTCCTAAGAGGAAGGAGGCTGAACCTGAAAAGTGAGAAGAATGAAGGTTTCAGCTGGTTTAGGTGTCTTGGTTCCTTATGAGCCAACCATAAGCCCAACACTTTTGGGACAACCCTTTAAAAATAAAGGCAGAAAAACATGCGGGCTTTACATAGTATCATTAAAAAAGTTAAAAATATATTGATCTATTAGTTTAAAACTAAGAAAAAAAATTAATTATTTATTTTTAAACTTTTGTAAAAAAATTATCAACATATAATTTTGTATATGTTAAAAATGTCATTAGTTTTTCTTTGGGATATAGAAGTTATACAGAAGAATAAAAATATTAATTATTTTTACAGTTTTTTTATTTCATATTTTCTTTCACAAATTTGAACCGACTGATTATTTACAAGTTTATCATTATTGATGCCCCTATATATCTTGGGATCACCAAATCACTCTTAATTAAGACAATTAAAATAAACCCAAACTAATTTAATAGTTAATCTCGACCACGTATTTACTGACTAAATTATTTTCTCAAATTATTACTATTTTATAATTTTTGTTAAGATTTATGAAATAGTTAAATTCAGTGATTAAATTAAGATTGAAAGTAAACAAAAGAGCATAATTGGAGAGTTCATCCATGTGATCAATCTCCAGTTGCAATGCAATGCGCATGCTTGTTCATCTCCCATCATCATCATCATTGACAAACCCTAATCCCCTACCAAAATGGTGAAGAAGGTCCCCGATTGGCTTAACAGCTCTCTCTGGTCCTCATCGCAGTCATCCTCTCCCCCATCCGCCGCGGCCAGCCCCTTCCAACAGCCTCCGCGTCCTCTGCGCCCCGCCGTTGCCATCCCTTCCGAACCTCCTCCGCCTCCCGTCGTCCAAGATCCTCCACCGACGCAGAGAATTGAAGATTCGCCAATCGAAGATCACGGTGACGTCTTTCCCTCCGCCTACGACGTCACTCGCCAGGCTCACTTGCTGGCCGAGGTTCGCTAGCTTTTGTAAAATGACAATGAACTTGTGTTGATTAATGTGTTTAACTCGAGTATTGATTCTGTGATGGTTTGATTTGGTTCAGTTGTCGAAGAAGGTGGTGGATATGAGTGAGTTGCGGAGTCGCGCGTGTCAAGGTATTCCTGATGCTGCTGGGATACGCTCTACTGTGTGGAAGGTTAGGTCTCTTTCCCATTCTATTTTTTTTTTTTTTTTAATTTTCTTCATTTTATTTTAGTTTTTTTTTCCCTCCAAAGTAGTTGTTGTCGCCGAACTAATACTGTAAGAACTTTAGTTTATCAACTAATATGAACTAAATTCAAACATGACTTTTAAAATAGTATTTACACAAATGGAGCAGGCTTACCATATGTAATTTGCCATTGGAATATAGATTCACATCCTTACCGAATCTTAGTTGATAGAGTATCAGTGCATTTTAATTAGTTATCTGTAGTGTCTTGTCTGTGATGAGTGAGATTGATACTTGTTAAATCCTGTTTAAGTGTTTGTTTGGTATGAGTAGGAGTGGAGTGAGTCTTGGATTGTCTTTTAATTTAAGAGAAATAGGAAAAAGATAAAGAATGTAAAAATATTTTCTGTGATTTTTAGGTTAATTAGATTTATTCAGGAGAAATGCAACGAGGATTTCCTCGCTAGGGATGTGCATTTTGAGTTAACTAAGGAAAGATGCGACCTACTGATTCCTGTTTCATTCCAACCAAATAGGTCAAGGGTGCTAAATAGTAATGTTTTTGTTAGAGTGCTTTTTGTTAGTGTGAAATGTTTTCCTATAGGTCGAAAGAGGGATGTGAGATTATAAAACACTGTTGTAATTTATGCTCGTTGACATTTACAGCTTTTGCTTGGATATCTTCCTCCAGATCGAGGGCTTTGGTCATCTGAATTAGCAAAGAAGAGGTCCCAGTACAAACAATTCAAAGAGGAAATTTTGATGAATCCTGTAAGTTAGTTTGTTAGGGGAGCTCTGATGCCTTTATGCTATGATCTCGTTGATTTTCTTAACTTTAACCTTGTTTTTTTTTAGAATTGAGGGTTGAAGCCAAAAATATGACTTAGTTGTTGAACTAAAGTTGTAGGACTAACTTTTCTTTGCATATTATCACATTTATTCTTTTTATCAAACTGTGTTTTATAGAAGAGTGACAATTTTAAGGACTCTATTGTCATTGGAAAACTATATTAGAAAGAGAGTGACACTGAATTGAAACTATATAATTTTTAATACAACATGGATGCTTTATTTATTTTTGAGAAAAATGAATCAATACACTAAATAGAGGGGATTTGATATGCTTTAACAGTTTGTAAGGTGAGACTTGCTACTACTTATATACTATAATTTAGCTTAATCTCTAATTGATGTGGGTTGTTTAACACACCTTTTCACGCCGAGTATTGGATACCTCAAGTGTTGGACTTGAGGGAACTCGATAGCGGGTGACATGAGACCTAAAAACCTTAATTAGGATAACCTCTGACTGATACTATTTTAAAAAGGTAAAATCTATGCCTAACTTAGCCCTATAAATTTGATTTGTAAAGTGATGTTTGCACTTACTTATATACTATAATTAATATTATAAATTTATCACATCTTAAAAATGTGGGGTTTAAGTTTAATTAATCCTACAAAATTGGCTTGTAAAGTGAAGGTTGCACCCATTTCGATACTATAATTCGGCTTTATCTTGAAAAATAGACATCTCAAATGTGGGACTCGGGGAACTTGATAGTGGGTGATATGAGACCCAAGAAACTTGGCTAGGATAAACACTTAATAGCTCGGATACCATTTTAAAATAGTGGAATTTAAGCCAAACTCAGTCTCACAAAACTAACTAAGGGTTTCCACCTACTTATATACTATATCTAGTCAATGTGTGCTCTTTAACATATATGATACTAAAATAAATAAAAATGTTCTTGATAATTATATATATATATATATATATATATTATAATTATAGAAAAAAAAGGACTAGATCGTATATATCAAGAATATCTAGATTATGAACATATTCTCATAATCTAGATATTCTTGATATATAGGATCTACTCCTTTTTTCTATAATTATAATACTCTTCCTGAAGGCATATAAGTTTTATGTCAACTGTTTACTAGAGTTGACAAATCTAGTGGTGATGTCTTCAAACCTATGTTTTTCTCTAATGAAGTGACGATTCACCTCAATATGTTTGGTACTCTCATGTGACTAATGTGTAATGGTTACAGACAATGTGTAATGCTGTTTGATCTTGGCACTATACTTTGTTTCTTACTTTGGAAGGTGTTAAATTGCCTCCAACAAGCACACATTACCTTGTAATGGAACGCCACCTGCCTAGTGACCTTGTCTAGTCAGTTTCAATATATTCAAAATTTTAGTATTTTCTTTATCTTCATAAATGTGGTCTTTGCCAAGGGCCTTCTTAATATACTCTAAGATTTGTAGACTACATCCTAATGGTGTTGATAAGGAGAGTTTAAAAACTATATACTACACTTACTTCAAGTATGATGTCAAGAGGAGTCACAATGAGGTAATTTAGCTTACCAACTAAACTTCTGTATCTCCCAGGATTAGAATATCATTCTTCTTGGTTGGGTACAAGTTTGACACTTGGATCTATTGGTGTGCCCACAAGTTTACAATTAGCATCTTTTTTTAATCTAGATTGTTGAGAGAGCATGGTTTATTTAAAATATGAACAAACCATCCTTGAATTGTGCAATCTCTCAGCCAAGGAAATATGATACAGTAGGTGTCCAAGCTTTTTGTCTAGAATTCTTTGAGTAAATATTTGTTAGAATAATTATTAAATCTATGTATGTTAGAGTAATCATTAAGTCTAAAGTAGGGAGTAGTGTGTAGGAACCTCTTCCAGCTGTACCTAGTTCTATGCCTAGCAGTCTAGGACAGTCTTTTGATCTTTCATCTTTCCATTGTATCTGATTTCTATCATTATAAATGGAAAATCATAAGAGGGATCTTTCAAGCCCTCCAAAATATATTTTCTCTCTTTTTAAGCTTTAGTATATTTTTTTTTTTTTTTTTTTTTTTTTTTCAATTTTTTTTTTTTTTTTTTTTAAATTTTATTATATTTTTTTTTTTTTTTTTTGTACAATATCCTCATTATCACCACAATGAAAAAGATGCATTCCTAGTGGTCGTTGGAAGATTTGCCATAAAACTTGTAAGAGGCGATGCCAAAACAGTGAACATGAACCTGGGAGAAAGCTTTGCAAAAACAATTCTGCAGACAATGGGTTTACTTGGCCAACACAGCTTTAAGAAATGCTCTAGATACTATGTTAAACTTTAGAAAAGAGAGAGACATCAAGTTGAAACTGTGTTTTTTGGACAACATGAATGCGTTATTTATGGCGAGAAAAAGGAATCAATACAATAAATAGGAGAGATTTGATATCCTCTAATAACAAATATATGATATGTGGGTATAAATGATAATGTTCTTATAATGCATATAGAATAATCAAGATATTGTTGATGATATAGAATCTGCTCCTTGCTTCTATAATTATAACAGTCACATTAAATTTTTGAATTTTATTGTAATTTAATTGGTTCTCTCTTTGTTACATTGATAGGGTGCATGTGTGTCCAAGTGCAATTATTGCAGAATTAGTGATTGATTGTTGATGTATACTCTATTCTATTTGCTTTATCTATTTGGCTCTCTGAATGTTTTGGTGGCTAGCTAGTCAGAAATCACAAGGAAGATGTACAATCCAACAATTTGCGATACCGATGATGCTGATTGTGAAAGGGTTTTGCTCTCTAGATCAGAAATCACTCATGGGGAACATCCTTTGAGTCTTGGGACGACAAGTGTATGGAATCAATTTTTCCAGGTATAAAGCAAAGTGCTCTACTATTTACAATTTAAAGTGAGAATCATCATATACCTACCTCTTAGCTTAAAATTGTTGGTGGTGGTATTCTAGAGGTGTTGTGAAAGTCTCAGAACACTTAAGGAATTGTATCGGATTATAGGTAAGTCAGAATTTTTGCTGAAAAATAGAACAAGGAAGGAGAACACTTTTTGGGCTGAATAATTTTGTGTTTTCTCTTTCACATTTCAACAGCACATACAAATATATTTTATAGATAGACAAGTGACTCTTAAACTACAAGAATTTACATTTAGATAAAGAGTCACAATGGTAGAGTCACAAATATACTTGACTGTCATTAATGAAAATGCATGGCATTGTACTCTTGCAACAAACAAAAGCTGTGTAAATATTACAATGCATTTTGGTAATGCTGCAAATATTCCATCAATATTGTCTCATTTAACTTTACATGAATGGGTGAAAAGTGAGAACAAAAACTATTCTTCTTGAAGCTTCCTTTACCAAAGAAAGGTGGATTGATCACATTTGCCTGATCTGTAATGACAATCACATTGTCTATTGTGAGATGCTTCTCCAAAGTTAACAGTACTGCACTGTGATCTATTTGTTCCAATAATGACATGTCCTTGTGAAATTGTGTGAGCAGATTTGTTACCACACAACCAATGATCTTGCTTCTGTCAAAATTTAATTATTAATGAACTTCGGTTGCCCATTTACTGCAGCACAGTTATATAAGTCTCTTGCTTATGCATTATAATACTTTGTGCCAAGGCTGTTGTGAAGCAAATCTTCCACTTTGCATTTTACAGGATACAGAGATCATAGATCAAATTGACCGAGATGTAAAGCGTACTCATCCTGATATGCATTTTTTCTGTGGTGATTCCCAATTTGCTAAATCTAATCAGGTTTTAACTTTATTTGTCTTGAATTTCATTCAAACTTGAAATTCAAATACATTTCTTTGTGAACCTTTCTACTTTTTTTGGGGGGCATTTTCAGGAGGCTTTGAAGAATGTATTAATTATTTTTGCGAAGTTAAACCCAGGTGTAAGATATGTGCAAGGGATGAATGAGTTATTGGCTCCTCTCTTCTACGTGTTCAAAAATGACCCAGATGAGGAAAATGCAGTGAGTATATATGAAGAACTCTTTTAATCTTCTAGATTTTCATTATATGATCTATCATTGAATTGCATTATCAAACCCTTCAATCTCGATTATTGTACGTGTTTGTAATTGTTGAATATAGTGAAAATGAGGTATTGGGTTAATTTGCCTTGTGTAGAAAACACACATACGATACTGTATTTATAATAAAGAAAATATGGGCTAAGCCCAAATGCAAATAAATATGTAAAATAACATAAGACACGATATAAATATCTAACACTCTCACTCAAACTGGTGTATATAAATCATATATACCAAGCTTGTTACAAATATAATAAATTCTAGGTACTTATAAAGACATAGTGAAAATATTTGCTAATTCATCACTTGAGTTAACAAACTCAGTCTTGATGTTTCTAGATACAATCCTTTTTCAAATGAAATGACAATTAATGTTATTGTGTTTGGTCCTCTCATGAAAGACATGATTAGAGCTAATATGAAGAGTTGCCTGATTGTTACATATAAGTGTCATTTGAGTGACATCTCCAAATTGCAACTCTTTGAACAATTGCTTAAGTCTAACAATTTCATAGGTGGTTGAGGCCATCGTTCTATATTTTACTTTTGCACTAGATCTTGCTACAGCACTTTGTTTCATGTTCTTCCAAAGAGATCAAGTTACCACCAATGGAGACACAACATCTAGAAGTAAATCTTCTATTAGAAAGAGATCCTGCCCAAGCACCATCTGAATAACAAACAACTCCCGTGTGGTTATTGGAACCATATAACAAACCTTTTCTAGGAGATCAGTTTAATATACGAATGACTGTATTCCAATGATCTTCACATAGGGAATTCAGGATGAGTAACAATAAGATAATTCAAATTTCCAACTAATCTTCTATATTGCTTAGGATTTGAGAAAGACTCCACCTGATTTGGTAGAAGTTTGGTATTAGGATCCATTGGTGTATTAATAAATTTAGAATTCATCAACCCAATTTCTTCCAAAATATCCATTGCATACTTTCTTTGAGATATAACAAACCATCGTTGGATTGTGCTACCTCAATACCCAAGAAATATCTAAGTTTGCCAAGATCTTTGGACTGAAAATGGTGACAAAGACGTTGTTTAATTTGGGAGGTGCCATGGTGGTCACTTCCTGTAGGAACAATGTTATCAACATATAATATCAAATAGACACAACCAACACTTAAGTGATGATAAAAGACTAAATGATCTGCTTCACTGCAAGTCATACTAAATTGTTGAACAATACTGCTAAATTTTCCAAACTAGGCCCTAGGAGATTGTTTTGTGAAGATGACATACCAATCCAGAAAACTCCCCTTAAGCAGCAAAACCTAGAGGTTGTTCCGTATAAATTTCTTCTTGCAAATCTCTATTAAGAAAAGTATTTTTGACATCTAGTAGGTAAAGAGGCCATTGTTGAAGAACAACCATGGCTATAAATAAGTGAACATAAGCCATCTTTGCACTGGAGAAAAAGTATCACAATAATCCAAACCAAAAATTTGTGTAACAGAAGATATACCTGTGCTTGCAACAAAAGTAGTGGAACTAGAGTTTTGATGATTGTCATACCATTTGAGAAATTCATTAGAAGAGGTAACAAAAGAAGCCATAGAGGAAAAGAGAAAAAAACCCTAAAAAATAAAAAGAGGTCCAATAAGATCAACAAGCCTAGATCCGAAAATAGAAGGATAAAGGAGTCTGACGACGTTGATCATAGTTGGAGAGAAATCTTCGAACGACGCGTGAGAGCACGTGTGGACTTCGATTGCGGCGATCTCGACAACGCTGTGGTTGCCTGGCTGTGACGAGCAGAATGGTGTGGTCACCAGTCTGAACTGTAACTCCGGCCATGGCAGAGGCAGCATTAGCAGCGGTGGCAGGTGCACTAGTAGCAATGATGAAAAAAGAAAACGGAGAACCTAAGCTCTACATATCATGTTGAATATAGTGAAAACTTGGTATAGGGTTAACCTCCTTTGTGTAGAAAATACACATAGGTAATGTATTTATAATAAAGAAAATGTGAGCTAAGCCCAAATACAAATAAATATGTAAAATAATATAAGACATAATATAAATATCAATCAGTAATCCTCACACTGCACTTGAAGGTGATGTAGTACATTCATTAAATTGTATTTGTGTTTTCTAAAGACCAACTAATATAAATTTCTTTTTTCTTTTTGATTTGTAAATTTCATTTGAAGAAGTGCTTATCCATGAAAGCCACATGCGTTTTTCCTTTCTTATTCTTATCTGATTAAACACACTATGAATAGAACGGGCAGCTAGAATGGGGACAACTATGGCAAATCAAAATTCAGGTGTGACTTATAGGCACGGAGACATGAAATTTTATCAAATGTAATACTGCATTGCCGTGATTTCATAAAAAATTAGAAAGGATTCGTAATAATTAATGACCGAGGGAATGTTGATTTTGTTGTAAATAATTTGCTTTTGTGGCATAAGGTGGAGTACTGTTGTAGATTCATATTACCGTCATGATTTAATTTATTATTGATTAACTCTGCTCAAGAGTTCCCTATCAATAATTTGCAGGCCTTTGCTGAAGCAGACTCATTCTTCTGTTTTGTGGAGCTCTTGAGTGGGTTACGAGATAACTTTGTTCAACAACTCGACAATAGTGTTGTGGGAATCCGTTCAACCATTACAAGATTATCCCAGCTTTTGAGAGAACATGATGAAGAGCTGTGGCGTCATCTTGAGGTCACCTCCAAAGTAAGCCAGTTTCTACTATATATATATATATATATATTATATGTTCTCACAAGTCCCCTTCCAGTTTAATTCTTGATACTATAATTAGTTATTAATAATTATTTATTTGCACAATGCATGATAGCAATATTATTATGCTAACTTTCTGTATTCCTATGCTAGTCCGTAATATTAATTTTGTTTAATAAGCTAAATAAGAATAAACAAGAAAATGTGGCTCCTTTCTGCTCCCTTTAATTATATGACCTTCTTGACTTACATCATTGGCTGTAATTCCTATGCAAACATTGTGTATTCCTATGCTATGTTAGTAATTATATTTTGGCTGGTATTATTGGTCTGTTTTCACTAGGGAAGTTTAAGATAGTGGTGCAATTATCACTTTAGTGAATTGGGTAAAATTTTAAGAACATACTTACATGGGTAAAATGTATAAGAATGTTTACTTACATCATTGGCTGTAATTGGTCGTTGTGAGGTGATGTGTTGTCGATAGTGTGTTCAATGCACCATTGCATGTATTGTGTAGTGCCATGCAAATCACTATTTTTGTGGACATTTATAAATGATTATGGTGATCATTTGTTGTTCATTTATCATGATACCATGGTCAATATCTATTTTCTTTTCTCATGTCTTCTTTGTGAAGCCTATGTAAGTTTAATGGGTCGTTAGGAATAGATTGACAAAGGTCAAATTGTTTCATAACTTGATTAGTTTGATAAAACCCTATAATTATGAAACATATAAGTACAACTGCAGGACTTACAAGATAATCTTTAACATTTCATGTGCGACATTATTTCTATGATAAGGAGTCTACAAAACCTGAAATAAAAAAATGCAATTAGCATACCTAAGTCTGAAAATATGATAAAAAAGAGCTGGAGAGATCGAGTATCTCTTAGCTGATCTGTGTTATTTATAGAAGAAAATACATCAAGAATACCAAGGGGTAAAGAAATGGCTACATCTAGGTAATTAATGCTAATAAGCTAAACAATCTTTTGGGAAAAACTAATTAGCCTATCTAAACAAGTTAAGTTATATTACCAAGATAAATTATTCTAATACTCCTCCCCAAGTTGGACTATATAGATTCTATGTACCAAGTTTAGAACATATAAATTGAATCTGAGGTCCTCTTTGGGATTTTGTTAACACATCTACTAGTTGATTATTGATTATTAGATCTAACAAACTTAGTACAAACTTCTTTCGACAACATCTCCAATAAAATCACATTCAAGTTCTATGTTTTTGGTCCTCTTGTGTAATATACGATTAAAGACGATGTGGAGAGCTACTTGATTATCATAATAATCTTCATTTGTTAGATCTCAGAGAATATTAATTCTTTAAGACATTGTTTCACCAACACAAGTTCACAAGTGAGAAACACCATTGTGCTATATTCAACTTCAACACTAGATCGGGCAACAACAGTTTGTTTCTTGCTTTTCCAAGAAATAATGTTGCCTCCAATGAAAATACAATACCTTGTAGCTGAGCATCTATCCATAGGAGATATTTCCCAATCAACATCACAATATCTAAAAGTTTGCGTATCCATTTTATCTTCATATAGTAGACTTTGTCCTAGAGCCTTTTTGAGGTATCTAAGATATGAATGATAGCATTCCAATGATTGATACAAGGATTGTATAAATTGATTAACAACACTAATTGCAAAAGGACAAACCATGCCTAGTAATAGTGAGAGAAATAAATTTTCCAACTAGTCTTCTATCATTAATTTTCTAAACAGAGGTTCACTTTCATCTATCATTAATTTTTTATTTGGATCCATAGGCCTCGTGGGAGTCCGGTAAACTAGGATCGTAAACTCAAATTCACTCGTAAGAGTTTACTTTAAATAAAAAAAAAATTAAAATATTTATAAATAATATAATAACATATTGTTATATGATATTATAAATAACTTTTTGTATATTTTTATTAAAATATTATTAATATTATTATTAGTTGGTCATATTGTATTTTTAAATATTTTTATATTATTTTAACTATTTTTTTAATAAATTTAATTAATTATACATATCATATTTAATATTTAATATAATACAAAAATTCCTCTGAATTGATATGCAAACTTTTGAGCCCAATGACTTTGAGGCCCAAAAGCCATAAAAAACCCTAACCTACAAACTTCATCTTCCATGACTCCTTACCAACGCAACCAACTTATGAGCAGGAAACCTTACGAGTGCAGTAGGAAGGTTGCATACATGAGTAGCCATGAACGCGAGCACCCACGAACTTGAGCTCCCACGTGCGACGAAGATCGAGGAACAGAGGGGATGACGAGCACCACGACAGGAAAGGGTCCAACAAATGCACGATGGAGAGTGCTTTAGAAGAAGGAATGAAGAAGGGCTGAATCAGAAAACACTGAAACCCTAATCCCAAAGAGTTTTCTTCACAAATGTGTTCCAAAAGATTGTTTTTGTTTGAATGTTTTTTCTCTTCGATCTCGCTAAATTGTTCCAAACTTGCGAGTTTGACGAAGTGAATGGAGTCTACATCCAATTCTATTGAGTTCACTTGAAAAATGAGTTTGCTTTCGAGTTAACTCGGAAGCCATGACTAGGAACGTAAACTCGTCCGAGTTAACGAGTTAAGTTGCGAGTTTGATAACCATGATGTCTAGTAATAGTGAAAGAAGTAAATTTTCCACCTAGTCTTCTATATCTAAAGCATATTTCGTTTGAGAAACTGCAATGACTTTCTTTGATTGACCTACCTTAATGCTTAGAAAGTATCTGAGACATCCGAGGTTTTTGGTGCGAAAGTAATTGCATAAGTGTTCTTTTAGTTATGAGATTCTAGCAATATCATTTATTGTAATAACGATGTCATCAACATACACAATTAAGTAAATACATTTTTCAGGTGAGGGGATTGTTCAAGACTATAGAGAGATCAAGTAACTTTCAAGTTAAGCCAAACACCCCCTGAGCAACAAATCTAGGAGGTTGCTCCATGTAAATGTCTTCTAAATAACCATGAAGAAAATAATTTTTGATATTTAATTGATGGAGAGGCTAATGATGTACAATTGACATGGCAAATAAGAGACACACAATAGTCATTTTTCCCACAATAGAAAAATTATCACCATAATAAAGGCCATATATTTGATTATATCCTTTGGCCAATAATCTAGCTTTGAGGTGACCAACTTTACCATTTGGCCAACTCCAATGGCTTAAACCCAACAACAACCAATAACCCGATTAGTTGCAAAAGGGTACACTCAAATTTATAGCCTCAATTATAGTGATACTTTCTCTCAAGTGGACAAGATGACTACTATTCGCCTCTTCTTTGCCATGACAGCCATTCGTCATTGGCCATCCCATCAATTGGATATCAAAAATGCCTTTTGTACATGGAGATCTTGCAAAGGAGTGTATACATGTACCAACTTCCTGGGTTTGTTGCTCGGGGGGAGTTTGGTAAGGTTTGGAAGTTGCGTCACTCTCTATGATCTCAAGCAATCTCCACGTGGTGGGTTCGGTAAATTCAGCTCAATTGTTCAAACTTTTGGGCTAAAATGCAATGAAGCAAATCATTAAGTTTTTATTGTAATACCCCTCTTGGAAAATGTATTTACCTAATTGTCTGTGTTGATGATCAACTTGTGAACTTATATGGGTTAAACAATTTCTTTGAGAGCTTAATTTCTGCGAAATTGAGACCATGGAGATGTACGGTGACAACCAAGCTGATCTCCACATTGCATCAAATCCAATGTTTCATGAGAAGACTAAACACATAGAAATTAAATACCATTTTGTTCGGGAAAAATTGTTGTCCAAGGAAATTTGTACTGAGTTTGTTGGATTATAGGTGGTAGAGTGTAGGAAACATCCATCCATTGTACCTAGTGCTACACCTAGGTGTCTAGTGCAGTCCCTAATCTTCCATGTATTCTTGTATCAATTTTTCATTGTATATAGAAGATTGTGAGAGGGGTTCTTTAAGCACTCTAATCATAATTTTCTCTCTGTTTTGAATCTCAAGTAGGTTAATAGAACAATCAAGGACAAAAAGAACCAACTCCTTGAGAACTAACTTTGGATTCATTGACTAAAATAATAACATGTTAAATTTTGGGATGAGGAAGGGAAGAAAACAAGGAAGCATTACTATAAATGTGATTAAAAGCACTTGAGTCAAATATCCATGGATTTTGACATTCCAAAGTTTGAGAAATGCAAGATTTTGACAAACTAGACTAGGTAATAACTATGCTTGGGTGTCGAACTTCAACCTGAGATTCTTGATATTCTTTGTTAGAATATAATCAATGGTTACAGATTTCTAGGAGGTCAACCATTATATAATCTCATTAACTAAGGTGATGGATTCCATATTCTTATGTGCCTTTATTGTAATTGATTCTATTCAATAGTATAAATACATATTGTGTGGTCTGCATTAGACACACAATACATTAAGAACATATACAATTCTATATTCTTCATTAAGAAATTGTGGTTCAACCTTATTAGATTAAAAGACATTTGTAGAAGACTCCATTAACAATCAAAACGCAACAACATATAAGGTCCACATTAACACTCCAATCAAGTTAGGACATTGATGACAAACCAATATCTAGGCTAACACCCATAGCAGCAAACCAATAGCTACCCACAACCAACAACATGAATCTCTTCTCAAAGTCGGAAACTACAATCTACACTCCACATCTAGTGCCAATTGTAAAAGATGGCAAACAATGGTGGAGGAAGAGTATGTGATAGAAGATGAGGCCTTAAAGAGAGAAGGAGCCTCCCACGAAAAGCTGAAACTGGAGAAGATGTGGAGTTGTTGCGATGACAGGAAGATGGCGGTTGACCTTCACGTGCTAAGTTGCAATGAATGGAGATGATGTGTGTGGTGGAGAATCAGGTGACGTGACCAAGGTGAGTTGGACGACAAAGAGAAAAGTGGTACTTTATACACTCACTTAAGTCCGTATTTTGATATGGGGAGTTTGGTGCGAACTTAATTGGGATGCAATCTTATAAAATATTAGGGTTCATATAATTATGGAATATTAGGATCATATAATTATAGAATACTAGGGGTCATATAATTATGAAATATTAGGGATCATATATTATGGAATATTAGAGGTCATATAATTATTGTATATGAAAGGTCATTATAAACCCTACATTTACTGAGAAAACAATTCACCTCATTACGAAAGATGAGCAGTCAAGGAGGCACGAAACACAAAGGCCAAGTTCTACGTCCGAACTATCGTAAGTGCTTGGAGATTATTGTTTTGTTGGAACAATCTAAATCGTAGTCCATGCGAAGTGTTGCTTAATAATATGAAGTTGATGAGAAAGTCATTCAAAACTTGATTCGAGAATTTTCCCTTTTCAAATGTGGATCTATTCGGGATGAAGACTTAAATGAGTGCGGACTTAAGTGAGTATATATTGTAGATGGCATCTAAGGGCAATGTATTCACTCTATCTCAATGAGTTGAATCATACTCAATGTTCTTCATGACGAAACAAAGACCAGGGAGAGATGACATCAAAATAGGATGATGGTCGACAATGATGAACAGCCAAAAAACCTTTAGAGTGGGATCAACCTACACTGATACCAACCTAAGACAAAAAATATAATAAAAAGAGCTTAAGAGATGGATTATCTCTTAATTGTTCTTTGTTATTTATTTATAAAAGAACATTACATCAAGAATACCAAGAGGTACACGGAAAGGCTTTATCTTGGTAATTAGTGCTATGCGAAACAACCTCTTAGGATAAACTAATTAACCTATCTAAACTAATTAAGTTATACAACCAAGATAAACTATTGTAACAAGCATAATTAATAAAGTAGATCCAATTGGAATAAGATTTTAGTTGTGCATCATTAACGACCTCCTTTGACGATAAGCAATTAAACATTTACCATAATAGGTGAACTATGTTGGTAGGTGTGTTTTCCCTTTATGCAGGGTGAGATCATCTATCATAAGCAACTATCATATTTAAGTAAGCATTAAAAATGTATCTTTATACATTGAAAAACTATTAAATTATAAAAAATGTAATTTCTTGACATAATTGGTATTGTGTAACTTTGTACTCAATTTTATTACAAAAACAAATGCATACGTATACTCAAATTTAACATATTCTATTAAAAACAAACGATTAGATAAAAATACAAGTTGAAAAAGAAGCCAGACGTCATTAAAATGTAACCACAATTTTACCAAACTGTAAGTTATACCAACTTTGGTAAAATCTAGTGAAATTGCACCATTATTGTAAATTTTCCCTTTGTATTATTTCATGTTTCACTCTTTATACTCTTTCTTGTTTCTTAACTAGTTAAGTGATAGTGCATTTCACTCATAACACCGTTTTGCATGCATACTTGTTGATGATTCAACCACGTATGTGCTTTTAGCAGAAATGGCTCACTTTATAGTTCTGTGTGTCAGGTCAATCCTCAATTCTATGCGTTTAGATGGATTACTCTCCTCCTGACTCAGGAATTCAATTTTGCGGACAGCCTTCACATTTGGGACACTCTTTTAAGCGATCCTGATGGTCCTCAGGTACAATTCATATTTAATCTTGTACTATTATCAAATGGAATTTAGAATTATGGTCCGCTGCCTCTTATTTGACGACAATGTCAAGACAGGTGAGGTTGCATTTGATGTTGTCAAGTTACTTTTTATAAAAAAAGTATATAAAGCTATTTTTAAATGACAAAAAAAGAGGAAAAAGTTTTCTCTGCCTAAGTAAAGATCAATGCAAAATTCGGATGGCTAGAGAAGAGAGAGAAATAGAGGGCGAGGAAGTATGTAGATGAGAAGAAAAGGAAAAAAAGTGGTGAGAAATTAAGAGAAAAAAATTGTTTGGTTAAATAGAAATAACAAATATATAATGGTTTAAATATGCTTTTGGTTTTTAAATTGTGGGCATCCATTCTTTTGGTTCTCCAATTAAAAATTTTCATTTTTTAGTCCTTAGACTTTGCTAAATGTTATTTTAGTCTTTAAGATTGAAATGACATTAATAATGTGACAAATGATGATCTAGTCAGCATTTTGTCACAAGGATTTAATTTTATATTATTTGTTATGTGGATTTAATTTAGTTTGTTGAATGTTTATTAAAGATTTAAATATGTTTGGTCTTCCAAATCGGGTACATTGTTCATTTCTCCCCTCCCTCATGAGAAAGATAATTTGGAGGTTTTGTCTCATCATCCGTCCCATCTGCTGAAGACACAAGATCACAAACATTAAAAGTTAGATTAACTCCATAGTCATAAGGCAGACCTAAACTATAAGCATTATCATTGATTCTTTTGAAGGATTGGACAGAACCATCTCCTTATGATTGAGTTTGTATTTCTTCTGGTTGGGAAATCTCTTTTCGAAGGTGAAGCCAAATTTAATCCTTTTCTCAAAAGATATGTATGTATGTACATACAACAATGATTGGATAATTTGGAAAATAAGCACTCCTTGAGATTGTGGCATTGAAATGCTAGTAATAAATATAGGTTATAGTCGATATGCAAAATTAAAACCAATAGGAATATAATCTAAAATTTCCTAAAATATCTTGATAAAAAAAAGACTAAAACTTTTTAAAATTTCTCAACATTTTAAGTTACTCATGGTAACTGTGAATGACAAACTCCTTGGAAATTAAGGAGTGTTCTCATGTTTGGCCAACACCAAAGGATAGAGTCCTTTGTCATAGATGGATAGTTGAGGGAGGTAGCGTAAAGTTTATCACTGAAGTAATTGTTAGAATAAGCATTAAATATAGTTAGGAAGTGGTTGTATTGGGAAAATGCCAGTACCTATTAGTTGCATCTATCTTTGTACCTAAGTATCTAAGATTGATCTTTGTTCTTCCTTATACACATTGTATTAAAATCATATCAATATAAATATGAGAAAACATGAAAGGGAGTTTTCAAGTTCTCTCAATTACTCTCAAATATAGTCTCTATTATTTATCTTGACTTGGTATCAGAGTGGGTCAATCTTGCTCTACGCGTCTTAGTCTTCTTTGGTGCAAAATTTGACACCATTCGTCGTCTATCACTGTTGTCCACCATTTTCCATCGTCGGCTGTATGAGATTTCTCTGGCAACCACGGGATTTGGAGTGTCTTTCTGAGCGATGGCCAAACCCATCAGTCCCGAAAGTTGATTCTCTTCCATGCGACGCCCACGTGCCTAATCTCTATCCACCACTACTAGTGCATGTGCACCCACGTGCGACCTTCCTGTCGTAGGAACTCCATCGTGCCACTATCACATGTCTTGCCATAACTCCCTGTCTTTGTTTTGGTTATTGGAACTTCATTGTGATGTAGCCGAAAGTCATCCTAGTTGAAGGTTACCATAGGGTTCTTGAGAAGACAACCAATGTCTCTAATGCTGAAATGGTTAAACCAAAATTCTCTTATAATACCTAGAATTTTTTAGATTGAAATTCAATATCTTGGCACGATCATATGTAAATCACAGTTTCTCAACAATTTGCATTTCACAATCCACGAAAGATCAAAGTCTCTGGATACTTGATTCAGGTACTTTTGATCACATTGCTGTTGTTCTCATCCCTTTGATTTCCAAAAGATCCTGATTTCATAACCTTAACTTAAGATTCAAGATAGTAATTTTAGAGGGCTTAAGAGACCTTTTTTTTATGTTCCTCTATTTATTGATATAAAAAGGAGATACAAGAGGAAGCTTAATCATCAAAAGCTATAACTAGGTGCAGGGGTTATCCAACACTCAACCCCTTAACTTAGACATAATAATTACCTAGGTGCATTAACTATTTCTACACTCCCCTTCAAGCTGGAGCATACATATTGTATGTACCAAGCTTGGAACAAATAAACTTAATCTGAGGTCCCCTTAAGGAATTGGTCAACATATCTGCGAGTTTGTCATTTGATTCAACAAACTCAGTACATATTTCCTTTCCCAACAATTTTTCACGAACAAAATGACAATCAATTTCTATATGTTTACTTCTCTCATGAAACACTAGATTTGATGCAATGTAAAGTGTAGCTTGATTATCGCAATACATCTTCATAGTCTTGATGTCACAAAAATTACGTTCTTGAAGAAATTGTTACACCGATATAAGTTCACATGTAAGTGATGTGATGACTCTATATTTAGCTTCAACTGTCGATCGGGCCACTACGCTCTGCTTCTTACTTTTCCATGAAATAATGTTTCCTCCAAGGAATTCATAGTATCTAGTAGTAAATCGTCTGTCTGTCAATAGTAGTTCTTGCCCAAATTGCATCACAATATCCAGAGACATGAACGCTTCCTTTATCTTCATATAACAACCCTTGCCTGGGAGCCTTTTTTAGGTACCTTAGAATGCGAATGATAGAATTCCAATGGCCAACACATGGAGACTGCATAAATTGACTAACCACTCCAACTGCAAAAGATAGATCAGGCCTTGTAATAGTGAGATAAATTAGTTTTCCAACCAGCCTCCTGTACCTTTCAGGGCCGAAAAATAATTCACCTTTTTCAGTTATTTTCTGATTTGGGTCAATAAGACTATCTACTGGTCTACAATCAATCATACCAGTTTTTTGTAGTATATCAAGAGCATACTTCCTTTGAGAGATTATAACTCCATCTTTAGACTGAGCTACTTCAATGTCTAAGAAGTAATTGAGGCTTCCCAAATCCTTAGTTTAAAAATGCCTACACAAGTGCTCCTTTAATTGAGATATTCCAGTAGTATCATTTCCTATAATGACTATATCATCAACATATACTTTTAGGTAGACACATGTCCCAAGAGAAGTGTGTGAGTAAAAGACTGAGTGATCTGCCTCACTACGTCTTTTAGCCCAAATCTTTGAACAATGGAACTGAATTTTCCAAACCAAACAAGTGGTGATTGCTTGAGGCCATATAAATAGCGACGTAATTTGCACACCATACCAGACTCCTTCTGAGCAACAAACCTAGGAGGTTGCTCCATGTAAACTTCCTCCTCAAGATCACCTCGAAGGAAGGCATTCTTATATCCAATTGATGAAGTGGCCAGTGACGAAGTGTGGCCATTGCAAAGAAAAGACGGATAGTAATCATCTTGGCCACGGGAGAGAAAGTGTTACAATAATCAAGGTCGTAGATTTGAGTGTACCCTTTTGCAACTTACTGGGCCTTGAGTCAATTAAATTCACCAGTAGGGTTGACTTTAACTGTATACACCCAGCGACAGCCAACTGCCTTTTTATCTAGTGAAAGAGGCACAAGCTCACAAGTATGATTGTCGTCAAGAGCCTGCCTTTCTGCAATCATGGCTTGTCACCATCCAGGGTGATCAAGTGCTTCATTCACAATTTTGGGAATAACGACAAAAGACATAGAGGATAAAAGGGAATAATAGGAAGATGATAATCTGTGATAACTAAGAAAATTATAAATGGGATGTGGGTTGTGAGTGGAGTGAGTAGCTTTTCTAAGAGCATTGGTCCATCTAGTGTCATTGTCACTAGAAGTCGTGGTATTGAGTGATGATGGAGAATAATCAGAAGTAGGGGATTCACCTTGTTTTGGGATAGCTGGACTGCCTATTGGGGTCTTGTGTTGGAGATGATTGAGATGTGAAGATAATGGATTACGAGGATTTTGATTCGGACTTGGATTGATAGAGACACTAGGGATGCTAGACTCAATCACTGGAATAGGAAGGACTTGTTGTATAACGTAAACATCTTGAACAGAAGGAGATAAGTAAGCAGTCTGTTCAAATATTGTAACATTAGCAAACATGTAGTACTTCTTGGTTTCAGGAGAATAACACCGGTACCTTTTTTGAAGTCGTGAATAACCCAAGAAGACACACTTGGTAGCACGAGCATAAAGTTTGTCTAAACTTGGAGACATGTCATGAACAAAACATATGCAACCAAAAACACAAGGAGAAATGTGAAACAGTGGATCGTTGGGAAACAAAAGGGAGAAAGGAACCTTATTCTTGAGAGAAGAGGATGACATCCTATTAATGAGAAAACATGTTAAGATGACATCTCCCTAGTGATGGACGAGAATATGAGTACTAAGCAAGAGGGTACGAGCAGTCTCAACCAAGCATCTATTTTTCTATTCTGCTATATCATTTTGCTGTAGTGTGTGAGGACAAGTGGATTGATGTAAGATACCATGGGAACTTAAAAGCACAAAAAAGGAAGCCGAGAAGTACTCTTTGGCATTGTCACTTCCTAAGATTTTGATTATTTGACCAAATTGATTCTTGATTTCATTAAAAAAATGTGAAGATGGGTAAAAATTCAGAGCGATCTTTTATAAGATAAACCAAAGTACATCTCGAATATTCATCAATGAAAGTAACAAAATACCTAAAACCAAAGGACAAGACATGACTAGGTCCCTAAATATCAAAATGGATAATAGAGAATCTAGAATGACATTTTGATTCAAACATTTTATGAAAGGTAGGTATAATATGTTTTCCTACATTTTGATTAAAAAAATTGAAAACAAATTTAAAAAGTTTTAAAAAAATTAATAAAAAAAGAAAAAAAAAGTGGACGGGCTAGCCCGACCCGTTAGCCCGTCCTATACGGGACGAGTTGTAATTATTGGCCCGTTTCTATTTGATGGGCTAGCCCAGCCCGACCCGTTTTTGACTGGCTGGGCCAAAACGGGTCAGGTTGGCCCATTTTGCCACCCCTTCAAGCCGGTCATGTAACATTTTAAGACTAGGAGCAACAACACAGGACACTTGTGGATGAGATCCAAAATGGTTAATCCTCCAACTTCATATTCTTCTCCAATCCGTCTCCCCGAACCACACTCCAATATAACAAAAAACTTGTTATCTAAGGTAACTGAATAATTGAACGTTTTGGTTAACTGACTTAAGGAAATTAAATTGAAAGGACAATTAGGAATAAAAAGACAAATTTTAGATTTAGGGAAGGGGATAAGGAGACTTGACCGACTCCTTTTGAGAAAATTTTAGAGTCATTTGCGAGGGTTATGACATGATGTTTTTCTTGAAGGGAAAAGACCGAGAACAAAGAAGTATTACTGGATATGTGATTTGAAGCACTTGAGTCAATTACCCATGAATTTGGACCTCCCGAAGATCGAGAAAAGCACACAGTTGATGTGTTTGGAGCTGTCGATGTTTGTGCCATGCTGTTGGACTTCAATCAATTGATGTCCTTGGAGCTGCCGATGTTTGTGCCATGTTGTTGGACTCCAATCGAAGATACTCTTGATATTCTTCCTTAGTGAACTTGCACTCAGCAGTTTCAACCTTAGAGAAATTGGCTGGTTTGGCAGGAAATCTATGGAGGGAGTAGCAATTCTCTTGTGTGACCCATTCTTTTAGAGTAGGTGCACTAAGGGCTCCCTCGACCTCCTCGTCCTTCGCCTTTGGTGCCATGTCTTCCTCTTCCTCGGGTGGCAACCATGAGTGATGGTTCCACTAGTTCCTAAGTTTCCTTAGTTTGAGTCACTGACACATAAAGAAGGGACCTCATTACATGTCAGAAGTTGATCTCTGACATGATAATTCGAATGCATAGCACAAAGGATCATCACCATATAATATTTGTCAAGCTTCTTCTTGATTTCTCAAAGATTTGACTTCCATGAACATCTTGAGTTCTTCCACGGCAGCTTGGGCTTCATTCATGAAGGAGATCATATCGTGGTCAATCATTTTGAGAGATGCGAGTTTTTCCGCAGAATCATAGAGACGTTGGATGTTGTGGCATAGATCGTTTGCGCTCTTTTCCAAAAAGATTAACATGACTTGAAGGCCCTAAGAGACATCCAAAGTATTGGCTCCACGGATTGCCACAATAGAGCACACAACTGGAAATCTCCCGTTTCCACTATTTGGCTTTTTCTTCATGCATATGGCTTCCATCTTTTTAAAGATGGTCATGATATCCTTGGCCAGGATAGGTAATTTTGTCCATTTAGCTTCTCGGAAGTAATGGAAGGACTTCCAAAGAGTGAAATAGCACTTGCAGTGGCCATTTCGGATCAAGGGGCCAAAGTACAGTGAGGAGGTGTGAAAACAGCAAGAGAAACCCTAAAGCCTAGGGTGATTTCAACAAGGGTGGCTTCAGGACCTCACCCAAACAGGATTCTAAGGGGCTCAACAGAGAGAGGAAGCTTTGGCAATCCCTACGGTGGTGGCGTGACGAAGTTCCAGTAGCGGGCTGGCGATGCATGGCGGCAAACGAGCTGCTAAGTAGATGTGGGCGGCGCGTGACAACGAATCAGCAGAGAGAGGTGGCTGGCAACTGTTGATAGTGTTTAATAGCAGTGGACAACTATAGATAGTAGCAGACAGTCGTGAATGCAACTAGACCGCCGCTGACAACGACAACAAATGCTAGCGGACAAGACAAGGCAGAAACCAGAGCAGGATCGAACCAACTTAAGATTCAAGATAGTAATTTTAAAGGGCTTAAGAAACCCTTGTTATGTTCCTCTATTTATAGATATAAAAAGGAGATATAAGAGGAAGATTAATCATCAAAAGATATAATTAGGTAAAAGCTATAATTAGGTGCAGGGTTATCCAAGACTCAACCCCCTAACTTGGACATAATAATACCTAGGTGCATGATATTTTATAGGATTCTTGGCCGAAATTTCAAAGAGCAAACGGAAGGGGAATTCAAAATTCAAATTTAATTTTCCATCTGCTCCCTCTAAATTCGGCCTCTCCCATGGATCTAGCACACGGGGTCATGCTTTGGATGTTTTAGCACATTTACCACGTGTCAAATGTGAGGCAAGGTCCATGTGTGTCCTAGGCTTTCTCCATGACGTACCTATGGTTTCTATTGGACTTGGATGAGCCCAATTTAAACCCTATCAAGTCTCTTCTAACTATTTGCAAACCTTACTCTACATTCCTATACTACAAGGCCCAAATACCCTAGTCTACTTGGCCAAGTTACTAGTTTTCTATACATTTCATTATACACTTGGGATCACACTATTATACACTTGGTTGCTGGTCTCTTGGCTTGGGATCGTTAATCATTTCGCCACGGAGTTCTTCGTCAAGAAGGGACAACTCATTCAAAGTACTCTAAATGAGCTTCATTTAACACTTATCATCAACGACACCACTTCAACTTCTGATGACATCTTGACAATAAAGGGTATAATAGAGTAGTGAACTAGCACAATGGGGTTTTATTGGTGTTGTGGTTATTGCACCTTTACCTGAGATTTTAGAATGCAGGGGTGAAGTGAAAAAGGTTGGTGTTGCGAAATGTTTGCATATGTTAACGGAAAATTCGAATAGTGTTCTCATAAAGAGAACATTACTAATGTCATTTGACCTCAAGACTAAATGTATTTTGCAGAATAAAAAGACTAAGAAATGGAAAACTTTATTTGGAAGACCAAATGTCTCAATTTGGAGAACTAAAAACTTATTTAAACATTTGATAAACTTTCCAAAAAGAAAATTTGTCACTCAATTTAAATTTACCTGACAAATACTGAAACCAATGTTAGTTACATCGTAAATGTTACTAATGTCAGGTACTAAAAGGAGTATTTCGCTAGACTGAAAGACTAAAAAAAATAAAGATTTTACCCGAAATGCATTTTCATATGGTAAAGGAAATATATGAAGATTCATCCTGGCATATGGTTGTTACAAATTATATCAATGAAATATTGGAGTATATAAAAATTCCTCCATTTTACTTCATCGTGCTCAAGTGATAAGTGATGAGTGGTTTTGCTGTGGATGCTGTTGGCTACTTTAAATTATAAACTGTTTTATCTGCCTCCATGTAGTTTATAGTTTCAGTAAAAAGAAAAAACTACGTTATCATAGTTCTTTTATGAAGTTTAAACTTAATGAAAATTAACATATGCTATGCAGGAGACTCTTCTTCGGGTATGCTGTGCAATGCTTGTTCTCGTTCGCAAGCGCCTCCTTGCGGGTGATTTCACTTCAAATCTTAAGTTACTGCAAAATTATCCAACCACAAACATTAGTCATTTGCTCTATGTTGCCAACAAGTTTCGTGTACAGTCAGTCTAATGTTTCTCTCCCATTATCCTTTGCTTTTGCTTTTGTACCCTCTCTTTCAAATCGAATGCTTATAAATGCCTTTTAAGTGTGAGCCTCAGTGCAGTGCTGTTTATTTATTTTTAGTATAATTTGTACTTAATTTTTGTGTGGCTAGTCCATGTCAGCTCGGTTAAATACGCTTATATTACCGTGAACTATTTTTTATTTTTGCTTTAATTTTTTAACGGTTTCCTTCAGCATGCGAGCTTGGTGACATTTACTTCTGCCCAATCTTGTAATAAACACATTCCTAAGACATTAGGCGAAATAACGTTGCAAGTTGAAGTTATCATTGCATTATGCAGTTTTTAAATTTAAACAAAGCGTATACACATAAATAAACAGTATGTTAAGATATTTAATGACTAGTTGTGTATTTGTTTTACTATCTTTAATGATATCTCCTATCTCTCGAGATGACTAGAGTTCGGTCAGATCGTAAATTTTTGTCAGTATGGCTTATGTGTATTTGAAGTGAAAGTCATGAAGTAATTTTGACTCCTTTTTGAAAAAAAAAGGGTGAAATTAATTTTTTGAAGCGAAAATTTTAAATATGTATTTTGAAAATTCAATTCATATTAATAAAAATTTCAATTATAAATATAATGATTTGATATGCAAATTAGTATATGTTTTAAAAAATTACATTTCATTACTTTTATTATATTATTGTTACTTTCAAATTAAAATATTTATTTATTTATTTATAGATCATAAATCAAACTCATGGTTTTTAGTTACAAGAGTTTTGCTTGCTACAACTAATTCCTGAATTTAATAGTGACAAATAATTATTAAAAAAAAAGGAAGCTTCGACGAAATACGTAGGACTATTAAAAGCTACATAAAGTTGAGATTACACTTATAATATAATTTATACTAATACTTGATAAGGGGTTGTGATTAAATTGGAATAACTAAGTTTTTTAGACATGAATGTTCACTTCATAGGAGTAAGAGTTCATGAGGAACAAGATAAGTTGGATTTAATATATGAAAAGGAATGAACAAAACAATGAAACAAGGTAACATAAAATAAAACACAAGTTGAAAAATAAAGCAAAAGATGAAAGGAGAAAAGGAATGGAAAGAATAGGGAAGGTAGTATGTCACTTTGGGAGATGGACTAACCCAAATATGAATGGTGTTGCCGTTGCTCGAATCTTGATTTAAGATGAGAGTAGGGGAGTTTGGGAACACTTAAAGAAGAGCACTCTCAACTCTAGAAAAGATGAAGGATTTCCTAGTAAAATAAAATAGTATCTTTCTAGAAGCCTAATCATTAAGAGGGGGTGGCACCAAGGGGATATTCTCCCAATCATCACCAATTTTTCAAAAAGTGCATTCTTTCATTTCTAAGATGCTATCTCTTCTCTACTTCTGAAGGTGTTTCCTTAGCGAAATTAGGAGGTGTGGTGAATATACTCCTTTAGGCTAGAAGGTTAGACAATAAACATAAAGAGAAATGTCAAATTCAAAGAAAAGGGTGAGGAAGATGTTTCCCTTCTAGTCATGCTCTAAGTAATCCTCCTCGAAAGAGCCTCTCTAGTCTCATGAGGAGTCATGGACTCATCATCCTCCCCCTCTTGTTGATAATGTGACTATGCATTTGCAACACCTATATCAGAAGGAGAAAGTCACCAATAATAAAAGTAGGAATGTTGTTATAGCTAAAAGGTAACTTATAGGTGTTGTTATTAATCCTCCTCATAACTTGGGGGCCATCTCCTGTTGGATTGAGCTTTGACATCCTTTGAGTAAATAATCTCTTCTTCAAGTAAAGTCAAACTCAATTTTCTAGTTGGAAAATAACCTTTTTGCTTCCCTTATTCATATATCACATGGTTTGACCAACCTTCCTTTCAATATTGGCCTTGACAACGCATGCTAGTCCTTGACCATCTTAGCTTTCTCCACCCTATCTTGTCAAGTCCATGCCCATGGGTTGGAAGAAGGAAAAGATCAAGTAGTGTTAAGTGGTGGAATGAACCACCCTATATTGTATGCAAACTCTATGTGAAGAAGGATGTCTTCCCACTCCTTAGAATTTTTCTCAAGTGTGCACCTCAACATTTGACCCGTGGTTCTATTTACCACCTCAGTTTGAGCATTTGCTTAGGGGTGGCAAGTTATGACGAAATGTAATTGAGTGCCAAGCTTCTCCCAAAGGGTCCTCTAGAAACGGCTCAAGAACTTGTGTACATATCATTCACAATTGCCCAGGATGCCATGAAATCTAACAACTTCCTCAAAGAAGAGATTTCCATTGAAATAAACATCATCCACCTTGTGGCATGGTATGAAATGCCATCTTGGAAATTCTATCCAATACCAGAAAGATAGAATCCCTTCATCTCTTTGTCCTTGGGAGCCCTAGCATAACATCCGTTGAAATGTCTACCCAAGGCAAAATAGGTATGGGAAAAAGAGTGTAAAGTCCATAAGGGTGGGCTCTAGACTTGGCCTTTATGCATGTTATGTAGTTCTCATAGTGCTTCACTACATGCTTACTCATGTGAGGCCAAAAGAAGTGTCCTTTCAAAGCTTCTAAAGTTTTAGAGGCCCCAAAATGTTCCATTAACCCCCTCTTATGCACCTCTCTTATGAGTGAGGCTCTTAAAGAACATTGAGGTACACAAATTCTCCTACCTTTGAAAAGATAATCATTTGTGATGAGTCCTCCTCCAAGCAAGGTTGAACATGTAAGAAGGGAGGCTTCAAGGTGCAAAAGCTATCAGGAGATGGGGATATGGTTTAGTGATGGTGAATATATGGTGGTATTTGGGTGCTCTCAAGAGAAATTGGTATTGATAAAAGAATATGTATATCTTGTTTCAACAAAGAATTTTGATGATAATGACTTAAGGAGAAGTGTAGAAGAGTTAATGATGATTTATGGAGAAATGTTGAAGACTTAAAGTTTTGTTGAAGCCATGTGTATGTCATTTAAGATAGTAAAGTTAGAAGTTCAAGAATTAAAAGGAAGAACCCAAATAGTAGTACAATGAAAAACTTAAGAGAGAGTTTTACTTTTGTAATAAATACTCAATAATTGATTATTTCGGTAGTTGTAACTTGGCTTTTCATAATTTTGAATTGGGCTTATTTCAAAGCAAGTTTTCTTCTATAAATTAAGCATAGCTCTATGTTTTCAAGTACATAAGCTATATTGCAAAAAATAGCTTTGTCACAAGCTTTTGAAAAACCTAGTGTGGGTAGAGTGTGTAAATTTCACTAAGTGTGATTTTAGGTGATAATGTGTTACTATTGTTGCTAGGGTTTATAAGCTTGTTCATCTCTTATGTGATTCATGAGAAGTATCGTCATCCTTTGTGAGATTTAGAGGCGGTGTTTATTCCTTGTGGATTCAAGGAAGGTGTTTCTTCATTTGATTAAAGAGAGGTGTCTTCATCCTTTGTGGGACTCAAACAAGGTATTCCTCTCTTGTGGATTCAAGGGAGGTGTCTTTCATCTCTTGTGGCTTCAATAGAGGAGCTTTCTATCCTAATTTGTTCTTATTGTGATTGTAATATTTAGTTTATTTTAGTGTTTGGTTAATCCCACTTTTAAGAGTGATCAAAACTTAGACGTAGGATCTTTCTTATCTGAATCAGTATAAAATACCTTGTGTAGTTTTATCTTTTCCTACTCTCTTTATTTATCTAATGTTATCATAAAGAAATTGATTTTTGTTGGGAAAAATTTGAAAGCATAATTTTTATTAAGAAACCAATTCATCCCTCTTGTTTTTTGTCCAACATAAATATCTCGATGCACGATTCTAACAATTAGCATCAGAGCTTACTTTGATAGTAATTCAAAATTTTTAAAAATGGTTGAATAAACTCAAACTATTGTTGAGGGTGTCTATATTAACAAACCTCCACTTTTTGCTGGTAAAAAATATCCTTTTTAGAAAGTTAGGATGCAAATATTTTTGGAGTCTGCTGATAGTGGTGTTTGGGATGCAGTTTCATATTGTCTATTTTTTCCTACTATAATTGTAAGTGATGTGTAGTAACCAAAGTCCTTTTCTTAGTGGACTGTCGAGGAAAAAAAAAGGGCTCAATATGATGTTAGAGCTCAAAATATTGTTTCATCTACTTTAACCATTGATGAGTTTTACATGAGCTCTGTTTGTAAGAGTGCTCAAGAAATGTGGGAAATTTTAAGAGTAACTCATGAAGACACAAATGATGTAAAATGTGAAAGAAAGAACTCATTGATTCAAGAATACATGTTCCAGATGCAACAAGGCAGAAATATTTATAATTTGCAAAAGTGTTTCACACTCATCGTCAATCATCTCTCCGATAAAACCTTTGATATTGATGAATTTAATATTAAAATTCTGAAATCTTTGAACAAGATGTGGTAATCAAAGGTCACGACCATCATGGAATCAACAAAACCTTGCAATCATGTGTATGACAATTGTTTTTGATAAGTTAAGAGAGCAAAGTTCAGACATGGAAGGTTGAATGAAGAAGAGGATCAGGGAAAGAAAAAGAATATTTCCTTTAAATCTAAATTTTTCAAAGAAAAAAATTAAAAGAAAATTATGACTCTAAAAATATGGACTTAACAATGAAAATGTTCACACAGTTTATGACGATCGAAGGACAACACAAAAATCATAACAAGAAGAATGATGATTCTTCTTCAAATTTCAAGTGCTAGAAAAAAGGGGTAGAAAGTTCTTCAAGAAAAAGAAATGGAAGGAAAAAGATTCAAGCTCTAATGATTCAACAAACATTTGTTTGATAGCAAAAAATGAATTAAGTTATAGCAAAGTTAGTAATTTTAGTATTTTTCATGAGTCAAATGATTATGATGAATTAAGTTATGCTTTTCAAGAATGATCGAAACATAAAGTTTTGTGAAAGAAATTTGAAAAATTTTTAGAAGACAAATAAATTTTAAAAAGAAAAGTTTTAATTTTAGAGGATAGTAGAAATGTATATGTTGAGTGTGAATGTTTCAAGAAACATGAATTAAAAATTGGTAATCTTGAATGCTCTCTTGCTTATGTCTCTAAAACTAAAAATGTCAAAAAACTCAATATTAAGAAAAAAGATTTTTCATTAAAACAAGCAAGCTCCTAAGAATAAGAATAAAAGATCACATAGGATACGGGTAGAAAAAGGTAAACCTTTTTTTAGGAATGTTGAATATATAACATGCTTTTATTGTATGCAAAAAGAGCACGCTTCGAATAAATATAGAATAAATCATTTTAATGTTCCTAATGGAAGATATGATTGGATTCCTATTATAAAATAAATTGTCTATAATCCCAAAGACCTAAAGCAATTATTAGTTGTGATAATTTGGCTTAATATGAAAAAAATGGTTTTAATAATTTAGTTTTCAATAATCGATTATCTCTGTCAAATAATCAATTACTAGTATGATGCTAAAAATTTTATATTTTCTAGGATAATAGATTATTCTAAAAAATAATTGATTATCATGCAACTCTTTGATTAAATATTATATGCTCTCTTATGTAGGGGGAGTTCTCTTTTATGGGGGAGTAGTACATTTTTTTACGATAAAAATGGGAGATATATATTTGTGTTGATATCTTGTGATAACTTGTACCACTTTAAGGGGGAGATATATGATTATGTTAAAAAGGGGTGAAAAAGTTATTTATCTCTCTTTTGGATTAACTACTATTTTCTCTTAAGTTGTTGATTAAGAACAAGACATGTCACAAATCTTCAATAATTTTTTTATCATCATAAAAAAGGGAGAGATTGTTGACAAAAAAAGATGTACATTTTTTATTCAATAAAGATTTTTGATGATAATGACTTATGGAGAAGTTGGAAGACTTAATGATGATTCATGGAGAAGTGTTGAAAACTTAAAGAATGCATGGATTCAAGAGTTATTTTAAAGTCTTATAATTTTGGTTGTTGAAGCCATGTAATCTATGTATGTAATTTAAGATAATAAAGTTAGAAGGTCAAGAGTAAAAAGGCAAAACCCAAACAACAGTACACAGTACACTGAGAAAAAGAGTTTTACTTTTGCATTTAATACTGAAATAATCAATTATTCTTAGTAGTAATCAATTATCTCATGAATAATGTTTTTCGAGAAAAGCCACGATGATAATCAATTATCACTTATGATAATTCATTATTGTAGAAAGAAATTATTTTTAAAAAACAACTTTCCACAATAATTGGTTATTGCATGCAATAATGATTTTTTACGGTAGTTGTAACTTGACTTTTCATATTCTGACCTAATTTAAATTAGGCTTTTTCCAAAGCAAGTTTTCTTCTATATATTAAGCAAAGCTCTATGTTTTCAAATAATCGATTATTGATTGCAATAATCTATTATTTACGACAATTGTAACTTGGTTTTTCATATTCTTACCTAATTTCGAATTGGCCATTTTCCAAAGCAAGTTGTCTTCTATAAATTAAACAAATCGCTATGTTTTCAAGTATGAAAGCTAGATTATGAAATTTAGCTGTCTTAAGCATTTGAAAAACCTATTGTTGGTAAAGCGTGTAAATTTCACTAAGTGTGATCTTAGGGGATGTTGTTGCTAGGTTTTGTAAGCTTTATCCTTTGTGTGATTCAAATGAAGTGTTCATTTCTTGTGGATTCTAGGAAGGTGTTTCTTCATCTCTTGTGTGATTTAAGAGAGGTGTGTTCATCTCTTGTGGATTCAAGGGAGGTGTCTTTCATCTCTGGTGGCTTCAAGAAAGGTGCTTTTACTTATCTGCTATTATCATAAAGAAATTAATTTTTGTTGGGAAAATTTTAAAGTGAAATTTTTATTAAGAAACAAATTCACCTTGTCCTCTTGTTTTTTTTCCAACTAAATATTCTGTTGCGCAATTCTAATAGTTGGGCCAACTCTCAAAGAAAGGTGCCTAGAAGAAACCTCAAGGTGAGTTCTAGCCTAGGTGACTTTTAGAGACATGTAGAATGACACAATTTTGGTAGCATATTTATTTACTAATCTCAAAAATGGTTTTTATAATGGGAGAAGACATATACTTATATCGAAGAAAAACCTAAATGTGTCTCACAAAAAGGAAAGCAAAACCCTAATTACTCTAGGTTGGGGCCCAAGAGAGAGTCATGTGCTAAAGGTGACTTGCCAAGTGGCTTATGCACCAAGGCATAAAAGACCATCATGCCCTCACACCTGGAGAGCAAGCTAGGCACATATGTGGGGTTGACTTATAGTCAACCATAAAGGCGTCACACTCTAGTCTGCAACCCTAGTCTAGAAAATCATACACCACTAATCTAAGGTTTAAATGCAAGGCCCAAATAAAAATTATACTACTTAGCTCAAAATACAAGGCCCAAAAGAAAGTTACTCTAATATTTACAATCATCATTGGCCTAAGAGAATAAAAGCTTGAGTCCACCTATCTTAAATGAAGTCTACTCTTCTTGTATGCGCTTGACCATGGCTCCTATGGTTGGTCCCTTGACTAGTGATTTACCATCACATTGTAAAGGTAAAAGTCTTTATGTCCCCCTAGGGGGAACTCATCATGAATGATGGAGAAGTCAACACCCTTTGGATACAACTCCTTTATATGACCAAAACTCAAATATTTTGTTTCGAGAAGGGTGAGCAAATTGTGGCACCCAGAGAGTCAGTGGCGGATCTTGGCCAATAAATTTGGAGGAGTCAAAATAATATACTCAAAATTTTTATTTTTAATTATTTCCACTAATACAATAAAAGTTAATACATAATTTAGTATAATTGTAACTAGAAAATAAATCACACATATCTAAAATATTGTTATTTCAAATTCTTGAACTCATCAATAATTAAATTCGAACTAAAATTTTCAGCTATTTTTTTTCCAACTTAAATATGAAAATCTTTTCAAATAATTAATACAAAATTTCTCACCTTTAATTTGTTGAACATTAAGAAAAGACTCATCTAGTTGAACATATGATCATTATTATTATGTTTTAGAATATGTAAAGAAATTGAATTTGTTTTCTTTTCATCTACATAAATAGTTTCCCTTTTATCACTTTCAAATCTAATATAGAAACTAGTTAACCCATGAAAACTCTTCACATCACTTACACTCTTGGGATTTGGCAAACCTATAATTATCGCCACTTTCTCTTGATCCATTTGAACTCCTGAAGAGTTCAACACAAACCCTAGGAAGATCACATGATTCATCCCAAAGATGCATTTTTTCGTATTCACATACAAGGACTCATTCCTAATGGTTCTAGCACACTACTTAAATGATGCATATGTTCTTCCTTAGACAAGCTATAAATGAGGATGTCATCAAAGTAAAGAACTACAAACTTGCCTATGAAGGACCTAAGCACATGATACATAAATCTCATGAAGGTTCTAGCTGCATTAGCCAAAGCTCATGACATACCACTCATTCAATCTAAATTGATTTTGAAGGTGATTTTCATCTCCCTCTTCAATTCTTATATGAATTTAATCACTCTTCAAGTCAATCTTGGAGAACATGGTGGCACCATGTAGCTCATCTAGCAAGTCATCTAATCTAGGGATTAAATGCTTATACTTGATGGTGATGTTGCTTATAGCCTTACAATCTATGCACATTCTCCATCTCCTGTCCTTTTTTAGGACAAGAATCATATGCATGTCACAAGGGCTCATGCTATGTTACACCTACCCCTTATCTGTCAACTCTCCCACTTGCCTATAGATGATTTGGACCTCATTCACAAAGTCCGAGAAGAAGCCCACGTTAGAGAAGCAGCATAGAACAAGGGGCAACACGATGCTACAATACTTGAGTCCAAAAAAAGATCATTTTGAAAGGAAAACTTGGTCTAGAAGAAGCTCAATAATGCTCGCAAAGCATAGGGAAAACATCCAATCAATTGGGATATGCCATACCGTATAGTGGACTCCCTTAAAAACGACGCCTATAAGCTATAAGAGCATGGATGAAAGCTCATCCCGAAGACGTGAAATTCCACTCACCTAAATATGTATTATAATTAAATGTATAAGGATGTTTGTACTCTTTTTTCTTTGGTTGGATTTTGTTGCTAAATTGGGTTTTGTTAGTCAAGTATTTAACGAGGCACTCTTTATTGTTCTAATAAAATCTTCTTCTTTTTATTTTAAATATATGTCTTTATTTGCTAGCACAAAACCCTCAAAAGCAAACACTAAGAGGTACTAAGTTAAGCCTACAAACACGACAACTGAGTTACTAAAACTACAACATAAGTTAAGCCTGGAAACGCAACACCTAAGTTACCTAGACGGTAACATAAGTTAAGTCCACAAATGAAACGTCCCTAATGGAAATTACTTAATTAAATAAATAAATATAGAAATGAAATTCAAACGTCACAATATTATTATTTCCAAACGCGGGAAAATTTAAAATAATATCTAGTGCACTAAAATTCAAATGAAATTAAAATGTAAATTTACTAGAAATCCCAAGTTCCAATAAAACAAATAAAAACATGGTGAAATCCCTAGCTCAAGTCCCCAAGCTAGCTCTCTCTCAGTCGTCTATGCATCCACAACATCACCTGTATTATCATCTGCTCCCGTGTAAAGAATTACACGATCATCGCCAAACACAAACAAAAAGGGTGAACTTATAAAAATAAAACAATATATATAATAAACAAATGTAAGCAATACAACAAATGTAAGCAATTCTACTTAGTTCTTGGCCAAGACCTTATCCCCAAGGCTTTTCAACCTTCACAACACACAAATGGTTAGCCTCAAATTTAGGGTTTATGATGCTCACACGAACCTGCCCGCTCGTGGTCCTGCCTCTACGAACCTCCCCGCTCATAGTCCTACTCTATGAACCTTCCCGCTCGTAGTCCTGCTCTACGGAACTCCCCGCCCGTAGTCCAACACACGTGATCCACCAACTACGACACGCAATATCCTCAAATGTGAGCATGGAACATACGAACCTACCTCGCTCGTATCCTCACACAAGAGTAACAAGATATGAACCTACCCGCTCATATCATCACATGTTCACCACCATCCATGAACCTACCCGCTCATGGCACAACATCTCCTGATTCAAGTAGAGCATCACTACTTAAAAGCAACATACATAAGCCACAATCTGCAGCATTATCGCCTGACGCAGCCTAAGCACCGTCAGGCGAAACCTACGCAGACCGCCTGGCGGGTCACCTTTGCAGCCAGGCACCAGGCCACTCCCAGACCCACTGTTTCACGGACATCACCTGGCGGGGCACACTTTGCTGCCAGGTGCCACAAGTTGCAGTGCACATCCCTGATAGTCTATCGCTTGATGCACATACCCGTGCCGCCATACGCTATACCGGTAGCGAAAATCCTATTGTTTTTTGCACCCAAATTAGTTTGTTCCACAATCCAGATTGCTCGAGACTATTGTTGCGCACTTGCTTATCATAACCCCAGTCTAATTATCCTGTCACAGCTAGTTCAATTACTCACAGCCCATATTCCCAATTCCCACATTCGAGATGAGTGATTTATCAAACATTCTTACCAATTCTTCATGACTTAGTCAGTTCCTACGATTGATATTCTATGCCTTGATCTCATCATCACGCACATACACCTGATATACTATAACAACCCCACACCTTCCTCTCACTTTGCTTAAATTGCATATGCAACATCATAAATTGATATCTTACCCTATTATTTTGTATTCTCTTTGCAATTCACAGTACCTGCCTAATCAACTATATATTTTTCCAGAAATCTATTCTCAAATAGCATAAGTCCTATCCTATTGCATTATATTTCACACCTTTCCAATCTCATACCTAAATAATTTGATACACTCTTTAACCATTCAATTATTATCCATTTACTTGCCAAAACCAATACCCACCTAACCCACCATAAAATTTAGTTATTCTCTTTCTCCACTGATTCCCCTCATATTAGTTGGTTGTTCACTTCTAGAGGTCCTTTAACTATTTAGCATAGATGCATCTCACGTACCCTTACTCCTTAATACATTGCCTTTATCTTCACTAACCCGTATTCCTTTATTTCTTATCATTCTTTCACACTAACTTTGATCTTAACTCACTTCACGATCCATCTCTCTCGTAGCCAATTGACCAATTTCCAGAACATGATTGGTTCACCGTTATCGTCTGGCGGCCAATACGATGCCGCCAGGCGGCACATCAGTTCATGGATATAAACCTAGGTTTTCTACACTCGCGTAAACCCCTTTCCATTTCTCATAGTTTTTGTTGTCTCAAACACTATAACCCGAAACTCTCAATTCGATATTCCTATAATCACACTCTTCCAATCACATCTCGAAAGGCCACTGATTTCCCCCTTTAAAGGAATTACCAACTCTAACATGAACCCGTCATGTTCACATCTCCATTGATAATCACAAACACCCAATACGAACAATATCATAGCATAATTCAATCAAACAGACATAAAAATCTAACTGGAATATCAACACATTAAGAAATTCACAAAATCCAGCAAAATAGCATCATACCTCATGCATCGCCTGACAGATTTCAACCCACCGCGAGGCACCTCGTGACAGAATGCAGAAACTGGGTTAAAGCCGGTGCTTCGCCTAGCGGCACTATCTTCACCGCCAGGCGGTTTCTGGGCGGAAACCCAGAAATCTCGAAAAACAACACGAGACGAAGTAGTTTTCATGCAATTTGATCATAGTAAGGCACAATACATTATACACGAATCAACCACATAAGAAAATAGCTCCCCTTACCTGGATTCCTTGCTAACTCGAATTTGGTGTGTGTATCCCTCCACCAAAACCCCCATAGCCTTTGGTTCCACTCTAATCAGTGTTTTTCAGCCTCACCACTCCCTTCAATCAGTACAATCCCTCTGGAAATCTTTGCCTAACCCAAACATGAAAATGCAGCACCCTCTTTCTTCTCTAATTGCCTTCTCTCTCTTACTTACTACCCTTGTTAAGTGTGCTTAACTCTAAAACGAAAAATGCCATTAAGTGTCATGTTAATGGCTAATCATGAACCATTATTTGGTTGTCTCCAGCCCACTAGGCTACCCCTCTTTGCAGCTAGGGTTCAAACTTTATAATTTGAAAGTTCAAACTTTTTACTAAATGTCGACATTTGAAAATATTTTTATAAAAAGTCTACATTCGAAAATAATTTGAAAGTTTGATTTGCGTTATTGTGATCAAGCGGTTGAAGGGTATTGTTGAAATTTGAAATTTTAAAAATATCATTACGACTTCTACTAAATTTTGAAATTTGAGACTTTTATAATTTTTTTAAAATTTTTAAAGCTTTTTTTCATTTTTTTTCTTTATTTGTTTTTAATTTATTGTTTTAAATTGTTTTTGAATTTTAATAATTAATTTGAAGTTATTTTTCACTATTTTATGTTTTTGTTAGTTTTTAGTTTTTAGTTTATAATTTATGTATTTAAGTGTAATAATTTATTCTTCTTAATTTTTTTTATTTTCTTTTCATTTTGTTATTTGTCAATTTTTTAAGTTTGCTTTTCCTTTGTTTTTGACTTGTTTTTAATTTATTTTTAAATTTTTTTCATTTGCTTTTAAATTTTTTATAATTATTTTGCAGTTATTTTTTTAATTTTTGTTAGTTTTAATTTTAAATTTTTATATGTTTACTTATTTAGGTTTAATAATTTATTCTTTTTCAATTTGTTTTTAATTTTTTTATTTGTCAATTTTTTTAATTGTATTTGTTACGTGTCTTATTTTTTTCATTTGCTTTTTATTGTTATTTTTTTTTTGTCATTTCTTTTTTATTTGTTTCTTAATTAGTTTTCAATTTATTTTTAAATTAATTAAAAAATACAAAAATAAAAAATTTAATTCTATATATAAATGAGACTATATTTATTAAAATTAAAAAAATATATAAAAGAGAATAGTACTCGTATCACAAAAATAAATTATAGAAACAATTAAACAATAAATTAATAAAATTAAACAAAAATTTATTAAATTAATGAAATTGAAATTAAGTAAAAATTAAAAATAAACAATAAATAAATAATTAAAATAATTAAAATTATAATTTAATGAAAAACAATTAATATTGTGTTACGGATAAAATAATAAAAATTATAATTTAATGAAAAACAACTAATATTGTTGTACGGATTTCATATATGAAAATAAATTTTATGACTGTGTACCAGATTTCGAAATCTAGTTATTTTTTCATTAATTTCGAATTACTTTTATTTATATTTTAATATTTTTCATAATTGTGTTTAAGTTATTTATTTTATTTTTATGGTTAAATTAAATTAGTTTTAAATTAAGTTTAAATTTTTTATTAATCGTGTTTAAGTTAAATTTTTTTAATAATTATGCTTAATAATTATGTTCAAATTAAATTATATATTCAAAATTAGGTTATATATACTAAAATAAGATAATAAATAAAAAAAATTAAAAAACTATATAAAATTAAAAATAACTAAAAAAATAAACACATTTCATAAATAAATAAAATTAAATATAACCCATTGAAAAATAAATTAAACAAAATTAAAATAAATAAATAAAAAATAATTAAAATAATTATGAATTAAATTATCTTAAATAATTAAAAAAAATAGAGAAAGGAATGCCAAATTTCAAAATCCGTGAGATACTAAAAACAGATTTATAAATATGTGACGAGGGCTAACCGGAGTTCTAAATTCGGGAGTACTTCCTTAAACTGAATTTGGAAATCTGGTAACTTTTTGTACCAAATTTTGAAATCTGGTGCTTAGTGAAATTTTTTGTTAAAATCCGATCAATAATTTTGCAAAAGAAAAGTCGTGAGTGAAAGTCATAATGCACATACGGTACATAACAATATATATAACAAAATAAAAAACAATATTTGATTTTTCTTATTTAACTTTGTAATCATTTTTTTATTTTTAAATCCAAAAAATGCAAACTAATTAGTTTTTTTTAAAAGAAACTTTATTTTACACATTTATTTATCAATAATTAAAAATCTAATTTATTTTTTCTTTTCTAATAACTTTATTCATTCGAACAAAATCAAGTGTTGACAACCTTACTTCAACACAACAGGTAGAAATACATGAAGAGATGAGGAATGAGACTAAGATTGATTTGGTTACACAAATTCTGGAAGGCTTTTGCAAATGTCCAACTATTGGGATGAAGCTTACTAAGAGCACACAAAGAGACCACTCTTGAAGTTGGTAAGGGGGAAAGAAATATCAAGCTCCCTAAAAAACTCATAGACAAAGACATAATTTCTTCCTTCTTTGTTGGCCTAGAGAAAACCCTCTCCCTGAGAGAGTAGGATGAGGCAGTGAGTCCATCAAGACAAATATTGAAGATAAGCATGAGCTCTACAACCCTCTCTATAGTGCAAACTTGGAAACATAAGATGCGACCTCATCCAACATATAGTTATACCTAGGATCTCTTATGGGGGAAATTGGTCACGCCTCCTAACCGCTGGATCAGGCTATACAACCTTCTTCCCCTTCGTCACCTTCTTCTATTTCTTTGAAGGAATAACGACTACCTGAGGGGAAGTGACCACAAGAGAAGCGACGACAAAAGGACTTTGATGAGGAAGTCTCATTGCCAGAAAGGGGGGAAGAGGACTCAACGTTAGAACCCTCACCCTTAGGGACAATATCTTTGTCTAACAAAGAGCAACGATGATAAGAACTAGAAGAAGAGGTAGAAGACATACTTAAATGTGGGAGCGAAAGAAAAAAACATAGAACTTAATAGGAGAATATGAGTAACAAAACTCAAGTGGAGAGTATGGCAGGCTTATAAGACGAAAGCTAAGTAAGGAGCAACGAGAGAGAGAAGAACATAAAATCCAGAAAAAAAATATTGAAAGTGAAGATAAATGGGAAACAACAACGTATAACGAAGTCGAAACGTCAAAATGGCTCAAGCAAACGTCATTTCCCTCCAAAAAACAAACTTAACCTTTAGTGATCCTTCCTCTTCTGAGCTCAACCGCTAGGATGATTACCCGTCAAGATTCCAAACTTTCGAGCTCAATCGAGAAGATGATGCCATGTCAGCCACATAGTCTGAACTAGTTAATGTGAACAGACGTTTCACAGGTCAAGGCAATATTACGACGCATCAACACACTATATGGGAAAAACCCTTCCTTAATGCTTCATAGAAATCAAGAAAGTGCCTAAACGTCACATCTGACCAAGCATTCAACAAAGTCGACCTTAAAGACAAGGCAATCACAAGTCAATATCAAGAATAACTCAGTCAAAGACAATCACATACAACTCAGTCAAAGATGGCCTAGGATAACACTTTGTACAATATGATCAAAGACAATCACCTATGGCTCGACCCAACGAACAATCCTCCTGCAAAACTTTACATCTCAACCAACAAGTCAGTTATAGTCACAATAGGTACACGTTAATCAAACTTCTGAGCTTGAAGGGGCTTCTATGCCTACCCGACCTAAGAAATGTGCTAGAGCATGACTCAACAAGGCCCATTTAGCTTTATTGGCCTAAAGTGGTTAATAATATCCAAAGATATATTTATTGGCTCAATTATTGTATATAACAAAAAATATGATCAAATATCGGTAGTTTGATTATTTTACATATATCCCTTAATATCCTATATCAACAAAATATATGGTATATTTGATTAATTTATATTATCTTTATCATTATATTAGTTGCAAAATTCTTGGTATATTTTTACTATTATTGATATTCCAAATTTTATAACTAATTTCTTGAGGGTCAAGAAATCCTATAAATACTTGTCATTCTTCTAGGGAATGAGACATTCTCTCATACTCTCTCATATACTTATTTAGATCCAAATTCTCGTATCGGTTTGAGTGTTAGAGAGTCTTTTGCAGGTGGATCTTTCCCTATATTCCAAAGAGTTATCTAGCCAGTCAGATATTGCCACCTATCAGAAGGTAAACACTCCAAATCCTGGTAAAAAAATTCAATACCATTGAGAGATACCCAATCAACTTTAGCCCCATGCTTTAGTTGGTAAAACTAGATAAAAAATGAGGAGTTTGGGTCAAACCAAGTTGTTCACACAAAATTTCAAAAGCCTTTACAAATCCCTAACTACTGAGTGGAGCTAACTAGGCACTACAGAAAATAGTAAAAGAAGATCGCTCTCAAAGTCGGTCAAAGGAAAGGAGATATAGTAATCCCTAAAATACTCATAAAAAATGACATAATTACCCTCATTCTTTTGGGAAATGGGAAAAACCCTCTTGCTAAGAGAGTAAGGTAGGGTGGTGAGCTCGTTGGGGGTAAACATTGAAGTTAGCCACGAGATGGGCAACTTTCTTAACAATAACGAATTAAGAAGATTAAGATGCAACCTCATCTAGAATCCAAGTATACCTAAAATCCTTTATGGGGAAAATGGGTAGCCTCTTGGCTGAAAGCTTAGGTTGTGCAACCTTCTTCCCCTTGGTCACCTTTTTCTTCTTCTGCTTTTTCAAAGTAGTGATGACTACCACATCGAAAAGCTACTAGGAGCGATAGTGATGGGCTCCAGTGATGAAGTCCTATCGCCATAAAGGGAGGAGGAAGACTCTACAAAAGAACATTCCCTAATAGGAGTAATCTCTCAGTCCAACATAAAGTTACAAAGAGGAAGAAGAGCACATACCTAAAGATGAGGGGAAAAGAGAAACAAAGAAGATGATTGGGACAGAGAACACAAACTAAGAATTGGTGCAAAGATTACAAGAGATTAAGCACTGAAATGCGAGAGAAATGAATGGCTGAAAAATGAAGAACTAAGAAGTCTAAAACACATAAAGCAACAAGACACAACAACGTTAGCCATATCGTCTGAACCAATTAATGTGAATAGATGTTTCGTAGTCCAAGGTAATCATTACAACATCTCAATACGCTATCCGGGAAAACCCCCACATTAATGCTTCATAGAAATCAAGAAAGTGCCAAAATGTCACTTTTGATCAAGCACTCAACATGCCGACCTTGAAGACAAGGCAGTCATAAGTCAATATCAAGCATAGCTCGGTCAAAACTGACCTAAGATAGCCCTGAGTACAATATGATCAAAGACGATCACCTATAGCTTGGTCAAACAGCCAATCCACCTAAAAAACATGAAGTTGGCTACAACTCGACCAAAGGGCCAGTTACAATTGCAAAAGGTACATGCTAATCAAACTTTCGAGCTTGGGGGCTTGTGTACCTACTCGATCCAACAAATACACTAGACCATAACCTATAAAGGCCCATTTATCGTTATTAGCCTAAATTGGTTAATAATATCCAAAGATATAATTGTTGGCTTAATTATTGTATATTAACAAAGTATATGTTCAAATCTCGATAGTTTGATTATATTCCATACCCTTAATATCATATATCAACAAAATATATAATATACCTAATTAGTCTATATTATCTTTATCACTATATTAATTATGGTATTCGTGGTAAGTTTTTATTGTTTATGATATTCTAGATTTTATAACTGATTTCTTGAGGGTCTAGAAACTCTATTACTGACTTGAGCGTCAGAGAGTCTTTTATAAGTGGATCTTCCCCCGTGTTTCAATTCTTAGGAGCATTCTTTATAAGTCATCAAACCACTTAGATCTTGCCACCTATCAGAAGGTGAATGCTCCAAATCCTAGTAAGAACAGATGTAATGTCCCTACTAGAAATTACTTAATTAAAATAAATAAATAATAATTAAAAATCAAACATCATAATTTTATTATTCCCAAACGTGGGAAAATTTAAAAATTATTCATCACGCTGAAAATTAAATAAACTAGTTCATAATTGTATTACAAGTTCCAAAACAAACACTAGTTTAAACCAAACAGAAATAAATCCCTTCTCATGAGTCCCAAGCTAGCCTTCTCTTTGTCGCTATGCGTCAACAACATCACCTGGAATATCATCTGCTCCCATGTGATAAGGCACACGATCATCGCCAAACACAAACAAAAAGGATGAGCTCATAAATAATTAACACACTCGTTAATAAAATCAAAATACACCCAATTATATTATTCTAGTTAGTTCCTGGCCAAGACCTTAATACCTCAAGGCTTTTCAACCTTCAATTCACACAAATAATTGATAATGGACTTAGGACATATGATGCTCCCACGAACCTGCCCGATCGTGGTCCTGCTTCTACGAACCTCCCCGCTCGTAGTCCTTCCTCTACGAACCTCCACGCTCGTATTCCAACTCTACGGACCTCCCCGCCCATAGTCCAACACACGTGATCCACCAACTATGAACCTCCTCACTCACAACATCTCTCAAGTGTGAGCACGGAACATACGAACCTACCCACTCGTATCCCCACACGAGAGTATCAGGATATGAACCTCCCCGCTCATATCATCACGTGTTCACCACCATCCATGAACCTACCTGTTCATGGCACATCATCTCCTGATCCAAGTCTCACATCACAACATGATAACGAAAATAAGAAAAGTTCCTAGTTGCAGCACTTTATGGCGCTGCCTAAGCAACGCCAAGCAAATATCCTACGCAGACTGCTTGACAGGACATCCTCGTTGTTAGGCGCCAGGCCTCAATCAGACCCACTGTCTTAGGGTCTATCGCCTGGCGGGTCACACCTCACCGCTAGGTGCCACGAGTTACAGGGACACCCCTGTTAGTTTTATCGCTTGGCGGACATTCGTAAGCCGCCAAGCGCCACACCAGTAGCGAGATTCTGCTGGTTTTTAGCACCTAAACAGATTATCCTACACTTTCAATAGACCTCTTAAGTTATTAACATAATCTCAATCCTCAAGTCGAATTCTTGGTAACCTGCCACCCACATATGTTTCAAGTGCCTAAAATTCACAATTCCCCCATTTCCTCTATTCAAGGCCTAAGATTTTACCAAGTACTCTATTATTGCATAATAACTCAATCAAGCTTATGAAAAAGACTACCAATCATGTACCTTAAAATCAGACAGCCTACTTCTATTGCACTGCAATGATACCAAAACTTTTCACTCAATTACCTTCCAATTAAGCTACACAATTTATGGTGAATTCCTTAACTTGCCACATTAAAATTATCCAATGTCTCTAAGTCTATAACCCACTGAAATCATATCTTCCTAGTTCCTACAATCCCAATTACCATTATCCTTCATTCTATTTTAGAGTCCATATCCATATTGACTCTCACATACCCCTACTATGACCATATTGACCAGATACATTTTCCATTTATGTATTCCAATTTATTAAGACTTAAGCACAATATTCTTGTCCCTCCAAATTTCACATCACGGACCAATCCCCAAATCACGATTTCCAGTACTGTCAAACTGCTAAGCTGGAAAATTCCAGTTATCGCCTGACGGCAAATCATGCGCCGCTAGGCGGCGTATCAGATTCTGGGAAAATTCCTAATTCTTTCGTTGTGCGAAAATCCCTTGCTCCTCCGCCACCTCGTCTCGCCACACACTAGGTCGAATTCATACATAATCCCAGAAATAAAAATGCATAAATAATGCCAAGATTAAATAACAATTAGACGCTGGAATCAATTTCCTAATTGTCCTCTTTCAGCCCCTCTCATAATCCTTTGATCACCTACTTGCCCATGCCCAAACGATTTATTATATAGTCCAATTTCATTCAATTGATAACATTCATCGCCACATACAATATCCAACCACAAATTCCAGAAGTCGCAAGGACTCATGCATTAAACAACACAAAACAGTTGCGGACAGCGTTGCGCAGCCTGGCGGTAGTTCATCGTCGCCAGGCGGTTCAAAGCAGAACCCAAAAAATTGCGCAGAAATAGATAAGTCGCCTGGCGAGCATTCATCAACGTCAGGCGATTTCTAGGTAAAACCCCAGAAACTAACAAATGTAGCGCGAAAAGATGAGGTGTCATGCAATTTTGGTCATAACAAGGCACAATATATTATACACAAATAAAACATACGAAAACAACTCCCCTTACTTGGATAATTCTTGCTCAACTTGAAGGAATGAGGACTTCTCTTGTGCCACCCATAGTCCAACCTTTGTCTTCTCTCGAATGCACTTGATGCTTTGGATTTTCCCTCAAACCTCCTTCAAAACTCCCTTTCCCCATTGCCAATTCGTTTGCTCTTTGCTCCTTCACGTTCTCTGTCTTTCTTCTCCAAAAACCCACCTTAATTAGATCATTAACTAAGCCTTAATGCTTGTTAATGATAATAAAACAAAAATGGCTTTGAATTGGGTGCTAATGGCCATTCAAAGACCATTATTGGCTGCATTCCCAGCCCACTAGGTTGCCCTTCTTGTAGTTAGGGTTTCTCTGCGCTTTCATATTCATGCCAAAAGAAATTTTGGCAAAAATAAAGTTTAATTTGTTCTTAGCAAGGTTTGAATACATCACCACTCAATTACAAAGTCAATGCACAACCAATTTAACCAATTCATATTTCATGATAATTCCTACACCTTTAGAAATTTAATATCACGCACCAAGGTAAAATATATTACTAAATTAACAAGAAATTAAATTAACACACAATTTGGCATACACAAAACTCGAACTTAAGTCCTCTCAACATAATCAAGTACTCTTGACCAATTGAGCTAGTACTTTTCCACATTATAAAGACTAATAATTAATGTCACAAAGACTTTCATTACCCGCATTTATTAAATAATTATGTAATTAATTATTTAAGTTCCTTGGATATTACAAAGAAACATTCAAACATGGCAACAAAATATAACTAACTACATACCAAGAAGATTAGAAACATAAGAGAAATAAACTAATTTGTCAAATTCATCACACAAACTAAATTGTATAATTCTAGAACAAATACATATGAAAATATTAGTGCTATTTTTCTTTACAAAATGGACCACAAAGCTCTCAACAAGACCACTTCATAACAACAAAACAATTTCAATATTTGATTCTAGAATGGCTTAAAAATTGTGAAATGGTTGCTTGATTTGTGAAATGTCTTAAGATAAAGAAACTCTATGACTAAGTATACAAAATCATATTATGACATTATATTTATGCACACATTAAAAAGCATGGAAAAAGTAGGCAAATCTGCCAGGCAGTACTAGGATGTGTGTGTAACACCCCAAATTTTAGGATGTCACAATGAGTTATAAAAACGTAAACTTTTAGTGGAAATAGATAATTTTTCAAAATGTACCTAGGAAAACTCATAATTTAATTTATTAATATCGTAATTCAAACGTAACTGTGTAAAAAATTTAAAATGTCAATGAACAATAGAAAAAAAATACATCGTCTTTAATATTTGGTTTAAAACAACTAAACAAATTATAATAAACTCCCGAGTTCATCCCATCCTATCAACGATCTACTTCTTGCTAGAATCATCTGCATTATCAACTGCTCCCGTATAACACATACGTCATACGATCATCGCACACACAACAAATACACAAAACAACCAAATACTTTTCATTTTTCATTGAGTTTTGATTCAACATTGTTTTGCTTTACATTTGAGATATTTCGTAACAACTCTTTCTATAGCATCTAATTTTCCTTTTAAAGTTATTTTACTTTCATTCCCTCAAAGTAACATATATGAATATGGTCCTTATAACTTCTACAACAGTGTTTAAGTATGTCAATTACTTTTTTATACTCTATTATTACTTGTTTATGATGTGCACAAACTATATTAAACTCCACTTTTACACTTCAATACTAACAAATTATATTTTTCTAACCTCAACATTATTTTCTTAAAATTCTTATAATGTGTTGTAATTACCTATATTCTTATACATTAGGTACATTGTTTTGGAGTATAAAGGTATCATTTTGATAAATTTAACAACATTTTAAGTCTGAGATGTAATAATTAAAAGAAAACCAACGAAATATGTTTTTGTATGTTTGAAGGAGTATTTTTGAGTTTATATGTAAAAATTAAAATGAATCAATAAAAGATTACAATGTTGGATTAAGTGGTTTAATTTTTATTTAAAATAATCGATTATTAATAGATTATTCTAGTGAATATATTAGTTGGTAGGTTGTTTTTACACCATAATAATAGACTATAATGGTAAATAATAAGTTATTCTAGGAAACAACAAGATTGAAAATTGGTACATAAAAATAATGAAAATAAAACAATGGAGTTGACAGGGTGCTATATTGTGACACTATGGAGAACAACAGTTTCAATAGTAAGTCCAGGTCCAAAACCAAACAAGACACCCCATTCAAGTCCTTCACCTGTGGTTTTAAGTCCATTTTCAACTGATTTCCTCCTCATCTCATCCAAGATGAAAAGAACACATGCGCTTGACATGTTCCCATACTCACTAAGCACATCTCTAGTGGCCTTCATCTTATCAGCTTTCAGACCCAACTTTTGCTCAACTTGGTCCAGAATTGCAGGTCCACCAGGGTGTGCAATCCAAAAGATGGAGTTGTAATCAGAGATGTTCAATGGGTTGAAGGCCTCAGAAAGTGCCTTCCCAATGTTCTTCGAGACAATCCCAGGAACATCCTTAAGGAGGTGAAACGTTAGTCCAACTTCACGAAGATGGCCATCAATGGCTCCATCACTATTTGGAGCAATGGTTTGTGCAGTCCAAACTAGCTCAAAAAATGGCTTTTCAATTTGTGGAATGGGGTCAGATCCAACAATCACTGCAGCTGCTCCATCTCCAAACAATGCTTGTCCCACAAGACTGTCTAGGTGGGTTTCACTTGGGCCACGAAACGTGACTGCAGTAATCTCAGAACACACGACAAGCACACGTGCACCTTTGTTGTTCTCAGCCAAATCCTTGGCCAATCGAAGAACCGTGCCTCCTGCAAAACACCCTTGTTGGTACATCATGTACCTCTTCACAGAGGGGCGAAGTCCCAAGAGTTTGGTGAGTTGGTAATCAGCACCAGGCATGTCGACGCCACTAGTGGTACAAAAGATCAAATGTGTAATCTTGGACTTTGGTTGTCCCCACTCCTTTATGGCCTTCACTGCAGCCTCTTTCCCTAGCTTTGGTACCTCTACCACCACTATGTCTTGTCTAGCATCCAAAGAAGGTGCCATGTAAGCACACATGTTAGGATTCTCCTTCAAGATGTCCTCGGTGAGATGCATATATCTCTTCTTGATCATGGACTTGTCACCTGTAATATTGTGAACCAATGAATGCTAATTAGATTGAATCAACAAGGGTTATGTGAAGTGAATATTGCTAGATGGTATTATGAACTTACACATGCGTTGAAATTTCTCTTTGAGGTCGGTCATGTGTTCACTATTTGTAATTCTGAAATAGTAATCGGGATAAGTGCTCTGATCAACACAATTTGGTGGGGTTACAGTTCCAATAGCAAGGATGGTTGCTGGACCTTCTGCCCTTTGAGCCTGACGGATCTCAGATACACTCACCATCTCACTTTTCTTAAATACAACTTAATGAAGAGGGGATGTTGACGAGGGAATTTGGAACCAAATGAAGCACTGCTTGGTTGCTGAAGTTGTGTTTGAAGATGTTGGAGGAGTTAGCATTTTATATATGCACGCAAGGATGGATTCTGAGTAGGGTAGTTGGAAGCATATTCATCAGTTTGGTAGCATGTTTTGGAAGACCATCTCTGACCCCATATTCCACTCATTTCTTCGTTCATTCACTGCTATGTTTCATGCTATTAAATTATTCTATCACTGTTACGTTTTTCCAACTTTTTGTGTGTTTCTAACTTCTGAGTCAACCTTGGTAGCTTAGCAAGAAAAGTCTACCACTTGTGGTGGTATGGTAGGTAGGCTTTTTAAATTGCATCAACGGCCATAACCAAATTAAACTAAAATCTATGCGTAGAGTTCCGCCATGTCATCGGATATGACTATCCACTTTTTGGATCGCACACCACTCTCTTCATTTAGTTTATTGTATAATGTGTTTGGTGACATCGTAGGTCATGGTCAACCATGAAATGAATAATACAAAAATTCATTTGTATACTCGATGATCTTTTATTTATAATATAAGTTTTAGATAACATTTTTGCACATGTATGTTGATCTTAAGAGTACCACCAAAACATCTTATGTGCTTTCTATCTAAATGACGTGTATCAATATTATTTTTAGAGTTTTGATGTATATACAATTTTATTAATGAGAAATTACTATTAAATGGAATACCTCTGATAATTTATTAAACCGCTTTTCATATTCATCTATACATTTCGGCTATATAAATATGTACTTGGTAAAAGATATTCATATCTTTGCTATTTCAAAAAAGTTATATAAGTAAAATGATAGAATAAAACCATCAATCTCAAATTTCTAACTCCTTATTTTAAGAACATCTTTTCCAAGTATATATTCTGTCAATTTTTATTTTGTAACTGGATCTACACAATTTGCAAATTCTGAGTTAAACCACAATTTGCAAATTCTGAGTTCAAGAATGGATTTCATGGATATTAAAACCTAGGTTAGATTCAAAAATCAACTCATTTAAAGTTTTATACAAAAAGTTATAAAAAAGTTTACAGTTTCACTTTTAATTGTAGTTGTTCTTCTGGTTTTAATTTTCTGTATTTACACTTATTTTTTAGAGAATAATGTTCTATAGTATTTTAAGTAAGCTGGATGAAAGATTTAAATGTATAATAAAAAAACACGATATGCATAACTAAACTATATTAATATCTTTTAAAAAAAGTTATATAAAAACATCCATGACGAAATTTATCAAGATTAATCTATAACACTAATTTGGGACTTACAACATTATACTATAGTGTCCCAAGTAAAATTATAGAATAAAACTATATAAAAAGTACAAGAAGGATAAACAAATTATAAATTTATACTGAATATATATTATGAATCAAATACATCAATTTAAATCGAACTTATCCATTATAATTAATCTCAAAGCTCTATTGGGTTAGAAATATCAAATATAAAATAATTTACAAATATTTTTCAAAAGTTTTTGTTGAACATGTCTCAACAAAAACGATTACCTAATTTATTAAGCATTTTCTTTTTATCTAAACATGGACCTAATTTCCATAAGTGAAGATATGTTTATTATACAAGTAATTGTAAAACCAATCATATGAAATAGTAATTGTACAACTAATTTTGTAAATAAATTTTAGTTTCAAGAATCGTATACAAAGTTAAGATCGAAGGATAATTGCAAATAAATTATCTTAATGTAAATAAATTTCCCTTAATGCAATTATGGATGTGAAAATAATGTTATTTTAAAGTTTTGCTTAACCCGTACTCTGCTTGGACCAATGATGGGCTGATCTGCATTGACCCACATAGCCCACATTAACTTAAATCTTCAAAAAAAATTGGTGATTATAAGCAAGTTGCTCATTCAAAAAATTTGGTGGTTATAGTCTACTTGCATTAGAGTTTTTTCTCTAGTCCATTCAAAAACAACTCTATTGTTCGCGTTTCTTTTTTTGCTTTAATCTAAATCAAAGTCATTTTAATTTTCAACATACTTGTACTTAAAAATTAGGAATTATAAAATTTGAATATTACCTTTTTTTTTAAGAAAGACTTATAGAATTTTTTATTTTTACTAATTTAATTAAATAAAAATAAGGTTATTAAAATCCTACACCTTAGTGAAAAAAATACAAAATAAATAATTTCTCATGTGAACCGTGAGTCAAATATTATGTGGAACGAACCAAAAAAATTAACCTGCATTTTTCATACGGGACAGACTTGCTCAACCCACTTTTTGAGAACCGAATACATGATAAACCAAAATAGATTGGTCCATATCGTGATCCCAATAAAAATATTTATCAAATATGGATTATAATTCAAAATATGTTCTTTAAAATTATTTAAATAAAAATGTGCAAAATAAAATTCCTGTGAACCCATTTTCACTACAAAATTTAATCTAAATACTTTATAATATATAATTATTTAATCATAGAAAAGTGTTTTTTCCGAATTATACCCTTTATTCCTCTCCATCTCCAATATTATTCTCACTCCCACGTAATTCATTTATAGGATCATTATAGTCATCATGAATAAAGAAGATGAGAAAGAGTGCAAAACCAAAAATAAGTATATAAATATTTTAAAATATAAAATTACAATTTCACATATAATTTGTATAGTTATTTAATAAAATAACTAATATATCATTTTCCATAAAACTAAAATATTAAAAAAATTATATTAAAACTTATCATTCTACTTCTTTGTTTTTATAAAGAATATTTCACAGAATTACATATTCTTCTTATAAAAAGATTATAAACTCTGTATTCAAACTTAAAATTTTTCAACACAAAACAAATAGCTTTATATTAATTTTATTCAAATTTTTTTCGCTAAAAATGTATACATAACAACAACAATAATTATTATTATTATGATATAATTTAAAATTTATAGAAAAATAAATACAACTATAACGTCAATAAAGATGTAAAAATAAACAATAGAAATTCAGAAATATACTTTTTTTACTTTAAAAAAGATAGTAATTTACTTTAACTACAAATTATAATCAAAACTGGAAATTAATCACTACAAATAAATCCTTAATTAAAAAATAATTTTAGAAACAAAAAATAATTCACCACTATAGTGACTAATTTAGATACCAATTTACAAAATAAAAAATTATTGATTATTAAAATAGTCACTATTATAAATAAAAAATAATAATTAGTTACTAAATAGGTCAATAATAAATTAGAGACTAATTTAGATACTAACTTATTTTGGTAGATAAAATCTAAGTAGCTAATTTTTAGTAAGTAATTTTCTTTTGTAGCTAAAATCATGATAGTTAATTTTAAAGATCAACTATAATTTTTTATTCATAATAGTCATTATTTTAGTAACCAATAACTTTTAATTTTGTAAATTGATATCTAAATTGGTCACTATAATTACTAATAATTATTGGTCACTAAAATTCATCACTATTTAAAAGTTTGCTTATAGTAATTTCATGGAAAGAGTAATAAATTGATAGTAACAAAAAATTAATAAAATACAAGAAAATAATTTACATACAATTTTGTATAATTTTAATTTTATATAATAATTAAATTTGCTACGTATTCCGAAAACATTCGGCTATAAAACATTGTAATATTTAGCAAAAGAAAAATTAAAACTGTATAAACATAAATAGTTGTAAATTTGTACAATTAACAATTTTTTTCCTTAATTAATTCAAGTGCATAATAAATTTAAGTATTTTTAATTGAGTCATTATTATATTTTGTTAGTCTATCGAATATATATATATATATATATATATATATATATATATATATATATATATATATATATATATATATATATACTGAATTTCTCTTGTTTAATCTTTCTGTTAAGTAGGTGGTACAACTGTTATCTTGTCTTATCATTTTATTTCCATATTTACACATATTAAAATATGTGAAAAAATTTTGTTGATATAAAAGAGATATTTTGATTAATGTAAAATGACGAGTAACTATTATTATTTTTATTGAAAATATGTTTGTTAACAAGGACAATTGTATCAATGGTTATGACAGAAATATTCCTTTGATCATTATAGATAATGACATGAAAGATATTTGAGAGCATAATGACCACTTTATCCAATATATTTTAATGAAAACAATAAAAATAACTTATCACTTCTTTAAATAATGATGATATCATTTTATATTAACTATAAGACGTTAAAATACATTTTCTTATTGAAAAATAACAGTGTTTTTTTCTCTTTAATGTTAAAAAAAGTCTAACACAATTACAACAAAAATAACATAAAAGTGTCTTCTTACATTCCACATCAATTTTAAACACTCAATACTCATAAAATATATTTCTCTCCTTGAAATTTTCTCAATTCTTTCTCTCTTATTTTAACAATAATATAAAACAATCGTAATCAAAATCATAAACTACATAAAACATCTATCATCTTTATTTCCATTATAATTTCTTGCAACGTTTTTTCTTATTTTACTATAGTGACCAAATTGGACGCTATGTACCACAATGAACGAACCAAGGCAGGTGCTTCCGCCACCGTCGAATCAGACCTCTGTGGATTGAAGTGCGGCCTCGCTCATCTCCTCTGTCAATATCTCATACGCTGAATTGATACTACTATTGCATGATTTCTTTTCCGTTCAGTGAACTTGAAATTTTTTATTTAGAATGCGACGACAGTGCAACACACCAGTTCAGCGGGCCGCGGGCCAGACTGCGGGTCGAGGCAGGTCAGATTTTTGAACCCGAATCTGTTCTGTGAGGTGGACCAATCCGGTCCAAACATTGCAGGTCAAAATACAGGACGGACTAAATTGGGTCGGACTGATCCGCATTATTATCCATATAAATCAAATTGAATATTGGGATGCATAGACGAACTATAGTATTAAATAGAAGAGAGTGAAAAATTACTTTTATTTTTAATGTGAAAGATGAAATAGGAATTAAAAAACTTATTGGAAGTACAGGAAAACTATTGGGGTGCAAGAAGAAGCCCCGTTTATAAAAGTTAAGATCTTCCGTTAAGTGTCATATGTGGGCTTTGAAAAGGAAAGAGTGGAAGGTGGCAGAGAGAAAGCAAGAACGTTCCAACAAAGCATTCCTACGTCTCGGGGATTACTACACATTTACACAACCTTAAACTCCACTGCTGTACTGAATACGGAAAAACCATGTTTCCTTCACAAATACTTAAATTTGTTCGATCTGGTACCTATGCTTTTATTTATTACATTATAAATTTCTTAAAATGAACATGTGAAGTCAGGATGGCCGAGTAGTTGTAAGTTTTTTATTTTATTTTTATTGGCTTATAAAAGACAAACAAACTATACTAAAGTCTCCACTTTTTTGTACTAAAAAAATCCAAAACATAAAAGCATTTTTTATAGTGAATTACAGCAGCAATCAACAGTGTGGTGATATTCATCTTTACACATTGCATGGCAATTTTAGCAAGGTCAGCATAAGGTATTTGAATGAATGAGATAATTGTAGGACACGTGCGACCTGAATCCATTAGAGCCTCTAATTCCTTGCTTCCGAACCACATAATCGGTGGAAGTTGAATCCCCAATGGTAATTAGCATGCATGCGAAGCAAGTTATTCTTAATCCAACTCCAATATCAAAGCATATATATCACATGCAAGGTGGCAGTGAATCCACACTAACGTAATCCTCCAAAACTCCTCCCCCACAACCACTTCTCGTTCACTTCCAACGTTGCATTTATATACGTACAACAATCTCCTTCCATGAAGCCCCCACAACGCTATTCACCATTCTGTGTTCCACTCAAAGCACACATTTGATTTTCCAAACAGTACTATAGTTGGAAAAGATGTCGGATTGGGGTCCAGTGTTTGTGTCGTTGGTGCTCTTCGTGCTCTTAACTCCGGGGTTGCTGTTTCAGGTGCCTGGGAGGGGAAGGTACGTGGAGTTTGGGAACTTTCAAACAAGTGGTGCTTCCGTACTCATTCACTCCCTCCTCTACTTTGGCTTCATATGTGTGTTTTTGTTGGCTATTAAGATCCACTTGTACCTCGGCTAGTTTATTTTGCACCTTAATCATATTATTTTTGTTGGGGTATTCGGATAGTTCAATGTTTCTGTTCTTTATTTCATTGTTCTCCATGTTTTGTTATTCTTGTGGGTCTATATTTTACCATTTTTTGTTCTTTGTTACCTAATTTGGTGGGTTGTTGTGCCTGTATTCAGTTTTCCTCTTAATGAATGTTAGAAATTTTTATTTTATTCAATTGCATATATAGCTGAACGTTCAAACTTGCTAAACGTGAATGCGTTTGCTTTGACAGAATTTTTGTTATGATTGGAAACTAAATAGAAACCAAATAAATGAACAAAAACTGCAGCAAAGTAGTGCTGTCTAACAAAAACTGTTCCTTCTGTATCACCATTATGATACAAGGAGGTAAAATTTGGAAAATGATTTTTTTTTTTATATTATAGAGTTACTTGACAACTTATTTTAAGGATAAAATAATCTTAAAAATATAAATTTTATATTTATGAAAAAAGGAAAAATGAAAATATAAAATAGTCTTTCAAGTGAAAAAAGATTTTGGGTGTGAAAATAACATTAATAAAATTTAGGCAAGAATTATACTGTATGCAGTTTAGACTACGACGCGCCATTCTTCGGTACATTATCTGGAACAGAGTAAGCCTTAGGAAAAGTATGATGGTAAACCAAGGAAGTATCTTTTGTTATACATTATTAAATTTAATTTCAGTGATCGAATCTGATTCATAAATTAAAAAGTCTAGATTCCTTCATCGAAAGCCAATTGAAACCTTTGAAAATTGCTAACAATTAAAACCTCTGGTCTGATTAGCATACTTTGGCGTGATGCTCATGTTCCCGCTCCGCAAAGCCAATAAAAGTATAATTGGATATACTAAATTAAATTTATGGAAAAGGTCGGTCATGACATTCTTTTTAAATACTTTTATAAATGAATAAAGCTCATATAAACCTTATTTTTACTTTATTATAATTTTTTTTATAATTTATTATATTTGATCCTCAAATTTTTATATTCTTATAAATAAAATTTTAATACCCAAATTATTTTTGAAAGTATGCCATTGACCGTATATACACTTTTTAATAATAATATGTTAATTAGTACACATTATATTCATAATAATAATCTCTAACATCATCTTAAAGACCTCTACATAAAAAGTTTGGTTTCACACCACTTTCTTTGTATCATTTACATTTGAGATGTACTCGACCTAAGTATAAGTTATCAATGTTAGTAAAATATGATTAAGATAAAAGTTAAAGTGTATTAGATAAAATTAATCATGGTAATTAGGTCATGTGGATAAGATTTATCGAGGTAAAAAACTTATAGATATATGGTATAAATAGTACAGTGTCATAGATAAATTAAATACATTCATTCTTTGCAACATTTAATACTATTTTACACACCTGGCTAACTTGAGTGTTGACGTATCTTTTGCAGGCACAACTTGAGAGTGTGAAGTTGGAGTTAGGAGTGCTTGGAGTGACAGTCTTTGCGGAGCATATTCAACTTTGTAAGAATAATTGGTGTCCACTGTGTGGCAAATATTTACTCTTGAAGAAGAATATTATATGGTGTCTACTAAGAGCAAGATGGTTGGAGAAAAGGAAGTAGAATCAGGACCCTCCTCAGCTAACATAATCGTAATATTGGAAGCATAGATGAAGTGAAATGAAATGTATAATTCAAGAAGTGAAGTGCTGAAGAGGTGGATGCCCTAAGGCAAGAGAATGATAGGCTAAGAAGGAAGGTAGAGATTGAAGGGTAACCAAGAAAGGGAAGAAGGAAATCCCCGAGAACACAGATTAGTGCAAAAGACTGCATCTCGTCTTCGCACTGTGGCTGAAGAGGAGAGTGGTTACAATACTACCCCCAAACTGGAGTAGAAACAAACATCTTTTCACGGTAGGAGGAAGTTGAAACCCTTTTAGTTAACGACATCATGGATACTCCACTACCTAAGTAGTGGAAGGCTCTTACATTGGGTCGATATGATGATAGCACTGATCTAGACGAGCATGTTGTTGTTATGTGAAGGGCTTTTCCTACTACTCTACAAGGGGTCGTCCTGGAATGGTTTACTCGCCTACCCCTGTATTTCATAGACTGCTTTGACACCTTGATGACATCATTTGCGACGCAGTTCACTACTAGTTGGCACAATCACCTCCTTAACACTTTCCAATGTGTGGCAGAAGAAATGGGAGTTTCTACAAAAATTTATCAATAGGTATAGCAAGATGGCCTTGAAGATCAGGAACCTGAACCCTGAGGTGATTTTACACTACATGATTAGGGCGCTAAGGTTAGGACCTTTTACGGATGACCTGTACATGACATCAGCCCCGAGTATGGACGATTTGAGACAACGAGTGACCAAATTTATGCGGTTGAATGAGATGAGGGAGTACAAAACCAATATCAAAGTCAAGACCATGCCAACTAAAAAGGAATGAGCTTATTGACATTTAGTTAAAAAGGGTGGGTTCTGTTAGAGGGAGCTTAAGCCTCTACAATTTTCACGATACACATCTTTGAATGCTGCAAGATCTCATGTGTTGGAAGAGGCACTGCAATTGTACCTTATGCCACCACCTAGAAAATCTTAGACATTGTCAAATGCCGACATCAAGTAACATTGCAAGTACCACCGTAATTACGATCATACATAAGATGAATGTTCCGCCCTTAAAGATAAGATTGAGGAACTCATCCAAGCTCTCATATGGTTCGTAAGGCGCAACAATGAGGGAAGATCGTGTGTCGACCACCGGAGGTACGACGATAAGAGGGAAGGTCGCAAAGAACGAGATAAGTAAGAAAAGAAGGAAGAGTCAACTCAATGTGAGGAGAGGTGTTTGGGTGTCAAACCCCCGCTAAGGAGCACTTTCAACACAATATTTAAAGGGTTTGCTAGAGAAGGCTCATCGGCATCTGCCAAGAAGCGGCACCATAGAGCGGTGTAGTTTGTTAACTTAGTGTCCAAGACCTTCAGGAGGAAGAGTATGCCTCTTATAACCTTCATGAATGCTAATTTCCAAGGTGTTGATCCTAAGCAAGATGACCCCATGTCATCATAGTGGAGATTGAGAACTTCGCTGTTGAAAAGATCTTAGTGGACCAAGGCAGTTCAATAGATATACTCTATTAAAAGACACCTAAGAAGTCATAATTGCTAGAGGAAGTTATGACCCCATATGACGAGCCCATATTCTGGGTGTAGGTATTAAGGGCAAAGTAGTGTAGGTTTCTTCTAGGCCTTGTATTAAGCGCCAAGTAGTGTAGGGTTTTTAAAAAAACAATCTTACTTTAGTAGGGAGCATCATATGCATCTACTTAAGTAACTCTTTGATGTTCAATCAAGCTATCTTAGGAAGAACATCCCACATGTGCCATATGACAAGCTCTTTAAAGGAGAGTTCTCTTACATAGGTAGTGGCCATGTGTCATTATCCTATTGGAGAGTCTTTTCATAAAGTAGCTTTTCACATGAAAACACATGAGTGGTATGTTTTGTGAGAGTGATGATTGACACATGTCAAAATCTCCTTCACCAAGATAACATTTTTAAGGATTCGGTGCATGCTAACATTCTAGGGTTTTAAACCATTTTGGAGACACCTTACTATATAAATAGAGGTGTCTCCCCCATGTATTTCTCACTTTGAGAATAATAATGTTATGCTGCCAACATTATTTTTGAGGCATACTTCTTCTCTTAGTCACTTGTTAGAGCATCTCAAGAGATCCCTTTAGCACCCTTTTCTCTAGAATTTGCCTAACCTCTCTTAGAGCTCCACAAACAACCTTCATCCCACCATTAAATCACCAAAATAGAGAGTCATTTTCTGTCAACACCAATCTTCCACGAATTAACCATCCATCATAGTCACCATTTCAAGCTTTGGTCCAACCTAGCTTGAGGAGAGACTATCATTAGGAAAGAAAAGAAGGTTGGCTGCTAAGGTCGAGGTTGAGAAGCTACTACAACGTTACAGAACATGTTGGCCAATGTTGTGTTGGTGAAGAAGGCCAATGAGAAGTGGTAGATGTGTGTAGATTACATGGACCTCAACAAGGCTTGCTTAAAGGACACCTACCTGTTACCTAGTAACTAGTAGATGGAGTTGTCGGCGATAACATGTTGAGCATTTTGGAAGCCTACTCGATATATAATCAGATTCCCATGGCTGAGGGAGATAAGCTGAAGATCACTTTCATCATGGTGGAGACAAACTATTATTACGAGGTCATGCACTTCGGCCTCAAGAACATTTGAGTAACATACTAGCGACTTATGGACAAGGTATTCAAGCACTTCATCGACAAGAGCATTATTGTGAACGTGGATGACATGGTGGTGACGTCCTCCAACTCCCTCTAGCATGCACAAGACTTATCTAATGCATTCTCGACTTTACGAGCATATAACCTACAACTTTATAAAAAAAGTGTGTATTCAGAGTCAACGGAGGCATGCTGACGCATAAAGGAATAAAAGCAAATCCTGAAAAAAATTTCAAGTCGTAATCGACATGAGATTTACAACGAATGTGAAGGAAGTGCATCGTCTTATTGGAAGGTTAACAACCATCTCATATTTCCTCCCAAGGTTAGTAGACCAGATTCGGTCGATGATAAAATTATTGACAAAATTCGCTAGGTTTCTTTGTGACAACCAGTGCCAAAGCAGATTTGAGTAGATCAGGCAAATTTTGATGTCTTCACTAATTCTACGAAAGCCGGATACAACTCGACCCTTATTGCTCTATATAGTAGCCACTGAATATGTCATCAATGCAACCCTTATTCAAGAAACTGATAACTAGCAGAATCTTGCATACTCCGTGATCATTATAACTCTTCAAGATTCATAAACCAAGTACCAGATGGTGGAGAAAGTGGCATTATTTCTTATCACAATGACAAAGACGTTGAGGCTTTACATCCAAAGCCACACTATAGTAGTTAAAATCGACTATCCAATACAAAAGATATTACAGAAGTTGGACCTAGCCGGAAGAATGTCGTCATGGTCTGTTGAGTTATCAGAATTCAATATTTAGTACGAGCTAAGGGGCCTGATAAAGGCATATGGTGAACCAAAAACCATTAGAGTAGACCTCTCTCACTTCTATGGAAAAGATGATGTAGAAACCTATCTAGATTGGGAAATGAAGATGGAGCAACATTTTGCTTGCCTCCAAGTCATTAAGGAGAGGAAAATGACCTTAACAACCCTAAGTTTTCAAGGTAATGCAATGTATTGGTGGACAACCCTAAAAATGGAGAGGAGAATCAACAGTCCTCGTCAAGTCTAATATGACCTTAAGAGTTCCCTTAGGAGGAGACACATTCCCTCCTACCATAAGGAGCTTATAGATAAGCTCCAAAGACTCCATCAAAACAACATGAGAGTTGAGGAATATAGACAAAAGAAAAGGAGTTGTACATGATAAGAGGTAGGATTAGATAGCATGAGGACACTACAATTTCAAGATTCCTTAGTGGCCTAATTCTTGAAATAAAAGATAGAATGGAGTTGTTGCCCTACCAAGATTTAAATGACTTGGTATAACTTTGTATTAACGTAGAACAAAAAATTTTGAGAATTTTTTTTTTAGAAATAATCACTATAGTTCTTATGTCAAGAAGGATTTGAAAAGGGAGGGTAAGCAAACTAATGAAGAACCCTCTAAGAGTTATGAAGAGAAAGAAACAGAAAAGACAAGGGAAAGGGATAACTACACACACTCGCACTAATGGAATAAAATGTTTCAAGTGTCTTGGTAGAGGTCACATAACATCTCAATGCCCCACCAAGAAAACCATGATTCTTATGAGTGTTGATATCTATAGTAGCCAAGATGAACAAAATGAGAGTGAGAGTAGGAGTGAAAAGTCCAATGAATCTTATATTGAAAATCTTTCCCTTGTGCTGGGGATCTTCTTATGATGAAAATAGTCATTAAAAATCAGCTTAGTCCACAGGCACTAACATAACAAGAGAATGTTTTCCATACAAGATGCAAAATTTTAGAAAACACTTGTTCTCTCATTTCGGATAGTAGATCGTGTTGTAATTATAGCAGGACTAGGTTGGTTGATAAATTAGCATTGATAGTCTTGCCTCATCCAAAACCTTATAAACTTCATTGGCTTAATGAAGTGGGATTTGACTATAAATCAACAAGTGAAGGAAAATTTCTCCTTTGGAAAATATGAAGACAGTGGTTTATGTGACATAGTATCAATGGAAGCATGCTCTATTGTATTGGGTAGGTCATGACAATTTGATAAGAAAACAATGCACAATGGTCTCACCAACGAGATTACCTTCACTCACAAGGAAAAGAAGTTTGTGCTTCATCATTTAGCACATCCACAAGTGTTTGAGGATAAAGTTCGATTGAAAAAGAGAAAGAGAGAGATGAGGAGAGAAAAAAGGATAAAAAAAGCCCTCAAACTCTCTAAAACCTAACTAAAGATGAATAAGAGGTTGGAAAGTGTGGTGTTCCTTTACTTGAGGTCATTCAAAAGGAGGACATTTTGACCAATAAACTCTTAAAAAGAGTTCTCCTAGTTGAACAACCTCAATACCTCCTTCTGTGTAAAGGAACACTCACATGCACTGCCACTTCTTTAGAGCCTAAGAAGTTATCTCCTGAATTGGAAAAGCTTTTGAAGATCTAGGAAGGCCCAAAAGAACTTCCACCTTTTAGGGGAATAAAGCATAAATAAACCTTGTGCCTAGGGTTGGCTTACCAAATAAACCAGCTTATAGGACTAACCCATAAAAGACTAAGGAAATAAAATCTCAAGTTCAAGATTTTCTAGAGAAGGGTTAGGTCCAAAAGAGTCTTAGCCCTTATGTTTTGTCTATCTTATTAGTATCTTAGAAAGATGGCAAGTGGAGAATGTGTTGTGACTTTAGAGCCATCAATAATGTTACCATTAAATATAGGCATCCAATTCCTAAACTTGATGTGATAAGTTGCATGGGTCCATTATATTTTCTAAAATTGATCTAACGAGTGGTTATCACCAAATAAGAATTAAAGAGGGTGATGAGTATAAAATTGCTTTTAAGACCAAGTTTGGATTATATGAGTTGTTGGTGATGCCTTTTGGCCTTACTAATACACCTAGCACATTCATGAGGCTCATCAATCATGTTCTTAGGGATTGCATAGGTAGATTTGTAGTAGTTCACTTTAATGATATTTTGGTGTATATTTGAAGTTTACATGAGCACATAGGACACTTGAAAGTTGTTCTCTCCACTTTAAGGGACAACCAACTTTTTGGATATGTAAACAAATGTACATTTTGTGTAAATAATGTGGTCTTTTTTAGATTTCATTGTCAATAAAAATGAGGTTCATATCGACCCCAAGGAAATCAAGACCATCCAAGAATGACCTATTCCTAAAAATAAAGGAGAGGTTAGGAGCTTTCATGGATTGGTAAGCTTTTATAGGAGATTTGTTTCTAACTAGTCTACTTTGGCTTCACCCCTTAATGAGTTGGTCAAGAAAGAAGTGTCTTTTATTTAGGGTGAAAAGCAAGAATCTGCATTCAAGCAACTCAAGGAAAAACTCACCAATGCACCCATTCTAGCATTACCTGATTTTTCAAGAACGTTTTAGCTAGAGTGTGATGCATTCAATGTAGGCATAAGTGCAATGTTGTTTTAGGGAGGTCACCCGATTGCTTACTTTAATGAAAAACTTCAAGGTGTCTCTCTCAACTACCCTACCTATGAGTTGTATGCATTAGTAAGAGCCATTCAAACTTAGGAACACTACCTAGTGTCCAAGGAGTTTGTTATTCACAATGACCATGAGTCACTCAAATATTTGAAGTGAAAACATAAGTTGAATAAGAGACATACAAAGTGGATGGATTTCTTAGAACAATTTCCTTATATGATAAAATACAATAAGGACAAAAGTAATGTTGACGCTCTATCTAGAAGGCACAACTTGTTTTCAAAATTGGGAACCCAAATTATTAGATTTGATCACATATATGATTTGTATGAACAAGACTCTGAGTTCTCTTCCATTTTTGCTAATTGTCAAAAGAAAGCACAAGGAGATTTCTATGTTTCCCAAGTTGTTTGTTCCTAGAAGGAAAATTTTGTGTGCTCCAGTCTTCTCATAAAAAAGTCCCAGTGAAAGAAACACATCAGGGGGGCTTATGGGCCATTTTTTAGGGAAAATTTTATTGGTCCCACATTAGAAAAGAAATCCAAAGACATTGTTATAGATGCATTGCATGTTTACAAGCTCAGTCTAGGACTATATATGCCCATGGTTTATACTCCTGTTTGCCTATTACTTCATCACCTTGGGAAGATATTAGCATGAATTTTATCCTTGGTCTATTCAAGACTGAAAGGGGATTTGATTTTATCTTTGTGGTAGTGGATCGTTTTAGTAAAATGACTCATTTCATACCATGTCACAAGGTAAATGATGCAAGCAATATAGCAAAACTATTCTTTAGAGATGTGGTCAAACTTCATAGGTTGCTTAAAACAATAATGTCTAATAGAGATACCAATTTCCTAAGTTACTTTTGGAAAACTCTTGGATGTAGGCTAGGAACTAAGATTAATTTTTCAACCCTCAAATAGGCAAACATGGTAGTTAATAAATCTCTCGGCAACATGCTAAGCACAATCCTAAATGATAGTTATTTTCTATTTGAAGAAAATGTAATCTATCCTTAATATTAGTAAATAAAGACGTAAAGAATCAAGAGGTTACACCACTTTTCAATTACTTTTTAGTAAAAAATAAACCAAATCACTTTTTATTTCACGCGTACGATAAATTTAAATTCACATGTTAAAACAAAAAAAGGCCGGTTAAGTTAGGTAATGGAATATGCATATATAAATTTCAATATATAAAATTTCACAATTTATTTCTCTTAAATTAACATCGAATATCTTTTTTGTCATTTTTAACAATAAAAGAAATCTTTCAAATGACAATAAATAACGTTTTACTAGAATATAAAATCGGATGAAAAAACAACAAAAATTTGATACTATTTAAAGGAATAGGAGAATTGTGACAGGCAGGTGATTGAAAAGCAAAATAGAGACTCTAAAAGAACGAAAAGATGAAAAAAACAACGATAGAATGAAGAGTGTGAAGAATCTTAAAGAAAACTTGTCCTTAAAGAAAAGCAACGCGGGATTGAAGATGCGGTGACAAGTTATGCTCTAGATTGCATCAAGCTGCAAGGCAATTGATGCTATGTTTTTGGTTTTAAAAAATGATACCTTTCTTGTTTGGTAGAATAGCCAAATGAGAATGATTGTTGAGTTTCCTATTTAAGAAGGGTAGATTGAGTTGATTGAAAAGTGAGATCGGGAGAGTTGTTGAGATGGCAGCAGATTGGGGTCCAGTGGTGATATCAGTGGTGCTGTTTGTGCTGTTAAGTCCAGGGTTACTGTTTCAGCTTCCAGCGAAGGGCAAAGTGGTGGCTTTTGGGAGCATGCAAACTAGTGGCCTTTCTATCTTAGTCCACACCATCATCTTCTTTGGACTCATCACCATCTTTCTACTTGCCATTGGTGTGCACATTTACTCTGGATAATCAATCATCCCCCTTCCATATCTTGTTTTCTTTTTCTCCTTTTTTACTCTGCTTTCATTCTTTTATCATCATGTAACCCTTAAGATGTGTGATCAAGGATTTATGCCTTAATTTAATCTTCTTTCATTTTATGTTCACCTATGTTTTAGTGTTGTAATGTGAATTCCAACCTTTAAATCGATTTGAGACAGAGGTTATAGTTAAAGTATTTGTTAGAAGTGGGATCTTATATTAAAACTGGAGTTTTAAGTCTAATTTAACCTCACAAAATCGACATTCCATTTATATATTATAAACTAACATCATCTTTAATTAATGTGAGACTTCTAACGATATTTGAAACAATTATAAACGTCGTCTAAGAATGAAAATGAAATATAAGTTCTAAACAAAACTTATTAATTTAAAACGAAATCAGTTTACAATAATTTAGAAATCATGATGAACTTTGTTTACCTACATTTTCTTTAATAAAAAAAACAATTTTAATTATGATAAATAAATATATTGTAATTGGAATAACTTTTACACATCATGTTTGAGTGAATATTATATGTCTTACGTAAGATTCTTCTAATTTGATATTAAATATTTTCAGATATTTTGTTGTAAAGCACATTCCTAGATATGGTTATATTTCAATTTCATCCCAAATAACTATATATTTTCAACTCTTGTTTTGTTTTGATTCAAAAAACTCAGACATATAATTGATTATGTGAAAATTCGAAATGTTAAAGATAAAGTTAAATTTTGGAAAGAGCTTGTCTTAGTGTTATTATGAAACATAGAGATATTGAGAGTTATTTTTTTAAACTTGAAAGATAATCTTGACTTAGAAGATATCAAATTAAGTTCATTCTTAAAATGAATATTCTATGAACAGTGTTTTTACCTGTAATGACAATAGTAAAAATAAAATTTATATCAAAATCATTGACATTCAAAAAGTCATATTCACACTAAACAAAAACACTCCATGAATATAATAAATACCATTATAATAAACATAAGTATGTATGGTAATGAAACATACTTATTTGAAAAAAAAAATTATTATGGCTGATTTGACTCCATGTTATAACTAACGACATTTGTGTTACCTTTGTGGTCATCAAAATGCCATTATGGTCGAAGTTATGATGAAAAAACAATGCAAAACGACAATCCACATAACCAAAACTCTAAAAAATATTGAAACTAAATGATACAAAAAAAGATGATAGTTTAGCAAAAAAATTTGACAAACTTTTGACAAATTACTTTTTTAAGTAAAAAAAATATTATAATTATTACTTTATTTTGATTAAAAAATAAAATATTTATTTATTTAATTCTATTTATAGAAATTTTATCAAAAGTTTGTTAAAAAAAATTGTCAAAAGATAATTTTCCATGATACAAAATACCTCATTAGACGAAAGCTCTAAAAAATTATGATGATAAGAAAGGACTAGATGACGACATCGTCTGTCATCTATCATTCTATACATCTACTATCTGTTGAGTGTTTTCTGATGATAAATAAAGGAAATTAAATAAGTTTTAACAGTATGTCTATAAATCAAGTTAAAAAAGTCTTTATGGATAATTTGTATTTGAGATTAAAGCTTTCAATATACATAAAGTCCTTTAAGGAAACAATCAGTGATCTTGTTCGATTAAAACTGAATATAATGTTTTCCTTAATAGATATTTATCTAACGTGGGAGAAAACAATGTTAAGATATTTCCTAAAATATACTTGATAAAAGATAATGATCAATAAGATTTTATATGATTATAACTCTTTATAACAAATAATCATCTTATCTTAAATTATAGAAACAAATCATTAGTGCTATAAATTTTCATATATAAGTATCCTTTATCTGTTGTTCATGTTATATCTCTACAATCTATTTGAAAAGTTTTCTTTAGAAGATACATTTCTGAACAATATCAAATAAATCAAGCATTCTTTGATCTCAAGATGAAATAAAAAGTTTCAAGTGAAGATATTACATAAATATATATTTTTTTTTTTTGAGAAAGTATACACTGAAGATTCTATACCATATTGAAGACTCTAATACCTTAATCTGCAAGATCAAATGTTATTGTTTCAAAAGCTACAACGACCATGTGCCTTATGAACAAAACGAGAAAAAGAAATAGCAAGTGAGATTCAAAAGAAAAAGATACATCCTTGTGTGCTTTTAACATGTTAGAGATACATTGAGTTATCGTCTAGTTAGTATAAATTGTAACATCTCATCCAAATATTACGAATTTAAATAATAATAATAATAAAATAAGAAGTAAAGATAAAACATCATTTATTATAAATTCATTTCCCAAAAGTATGGAAAACTTAAAGCTTTATTACATTAAAGTATCTCAAAATCTCACTTCATAAACTCAATTACAAAGGACCATGTTTAAGTAATCCAAAAATTACAATTCTGTAAAATTCATAAAAATAATAACTCTGTAGAAAATTTCCCAAACTGGCCCACGCTCCAACTCTATGCCTCACCAGATCCACTTGTACCATCATCTGCTCCCGTGTACCGCGTACACGATCATCGTCAAACACAAGTAGATAGGGTGAGCTAGCAGTTAAACAAACATATATATAAAACATATATACATACAAACACACCAAAGGAATTTCATCCTTTGATTCCATATCACATAACCACCACCATGTCATCCATGGTCTACGTCTTTAGACGAATATCTCAAGATGTCTTGCTGCCACACCTACAAGCCACAACTTGTAGAGCACGTACGGGAACCTACTACAGACCATACTCTGTAACGCAGGTAGAGTTCCCAATACGAACATAGTTCGTAACATCCCAAGACTACAAAACTCGCCAGCCACTTACTAAGGAGGGCAATCTATTTGGACCCATCTGTACAATCCACAACTCGCACACTCACACCAGCAACACTTGCCAACCCGAGTGAAAACTCAAGAGTTCCTCGTGTTCATCCGTCATCCCAAGCCACAACTCATGAGATGCCATTCTGAGCCACATCTCAAGGAATGCCACGTGCTTAACCCCTATCCTGAGCCACAACTCAAGGAACACCAGCAAGCCAGCCTTCGAGATATCACCAAAGCCTTATAGACCACGCACATCCAAAGCAAGCAAAACTCAGTTTCTGCCTCTACAATATCGCCTGGCACTGCTCCTGAGCCGCTAGGCGAGATATGCTTCCAAACTGTCTGACGGGGGACACGTATCGCCAGGCGGCAAGCGCCTTTGATGCCATTGTTTCTGTAGTATCGCCTGGCGAGACGAGCCTCACTGCTAGGCGCCATGCGCTCTAGTAGCTTTTGCCTGACGGTTCAATTACCACCGCCTGGCGCTACACTAGTACTTGCGCATTACTAATTTTTAAGCATTCAAACAACTTACAACCTAAAACCTAGGCATCAAAGCCCATAGAAATTTCCACCAAGTGATTTTGTAAGTACTCACATGTTTATCTTTTTAACTATGTTTCACTTTCTATTCATATTTACCCATCCAATTGTACCAATATTAGACTCGCATAAGTTCATGTGGTTTTATTCCAAGTATGCCATCACCAAAATCATATTACCTGCACTTCAACCTTTCCCTCTATATAACCTCAATCTCCAACTAACCACCAATAATAGATTCATCACACTCAAGCTCATAAATATATCTCAAGTGCACTTAGCCAATTCTATTGAGACAATTCCCTTCTTACATTGCAATATGCCTAAGTCCAGCTATTTCCTGTTTACATTATAACACCTACTGCATTATCATGGTCGTCCCTTCCCAATAATATTCACAGAAATTCATACTACTAATTTACACATCTCATCACCAAAGACATTTTATCCAACTCCTCCTTCCAACTCCATAGATAACAATAACCTGATACACCAGAATCCCAAAACCATCAGTAATCCTTGTAGCCACGCAAAAATAAATATCTCTACGTTGCGCCTGGCGGCAGGCCTCGTGCCGCCAAGCGATGCATGTCATTCTGAAAAAAAATTTAGAATTTTGAGCACCTACAAGACCCTTCCAACAGTTCCCTAATGCAATTATTTGCCTATTTTCACAGTTCACACGTGAACATGATAACAGTGGTACAATATTCAACTTTAACTATAACCAATAACAATTCCAATACAGTTCAACCATAATTATACTCAATTCATCCAAACCCCCAATATGTCAACCCTAATATTCATACATAACCAATATCGCTTAATTTCCTTGCACCACACTGTAACTTCACAATTAATCCTCTCCTTTTAATCAATCTATGATTTAAACACCCTTTCCCCTCTAAGAGTTCTTCCTCTTTGATCGTCTCATTAAAGAACCGAGACCGTAGAAGTGATCTTGACGTAGGATCATCTCGAATTTGGGGTGGATTTGGGTCTTGAATGAAATTGGGTATGAACCCTAGAACGAATGGTTGAAAATTTGGAGGATGTTGATTTGGGAGTTTGCGTAACAAGAGGAATGCACGCCACTTGGAGGAGGTTCCAAGATAAATGACAAAGATTCGTTACTTTGAATCAGAGATTAAAAGATAATGACCTATGGTTATAAAGAGAACATCAAGACTTGAGAGAAAACTCACTTTTTCATAAAACTCAAATTTGAATACAAAGTGTTTCACAAGAGTTTATATATTATGGGCCAAAATACCAAAAAACCCAACACAACTAACGATCCGATAAGACCCAAACATAAACATTACAAAACAAAAATACAAAAAGAGTTCATATTTGACGATTTGAAGCTAATATGAGATCTCTTTGAAGGTTTTGGACATGATTCCATCAACTGCTCTAAAATCCCTATAACGGTCCTAGCCATGCCTCCATCATTGCCTTCGACGAGCTCTTTAATTTGTATCGATTAGTTTCTCCGTTCGTGTTAGTTTTCTACCTTTTTATTGGTCTAATATGTTTTGCCTTTTAATGTAGTCTTTCTTTTAGTTACATGTGTCATTTAAGTCATTTGTATGACTCTATGTGTAGATAGAGCATCATGTGGATGTAGAGACGTTTTGGTGTTTAGAGTTGTTCAAATTGGATAACAGATAAGGGAAGCTAATTACACTATTTTAAGTTATAGACATGTTGGAATTACTAATTGCATGGTTATACCATGATTTTCTTGAATGATTGAGATGTGCGATTAACTTTACTTATTGAATTGAGGGTTAAATCCTCATAATTTGCATGAAGGTTGTAGGATGAGGTTTTGAAATGTTGTTTGATTGACAATACAAAGGTGATAAATTGAGTTGATGAATGTTATGCATTGTAGTTGGTATGTTTTTGTATCTGGAATACTATTAGACTGAACTAGAATAACATAATTATGCATAATCAAGTTTTGCAGAATTATGCAGATTCGCTGGTCGAGGGGAAACTCGTTGAGCGAATCCAAAGTTAGTGAGTTTTTGACTTGGTAGTCGCTGAACGAGAATACACTTGCTAAGTGAATCCAAAGTCAGCGGCTTACTGGCTTAGGATTCGCTAGCCGAGTATCTACTCGTTGAGTGAATCCAAAGTCAAAGAGCTTACTGACTTTCTGAGTTCTAGTGATTCACTCGCTAGGCAAACGATCTTGTCGTTGAACGAATGGGCATTTGTGCACTTTTCACCTAGCGAATGGATGGCTTTGCTGAGCGAATGTACCAAAGTCTAGTAGTTATTCTATAATTAGTTTTGATGTTTTGTGAATGATTAAAGCTAATTCAAGGAGCAATAGTTGTGATACATAGTAGTGTATGCATTGGTAGTTGGATGTTATCTTAACACTCTAATAACCATTCAATTCTCAAGTAGAGAAGGATGAGGTATGTGGTGAGAGGAGCAAGAGGTCCTAATCTAGGGACTTTACCTTTGCCAAAGGCGTTAACAGACTAATCTTGTGTGTGGTAGGGTGAAACCCATTGGCAATAGCTTTGTAGAGTTGTAGAGGTCACCACAAGTGCACAACTTTCTATGATTCGATATTAATGCATGTATTCAGATAATTGAGTCTTGCTTGAGTCATTTTATATGGTATGCTTGGGTTTACAAATGATTATATGATTTATTAATAATGTGATGTAAATTGTAATTCTACTATATGAAAAACTCTTTTGCACATTAGTTTACCCTTCTTTCGTGTTTCTATTTGTGTTGTTTGTCTTTCTTTTGTGATGATCACTTCTTCGGTTTAGTGGAAGGTCTAAAGGAGCTGAAGTAAGTGATTAGTCTGTGTATAGAGCTAGAATTGGTTTTAGTTGGTTTGTATAAATGGTATATTTTTATAGTCCTATCTTTTGTAAGATTGTATTAATATATTTTATACACTGGATTATCTCTTTTAAACACTATATTGAAATATCATGTTTTATTAGTTTCAAGTTACTGAAATTAGGACGTTATATTTTGTATTTTTACATAATTTACTCAATAGTTTTTGTTTCGTTCATCATTTCTTTTACTATGAAGTCTATTATTTACATTTTTATACATTGTCTATATTATTTAAATTTAATTTTGATTAACTTAATCATAATATATTGTTTAGAATAATTATATACAATATATTTTATTCTATTTTAAATACACTCGTCCAAGCAATCAAAATATTATTATTTAATTTTATAAAATAAAATACTCATATTAAAGTGTAGTTATATTTTTATAAATTTAAATTAATATAATTAAAATTTTTAAAATATCGTGCGTTGGTTCAAAACCTGGTTTTATTCAAAAGAAAGTCTGTAAAACACTTCTTTAAATATGCATTTCATACAAGAGGTATAATTCAATGACTGGAGGAGGATCGTGCATGAAACATGATAAACTTTCCGATATTTTGACTCTTTTCATCATTTAATAAAAATAATAAAAATTTCTTGTCTCCTGCACACGTATATTTTTTTTTGTAAGTAAAACTTTTAAAATGAGTTATAACCCACAAGTCAATTTGACCACGAATTCAAGTTGAATTTGGTTGAAAAATAATTATAAATTTTAATATGAATCAAAAATAAACCTAATCTATTAAGAATCAAGCTCATTCAAGTTAAATATATGATAAACTATATTACTCACCAATCCACCAATAAGTTTTAAATATTAAATTAATATATATATATATATATATAATATTAAAAAAATAAAACTCTAAATCTAAATACTATTCTCTTTAATTCATTGCATTTTTCGTTCCCTCTTCTACTCTCGAACTGCTGCTTCTAGATTCTATATTATTTGTTTGTTCATTTTCACGGTTCTAACTTCTATCTATAATCTTCCTCCTTCACTCTCATTTTATAATTTATTTTGAGACATGATAAATATTCTTAATTGGCTAAAACCCCTTTGGAGAAAAACCTTCCTAGCGCGTTGGTTTCTATTTTTGTGGCCCCATGTTCGTTTCTATTTTTGTGTTCCCTGTTTCATAGTAAAAAAATACTATTGGAAAGCATGGTCAAATCAAATCCAATTAATCTGGCACTTAATAAAGTTATATATCTATATGTTAGAAAGATAAAAAAAAATATTTTAGATAACTTGACGAGAAATAAGTGGCAGCAGATGACAATTTGAAGAGGAAGCCACCATTATTTGTGTGAATATAAGCTTGAAAAGATAGGTAAACTTATTTGATTCACGCACTGGATTCGTTATCCAATATTTATTCTTTTATAACTTTAGATAGGTGAAATTGCATAGAAAAAGTATCAAGTATGCAAAATCATCGGAATTAAGAAAAATTGCATTTAAAGAATGTATTATTTAAGTGAGTAGTATTGATATCAAAGTAAGTTTGAAAATGGATGTTGCTACTAGATGGTATTCTACCTATCTTATGTTTGAGAGTGCAATTAGATATCGATGTGCCTTTGCAAGCTTAGCTATTTGTGACAGAAATTATGTTCATTGTCCATCAAATGATGAGTGGAAAAGGGTTGAAATAATGTGAGTTCTTAAAGTCATTTTATATAATGACTAATTTGATTCGGGTTCTTATCCAACTTCAAATCGTTACTTCATGCAAATTTGGAAAATTGAATGTTTGTTGCGGAAAAATGCAAAAAGTCATGATCCGATGATTAAAGATATGTGATTGAGTATGATGAACAAGTTTAGTAAATATTATGGCCACTATTGTGACATTCTTGCTATTGGGGCTATTCTTGATCCACGGATGAAGTTTGAAGCAACTTGGTTTTGTTATTCAAAGATTGATCATTCTACTTGTGAAGAAAATATTAATGTTTTAAAGGATAACATGTATAAATTGTTTCAAGAATATGTCAAATTAAATCCAAATGAGCCAAAGAGTTCAAGTTCTCAAGTTTCTCCTCCAACACAACTTGCTTCTTTTACGAATGATGAGCAAGTGATGGATGCATTTGAAGTGAGTTTTAAATTCTCAAATTTCTCCTTTAACACAACTTGCTTTATTTTATTTCTTACTTATGAATGACATATTAAATATTTTTCATATTTTCTTAGGAATATGTTGATTATTTGAGCCAATATGTTAATGACACTGGAAGGTCTCAATTGGATCTTTATTTACATGAAATGAATCTTGATCCAAATTTTTTTGATAAGTTGGATGTATTGAGCTATTGGAGGGATCGTCGAGATCATTATCTAAACTTGTCTAAGATGGCTTGTGACATGCTTAGCATTCCAATCACTATCATTGCTTGTTAGTGAATCTGCCTTTAGTCTGAGTTATTGTGTGCTAACCAAATATCGTTTTTCCATTCTTCCAGAGAATGTTGAGGCACTCATTTTAACACAAAATTGGTTGCATGATTTTGAACTAACATGTAACATTATTGTTAGTACTGTGAAATAAATTTAATTATTTATTACTTAGTCTTTTAATATTATTAGTTAACATTATTTTTTTCTTATTTTATTATAGATCAGAATAAAGAAGATGCTTCAAGAGTTTTAATACTATAGTTTAATAAGTGACAAGAATGATTTGATGTTAGATAGTAATTTGTATTTTTGTGATTTTGGTTTGTATTTGAAATTTAACATAATTTTGGATTGTATTGAAGTTTATTAGATTCTAATTAGAATTATAATTTAGTTTTTTTTGGGACTGAAAAAAAAAAGTTATGTTTTTTCTTAATTAAGTGAGTCATAGAGTCAATCCGTTTAACCCACCAACACGTGGTGAGTTGATTCGAATTCTAATTTTTTTAGCTCGCTAATGAGTGAATCGGATTGGGTTGACTCACTAAGTGATCAACCCGTGATGAACCAAATCGAATTGAGTAGAGTGACCCATTTTGACAACTATATGTGTAAGATGGTGATGTCCGCAAAATTTAAAGAATTATGGACAATGTTGGGTTATATTTTGTGATGTAATCTTGCCGAGGTAGGATAAATTCTCCAACCTAAATTTAACAAACTTGCATGTGTTTTTTTTTTCGGTCTTGATTTGGATCAAAGGTCACGTATTTAACGTGTAAAGTAATTTAAATTTCAATATTTGGTAAAGTAATTTATTTTAATTTATTGTTATTCTGAAATATATTTTTTTTTGTTTATTAAGATTTAATAATATTTTTTATTTTAATTCTAATTTATATATTTTGTTTAAAGTATTTATAAAATATTTATTTTTGTGAATTATTTTCCTAAAATATGTTATGTGAAATAATTTATTCTATTGTATGATAAAATCATTTACAAATGTTTTACCTATTTTGTTTGTCCCTAAAAATCTCGTGTAAAATTTTGGAAAGAAGTGTGTTGAAGGAACAATTTTGGGGAAAAAAAATTATAATTCTCTGTTGTTCGTAGGACACATGAAGTTTAATAAAACCTTTCTTATGTAAAGAAATCTGAGATTAATGATGGTGGGGTAATTTATCATTTGGATGGAATGATTGAATTGACTTGGAAGGATTTTAAAAACATTGTGTTAGATAAGAGGAAGAAATTGTTCGGTCAATTTTTTATGCAGTAATAGGGAAATTTGTAACTCTTAAGGGAAGCCAAAAGTACAATTTTATCTTTACAAAAAAGTGTGACCTTACGTAATGTGTAAAACTATGATTGTATATTAAATTCATTATTCATTTTCCTGCATTTCGACTTTTTACACAATCAAACACAAAATATTCACTTTATCAGTTTATTTACACAACATAAAATTACATCCATTTTATCTTTTATTATTCCCTTTATCGGTTCTGGCGTCCTTTTTTTCCTCCTCGCTGTAAACCAAATAAAAAATAACTTCCGTTTTCAAAAATAAAAAAAAAATACTTATCATTTTAGTTTATCGTAAATTTTAATCCAATAATGTACTCAAATTTCTAACTCCAATTCAATGAAGTCATTCTCAACTTTTTGTATAGAAGATTGTAGTAACAAGACAACCTTCTTTTCATGAGTCATCCATCATATCAAATTTTACAGTGTACATATACCACGTTTGGAAATGGAAAAGAAATGAATTTCAGAAGCCTCTACTTCAAAATTTACAAGGGTGAAAATAAGGACAAATAAAATAATTGACAGCAATAGGCAATAACAGGAAGAAAGTCCTCGATTCTTGATTCCTCAGAACTTGGCTGATTGTAATAAAAAGAGAAGCCATATCCACAAAGTTTAGTACTTTTCACAAAAGCCTGGTTCCAAAACTCCTGCTTCTGGTGAGAGAAGTTCGGTAATCTTCGTTGTCTGGCAGGGACAATAACCACGATCGCACTAGTCAACTCCATTATTTATCTTTTCACATAAGTTTCCACTCTGAAACACCAAAAACAGGCTCGTAACCCAACCAAAATGTGTGTGATACGATCTAAGAGATTAGCTGCGCTGTTAAGTCAAAATAAACAACAGAAATGGTGAATTCCATACAGGCTCATAATTAGAAATTGACAAGATATTGTGATTTGATTTATGCGAATTATGTATCATTGCCAAGCAATGGTAGAATTTGCCAACCTGGCCACAAAAAGGAAGAATTTGCTAACTTATCCAGCCTCAGCAACATTAATATACCTTCAATGTAATTTTTGTATATTATACTCCTTCACTGTTTTAAGAGAAAACCAATCTTGCAGATCCAACTTTTGATTGAAAAGGAATTTAACATTTCTTTTATTGGATTCTTTCCAAGGTCATACACATATAGACCGTCTATCTTATTCTCATAATTTCACTCTTCCAGGAGCTCCCAGATGCGATAAGGAAAACAACACTGACAAAGACCAAACCGGAACAAAAGAATTCAGGTAAGGAAAAAAAAGTTAAGAACAATTTCCTTGATGTACAGGAAACATAATGAGCTCGTGAAGAGTTTGTAATGCCTTTTTTAATGCATATATCACTGCACCCAATATTCAATTCAACTGTAATGCCTTTTTTTATACATATGAGGTTTACGACACTTGTTTCAATTATTAGGAAAATGATTGTTTTTCTTTTCAAAATTTCTTTTTACAATATTAAAAAAATCAGTTCGTCGGAAAAGTAAATCAAACTCGCAATCCTTCCAAACGCTGAACCAAAAGGTTAACCCGCCAAAACTAACCTAGTAATAGGAGTTTAATTAGTTTATGCAAGGTTTTAGGTTTAAACAAAATCTAATAGTTAGAGCAAAAGCAACCACTTCTCGACATCTCTAAGATCAGCAAAAGCAACCTACATCAACAACCATTTCTATACCTCAAAAATACGTATTTTTCTTCGTCCAAATTCAACGGTAAAAGCGGAAAATTCTAAAAATTTGAGGGATAAAAGGAGAAACGGACACAAAAAATAACTGGGAAGCTTCCTCTTGGGTCCCCACAGAATAGAACACAAACAAAAGAGATCAGACAACTAAAAAGATAAGTAAACAGTCCTATCCTGAATTATTGCCCAAATTACCTACGTTATCCAATACACACCATCATATCTGGAAAATACCTATCATCAATTCTTCTGATTCTACCGATAATAGATTTACAAACAGAACCTAAATTTCTGCAGCAAATAAATAAGTAACAAATGAGAGTTTTCCTTACCAGGAACATCCTTACGTGGCGAGGCAAAACAGAGAATGGAACGCCCCAGAACGGAGAGAGCGGAAACAATGGCAGCGACGTAGAACACCATCATCAATCCGAGAACCCACGGCATGAGCATAAACCCGATGAAAAAAGTCACCGATCCGCAGAGCATGAGAGCCACCGAAATCCCCAGAAGCAGCGATGCGAACCCTGCCGGCGTTATCTGAGCCCCCGCCGTTGAGCGCCTGGCCGGAGACTCCGGCATGAGCGGCGGAGAACGGAGGAGGTTGAAGACCAGAGCCGACAGCTCGCAGAACACCCTAGATTGCTGATCTTCCGGTCCTCTCATGGTGTTCATTTTCGATAAAAAAAAATTAAGGGAATTAGAAAAAAAAAACGCAATAATAAGAAGAAATTGGGATAGTGATTTAATCGAAATGAAAAATGGAATTTATAGAAAGGAGGGAGAGGAGAAATAAAACGTGATCGATGTAGTGTGATAAGGTTAGGTTAGGTTTGAAAGACAGAGGAAATTGGGATTTGCAGAGAGAAGTGAGAAAATTGTGGTGTATTTGGTTAGGGGATGTTGCAACTAATGAGACGTTGTCGTTTTATTTGTTGAGAGTGGTGTAATGAAGATGATTATGGTGAAAAAACAGAGGGAGGGTAAGGGAAAGTGATTAATGTATGCAGGGAAGAAACGAGAGAAGAGAGGTTGTTGCGTTGAAGGCAAAAGCTGTTGCGTTAAGTTTGGGTTTTGGTTTTGCACAAAGGGAAAGGGATGGGTCATAACATAATGGATGAATCATCAATATGCATATGCAGAAGAAGTTGACATAAAGGATTGGTACAAATGGAATTGCTTCTCATCAATGCACCAAATATTAGGAAGATAAGGGGGAGACTTTAGGCGGTATCTGTAATCTATAATACAATAATAACATTTCATTTTTGTCCTAAAAAACTATGCAAAGATCACAGACATGCATGACATCGTGACGTCGGTATTTCAGACTAGTCATCCATTTAAAAAAATAATTAGTCATATTACTTTCTTCTTTCTCTATTTAAAAATATTTGTAACTTTTCTTAAATTTAGATACAATTAATTAAAAACTAGTAATAGAAAATAAATTCAAATCAAAATTATATTCCAAATAAAATTACATAAAAAAATATGTGATAGACTAAAAACCAATCAACATAGGTTTATTACAGTAACATAGAAATATTTAATAATAATATTAAACTAAGATATATGATCATATACTCCACGAAAAAACATCATAAATAAAAGTTTAACTTTTAGTGATCAAAACAAATTTAATAAAGTATCTTATAATTTTGATGCTAATAAATAATTTTAAATTTAATAAACTAATAATTTTTTTTAAGTATATTTAATTGAATAAAACAATCCAACCATCAAGAAGAGGTAGATAAAACTTTACAAAAACTTTAGTTTATTTTTCTCTACTTATGATTGATAGATAAAATTTATTAAAACCTCACCTAAAAGAAGGCCAAACTTATATTAAGGGTTTCAATTTTTCAAACCATCTTAAGAATTATCAATACTTGCCTCACACTTTCCAAGAAAGCTTCTAACATAACAAATCAACTTTCCTACAATTGTACCCTAAGTTTGGTATTGTTAGAAAGATATCAATACAAAAGGTATTTTAAACATGATAAATAACCCTAAGTTTGGTATTGTGAGTACCGGATAGATATCAATACAAAAGGTATTCTAAACATGATAAGTTAAGTGTAACATATATACTTATGTCAACTAAAACCATTATATGTAGATTTAAAATGCATTTTTTTAGCAAAGGGTTGTATTCGCCGAGTACTTAAAAATGTGTCCAATTAAATTTTGTAAAAGTCATCTTTGTTTGAATTTAATTATTAGAAGTTTATGGCTACAGGACTATATATTTCAGTCGATTGAAAAATAGAAACAACAGATTAATTTGTTCATGAAATATGATTCAACATATTGAAATATAAAATCAATTAACTAATATTCTGCAAAATTTTGCAAAAACACGAAAAATACCAGACTCACTCAAAGAACATGCTTTATCATACAAGATTGATTCCCATTAATATATCAAACTTAGTTATATAATGAGATTTTACACTGATTCACTTAATCAATTCATGATTGAGCTTAATTTTTCTACAAATTTGGATTCATTATATAAGGTAAGTAATTTGGTATTTTGGGAATATTAACTTTTTTGTTCATGATACCATTAGAAACATACTATCAGATAAACTGATACAAGATACACACAACAAAACCAGAAAAGCGAAAAAAAAACTGATGTTGATAGAAACTGATATAATCAGTTGATAGAAACTGATATAATCAGTTGATTAAAACATAAAAACAATCGATTCAAAAATTGACACCAATAAGGAAAACACGAGTGCAACACAACAAATGCAATGCATGGCCTAAGAGCCACCCTACTCAATCATTTCTTAGATTGTCTCTATTGTAGATTGTGGAGAAGTTGTCATTGAAATTGTGGATCTAATCATCAAGGTCTTGAAACCTTGTACTGCAAAAAGCATGATGCTCATTCTGAGACACGTTGAGCTCTTGGAGTTAGTGGAGAACCAATCTTTCAAAATGAGAATAGGTAGGGTCAGTTTCCTCTAGAGCATTATAAAGCTCAATGGCCATTAGTTCAGGTCCAAAGGCATCTTCCTCATCTTGGTTAACTCCATTTGGTCTAACCTCATGATCATTTGGTACAACATTCTATGATCCATGTGTTGTCCACCTTGGTGAAACCCATGCATGTTGAGAACAAAGACTCCATTCAGCAGGAGTAGACTCTTCAGGCTCTTCTACCACATCCACTCCAAAATGCTCAAAGAATTTGGATATAAGCACAAGGAAAACCTTAAGCTTTTGTATTCTTAGTTGTTGATGAAAGGCCTCAAAGTTTTCAGCACTCAACCAGGAGAAAAACAACACCTTGGGGATGGTAATTTGCTTACAAGTTATCGTAATGAGGAACACCTGACTTCTGTCCTCGTGGCCTTCAAACCAAGCCTCAAGTCTCCCATGGTTCTCCGCAATAGGAGAGGTTGGTGTGGGAGGAGTGGAAATTTCCTTATCAGATTGTACATTTCTTTGGCAGCGAGGAATTATGTGTTATGGTTTGGCTCTTACAAACAAATATGAATGCAAATCTATGATGCCAATAACAATATTTATAGAATCAGCACATTAAATTTTATAATCAATCAATTAATTTGCAAAATATTTTCGTAATTAATGCAGCATGAGTGATCAAAGCCAATTAAATGCACTATAATCTACGTGATCATAAAGCATGATATTTCCCAGGGTTTATGTGTTGTCCACTCATTTCATATCACAATAAATGAATGCACATTGGGAATCATATAATAAAAGTGCTTTATGGTCAATGAAAATTGATAAGATAGTTTTAGTTGATGTAATAGTTATTACCACAGTACATACAATGTCACGTGATGTGTTATTTAACTTGGTCAATCAATTAAATTTAATTCATGCAAATTCAAAATCAACATAAGTGAAATCAATAAATAAAAAGTACATAGTTAGCAGATTAAAAATGTTCCACATCATACGTATTGCATGTAGTGACAGTTTAAGTGAAATCTATTTATTGTTTCATAGAATCAACAGATTAAAACACAGCCAGATCACACTTTATGTAGTATTTAACTATTTAAGTGAAATTAACATATGATTCAATAAGATTAACAAGCCAGAAATGTATCAATCACATTTTTCATATCCAAAATACCTAATTTTGTTCTAAGCTTGTTAAACCTATCACAAACAAGTGATTTAGTGAACAAATCAGCTAATTGATTCTCAATTTTAACAAACTTAATTTCTCAATCACCTTTTAGTGCATGATCTTTAATAAAGTGATGTCTTATCTCAATATGTTTGGTTTTAGAGTGTTATATTGAATTTTTAGTTAGATTAATTGCACTAGTGTCATCATAATACAGGGGTACATTTACCAATTTCACATCATAGTCTAAGAGTTGATGCTTTAGCCATATGATTTGAGCACAACCATGAAAGTGCCACACAAGCTTGTTTCTTGCTATTCCATGATATCGAACTTGAGCCAAGTACGTCACAAGTTCCACTTGTGCTTTTCCTATCCAATTTACATATTGCATAGTCAAATCTAAAAAGCCACTAAGAGTTATCTTAGAATTACTTGGATATCATAATCCAACATTGATTGTTCCTTTCAGATACTTGAGAATTCTTTTTTGCAGCTTTGTAATGTGACTCTTTTGGAGTGGATTGAAATCTTACACATAAGCACACACTAAATTGAATATCAGGCCTACTTGTTGTTAGATAGGACAAAAAACTAATCAACCCTCTATATTTGGTTAAATCAACTTGTTGCCCAACCTCATCTAAGTCCACGTAACAATTTGTGGCAATTAGAACGAAAACTTCTTTGCAATTCTCCATTTCAAACATTTTCAACAGGTCAAAACAATATTTTGACTGGCTTAAAAATGTTCCTTAGTCGAGTTGTTTGACTTGCAACCCTAAAAAGTATGTTAGCTCACCCATCATAGACATTTCAAATTCACCCTGCATAGCTGCAATAAACTCTTCATACATTATTACTTAAACCAAAGATAATATCATCAACATATACTTGAACAAGTATTACATCACTTTCATGTTTTCTAATGAGGAGTGTTTTATCAACAACTCCTCTAGCATATCCTTTTGATAAAAGAAAATTTCTTAGCTTTTCATACCACTATCGTTGTGTTTATTTCAAACCATACAAGGCCTTTTTCAATTTAAAAACATGATTAGGATAAAGATGATCTTCAAAGCCAAGAGATTGTGATACATACACTTCTTCATTTAAGAAACCATTTAAGAATGCACTTTTCAAATCTATTTTAAACAGTTTAAATTTACACATGCAAGCATATGCTAATAGTAATCTCACAACTTCTAGCCTAGCCACAGGTGTATATTTTTCATCAAGTTCAATGTCTTCCTCTTGATTATACCTTTTAGCCACTAACCTAGCTTTATTTCTAACTATATTGGTATCTTGATCCATTTTGTTTCTAAACACCCATTTAGTACCAATTACATTCATGTAATCACTTTTAGGAACTAGAGACTACACATCATTTCTAGTAAATTGGTTTAGTTCATCTTGCATAGCAATAATCCAATTACTATCATTTAAAGCATCATTCACATTCTTAGGTTCAATTTGAGAAACAAATGCAACATATTCACAGTAAGTAAGTTTGGTCTAGTGGATACTCCCTTATGAATGTCACCAATAATGTTGTCCCTTGATAGCCCTTTAGGTGTAATCCATTCCTCGAGTAAATTGTTGTGAACTGTTGTTCCAATCGACTATTTTTCCTTTTCAGCTGATTCATTTCCTGTTCCAAATTGCTTTTCTAAGACAATATATTCCTCATTTGCATCTTTTAACACTTGATCTTGCAGTTTAGAGTTAGATTCATCAAATAGAACATGCATAGACTCTTCAACAATCATTAATCTTTTATTATATACTTTATATGCATGACTATTTGTAGTATAACCAAGAAATATACCTTCATTCGCTCTAGCATCAAACTTGCCAAGTTGTTCTTTGCGATTATTTAAAATGAGGCATTTACAGCTAAACTGATGAGTTCAAATTTTTGCCCTCATTTAATATTTAAATTTGGGGATTTAATTGAATTTTCTGTGCTTAAAGATTGATTTAATTAGGATTTGTGATTATTGGATTTATTGAGTAAGTTTGGTAA
>Ga0214542_1000301_pt1 | contig 83930 bp, 30 predicted proteins | sample CNSS1metaG_FD_160096 | JGI IMG/M metagenome (GOLD analysis project Ga0214542, IMG submission 160096) | Root nodule microbial communities from cowpea collected in UCLA plant growth center, Los Angeles, California, USA - CNSS1 | ecosystem: Host-associated > Plants > Roots > Nodule | place: USA...
CTTCTAATTATTTGGTTTTGTCATGAAACTCATTTGTATCTCCACTATATTTTTCATCTTATCATAACATTTATATAATTATGTTAAAATGATGTATGTCAATTAAAAAAAAAATATGTCTCAATTTGAACATTTGTATTATTTTTTAATATTTTTATTTATTGTGTATTTTTTTTTCACACGAGAATGTTTAATACTCTCAATTTAAGTGTTTAATAGCACAAACTTTTTCATCTACTAGGTAATATAAAAATATATTTACTTATTATTATTATTATTATTTGTTTCATTTGAATAACTCTTTTGTTTCGCTAAAATAATTTTTGTTATTTCTCAACCATTTAGTATATATGTTGATATTTAGAAAGTTTTCTTAGATCTCTAAGATATTTTTCATCTTATCATATCCTTAATTATACATTATTTTTTCTTTGTGTGATTTCTTTCATTAGTCAATCAAATTGTTTTTAAACATTTGTTAATTTTTTAATATTTTTATTTGTTGTTTATTTTCATCATGTAGAATACTATTTCGATATATTTTATCTAATTATTTTTTCTTTTCTAACTAATTATCAATCATACTGTAATTTTTTCACTATAATTGTATAAATAATTTTTATTTACTACAATATAAAAATTTAATGTAATTGTCATGAATATTTTTTTATCACCATCTAACATATATTGGAGTTCAAAAGATACAAGATTTATGTTAAAATTTTATTATTATGTTTATTATTTGTTCTTTGCATTATTTTGATCGAGTGATGTATTATAACTTTTATTACTGAAAAGAGATTCATTAGAATTTAAAAAATTAAGTAAACAAACATTTAAAATATATTTTAATTTGAATATTTATTTTCCTTTTATATTTTTTTTAAAATATTTTTAAATTTTATCAACTAGGTTTCATTAATGTTTGCAAATTTAATAAACGTTTTGGTTCTCATTAAATTTTATTTGGTATTCTAATCTAAAATGTAAACCATTATAATTTATTTCAAAGTATTTGGTATCGAAGAAACAATCATCCTCCTAATATTGAATATTTGATAATATTATGTTTTCTTTACCGTAATTTTTTATTATTTTATAAAAATCAATTAAAATTAATATTGAAGTAGTAAGAAATCGCAAGATTATACCCCTTATCCGGTGGGGATGGAGATGGAACAAAAGTTTGATATCCGTTAGATTTTGACATTGGGATGAATTTTTTCTACGAAGATGGGTATGAGATAGCGAAATTCATCCCTATCCCACCCCATTGCCATCCTTTATATATATATATATATAATTCTCTTAATATTTAGTTTTATAACTTAATTTTCTTTTACTACAATTTTTTCCTCTTCTCTTCTAATGGTTTGATGTGTTCTATATCTATGAATTTCACGCGCATATTTAAGGTACTCTTCCTCCTATCACATATTTGAATATTTATAGTACTTTTGAATATTGTGTTTATTGTTTATTTTATTTTTCTTATATAAAAATGTTTAACTTTCGATTTCAATTCTTCAATCGCTTAAAATCTTCATTTACTAGTTAATATAAAAAACTTATCATTTCATTCATTTTTATCCTTAATTTTTTTATTTGAAAAATAAAATTTTTGCTAAAACAATTTGATATATGAAAACTTTTATTATATCTTAAAGATATTTTTCATCTTATCATATTACATTTGTTTTTTTTTTGTGAAATTTCGTTCAATGGTGTATCAAATTATTTTTAGGATACACATTTAATCATTTTTGTTTCTTTTTAATATTTTTATTTGTTGTTTATTTTCATCACATAGAATATTGCTTTGTTGGATTTTTTATATAATTATTTTTCTTTTCTAACTCATTATCATAGTTAGAGAAATTTGTGACTCAAATTATTATAATCAATACCAGAGATATTATGTCAATAATATTTTTCCAATATCCCTGATATTTTGTCCATGTATTATTTGTCATGTGTGCAGACATCATTATTAATTATTTTCTATATTATATATTGTATTCAATGATAACTTTATTATAGAGATTATGATTGTATTGTATTGTGTTTATATAAACACAACATCTGCAATAGGAATGTATAGAAATGCACGACATTATTCCTCCATTTTATCTTTCTTGGTATCAAAGCTTTTAAGCTTGAAGACTCTCGATCCAATCATGTATTCTGCAGCCAACACAAATCACAAAAATGACCTATCCACAATTGTTTCTCTCAGGTTGGACAAAGATACTTATCTCTTATGGAAATCACTAGTTCTTTCATTGATAAGAGGTTGCAAACTTGATGGCTATATACTAGGAATAAAAGAATATACCCAAAACTGTTTGTCACTATAAGTGACAAAACTCAGAAAACCAATCCTGACTATGAAGAATGGATTGCACAAGATCAAGCTCTCTTAGGGTGACTAAGAAATTCAATGGCCATTGATATTCCAACACAATTGTTGCACTGTGAAACATCCAAGGAACTTTTGGATGAAGCCCAAAGCCTAGCAGGTGCACAAAACAAATGAAGGACAATCTACCTCAAGTCAAAATTTCACAACACTCACAAAGGAGAATTGAATATGGATCGATATCTTCTCAAAATGAAGATGGATCAATATCTTCTCAAAATGAAGAACTTTGCTAATAAATTAAAGCTGGCAGGATCACCAATCTCCAACTCAGATTTGATGATTCAAAAGTTGAATTGACTGATGTTAATTATAATCCGGTGGTGGTCAAATTATCTAATCAAATCAACCTTAGTTGGGTTGATCTACAAGCCCAACTATTGACTTTTGAAAGCAGAATAGAACATCTGAAAAGTTTCAATAATCTTTCAATGAATATTTTAGGAAACCTTGCAAGCAAAATTGATTTCAGAAGCAGCAAATTAGGGACACAAGGTAATTGGAGGGGCTCTAACTTTAGAGGAGGTAGAGGAAGAGGTAGATCTAAACCAATATGTCAGGTATGTAACAAGTCATTTACAGGTCATGAATTCTCTCATTCATCCTCAATTTGATCATTCTAGTCTTGCCAATATGCAACAACTTTTTCAAGTTTGTTAAGTTATCAAGTTTGTCTAATAAGGCATGTTAATTAAGAAAACAATATTTTTTTCTTATAAATGTTTCACAATATACTTTGTCTCCTTTTGTCTTAATTCATTTTTACATTTGGAGACCCAAGTCGTTAAGTTCAATTTAGGATCTCAACTTTTTGTCTCTTTTATTAACAATTTGTCAAGATGTATATGGTTTTTTTTAATATATGTGAGATATTTTGAATTATTATCTATGTTTTAATAATTTTACAATAAAATTAAAAATTAATTTTGATTTTTTGTTTGAACTTTGCGGAATGCTAATGTTCATAAGTATTTTTCTCCATTTTTTCAAATTTTTTTGACTTATTAAGCCATTTTTCATCAAACCTAGTGTTTTTATACACCATAATAAAGTGGGGAGGATGAGCACAAAAATAGACACTATATAACTTTTTTAAAAGAAAAAGAAAAAGAAGAAAGTAAACTATATATTAACAATGAATTATTTGAGCATAGGAAAAGTTATTTTAGTCATGTGTTTCTATTAAGCAGCATTACAATGACTTGGTCATCTTAAGAAAAGAAAGGCAATAGCAACCTTATCCACCACAAAACAAAGTTTGTGAATGTTGTAATTTGTGAGTGTCAAGGAGTATGGATGAGAAACATATTGAGAAAGTATGTAAAATTCCAAAGTTAAAGTACTAGTTTAAGGAAAATATAATTAGCTTTATTTTCTTTTATAACATCTTACTATTTTTGTTAAGTTCATTAACCTCTTCATTGAATATATCTGATCTAAGTAATCAAATAGTTGCTCGGTACAGAAGACAAAATTATTGTGTGGTCCTCACTCCCACTGTAGTGTTGTAGTTGGCAACAATGTTTCGTGTCTGCGTTGGGCTTCAATCCTATTCACTTGTTTGCTTTATTCTTAAATTATTTTGGCTGGGGGACCATTAATAATCGAAGAATCATATTCAATCAATTTTCAAATAACGTAATTAGTTAAGAGCTGAAACCTGAGACTTAATCTATTACCCCATAACTAACTGTTGGCTATACTTAAGAAGCAATAAAAATTCCGTTAAAAGTATATTATTCAATATTTTTTTCTTTACGTTAACTTATTTTCGGTTTAAATCGATAATAAGGATAAATATATTTTTATTTTTAATAAAAATTTGAATTAGTCACTTTTTTTTTTTAGTTTTAGTCTCATAATTTAAAAAATGTGCGAATTTAGTTATTTTAACTAAATTTTGTTAAATTTAATTCTCAAACAATATTGAAGTAGAGACGTGTATTATCATAAAATAAATACGTTTAAAACGTTAACTAAAAAAAATTTAGTTAAAATATAATTGTCCACCCGAAATCAAACTCGTGATCTTGACTCTAATACCAATTGTTAAGGAAAAAATTGTTACGGATTGCACAATAACGAAGGCTAAGTAGGTCAAGTCACAAAAGAGTGAGATTCCTAGCGGGAGAACTCTTAAGGGGAAGATTGTTCTATTGTTGCAAATGATATCAATTGTCTCATGGTAGAGGTCAATTGACCGAATCACAATCAATTTAACTAAAAAAAGTTGTGTTTTGATTAATGACCATAGCTTTTGGTCTAGTGATAGCATTTTATCCTATTAATCTACCTATTTTTAAGGTTAAAGAATTGAATTAGAATAAATTTTTGAAAAAAAGACTAATTTTATTTTTCATTAAATAACATTTATAATTTATTTATGTTGTACTACTTTTTTTATCATTGAATAATTTAATATCCAGATACATATCTCACATCCATCCTCATCATTAGATCCCATTCCTTCTCCTTCCAGCACCTTATTTATAATGAGATTGTAAAAATATTTAGATGAAGATAAACTCTCTTTTTTTTATCATTTGCATTCTCTCTCCACTCTTGTATTACAATTTCTTTATCTTTATCCTCTCTCACCTACTGTTTGGTCTGATCGATCACCAACCCATACCAAACGTGGAACAATAGGTTAATGATTAAACACGGACCAGTTTATCAAAAAATAAAATAAAAATATAGATACATACATACCATAAGTGGACATAAAAAGTGTAGGGAGGGAGAGTACTGTTTTGATGGATGGAAAACGAAGTAAAAAATAAAAAATATACAAAAAAATGTAATAACTTTTTGTACCGTGTAGTATGCAAGTTAAGATCATGTTGAGTTTGTTCAATTGATATTATTTTGATCTCTCTAAGTTAAAAATATTATAATACCACATTTCTAAAAATTGGATTACATTCTTAATATAGAGATAATTAGTCCAATTAGTAAAAATTCAAATAATAATATAGGTGATTTACTTCAAGGAAAAAAATCTATCTTCGGTCTGAATATTCAGCTCACATCATCTGATTTAACCATAAGTGTTTGCAGGTACCTAATTTATTTTGTTTCACTCAAGGATGAAGTAAGCACATATCAAGTAATAAAGTTGAGACATATGTAGACAATAAAGTAAGTACATACTGAATTTGGCAACACAAATCGATTTCATACAAGAATATTCATAATTAATTATCTTGATAATTAATTATTTCACATATATAACTTTGTACATATAGTCTTATCTTTTTCTTCTTTCAAAGTATAAGTGAATATATTGAAGATAGCAAAAACATTAACGTGTAGATATTCATACGTATATATATTTTGTATATTTAAATTTGTTGGGAATTAATATTTCAAATGTGAGTCAAAAGTCTCACATTTGATAGAATAGACAAAGTTAAACCTTATGTAAGAATAAAGATCCATAACACCATTGCCGTAAGTCTTGAGATTTTGCGGTTAAAAGTGATGTCAAATGTCGTGTAAAACTCATGTCATATATATCTAAAGGGTTAAGTATGTTTTTAGTCCCTGAACTTTGGCCTAAAATTGAAATTCGTCCCTGGTTGAAACTTTGATAAATTTCGGTCCCTAAACTTTAAAAATGAATGAATATAGTCCTTTTAACCCAATTTTGTTAACTTTTTTTTAGGTTTCGAACACATTTCTCAGTAAATATTGGAGTTGTTTACGCCGTTTGACACATTCTCAACTCAATATTTACTGAGAAATGTATTTGAAACCTAAAAAGAAATTAACAAAATTGGGTTAAAAGGACTATATTCATTCATTTTTAAAGTTTAGGGACCAAAATTTATCAAAGTTTCGACCAGGGACGAATTCCAATTTTTGGTTAAAGTTCAGGGACTAAAAACATACTTAACCCTATCTAAAACCTCAATCTCTCAAATAGCTATAACCACATATAAATATATATATATATATATATATATATATATATATATATATATATATATATATATATATATATATATATATATATAAATCCAACAGTGGTATCAGAGTTGATGGTTTAAAATGACTGAACGCATAACTATAACAAAAAGGGATCATCATACACATGAACCGTGAACTATTCTTTTATGAATTATTCTTGAATATTTTAATATAAATTGGTTTTTTTCTTAGTGAGATCAGAAAATAAAACTTTTTTAACTTTGTTCTTTTTTTAACTTTGTTCATTCTAATTATAACTTTTTCAATATTACTTCTTCTTTTTTTAACTTTGTTCATTCTAATTATAACAGCAACTTTCACTATATGTAAATCCTAGAATATCAATTTGATCTGTTACACATATATTATCTAATCGAGTATCTTATTCATATCTATATAGATATAGAATACCAATATTATACGGTACTTTCAAAAAATTATCGTGTTTATCCTTTTTTTACAATTTTCAATAGAAAATTTGTACACACAACATGTTATGTGTTTGTTTTTCCGCAGAAATATGACTGCAACAAATTTAGAGACAGACCTATAGTTGCAGTTAAATATAGGCATGTTTCAAAAATACAAGCCATATTACATTACACATGACATACTCTAATCATATTCTCCCAAATTCTCTCCAAAATACTTCACTTCAAAATATATATAAATCCAATAATGGTATCAGAGCCGATGGTTCGGAGTGAATGAACACATAACTATACCAAAAAAGGGCTACCATACACATAAAGAAAAATATATCATATAAAAAAATAGTGATGTCAAATATTTTATATGAGACTCATATATATATATATATATATATATATATATATATATATATATGTATATATCCAAAACCACAATCACTCAAATAACTATAACCATAAAAAAAATTATATATAAACCCAACAAAAATGTATATTAAAATATATCATGTTTTATACAAAAACGTATATAATTTAATATATTTTTATTTATAAATTTGTATAATATTATATATATATAATTAAAGTAAAATACGGATTATTTTATTTTAATATTTATTTGTTTTTGTTTGACCTCTCTTTTCTTTGATTATTTATCATAGTACATCCATATTTGTTCACCAAACAAACTCTAAAGTAATAAAAAAAGAAATCCAAGGAGAAACAATGCCATAAAATCTTGTACCTTCTGAATCTAATAATCACAATCAACTACGGTACATGCACTAGGATGACAATGTATGGATACCCTTGGACAGGCACACTACCCGAGGTGTGAAGTCTCATTTCTTACTTATCTAGTTTTGAAAAAATCATTCTGTTATCAGATTTATTATCCATTTAAAATATATCTAGTGGGTTTATTTTTTATAATTTCCAAATAAGAGTATTTAAAACTTATTTTTAAATTTCAAGCATAAATTAAATTTAATTCTAACATATAATTTTAAAAAAATTATACAGTAAAATGTTTATACAAATATAATTAATTTCTTTAAACAAAAAAATTTGAATAATTTGTACCACAGTATATTAGTTTAAATAAAATAATTTTTTTAAAAATATTTGTACTTTTATAAATTAAAAAAGTAATAAAAATATTATATATACTTTTACCAGTAATTTTAAGTTAATTTGTTTACCGAATTACACATCAAAACACTTTCTTTCACTCTTATAAATTGCATGTATATTTACCGATCGTGTTTTGTTTTATATTTTTAATTTTTATTTTGACAAAATATGTTAATATAGACACATATTTTAAATTCATTTATTTCTAATTTTTAAAATTAATTAATTAATTAATTATATATATATATATATATATATATATATATATATATAATACATCTTTCATAATATTTTATACACAATTAATACTATATAATCTTCTTATTCATATATTTTCTTTTTTATTTTTTACGTTCTTTTTACGTAAAAAGAAAGTCAAATACTCAACAATGTTTTGTATCATATGACTCTTACTTTTCAATAAAATGGAAATAAGTTATTTATAATTCTATTCAACTCACTCTTAAAACTATTTTGATGGTTTTGAAATAGGTATTGTTTTCTTCTTCTATGTCTTATTCCCTTGATTATGTACAGCGTAACAAATTTTTTCTAAAATTATTTTTTGTAAGTATAATCTTATTTTTGAAATTGTTTAAGATAATTTATTTAATATAATAAAATAGTTTATTATAAATTTTTATCCATATTTAAAATATATTTAAACTTGAATACAATTTTTAAATTTTAATTATTGTAATTGTTATTATTTATTCAACTTTATTAAAAAGTAGTACATTATAACTTTTATTACCGTAAAAAAATTGCAATCTTATCACCTCATATTCCTATTCCTATGACTCGAGCATTAGTCCAAAATCTGAAGAATATCGAGTTGGAAAAATAATATCTCGATGTGACATCATCTATGGTTAAGTAAATGTGAGCATTTCATTTGGGAAAAACTTATGAAGCGAAGTGTACGATGTTTCAAACTTTTGACATGTTACTGACATGAACACATATTAGGAGCATCAAGACACCATGTGAGTCGAACTTGAAGAAGCAGAAAGTGATATGATATGATTCAAATTTGTATGGATCATAAGCTCCCAATTGTAATTTGATTTAATTTTTTATAAATTAATTAAAAATGGAAAAATTAAAAACAAAAAGTGTTTATTTATTCAGTGTAATTGCGTCTTTGTTCATGCTCGTAAATATTGTGAACCACATATCCATTAATATCAAAGAAGGTGGGACAACAAAAAGCACAAAAGAATCCCATATTATTCATGTGACATTAAAGACATTGTTTTTACCTGAGACAATTTGTAATGTGATGCATATATTGTTTTCTTTTTCCCACTTTAGTAAGAAATATAAAACACATGTTTTTTTTTTAAAAAATTGAATCTGTTTTTATTCACCATTAATAATAACAGTAAGTATTTAAATGAATGTTTCAATTAACACGCAATATAACAAAAATAATAAATTAAATTTACGCATGAGAAAACAAATCAATTTTAAAGACAATCCTTTTGCAAAACTAGATTTTGTACAATAATTGCACCAATATTAAAACAATAGGTTAATGATATTAAATTAGTGTGATGTTATTGAGAAGTATAATAGTTTAATATTATTAATATAAATAATTTTTAATTTATAACTTTTTTTACTTGTTATAGTTAAGTAACATTGGTTTATAATGGTTACATGTTTTATTTTTTTTATAAATTGTAGCATAAATTCTGTTTTAGACTTATTTACTTGTGACTTGTAAGATTAGTTTTGTATATATATAACACATCTTTTGTAATATTTTATACACAATTAATACGAGATAATCTTCTTCTTCATATATATATCTTTCATAATTATTTGGGTATAAAAAAAAAGTGTATTATATATATATATATATATATATATATATATATATATATATATTAATTATAAGAGGCGTGTATATATATACATATATAAAGTAACACTAAAAATCACAATTAAATGAAATTAAACCATGTACCTATGCTAACAATAAATAACATGAAGGATTTGGCTAATTAAAATAAACGATATAAAAGAATAAAAAAAAAAACTTCTCCAAAGATATGTTTTCAAGTTGTAAAGGAAATTAATAGCTTGTGTGTGTGTTTTTTGTATTCAAATAAACTTACATTCAACTATGAATTAATATTATTAGAAGAGTTAGATCTTTTCTATGATTTCGTCAAAACTCGAGAAGAAAAAATGCTGACTACAAAATGTAACTAAAATTAGAGAATTTGAAAAAATTAAGTCCCTCTCCCATCTTTATTTAATAAAGTTGAGTAAAAAAATATGGTGTTAACAAAAGAATAAGTTTCTTTATGCTTTTTTGTAAAATTATTAATGGATTCAAGTTTTATCACTTAAATATATTACTTGTTAAATAAAATTGTAATTTTAAAGAATAGGTTAAGTATATGTATATTGTAGTCTCTAAACTTATACAATTTATGTAAAAGTGAAATCTGAGTCTGTCTTAAATTTTAATACATTTTAATTTTTAATTTTTAAAAATAAATTAATATAATCATTTTAATTCAATATCATAAAATATTAATAATATTTTAACCTAACATTTAAATTGTTTATATAATTTATAAGACAACTTAATACATAACAAAATATTAATCCTTATCTTCACGAAATCTCATTTAACGAGTAACCCTTGTTGTAGGGTTGATTTTTTTACACAACTATATAGGTTATTTGCACCAAAACTTTTAAAAGATTATGATACTCAGCAACAATGTTCCTGTGTCATACAAATTTCAATTATGCTACCATATTGAACATTTTAATGTAAGTCAGGTTGTGAATGTTAAATAGCTTCAGTTTATTTATGTTATTTTATATTAATTCTGTCAATATTTACTCCAACTACAATCATGCTCAAGAGATTTTAAAAATTTTAAAAATAAACTAACTACAATACTTAAGTTATGATAAAAAAATGTAGAAGATAAAAGATAAATGTGACATCACTCTCTCTCATTTCTAAGCATACTTGACCATGTTATCACTTCAACTTCTATTTAAAGCAAATAATAGTCACACCTATATTATTTATCGATATCTTACAATAAAATAATCATTCGATCTATCTGAAAAACTTTAAATTAATCCTTCACTCTTAATAATTACATGTACCTCTTTAACTTTAAAACCACCAAACCAAATTTCGATCGTAATTATATTTGAAATGAATTCAATTTTTTATTCTCAATTTAAAATCTTAATCACCATTACAAAATTCAATAATATATCAATTTAGTCTATAATTCAAAACAATTTTTTGCATTCACTTATTTTTAAAATATTATAATTTTATTTTTATTATAAAGGCATTTCATCAGCAAACTTTTTCTGTTACACAAGCAATTGACCATTAAAACTAGAATTGATTCAAAAGAATAATTTCAAATTCTAATAATAATGTCAACTTTATTCCAATTCGTTTTCTTTTAAGGATGTCTCGCATTCATTCTGCTTACCTCATTGGATTGAACAGGAGAAGGACAACTAAAGTTTGGATTATTCACAACACATCACGTGCTTTTATATGATATCTTGCAGTGACTACTTCAAATTAACTATCGTTATTTTAACAAATCTACATGACAAAATTAATTACCTGGTAAAATGTTTATGTAAGTATGTGTAAATAAAATTGATATTTTGAAAGAAACAAATTAACTCTGATGGGATTTATAACACTAAATTAAGTATTCACTTAACTAATTTTAGAGTGAATTTCTATTTTGAATTTAGGTGGCATTATAAAATTCACATAATAAAAATTAGTGGAAACAAAGATAATATACATATTTTTTACCAAATACTATCTTATTTAAATAAGTTGAAATATAATTACATATATTTATGTGCAAATGTGTCCACTTCTTTTTTACTACAACAAAAATTCTTATAAAAATAAAATTTTTTATAATTTTTTATCATGAATAAATATTTATTAAAATATTAAAACTGAAAAGTATTATAAGTCATTATATAATTTTAAAAAAATATTTATTAGGAGAATAAAATTAGAAAAAATGTTATCATTAAATAAATAAATGAATCCATTTATTAATTATATATATATATATATATATATATTGTTTTTTATATTTGATATTCAGTTTATAATATGGATTAGCACAATGTTAAAGAAGTAATACATATTACCGATTTATATAAAAGAGAAAAATAAGAAACATAATTTCAAAATTCAAAGTATTTAAATTTTGAAATATAATTAAAGATAAAATTAAAACATAGAATATATACAGAATAGGGTTGTATATTATTATAAGTTGTAAATAAACAATATATTTTCATATCACATAACTTGCTTTTCATAGTTTTTAAAAAATCACCCACCTATTTTTAGCACACATTCATATTATACCTATTTATTTCATATTATATAAAATTTCCCATTTTAACAACAATTTGTTAACCTCAGATTGTATATTGATAACAAATACCAAATTTACAAAACAAGGTTATATCTTAATTAACACTTATTAACTCAACATATATGTTACAAAATATATTTCCAATATATTTTCAAGGTAAATAATATTAATATATTACACTAATAAATGGATATAAGTTAAATTAGTTTTCTTGGTGCATTTATTGGTTAAGTAACTTAATATTGTTTCTTCAATTTAAAACTTCATTAGGTCATTCTTGTCCAATTACTCAGCAATAATATTCACTAACGTAATCTGTGAAAGTGAAGGTATAGGATTTAATAACTGTCATTCAGTTAATTAATATAAATGAAATCTTGATTTGATTTTAAAACATTAAGTAATTTTTTTTACCAATTAAAAAAATTCAAATAAACAAAAAAAATTATTCTTTCATATATTTTTGATGTCTGTTAATATTAAAAAATAAAATCTAAAAACAAACTCGGTCTATATATAGGAAAAATAATATTATATATTTTTACATTAGAAAAAAGAACTTATTCAAAATTACTCAAACTTCCTCCTAATAAATAAATAAATAAATATACTGTATGGCATGTTAAACCAATTAAATTCAATATCTTTTTGAGAAGAAAAGTTGAAGTACATATATAAATTTACCTTATAGGAGGATTAACAAATATAATCCTTTTGATAGACATTTTATAGTTTTCTAAAATTATAACAAAATAGGAGGAAGTGACAATAAAATAATATAAAACTCTTAAATTTTGAATCATTTATAGTAATTTAACCATAAAAGAATATCAAAGAGTATATCATATTAACATCTCTTCCCATCTTAAGCCTTCTCCACAACACCATTAACGACCTCAAACCATGCCACGTCAGAATTTGTGAAGGGAAATTTCCTTATTTAACCTTTATTTCCGGAGGAGAAATTTCCCTTTTGGAGGTATTATATGTGAATGAAAAAGAAAAAACAAATTACATTTTTTATATTTTTTTTTTCTTCTTCCCTGAACAAGTTGCCATACTTGTATTCCAGCCTCTATTCTTACCCTTGCACACTGGTTAGTTGAGTCTTTCTTCCATTTTCTTTAGGCTTGTTTCAGTCAAACTCGCATGCTTCACACTTCACTCTCCAAATTTAACACTCTTAACTTCTCACCAACTTTCTGCCATGTCAACAAACCACCTCAGGAATGGATATGGAGATTCTGAACCTCTCCTTCGTCAAGCTCTACTGTCTTCTTCACAGAGATCCATTGTCAACTCAACATCGCAGGTTGCTATTGTCGGCGTCAATGTCAGCCCAATTGAGAGTCTCGATTATGAGTAAGTTTTTTCTCATTTTTTTTTCATCTGGGTGTGGCGCTTTTGTCCAAAGGTAAAATCTTTTCCGTGACCCACCTCTCAAGTCTCGCTCTTTCTGTTTTGGGTATGCAGAATTTTTGAGAACGAGTTCTTCAAGCAGGATTGGAGGAGCAGAGGGAAGACTCAGATATTTCAGTACATTTTTATGAAGTGGCTCTTGTGCCTTATCGTTGGCGTGATCGTTAGCCTTATTGGCTTCTGCAACAATCTCGCGGTGGAGAATCTCGCTGGCATCAAGTTTGTGGTCACCTCTAATATGATGTTGGAGAAGAGGTAACAATGTTTTACATTCTTTTGTTTTATTTGTCTCTCTGACGATTTATAGTTTATTTTCATGGATTGGCTGACTTTTGGAAGCTTGGAATTTCTCGCAGGTTTCAGTTGGCCTTCTTCATATTTTTTGTTTCTAATTTGGGTCTCACGCTTTTTGCCTCCTTAATTACGGCTTTGATAGCACCTGCGGCCACAGGTTCGGGTATACCTGAGGTGAAGGCTTACCTAAATGGGGTGGATGCACCTGGAATATTTACTGTGCAAACTCTTTTTGTTAAGGTATACTATGAACTAACACGACACTTATTTAGTGCTTTGTCTGTACAATAATGTGATCTTGGTCCCTATGATGATCATATTTCATATGATTTTGATGTTCTTCTTTGACCTATGTTTGCATGCAAATGTAGTTAAATTATAGAGGAAAACAATAGCAACACATTTTCTAAAACACAATTATTAATGAAGTAGGTTTTATTAAATTCCAACCAATAGTTTAAGAGTGTTTTGAGAAGCATATTGCTAGTATTTTTCTTGGAACAGGGGACTTTAAAAGTTCTAGGTGCCAGGTGGACCCATGGTTGAAGTCACTTGTAAGTGCAAAACGGAAGCCACTTCCCTTTCCTATTATCATTCATTGAAATTGCTATTGGCACTTCACAAAGTGGTGTAAATATTGTAACATTTTCCTGTAGTCAGTAACTTTCCATTCTATATTGTTAATTTTTGTTTACATAACCTTTTGTTTATCTCTGGATAATGTTAGTTGAGTAACACATTTCAAAAATTTTTAACATACACTACTAAGTTGTTAAGAGCTGTGAAGTGATGAAAAATTTATGCAACTTTTGTGGTGTGCAAATGATCTTTCCAAGTACATTTTTAGCCATATTACCCATCATTTTTGTCCCCTATCCACCATCTATGGTGCTTTCTATATTCTCTCTTTTATTTTCCTCCCTTAATTGATGGAGCACTTGTTGTGATAGGATTCTGAAACTAATATTAAATTTTTATGTTTCTCCAACATCATGTTGTTTCATGATATGGGTAACACTGTCTCTTAATTAACAAGTACTCTGGATGCCTTTATTAAATTCATCCTCAAACCGGAATTCTTGTTTTCCCTGAGAAGATATTTACTTTCATGTTGGTTCTTTCTACAGATTATTGGAAGCATTACAGCAGTTTCTTCATCACTTCTTATTGGGAAGGCAGGGCCTATGGTGCATACAGGTGCATGTGTAGCAGCATTAGTAGGTCAGGGTGGGTCAAAGAGATATGGGTTATCGTGGAAATGGTTACAGTTTTTTAAGAATGACCGTGATCGGAGAGATCTAATAACATGTGGATCAGCGGCTGGAATGGCTGCTGCTTTCCGCTCCCCTGTTGGTGGTGTGTTGTTTGCTCTAGAAGAGATGGCATCTTGGTTTGTTTGCCTATCTATACACATTAAATTTTTTCTCCTATAAACTCTCAATTTTTCATGATTTTTTCTTGAGAATTGGAATCATACTTTTTCTTATGAATGGTTTTTGTCAATGATGTTTATTTCCTCCTTACCTTTATTTTTAGTGACAAAAAATGTGTCTTGAATTATGTTATTTCTTGTATGTTTTCAGCTGCATATTGTGGCCAAACTTGATCCAATATAATTTTATTCTGCACCATTTTGTTTACAGACATGTTAAATCAAACTCCTCTAAAACTATAATAGCTCTTTTTTCTTATCAAGCATAACTTTCATTGGGTTTGGGTGGTTTGTTAGGCATATATTGTTAGGCTGCTGATTAATTGTCCTCAGGCTCGGATCTATGTGTTTCTTTACAAGGGCTGGTTGAGGTCCTTCAGCTTTCAGATGACAATTGCACTGGCTTCTTTTCATTCTCTCCCAGTTTCCCCATAGTTGTCTTCTTATAAATGTCTTCTCTTATTGTTTTTTAGAATTGGTTTTCCTTTAGTTACTGTGGATGAATTGTTATGTTTTATCTTATCAATCTTAAACTCCATAAGTCTATTTGTTCCCTTAGTAAATGTTTGATTTCTGTTCTACAGGTGGAGAAGTGCCCTTCTGTGGAGAGCTTTCTTCACAGCTGCAATAGTTGCAATATTGCTCCGTGCCATGATTGACCTATGTTTAAGTGGTAAATGTGGGCTATTTGGTAAAGGGGGACTGATAATGTTTGATGTTTATTCAGCGAGTATTTCATATCATTTGGTGGATGTTCCTCCAGTGTTTATTCTTGGTGTTATAGGGGGGTTACTTGGAAGCTTATTTAATTTGCTGCTGAGCAAAGTTCTTCGGATATACAATTTTATCAATGAGTGAGCTATCTTTTAGCCTTAAGTGCATTCAGCAATTTGAATTTCTCCTAACATTTTACGGTACATTATACAAAGCTCATTCTTTCCATCATTTACTTTTGCAGGAAAGGAACCATTTTTAAAATTTTGCTTGCTTGTGTGATCTCCGTTTGTACATCCTGCCTTCTTTTTGGTTTGCCATGGTTTACATCTTGCCGACCTTGTCCACCTAATCCGACTGAACCGTGTCCTACAATCGGCCGGTCTGGTATCTACAAGAAGTTCCAGTGCGCTCCTAATCATTACAATGATCTTGCAAGCCTCATTTTCAACACAAACGATGATGCTATTAGAAATCTATTTAGCAAGAACACCGATGATGAGTTTGAGGTTACATCAATGCTAATCTTTTTTGTTACATGTTTTCTGTTAAGTATCTTCAGCTATGGAGTTGTTGCTCCCGCTGGTCTTTTTGTGCCAGTTATTGTTACTGGTGCTTCTTATGGACGCATTGTTGGAATGCTGCTTGGCAAAAACTCGAATCTTAACCATGGTCTTTATGCTGTACTCGGTGCTGCTTCTTTTCTTGGTGGATCCATGAGGACGACAGTTTCTCTGTGTGTAATTATTCTAGAACTCACCAACAACCTCTTGTTGCTACCCTTAATCATGATGGTGTTATTCATATCTAAGACTGTCGCAGATGCTTTCAACGCAAATATATATGACATTATAATGAAAGCCAAAGGTTTGCCATATTTAGAAACTCATGCTGAACCTTATATGAGGCAGCTAACAGTAGGTGATGTAGTAACAGGTCCACTGCAGACATTTAATGGCATCGAAAAGGTTCGTAACATCGTGTTTATTCTCAAAAGTACAGGACATAACGGGTTTCCTGTTATTGACGAGCCTCCTATGTCGGAAGCTCCGGTGTTATTTGGCATAATCCTCCGCGACCATCTTCTCACATTGCTGAAGAAGAAAGCTTTCATTTCCTCGCCTTCGGCAACCAGTGGAGCCGTCTTTGATAATTTTGCAGCCAATGATTTTGCAAAGAAGGGTTCAAGCAAGGTTCGTCTAAAGATAGAGGATATAGAGTTGTTGGAGGAAGAGATGGACATGTTCATAGATCTACATCCATTTACTAACACTTCTCCTTATACTGTTGTGGAGACAATGTCACTGGGAAAGGCCCTTACACTTTTTCGGGCGCTTGGTTTAAGGCATTTGCTTGTGATACCCAAGATTTCTAGTGTAAGTAAAATTCTCATGCCTTGTTAATTTTGATCAAGAAAGTTAATTGTGTCACCACTTCATTATTACTGTTCTCTAATGTTCACTCATCCAAGTTTTGTGCATGCTAACTGCAGAGATCACCTGTGGTTGGTATACTCACACGGCACGACTTCATTCCGGAACATATTTTGGGTTTGCATCCCTTTCTGGTAAGAAAGGCAGGGAAAATACTAAGATTTTAGCACCCTTGTCTAGGGAACACAAATTTGGTCAAAGAGCAACGCTCACATATTCTTGCTTAAGCTTTAGGGCATCTGACTAAGGCTTCCCAGCTCAATTATTCTTATGTTGCAGAAACAATTCTTATTCATGAGACCAGATTACTAGTAATAGTTTTTTTTTTCCATCTCCATGGAATACAGAGCTGAGTCATATTGCAAAATAATAATTGTATGATTCAGTGAGCCCTTTTTTCAACTATTGCTCATTGTTGCACTTTGTACATAATTTGTGATATATAATTGCCTGCCATAAAATTGTGTATTGTCAATTGCATGAAGCTGCTTAAGACAGTAATTAATAGCCTTTCATCAAGGGATTTCGTTTTACTTTAACTTCATTATATTGTCTTAATAATTTAATCGTGATTGTCTGAAGGTGCTTCTCCTCGCAGTCATAAATAGTAGTTTATTCAGTTTTTCAATGGATATGTTTAGGAGTAAAATTTCAGAAGTAGTAAAATTTCGTTGTGTTGAACTAAGTTCTGGAACTCGCCCATTTTTGAAGCCGATTTTCACTAGGACATAAAAAGTAACACAATATATGTTCCATCCTTTAAGAACAAGTTCATATTTTACAAAATCCACTGTCAACTCTACACAGACAAATACTTCAGTGGCAAGAAAAGGAAGTTCCTCGCCCTATATTTTCTTTTGTGGAAGTATGTTTATTCAGGTCTTGCTTTCTGAGCCAGTTGCATTTGGTTGCCACTTCCTAAGTAATGTTCACACTTCACAATAATGACTCATTAGGCAAAGTCACCGAGAAAGATTCAAATGACATCACATCATTTCTTTATCCATACTTAGGTAGGATTGATAAAAAAAGAAAATTCTTAGAGAAAAAAGAGATAAAGACCAACTTCACTATATCATCATCATGAAAAAGCACTACTTATTTTCTCCTTGCACTCTTGAGGTAATCTGCCCTTATTGCCCACAATTGCTCGCTCACCGATTTCATGTCAGGTCTATCTGCTCGAATGGGTGCGGCACATTGAAATGCCAAATCAAACATCTTCATCAGAACACCTGTGTTTACTGCTTCTTCCATTAAAGGATCCACCAGTTCCACTACACTTCCTTCGTTGTACTTCCTGAAGGCCTGCATAAAGATCAAACACATTTTATACCTAAACTAACAATTTTTAATAGATTCACAAAGTAATTCTTTTGTGATGACAATGCATGAAAACAAAGTATGAGCTTACCCATCTAAGTGTAACACGCTCTTCAACAGTTTTCTTCAACTCCACGGGACGGCGGCCAGACACGATTTCTAAAAGCAAAATTCCAAACGAATAAACGTCACTCCTGGGAGTGAGTTGGTATGTTTTCATATACTCAGGATCCAAATAACCAACTGTTCCCTTCACTTTGGTAGAAATGTGTGTCTCGTCAGTGTTTACAGGCCCTAGCTTTGCAAATCCAAAATCAGCAACTTTAGCTCGCATGCTTTCTGTCAGAAGAATGTTGGATGATTTCACGTCTCGATGGATAATTTGCTTTTCTGTTCCAAGACATCACAAAGGCTACGCATCAAGATTCAATAGGCATATGTATAAATATTAAATATTATTAGACTATGGTAAGCATGCAGCTTGAACATACTAGAATTAACACAAGTGAAAAACTGAGAGAGAGAGGAAGACTATGAAGTGAGAATGATGAATGAATCTCAATCATAACGGTTAATATAAGGCTATTAAATTTCCCCACCTCTAACTAGATATGCCACTAATATAAGATTGATTGCACTGTAATACGTTGGAAACATACTCGGTGATCATTACTAGAGTGTAATGTCGTGTCAATGCTGTTTCAATAAACAAACAACACATGAAACCCTACTTAAGGCATTTTTCCATAAACTCAAGATTTCAAAGCATCTATTTATACTATAGTTGTGTAAGATGTCGTGAAGAACAATCTTGCAGTTGGTTTGTAGGAAAAAGAAAATGTTGGAGAACAAAATATACGTACTACAGTAATCACTACCTGCATACAGATGTAGATAGGTCAAGCCATGAGCAACATCAATTGCAATTTCAAGGCGCTGATTGAAGTCTAGTGCTTTTCCACGCATGCCTGCAAATAGTATAACATGATATTCTGTATTAGATTCAATATTCAAAGACAGACGTTGGCAGATAACAGTGCATAGTCTTACCATCCAAATGTTCTCTAAGGGTACCATTTGGCACAAATTCTGTAATAAGGAGGCGTTCATTTCCTTTGTCAATATAACCTAGTAGCTTCACCAGGTTTCGGTGATCAATTTTGGCCAGAAGTTGAACTTCACTGCTGAATTCTGCTCTCAAACTATCAAAATGTTCCTATACGATTTAGCCATATCAGAGCACGGAGAAAGTAAGTACTTCTACCATTTCAGTGGTATATGACAGTCAAAGCATTTCATAATAAAATTTGATGCATAATTTTGTAACAAAACAGAATCCAGAACTTGAGCATTCTAAGATTAGGTGCAGACTTTTAAACTACATACTCAGCGCTACTTACCTTTTTTGCACGTTTTACAGCCACGACCAGACCATCTTCCAACTTGGCCTTGTAGACAGTTCCAAAACCCCCTTCTCCTATTTGCAATGTTTCTGAGAAGTTATTAGTAGCTCTTGTAACTTGGTTCAAATCGAGATGCAATGATTGAAGTCTACTGAGTTTTGGATTCATTGAGAATCTTGATGGACTAGCGGGCACCCGCAGTGGACTGGCTGGAATCTTGTCAGTAACGGAGGCTTCAAAGGAGGAAACTGAATCCACTACAAGATCAAAGTTGTCCATAATTTATTCAAGTGTAACTGGAAACATAGTCTTAAATAATAATAAAGAAAGAAAAAGAAAGCATATAATAACCATAGAAACTGAAGTTTTTGTTGGGATGCACACACACAGAAAACAGAGACAAAGTAATTGTGAAAAATACACTTTTCACAATAGTTTGACGGCAATAGTCTCACACTTGTGAGTTTGATGTACTGTACATTTATAGAGAAAAATTGGAACTGAAATACAACTCATCACTCCTTAATTCAGTTTCTCAACATTGAAAACATTCAATTTATCTCTCAAATTTAAATCTTTCAGCCCTCGTGGATTTGGTGAAAACATTTGTAACTTGATGATGAGTGTTGCAACATATCAAATCCAGTTTTCCTTCATTCACTTGATCTCTCAAATAGTGAACAATATGCTTACTCCTACCATGAGTTAAAGGATTCTTTGATAAATTTATTATAGACTTGTTAATGATCAACTTCATTCCTACATCATGCTTTAGCTTCAACTCCATCCACAATTGTTCTAGCCATGCAGCATAGCAACAACTATGTACTTTGCTTCACGTGTAGACAGCGCAACCACTTGTTCCTTCTTCGAGCTCCAAGAGGTCGAGGCTCCCTTTAAAATGAACACAAAACCTTCAGTACTCTTACGATCATCCTTATCACCTCCTCAATCTGCATATGTGAATCGAACAACTTTAATTCTCGGAGTTGAAGTAGTGTTTTGTGGAAACAGAATATCATTTGCCATAATTCCTTTCATGTATCTGCGAATTCATTTGGCAACTAGAAGATGAGATACCTTGGGATTCTGCATGTATAGGATTCTGCATGTATGTCTATATTACTCCTACAACGAATTTTATATTAGGTAGTGTATGACAAAGATACCTTAAAGAGACAACAACAATTTTCTTATACTCAGTTCATCTACTTGCTCATTAGTTCCTTCTTTCTCTAGTATTAAAATAGTCTCAGTTGGAGTAGCTGTTGAATTACAACTAAGCATATTGAATCTCTTTAACATCTCCATCACATACCTCCTTTGTTGTCACCATTCCTTCCTTTACTCTTGTGAATTCAAAACCCAAAGAATATGACAACTTTTCGAGGTTTGTCATTTCAAATGCATTCATCAACTCCCTCTTAATGGCATCAATCTCACCTTCATGATTCTCTATAATAAAAAGATCATCCACATATATACATATTATTACTAGGTTTTTAAAGCAATAGATGTACTTTATGCTTTACTTGATTCAACATTTTGTTCTTCATTAGTCTCAGCCTCTTCAGACTCAATAACAACCCCTCTATGTTGTTCATATGACGTCTAACTCCAATCACCGAACTCATCAAACACAACATCATTTCTCACTAACAATTTGTTTGTTAATGAGATTGAACTCATCAAACACAACATCATTTCTCACTCACATTTGGCTTGTTGTTGGACCAAACTTCTTTTGGAGTAACCTATTCTAATCTCTTAGATGGACATCTATTCAAAATATAAATAGCAGTTGACACAGCCTCCCCCGACAAATATTTTGGTAACTTCTTAGTCTTCAGCATACTTCGTACCATGCTCATAATGGTTCAAGTCTTCCAATCTACAGTACCATTATGTTATGGAGGAGTTACTTGATGTATATTCACCTTCTTCATATGTTCTCAAAACATTGAAAATTTGGCCATTGCTTCGTTCTACAATGTCTTTAAATTTCTTAAGGATTTCTAAAACATCACTCTTTCTTTGAAAATACACAAATTTTCAAGTAAATCCATGATTTCTTTAAAAAAACATCAATGGATGAAACAAAATACTTGTAACCTCCGAGCACTCGGTTTAGATAGGACAACAAACATGTAGTAGACCACTTGTAACTTATCCTTTGTTTTTGATAAAACATATCGCTGAAAAGAATTTTTTGCCTGCTTGGTCATTCTTTACCAACTTCTTTGGGGGGAAAATATGAGGTAAACCTTGTACCATGTTTCTAATCTTCAAGTTTCGTATATCTCGAAAATTAAGATGCTCAAGACGATAATGCCAAAGTCAATCCTCTTTATATATCATAGCTGCAAAACATTCGTGATCTACAACACCGATTCAAAATTGAAATTTGATTATTGGTTAGAGGTGATTTCAAAACCAAATGGTGTTTTTATCATACACTCGAAGCATTTTATCTTCTAATCTTGAAGTCTATCCTCTCTCAAGTAATTGAACAAGACTTAATAAATTTCTCTTCATTCTAGGAACAAACAAAACAGTTGTAATACAACCTTGGCCACCATTCTTCGTTTTAATCACTATCTTTCCCACCCCTTCTACCACTAAAGCACGATCATCCAACAAACTTCACCTTGCTCTCAGTTGATCCATCAAGACTTGTGAATCAATCTTTCCTTCCTGTCATATATCTTGAGCATCTTGTATCAATAATTTTCAAGTCCTTCTAGTTGAGTAGTGGTCACCGTTAACAACGCATGTTCTGAATCGTCATCCCTTTCTTCCCGAGCCATTTGGACTTCATCCCCTCCTTGGAATTGGTTTCCATCAATTCCCATTTTGTTACAATTATAAAACTCCACATTTTTTACAAAAATTGCGTCCCTTTTTTTGCTGAAAATCAACTCACTTCTTGCTATCCTCCTTCACGTTATTTTTGTTCACTTCTTTCCTCCACTTTTCTTTGTTCTTACCTTTCATATTGAAAGTTTCCTCTGGATTGGTATGTGCCTGAAGAGCTTCCTCATTCTTCGGTTCTTCTCCTTGTTCAATACTCTAAAGAACCCAGAAGCTCTTCAAGACTCAACTCTTCCAAGATTCTTTGATTCTTCTATAGCAATTATGTGATCAAACTTCGTTAGTAAAGCACACATATTTTCTCAATCACCTAGAACTCAACCATCTTCTCTCCAAGATCCTTCATTGTGTTTACCATCGTCTGAACATGGGTAATATACTTAGCCTTTGTCACGTTACTCTCTGTTGACAAAGGTTCATATTGTTGTCGTAACATCTTAAGATTCACTTTCATGGTCTTCGTGGCACCTCCATGAACCCTTTCAAGAATCTCCAGGCCTCCTTTGATGTCTTTGCTTGTGCAATCCTCTCAAAGTTTGTTATGTCAACACTCTAATACAAGATGAACAACGCCTTGCAATCTTTCTTTTCAATCACAACAACTCAGTGTTTGTATTTTCTTGTTGTCATAGTTCTTCATTGTGAGAATTGGAAGATTGGTAGTAATGGAAGTCATCTTATTCTTGCAACCTCAGCCCCTCCAAACCTTGTTCTTGATACCAATTGTTGGGATACACAAATAGAAGAAGAGAGAAAAGAGAGACAAAATAATTGTAAAAAATGCACAATGCGTCATACACTGTTCACAATAGTCTGATGGTAATAGTCTCACACCTGTGAGTATGATGTGAGTTTGATGTACTGCACATTTATAGAGAAAAATTGAAACTGAATTACACCTCAACCGTTTTTATGTTAACATTGGAATAGATTATTTATCACAGCATGTCAAAATACACATCTCTCAAATTCATAACATGAACGCAAATGCCTAGCATGTAAGTTATCTAGAGAAACTACAAAAAAGGTGGTAAAAGTTTACAAAAACATCAACTCACTTGAACTGGGGTCCTTGTTCAGAACAGCATGAGAAGTTGCTTTCCTTCTCTTAAAGAAACAAGGACAAAGAACAAGACAACATGCAAACAGAGCTCCCCCGGCAGAAATACCAACCACGTGGGCTGGCAGAGGCTTAGAATCTCCTTGCGGTTTAGATTCGGTATTTGAATCCTCTTTCAGAAGTTTCCTCCCTGCCTTTAAAGGAAAATCCACTGCAAACAATAAAAGCAAACACAAAGGTTAAAAGAAACGCTATTGTGAAGGATAGACATTACAAGTGGAAATGTACAGAAAATGTGCATAACCATCTCTCAAACCAAACTCAAATTAACATCATACTAGACCATACCAAAAGAAACATCCGTCACACATTTGACACTTCCAAAGTAGTCCTTCACATCACACCCCTTTTCAGTATACGATTGGAGAGCCTCACAGAAAGCAACCTTGTCCACTACATTGCCGTTTATGTAGAAAAGTTCCTGACTATGACTAGAATATGAATGTGCCACCCAATCAGTGCCACAATCCTTTGACTGTAAGACAACCTCCGAGCCAAAAATTGTTGACAGTTGCAGCAGCAGAACCAAGAATAACGCAGACATAGCCATTATTAACTAAACACAGCAATCCAATAGGAAAGCATCTCCTTGTAGCAGCACAGAAGCAATCAGGTGCATAAAACTACCTAACAAAACCGACAGAGTCCTGATCAAGCATCATATTTAGCCTGAAACACAAACCATCTGCACAGTTCCAAAATATTGACCAGAAGAACCCAGCAAACAATCAAAGGTGTTGGCCCAATTCACCAAATTGGGCCATCATGAATTGAATTGAATTTCTGAATGGAAAAAAGGCAAGATCAAATTCTGACAGTGGTTACAAAAGATGACCGTGAAAAAAAAAAGTTGCTTAGATGAAGTTACAGCTGCACGGTATTTCCTAAATTTCTCCAAAACCTCGACCACCCAATCGGACAAAAAGCCTCAAGGTGCCAGCTGGCAAGGGATCCAAGACAAGACCATGGAACTCAACAATTGTTGTTAGAATTCAGACTACCCAATCCACCCACAAAGAAGAAAAGACAAAAGAACTAAACTTTCCACTGAGAACCAAGGAAAGGTGGGTTTCTAGGAATCTGGGGCGTGCAAAAGAAGAGACTGGGAGCTGAACAAGAAGAGGCGGCTATGAAAAAATGAAAATAATAATTAATAAAAGTAAACCCAGGTTTACACTTCACAATTGTTCTATGCAGTAGCAGACTAACAGATAAGAATCAACACTATTTTTCATAAATATCAAGCTTAGTTTGAACACACAAATAGTGAGAAAGAAAAGAGAGAGAAAGACAATAAAGAATCAGCTGTGGACTCTGACGCAAAGCCAATTGCCGGCTCTACTTAATATACTGCTATTTAAATAATATTATTTTTCATCTCATATGCAAAAAGAAAATGAGATAAACTTTTTCATGATAATAATTATAACATTATTGTTGGCTCAAAATAAAACTCAATTTAATGTTTTCTAACATTCACCATAGTGGATTATGTGTGGTTTTTCTTTATCTTTCGATTGTAACAATGAATCATCAAAAAATAGAAACTAACATTAAATGTTATAAACAAAGATATTAATTAGAAAAAAAAATTCTCTTTACCAAACTTTGTGTATTATGTTGATTTAACACCCAGATATTTGTCATAATATGTATTTTTAAGCTTATTGTGGGATAAAGTGTGAAGATGCCGTGGTTGACCGTTGAGGCTGAAAACGAAGTTGCTGTGGAAAGGTTCTTGAATTGCTTGGAAAGTATCTGGAGGGCATTTTGGGGATTCTGAGAAAAGGGTTTTCACGTGTCTTTGAAAATGCTACTCCAATTTAGTTAAGTAAAACATCTCTTATGTTGTTCTTCTCAAGCTATATTAATTGTAACTTTTACAACTTCAAAAAGGGAAGTAAAATCGTGTGAAGGCATGGTCAAATATTAGGTATGAATGTTTCTTTCAGTGAAAGATTTAAATCTTAACTCACTTTGTTATGTTTTCTTAAGACTTAATTAAGAGTAATAAAAGTCCAAGATTAGTTGAGCTTGGGTCTATTTAGGTCAAAAATTTCACAAGTATTCTTAAAAGAAAAGAAAAAGTTAAAACAATTCTTTTGCAAGAAAAATTTTGTTTGTGTATAAATTAAAAAATATAATTTTTTTATTATAATAATAACTGATGAAGAAATTCATCTGAATGAAAATTAATTTATTTTGTCATATTTAAGAGTATCATCAGAAAATATTTTAAATTAATTGAAATTTATTTTCAATGAGTGTGTTTTTTTACTTTTTTATGTTAAACTTAATGAAAGGTATTTTGAAAAAATAAAAATGATTAATAGAATTAAATCATATTGACTATTTTTTTTAACGAGGACAAGACTTAATTGACTTGAATTAAATTTTTAAAAAAATGAAAAAAAAAAAAACATATTTGTAAGCATGCCCTAGAGATCCAACGTACACATATTATAATTTATTGGGTGCAGGAAGAAATTGGAGTGGGAACCCATTTTGTAAGATGAGCTGCTGCTGAATGCTCATACCGGGCTTAGTTTATGGGCTAAGAAGATGTACTGTGCAGTCAGAGGTATCGGGCTTATGGCCCATTCAGAGTTATCCAACAACACATTAAGTTCAAGTTCTTAAGAATCAAATACTTTTTTGTTTTAATTTCTTGACTTATTTATTATGAAAATAAATTTCTAATAATTTTCTAAATAATTAAAAATATATTATTTATTGCTTAAGATTTGCTTTTATTTGACTTCCAAACTTCGGTAAAGTTTGCTTTGATAAAAATATATTGCTTACATTGGATATTACTATTGGTAAATTGCTTAAAGTTGTTATCAACCAGTACTAATGACGGGTTTCCAGTGGGGAGTTTTCTTAGCAAAAAGTATGGGGTGGAGAAAGAAAACAAGGGGTGCAGAAAGTATGGGGTGCAGAAGAAATTTCCTTGTGTTTAATTTGTTTTGTTTCTCGGCATGTACCTAAATTAGGCTTCAGAACAAGAAAAAAAATATTACCTTCCTGTGAAAAAATCAAATCCAATTACAGTGAGGGGAGCGTGGTACTTATTTTTTAATTAAAAACTTTATGTTAAGCTAACTAATTATTAAAATTTAAAATCGAAGTGAACCAATTAATTAATAATATTTCTGTACTTATTAACAAAATTCAATTACCCAAAAACATGGCAATATGATAAAAGAAGAAGGCATGTATTTTAGATTTATTTTACAGTAGAGAGAGGGTCCAATTTGGTGTAAAATTTAGATATGTCTCATGACACGTACCTAACAGATATAGGAACAGGATATGTCTGAGCAAATTTGAGACATTAATTGATCACATCACATGTTGTTTCATTTTAGTTTCAAAAGACTTTCACATGCACCACTACCACAGTGCGACACGCGTTGTTTCCAGATTGAGTTTTATGACCCACCCCTTTTCATCCAAAAACCAATGTCTCTATATTTCTATGTAATAAAAACTAGCCACTTCTTCACTATTTGTTTTATTCAATAAAGTTGTCCTACCGGGGAAATTTTGTTACGAATTATAAATATTCATGAATTTCTTTTGTTTTCCATGACTGTTTCTAAAGTATCCAAAAATTTAATCTCTGATAAATAGATCACTATTCTAGTTTTTATTTTAAGATTTCTATTATATATATATATATATATAATATTTTTTTATTTTATTAAAATTTAATTTGTTTAAACAGTTCAGATAATATTTTCACGATTATAGTGCTAAGAGATTAGATTTTTGAGAAGCTTCCGGATAAAAATATTTGTGGATTAATCATAATTAAGTTATAAGAGGATAATTGTATATTATTTTTTTATAACATTAAATATGTATTTAATTCTTAAACTTACACACGACATTAAGATTTGTTATTATCTAAAACTTTGATATAATTTAGTATTCAAAGTTTAAAATTGAATTAATATAATCTTTTTAATTCAACGTGTTAAATTTTGTGACATGTCAAATACTTTTGAATTGTGTACACCATTTTGACACATCCTACTTCAAAGATTAGATTAAAACATTGATTAACAAGTCCAAATAAAATAACGACATTAAGTTAAAAATACTACATTCATTCATTTTTTAAGTTATAAAATCATAATGTACAAAAGTTTATGACATGTTAGAATTTCAATTTTATGTTCGAATTTAAGAACTAAAAATATATTTAATCTCTTTTATTTTAGTCCTAAGATTTTTACTTTTATACTCAATGCTAAGTATGATTGTAACGAAGGTTGTATTTGAAGCATGATAATGGTATTTTGATGTAAAGAAAGTTTTGGAAATTGACAAAAAAGAAAAAGAAAAACTTTGAAAATATATTTTAATTGGGTTGAATGTCATTCGAGACATATCTCATTGATTAAATGACATATGAGTAGTATCTAATTATTTCATTTATGTTCACCAATTTTCTAGCAATGTGTGGACATCAAATAATAAAGTGTGTCACATAAATAATAACTTGTAACTTAAATCAAAAAGACCAAGATAATTTTCTTTCATGTGGACTAATGTTGTTGAGTGTCATGACAATTGCTTGAGAGGTTTAGATTGTATATTAGTATATTAGCTTAAGTGAAGGTTTGTACTCACTCAAACATTAATAATGATCTATGATGAAAAAATTTCAGAACTGAGAAGTCTAACATGTGTATGTTACTAACATGTGTATGTTACTCAAATAATTATGACATTTAAGTGATAATATGTGATCTAATATGTGATTGTTAAAAAAATATAGTCAATTCTCAAATTTGGTAATAATTATAATCAAGTAATGTGATGCTCTTCATACGATGCATGATGTGAAACTTATGATGAGTATAAAAAATGTGATATTCATGTACATGATTAGGGATGATAACGGGGCAGGACGAGAACAACTTTCGCTACCTCATTCCTATTCCAAAAAAAAAAAATTATCTCATTCCCATATTCAAATCCAATGGATATCAAATTTTCGTCTTATCCTCGTCTTCATCCCACTGGATAATTGTTAGGATTGAACGCTTACCACTAGACCAAAAGTTATAGCCAAGCAACTCTCTTTACTCAAGAGTGTAACCGCCAAAGCACCACAATTCGATTGTGACCCGGCTCACTTGGTCCCTGCCACCTACAGCAATCTTTCTGTTAACAATTGTCCTATCAGGAATCCTAATTTTTGGATTGTGACTTGGTCCACCTAGTCTCTGCCACGAGACAATTATCTAGTGGTAAAATAATAAAAAATTACGGGAAAAAAAACATAATATTATTAAATATTCAATATTAAAAGGAATGTTGTTTCTTCAATATCAAATATTTATAAATAAATTATTTTATAATTATATACATTTCAAATTAAAATACCAAATAAAATTTTATGAGAACCAAAACATTAATTAAATTTGCAAACATTGATAAAACTCAGTTTTGATAAAATTTAAAAAATATTTTTAAAAAAAATATAAAAGTAAAATAAATACTCAAATTAAAAATTATTTTAAATGTCTATTAACTTCAATTTTTTAAAATTCTAATGAAATCCTTTTTTATACACTAATAAAAGTTATATTACATCACTTGATCAAAATCACACAAAAAACAAAAATTAAACTAATAATAATAAAATTTTAGCATTGATCTTTCATCTTTTTAACTTCAATATATGTTGGATGGTGATAAAAAAAATTCATGGCAATCACATTAAATTTTTATATTATACTAAATAAAATTTATTTATATAATTATAGTGATAAAATTACACGTATGATAATGAGTTAGGAAATAAAATTAATTACATAAAAAATATAAAAATAGTATCTTACGTTATAAAAGTAAACAACAAATAAAAATATTTTAAAAAAATTTCAAATGTGTGTTAGAAATAATTTGAGAGACGATTGAATGAAATCGCACAAAGGAAAACAAATGTATAATTAAGAAAATGATAAGATAAAAAATACCTTAAGATCTAAGAAAACTTTTCAAATGTCAATTTAGTTGATCATTATAACGAAAATTGTTTTAGCGAAATAAAAGAAGTTCTTCAAATGAAACAAAAAGAAATAATAATAGAATAAAAAAGATATATTTTTCATATTATCGAGTAAATGAGAGGTTTATGCTATCAAACACTTAAATTCATAGTGTTAAACATTCTCATGTGAAAAAGACAATATACAATAAATAAAAATATTAAAAAATAAGTAAAAATATTCAAATGTGAGACATAAAAAATATTTAGTTGACATACATCATTTGAACATATTTGCATAAAGGTTGGGATAAGATGAAAAAAATATTGGAGATGTGAATGAATTTCATGACAAAATCAACAAAAGAAGAAATAAAAAATATGAAAGTATGTAATATATGTATATAAAGGTTACTTAATTAAATTGTGAGTATTTTAATAATTCAAATGCAGACAAGAATAAGTATAATAGGAGACGGGGAGAGGACAGATATGTACATCTTCATCCTCATTCAATTGAAAAAATTGGATTCCCAGTAACTAGTAAATGCAATAATTTTTTGTTAATGGGTTCAAACAATATTTAGGGGATAAAAGTTTATCATCTCTACATGTGTGTTTTGGATGTTTAAAACACTTTTATTAGAGATTTATTAAATTTACAACTTTCCTAACACAAATCTAGAAAAAAAGAAGTCAAATATATTTCGTACTAATACCTTGTTATTCTTTTTTTTATTTAATGTATTTCTAAAATTGTATATTACTACCCTTCTGTACCTAAATAGATATTTCTATTTTTCCAACGTATCAAGTAGGAGTGGAATAAAGTAAGTATATTTGATTAGTTTCATTACTATTCAAAATAAAACCCAATGTCATTTTCAATTTTAAATTAGAAACTTTAATAAAAGGAAGCTTATGTATCACTTTATTTTATTTAACTAATTTGGATAATAAAAATAATATATTTTTGCTTTATTCTACTCTCTGTTTTTTTTCTTATCCAACAAATCATAGTCTACAAGAATACGCCTTTTGTGCCTGCGACTGGACGTTGGGTACAGATTCGAATTCGTTTTCCCTGTCTACTTTATTCTTCTGCTTCCGAACACTCGAACATATCTCAGGTGTTTCTGAATATTAGGTTTCAGAAAAATAATAAAACATAATCACAACTGTATTTAACGGAACAAAAATTATGAAATGATATGTGACTTTTTTTTTATAGTTAAAAAATTTAATTACGTGGAAATGATGCATAAACGAGAAAAGGACACGTATTTTATTTACGCATACTTCCCTTTTATCCTCCTCCCCCAAAAAGTTTTAAAATAAATAATTATATATATATATATATATATATATATATAATAAAAATTTACGATGTTTTCTCTCTTGTAATAATTTTAACTGATTCTTAATTTTAAGTGTTTAATAATATAAATATTTTATTTATTAAGTAATATTAATATTATTAACTTGTTTATTTTATTTTATCCTTAGTTTTTTTCTGATTAAAATAACTTTTATTATTTCTTAATTAATGATTCGACTAGTTTAATGTCTGAAAAGTTTGATCAGATCTCAAGATGCATATATTTTATATATCATAAATATCATAAATATTATATATATATATATATATATATATATAATATGTGCAATGTCATTCAATTTTGTACCAATTAGTTTTTAGGACATATATTTGATCATTTTAACTTCCTTTTTAATACCTCCATTTGATATTTCATGTAGAAAATTGTCTTGATGATTTTCTTTATATAATTTTTATTATCTTCTAATTCATTCTCTTAATTATAGTTTATCGCTACAATTGCATATAAAATGTTTCATTTACTATAATTGTCATGAATTTTATTTATCATCATCTAACATGAACTGAGATTTAAGATGAAAGATATATGTGTAAATTGATAATATTATGTTTTACTTGTCATGGTTTTTATTTTTTATAATAAATAATTAATTGATATTAAACCAACAATAAAGCAAGTAAATTTGAATTTATGAATTTATGATCATTTATGAATTTGAATCTTCAATAAGCACAAAAGTTAATTAGAGAATAAAACAGAATAAGAATCTTTATCTTTGATAAGAACCAAGTCTAAGCCAAGAACAAAAAGAATAATCTTTTGAATGAAATAAAATTTAATATATGACTAAAAGTGTTTACATTAGTTTTTTGTACCTCTATTTATAATGTTTCATGAAGGAGGAACTTAAAGAACATGATGATCATGAACATATTTGAACAATAGTTATTAGAAAAATTAATTTATGTTTATACTGAAACATAGCTTTGATTCCTAAGCGATGTGAGACTTATTTGGTGTACTGAAACAATTTTTGTTGTGTCTCTTGATGTGAGACATGATATGTAGATGTGAGACAAATATTTTATAATAATTTGATGAGGATGAATTTTTTTTAGGATGAGATAATTAAACCTGTCTCCACTCCCTCCATTATCATCTAATGTTGTTTAATAATTAAATTTCAAAACTTAATTACGATGTATAGTTTTATTTTATGTGACAAGATAAAAAAGTAAATGAATAAAAATAAGAAAATAAGATTTTTTTATTGTGATTGTAAGGATAAAGTTAGAATTGTCTAAAGAAAATAAAAGTGATTTAATGAGATAAAGTGTTAATGTTTTATTAAATTAAGTTCAAACATTTAAAAAATAAATAAAATTGAGGATCCAATCTCCAGTTCATAGAAAATATTATCCTTTTAAACGTATTTATTCTATTCTTTCTTTATAATTATAAGATGTCTGGTGATTTTTTCAGCATCCAAACATGTTTTAGTAACATTAATAGAGAGAAGGAGATAATTACCAATAATTAGTTTTTCACTTAGAGTAAATAATTTATTGTTCATTTTTCTTGAAATAGTTGCATGTTATGTAGTTTGATAAGGATTCTATTGCATATTAAGTTTGATGGGCTAATATAAACTTTTACCAATCAGAGTTGTAGTAATAGATTTTATTTGATAAATAGGGTTTTTTGTGAGCATATTTTATCTTTGGGTTAAATATGTTTTTTGTCCCTTAACTTTCAGTGAATTTTGGAATTAGTCCATTTCGAAACTTTGGACCAATTCAGTCCTTCGAAATACGTAGATTTAGTCCTTTTAATCAAATTTTGTTAGGTTTATTTGATGTTTCGTACGCATTTGAGGATTGTGTTTGAGTTGTTTATACTGTTTGACACATTTTTGCTTTAATGTTAAGTCAAATACTATTATGAAATGCACTTGAAATATCAAATAAACTTAACAAAATTTGATTAAAAGGACTAAATCCACGTATTTCAAAAGATGAAGACTAAATTGGTCCAAAATTTCGAAATGGACTAATTACAAAATTCTATGAAAGTTGATGGACCAAAAACATATTTAACTAGACCTTTAGATAATAAAAACTTATTATTTATAATACACATTTATTTGCTTCAAAAAAATATGATAATGTAACGTATACAAAAATTTTAGTATTGAAACTCATACGCATATGTATCTTTCGAAAGTCATCAAATTTCTCATGTATTAGATATAATAAAATGTGAGTGTGATGCTTATGGAATATAACAAGTGGTATTTGCAAGTTTTTGTATGTGATAAATAAACTCAAGTAGGTTATGTGTTGTGGATATTATAAGTGAATGTGAAATATATAATTTATTTTTTTGGAATATTTAAAAGGACATTAAAAGTAAAACTAGTTTATTATTATACTCCTATAATTAATTACTTGGAATTTTGATGCATTGTATATAAAAAAAATATAATTTTAATTTTAAAATAATTGAACGTTATCCCGTTTGCCTTGTAATTTTAAAATAACTTTAAAAACTTTTTAGATTAATCTCATTCGCAGGTAAAATTGGGATTGTGTTTGGTCAAGTGAGTTTCCTTAAACAATAAATTATTAGAGTTTAACCCATTGAATCAATTCATAAATACCATATAGTTTTAATGTGATAAGTTAATTAATATATTAAATGATACTTATTGTATTGTATGAGTAGATTATAGGAGTGATTTCTTTTACAAATTACTCTATTTCTGAATTTTATACGAAAAACTCATTTATTTTTCTTTAATTCAGACTATCTTTCAAACATCTAGAAGAAAGATTCCACTAACCTAACATACAGAAAAAAGAAAAAAAAAAGAATATTTGGTAATATTGTATCAAATGTAGCATATTGGTTAGATAAGTTGATCAATTATGATTGTTTAATTTAATGAAATTGTATTCTAATAATTGAGATCATATCCCAAAACCCGTGAAGTGTACCTCCAGAAACCATTTATGCCGTTCAATGCAAGGGTCTTTAAGTATTTTCGCAAAGAACGGGATTTAGTTTCAATTTAGGATATCATTACAGACTTTGTGGCGAAAACGACAAGTAACGATTATAATAATAAAAAATAATTGTATATATATATATATATATATATATATATATATATATATATATATATATATATATTTAAAAGGTTGAAGTATGTTTTTAGTTGTTGTAAATTTTAATTTAAAATTGAAATTTGTTTATGTTTGAAATTCTGATATATCTTGGTTTTTAAATGTTAAAATGAATGAATGTAATCCTTTTAATCTAATTACATTATTTTTTTTTTATGTATCAAACATGTTTCATGTTAGTATTGAAGTTATTTATACCATTTGATATATTTCCAGTTTAATATCTACTAAAATATACGTTCAGCACCTAAAAAAAGTTAACGTACTTGGATTAGAATGATTGTATTCATTCAATTTTAAAAATTAAGAACCTAAATATATCGAAATTTTGAATATGGATGAAGTCTAATTTTGGGTTAAAATTTAAAAGATATACTTAATCGTATATTTAATTAATAAAAACTCGATATTGTAATGGTATTTGAAGCAAATATTAATTATTAACTCTAAGATATTAAGCAAGCAGTATTTAACATTTATTTAATATTTTAATTACTTTTGTTAAAAATAGCTTTCGTTAATAGTCGAAGATTGTCTTCTCATAGTTTTTCCTTCGCGCAACATATTTTACTTAAATTAAAAACTTAAAAACTCAACATATTAAACACCGTACCTTCTATTTAGTATTAATTTTTATAATTATAGTAAATATAAATATTAATTGGCTGACTTTTTATTATTAAATATCAACAGTTTTAGAGTGCCACGTTTCAAAAAGTTATTTGCACTTAAAATATTCAAGGTGTCTTCTGTTGGTTTCTTTGTTTGGATTTTCAATTATTCAATAAGCAACTTTAAGTAACTTAATAGTAATTACAACGTTACATAGAGCATTCACACTAGAAGTATGACACGTGTCTGCTACTCTTTTTAATAAATTATATATATAATGATATTCTATAGTCATATTAATAATAATAATCACCGAAACATTCAACTTTTTTTAGAGCGGGGTATCATATTGAAAACGACAATCTGAATGAAAAAATAAATAAAAATTGAATTAAACTGTATTATTTTCAAATTTTTAATTCTCACATACAAATTTTCTTATACGTTGTTACTTTTTAAGAGAGGCTCTGCACCCTTTTCGTGAAGCTTCTGTGCCAATTACTATTGAGAGTGGTGTGGGCCTGGCTAAGTTAATATTGGACGGTGATTATTATTTTTTAATTGAATAAGCCCAGGTCTAATAATTTTTCTACCATTGCTCAGATTGGCTAATTGGGGTCACATTTAGATCTATTGACTTTTAGTTTAGAATAAAATAGCGAGGCACAGAGGGTTTTTAACTGGTATATGCCTGATAACACTATGGTGCATTTTATTTCAACCTATCATTTTTTAAAAATTAAAATAAAGACTATAATTTAAAGTATTATCATTTTTATGTTATCGTTTTTATTTGCGAAAGATTATCTTATACTCAAATAAGTAAGAGTTATGTAATATATGAAATATATAAATATTAAATGAATAATATTTTTGGGTTGATCATTACGTATTACGTATGTGTATGTGTATCTTGATACATATTATAATTAATTATCTGTACTGTGTAGAGATATCAAAAAATTTGTATCTACACATAAAATCCACGATGGATAAAAAAATTGAATATTATAGATGGATATTCGTAGGTAATTAGTACAACTAATTTTTATACTCGTATGTTAACGAGACCAATACAAATATCATAGTATTCGTATTTGTGGATATATATGTACTTGTTATACTCTAATTTAAATTAAAAAAATTAAAAAATATGATTAAAATATTAACACATTGATTTTTAATTAGTTATTTTTTATGATTTTTTTAAAATTATATTTCTTTGTAAATTGTCATTCAACCCTATCTAAATGAGTTATTTGGATTTCATTTGAAATTTATGAATATTATGTATTGTATTTTATTTGAATTTATGATTAAAAATATGTTATTAAATATATATATTTTATAAAATATTTACGGATATCCGTGAATATTAAAAAAATATCCAGATACCCGTATAACAAATACCGACAAAGATACGAAGACAGGTACAAAACAAATATTTATCTCATGGATATGATACGAGAGAACTACTACCCTATATCCTATGCACTCTGACTCCGTTAACATCCTTATATATGTGTTTACATAAGTATCACAAATTGAAATTCTCGATCTAACTAAATATCTCACAATCTTAAATGAGTAACGCAACTTGTTTTACTATTAATCAAATAAAAAATAAAACAGATAATAAAATAGGAATATTAGTCGAACTATTTATACGTTTAAGTTGAAAAAACATCACAAAATATAACCATGTAAAACTTTTTACTAATATTATAAATTTTTTTTATAATAATTACTTTGAATGCACTTTCTCTGAATTCCTTGATACATAACTAATTAGAAAGCAATACAATCATATTCAGCAATATCAATTTTCTAAATGTATCTAGGAATCTCAAATTTTTGTTCACTTTACTAAGAAAAATAACAACTAATTCTCCTTTTTATCAAAGATTTTCAAAACTTTATAATCATAAAGACATCACAAAAACACTTTTAAACATAATAATTGAGATACAAGTAGTATCATAAAATATGTACTGAGTAGTAAAACTTGACTAGTGATCAAAAAGTCTACACAACATTACAATAATTGACACAAAAATCAATGTAACTTTCTGCGTAAAATTTGATGATATTGCTTTGAAAACAACACTCTTTTAATATTCAATAACTTTTTTTTACCAAACATAATTGTGTGGCTTTTAATGTAAAATAAATATGTTTTTGGACTCCATGCATTAAAACAAACACGCATCCACTTCTCATAACTTACGATCCTCAATTACATAATTTGAATGGTCAGAAAAATTTGAATATCTGTTCACCTAATAACTCATTCATATACTCATACGATATATCTCATCTCAAAAAATTTCGAATACGTTGAAATCATTAACTACTTGCAAATATATAACACACCACATTATAATATATTGATAGGAAAAACATAAGATTTAAACAAACTAAAACATATTCAAAATATACAAAAGTATCGTTAGAGCAAGGTTCTCCAATAAAACAAAGGAGTTATTTGACTTTCTTATGGCTTAAACTACCAATTATCACTTCAACAACAACACTCGTTAATAAATTTGTATATATTATAAAAACTAAAAAAATATTAAGAAAGACAAGAAAAAAATATGTACACCAAAGAAACAGTTTAAAAAACCGCTATAATTATTAATAATTAAAATTATAGATATTTAAAGAAGTTGTTCTATTAATAAAATAAAAAAAAACTAACTGAAAATGATTTTAAATATAAGCTATTGTGAAAAATGTATTTATGATGAGTAAAATGAAAAGTTAGTTTGATTGACGTATTGAAATTTAGTAAGTGGTGGTGTGAGAAATGGAGAGTGATGGTGGGAGAAAGTAACAAAGTACTGCTCTGACAATTGCCGAGGATTGCTCTCACCGGGTCCCATCCCATCCATCCATACATACAGGGGCGGATGGCAGGACTGGTTAGGACCGAAAGACAAAAATAAAAGAAAAAGAAAAGAAAAAGATTTAACCGCTTAAAGGACGTTCCCGCAACACACTTCCCCGTCTCTCTCACTCTATTTTCCAGACTCCTCCTCCTTCCTCCCAGGAATATTCTTTCTTTTTATTTTTCTTCGATTCCATTTTCTCCTTCTTCTCATTCACTTTAAAAGAAGAAGAAGAAGAAGAAGCAGCAGCAGCAAGAAGTGGAAAAGCAGAGAGTGTGGGGATACATCAGAAATGGCAGGGAACGATTGGCTGAACAGCTACCTGGAGGCGATACTCGACGTAGGGCCTGGCCTCGAAGATTCCAAGTCCTCTCTGCTTCTCAGAGAGAGAGGCAGGTTCAGTCCTACTCGCTACTTCGTCGAAGAGGTCATCGGCTTCGATGAGACCGATCTCTACCGCTCATGGGTTCGGGTATGCTCTCTCCTTTTCTCTCTCTCTTTCTGATTCTCTTCATTCACTTCTTTCCGCTCATCTTTTCGGTTTTGTTTAGGCTTCGTCCACCAGGAGTCCTCAGGAGAGGAACACCAGGTTGGAGAACATGTGCTGGCGGATTTGGAACCTTGCTCGCCAGAAGAAGCAGGTTCGATTATCGATTCTCGATTACCGATTCTTGATTCTCAGTCCCGGCGATTTTGAATTATTATCAATTGTGTGTTGTGATTTTTGTGCTTGATGATGTGTTTTGATCGTGCTGTGTGTGTGGTGATGGAATTGAGTAGCTGGAGAGTGAGGCGGCGCAGAGAGTGAACAAGCGCCGGCTGGAGCGCGAGCGAGGGCGGAGGGAGGCCACCGCGGATATGTCGGAGGACTTGTCGGAAGGAGAGAAGGGAGATCCGGTCAGTGAAGCGTCAGCTCACGGCGACGCGTCTGCTCATGGCGACGCCAGCAGGGCCAGGCTGCCCAGAATCAGTTCTGCCGATGCCATGGAGACTTGGGCCAACAGTCAGAAAGGGAAGAAGCTCTACATTGTACTCGTTAGGTAGCTGTCCTTCACCTCTGTTTTTTTTTTTTTGTTTTTTTTATTATTATTGTAATGAATGTGTGATTGAATCGGGCTCTGATGATAAGTAGATTGATATTGAAGTTAGACTACTCGTTTCTTTATTCTGTTTTGCAGAGTGTAATTTGTGTATTCGCTGATTAGATTAACCTTTGATTGGTTTGATTTCGTTATTTGATTTTAACAAGAAGGGGTATGTATTTGCAGCATTCATGGCCTAATACGAGGTGAGAATATGGAGCTAGGACGTGATTCTGATACCGGTGGTCAGGTAGCGCTTTCATATTTTTTTTAATTTCTTCGAAATGCTGATTTTAATTTATATACAAAATAGATTTATTTAAAAAAAACTCGTTTTAGCTATTGAGAGAGTTTATTCCAACTTTTTTTACTTTTCTTTTTCTGTTAGTGTTCAGGGAAAAATTTATCCAAAAAGGACTTTTGTCTTCCTTTTGTTTTTTCACACTGCCAGTATGTGGAAACTAAAACCTTTCCATCTGTCTGTGTTTCTGCTGAATAGGTTAAGTATGTGGTGGAACTAGCGAGGGCATTGGGGTCAATGCCAGGAGTTTATCGGGTTGATTTGCTAACTAGGCAAGTGGCGGCTAAGGATGTAGACTGGAGTTATGCGGAGCCAACAGAAATGTTGACTCCAAGAGACGCGGATAATTATGGAGATGACATGGGAGAGAGTAGTGGCTCTTATATTGTTCGTATTCCCTTTGGTCCGAGAGATAAATATATTCCGAAAGAACTTCTCTGGCCATACATTCCTGAATTTGTTGACGGAGCACTTAACCACATTATACAGATGTCCAAATCTCTTGGGGAACAGATTGGCAGCGGGCATGCTATCTGGCCCGTCGCCATCCATGGACATTATGCAGATGCAGGTGACTCTGCTGCTCTTTTATCTGGCGCCTTAAACGTTCCTATGCTTTTTACTGGGCACTCGCTTGGCCGTGATAAGTTGGAACAACTTCTAAAGCAAGGTCGACTATCGAGAGATGAAATAAATGCAACTTACAAGATCATGCGTAGAATAGAAGCTGAGGAGTTAGCCCTTGATGGCTCTGAAATAGTCATTACAAGCACTAGACAGGAAATAGAAGAACAATGGCGCTTGTATGATGGTTTTGATCCAGTATTGGAGCGTAAAATACGAGCAAGGATCAGGCGAAATGTGAGCTGTTATGGGAGATTCATGCCTCGCATGGCTGTAAGTACCAGATCAAAATGAAAATTTTTAGCTACATGTTCATGATCTTTCTTGTGGACCATGATTTTGAGTTATAGATTTCAGGTGGCTAGAGTTAAAATTTCAAGTTTATTAACCTTTTCATTGAAATATTGTAAGTTCGTTTTTCTGTCTTGGTGATTTGAGCCTTTTCTTTTAACCTGACTCCTAAAGCAAAATGTCTCGCTGCTTGGCTATATTGTATTAGACAAGTCCATTTATGAGCATATTCTCTGTTTTTTTGTCATTTGGTTTATTATTTTAAATTGAGATGAGACATAAAGTTTTGTTTTTCATCTTTATACTCATAAAGAAGTACCTTGCTTTGTACATGGCAACAAACTCGAGCATGGAGTATCATGCTTTCTTGTGAACGCATCATTTTAAAAAGACTATAGGCTTACTTTTTAGTTTGCGTAGTACCCTCTTGATACCAACAGTTATTGTGGAGTCCTGTTGCAGAAGCAAGATTACATTTTCTTACGTAATATTTCATTGCAAGGGGTGTGGCATGCAAAATTAAATGTTAGAATCTCATTGTACCTTGCAGACAATTCCACCCGGTATGGAGTTCCATCATATTGTTCCACAAGATGGTGATATAGAAGGAGAACCAGAAGGGAATTTGGATCATCCTGCTCCTCAAGATCCACCTATTTGGTCTGAGGTTATAAATATTTACTTTTAATATTTCCTAAATAATTATACAATTTATTGCTTTTGTTTTGCAGTAATGGATTATGTTAGATACATATTGGCAAGCAAGTTCTGCCTTTAATTCTATACAAAAATGGAATTTAATGGCATTTTAAACTTTGTGATTGCTAGATAATGCGCTTCTTTACCAACCCTCGCAAGCCTATGATACTTGCCCTTGCCAGACCGGACCCTAAAAAGAACATCACAACTTTGGTAAAAGCATTTGGGGAATGTCGTCCTCTTCGAGAGCTTGCCAACCTTGTATGAAACTATGAATGACCAGTGTGCACTTTTTTAGTATTATTTGTTTCTGATTTTCCGGACATCTGAATTGTTTTACTTGACTGATCAATTATTTGTCCTTCCCTCCTCTGTCTTTTCAGACATTAATTATGGGTAACCGAGATGGAATTGATGAGATGTCTAGCACAAATGCTTCTGTTCTTCTCTCTGTACTTAAGCTGATTGACAAGTATGATCTGTATGGGCAAGTAGCATATCCTAAACATCACAGACAATCTGAGGTTCCTGACATATATCGTCTAGCAGCAAAGACAAAGGTAACTTCTCGTGTTTGATTGTAATAGAGTATAATAGATGAAGTGCATATTGAGTTGGTGAATGTGAGAAGCCTGTGTTTGAAAGGAGTGAAAATAAAGCTCTGCAACAACCAAATAGGGTGCATACTACTACATAGAAATAGAATAAGTGCATGATTTAAGGTCCATGTGTTAGAATAGTGAAAATGAAGCAATGAAATAAGCAGACAGGACGCTATCAGCAATGCTCCCAGTTCCTTTTCATTCAAGACTGTAAGCATCTTAGACTTCACAATTTCTCTGATGAGATCTGGTAAAAGAAAAGCAAAAACAGCAGAAAAGAAATTGATGCATCATTTGATTGTATGATTTGTATCAATGATTTGAAATTGCAGTATTTCATGTATATTGCATAACTGAAAACCATCTGTGATGTAGTAACATGCTATCGGTTGGCTTGCCAAATCCTATTAGACCTGCCATTTGAACTGATATGTATATCTATTGTGGTATAATGTTGTTTGGTGTAAATACACTTATATAGTTATGAAATTACTTGATTCATTGTGTATTTCCATCCTTTCCTGGCCAATTCTTTCCTCTGCAAACTATGCTGTCAACTTACATTTAATTCAGATTTAATATCTATGCAGGGTGTTTTCATTAATCCAGCTTTCATTGAGCCATTTGGTCTTACCTTAATTGAGGTTGTCTTCTCAATCCTGAATTGTTTATTATTGCTTAATTTCTTTTGGGAGATGTAAACGTTAACTTGTGTGTTGGTTGAACAGGCAGCTGCTCATGGTTTACCAACTGTTGCTACTAAAAATGGAGGTCCTGTTGATATTCATAGGGTATGCTTTCTGTTTGGTGGTTATGTATGGATTCGAAAAGGTTCCCTTGGAAATTTCCGTGCCTGATTGATTGCTAATACAGGTACTTGATAATGGTCTGCTCATAGATCCCCATGATCAGCAGTCTATTGCAGATGCTCTTTTGAAGCTTGTTAGCAACAAGCAACTTTGGGCAAAATGTAGACAGAACGGATTGAAGAATATTCATTTGTTTTCATGGCCTGAGCACTGTAAAACTTACCTGTCTAAAATAGCCACTTGCAAACCAAGGCATCCACAATGGCAGCGAAGTGAGGATGGAGGTGAAAGTTCAGAATCAGAATCACCAGGTGATTCCTTGAGAGATATACAAGACTTATCTCTAAACATGAAGTTTTCGTTGGATGGTGAGAAAAGTGGGGGCAGTGGAAATGACAATTCTTTGGATTCTGATGGAAATGCTGTTGATAGAAAGACAAAACTAGAGAATGCTCTTTTGTCATGGTCAAAGGGAATCTCTAAGGACGTGCGCAAGGGTGGGGAAAAACCAGATCAAAATCCAAATGCTGGTAAATTTCCTCCATTAAGGAGAAGAAAGCATCTATTTGTCATTGCTGTGGATTGTGATACTACTTCAGGTCTCCTTGAAACCATTAAAGTCATCTTTGAGTCTGCTGGAAAGGATAGGGCTGAAGGTTCTACAGGGTTCATATTGTCAACATCATTAACACTATCCGAGATACAGTCATTTCTAATCTCTGGTGGCTTGAGTCCCAGCGATTTTGACGCTTATATTTGCAACAGTGGCAGCGATCTCTATTATCCATCCCTCAATCCTGAAGATCGCCCATTTGTGGTTGATTTGTATTACCACTCACACATTGAATACCGTTGGGGCGGAGAAGGGTTGAGGAAAACATTATTGCGTTGGGCTGATTCAATCACTGATAAGAAGGGAGGGAATAATGAACAAATTGTGAGTCCTGCTGAACAGCTTTCTACTGACTACTGTTATGCTTTCAAAGTGCGAAAGCCAGGAATGGTAAATTTTCATTCTATTTCTAGTCTATGATTATGTATTTAAAACCATTTGTAGTTATTAAGATTCTACGTGGAATTTTCTGTTCAGTTTTTTCTCCAGATTCACTTTATTTTGTTTTTTACTTCTGCAGGCCCCCCCTGTGAAAGAGCTTCGTAAGTTATTAAGGATCCAAGCTCTGCGTTGCCATCCGATATATTGCCAAAATGGGACAAGACTGAACGTAATTCCAGTGCTGGCATCTCGTTCCCAAGCTCTCAGGTATTGTTAATTCATCATTCCAAAAATCCCGTCATGCCCAAAGTTAGTGTTCCTGTATAGTCCGTATACATTGCCGTCTACTTTTCTTTCCTCTCTGAGAGGGGGTAAAGCAGTTACTGCGTTTCTTTCTGACATTATGGTATGAAATTGTGCAATGTCTGTGCAAATGTGCTATAGGACAAAAGCAAGTTATGAGCTATAGTCTTGTACATGTACAGGAACTGTTTTTCTTGACATGTGATGAGTTTTGTGGTTTTGGTTCAGATACCTGTATGTTCGATGGGGTTTTGAACTGTCAAAGATGGTAGTGTTCGCTGGAGAATGCGGTGACACGGATTACGAAGGACTTCTGGGAGGCCTACACAAAAGCGTGATACTAAAGGGAGTGGGAAGCAGTGCAATCAATCAACTCCATAATAACAGAAACTACCCTCTTTCAGATGTGATGCCATTAGACAGCCCCAACATCGTGGAGGCAACTGAGGGTAGCAGCGGTGCTGATATCCAAGCTTTGATTGAAAAAGTGGGATATCTCTCTGGATGAAAAAAATAAATCATAATCGCTTTACTTTTACGCCTCTTCGTGTGTGTGTGTGTGTCTGCTGTGAAACCTACTTCTGAGCGAACAGAGATAATCTGATATACACAATGTTCATAAAGCTTTTTCCCTCCTCTCTCCTCTGCAACTCTATATCATTCTCTCCATCACAATTTCCCCGTCAAACGTATTTCCTCTTACTTTCCATTTACCTCCGTGTTGGATCTGTATCTACATATCACATTTTTAATAAAGGACACTTCTCATTCCTCGTGCCCTCTTTCTTTTGTCCATTTTATACCGTCCTCTTGCGACTCCTGATCACAACCTCCCTCTTCATTCTTCCTGTACTCAGCATCATCTTCATTTCCCTTTCCCTGTTCGGCTATGCTATAATAGGATCGTATACAAATCTATAAAAAAAGATTACGAAGTTAAAAATCAATATGATTCAAGAACCAGGAATATAGGGAATTCATGTCAGTAAAGATCGTGGTGCAGACTCCTTTATGATTCCAGTGGAACAAGATGTTGTCTCTAAGGTTTCAAGGACACTTTGCTTTTTTTGACGGGGCTCGATTTGGTTCCCAAGGTAAGTGGCCCATTCATCTGTAATTCAGTTGTATTTTCCTTGTTTTAAAGTTTTATGACGTTTGATGAAGCTAGAATAACACCCAATTTCTTCCGAAAACAAAACCTCCCTTCTTTATTTGTAGAAGTAACTCAATAATATTTCAAAATCAGAAATATGAGATGCTTCAGCCATTTAGTCCGCTGTTTTTCGTACATGTTTGTTTTTTAAAAGAGTAAAGTTCTACTAATTTAATTTTGGACAAAATAGTTAATTTAATCTGGCCTTTGTATGTTAACTGAAACATATATAATTTGTAATTTCAGAGGTACTATTTTGTGCCCTTATTTAAGAATTAATTCAATGAAATAATTTTGTTATACTCATAATCATGTTTAGAAATTTTGAAAGCTTAGGAGAAACTAATTAAAATTTTGTTTCATATATATGATTAGTCGATCTCAATATTTTTCTTATTTGTATAAATATTTTATTAAAATTTTATCATCAAGTATTTTTAATATTTTACCCAAGATATAAAATGCAAATCCATCCAACCTATTGTTCAACGTAATTAACTTCACATATGATTTTGATAATTTAATTTTAAACTGATTAGTACTAAAAAAAATTATAATTATTGACAGTAATATCTTATAAACAACGAATCAATTTCAGAATATATTACATACACATATATAATCATGATATAACTTAATATTTTAGCAGAGTATAAAATATTAATATCTTTAATTTTAAAATAAACCAAAGTTTTAATATTATTGTTGTAGCCAAAAGTACTACATCTCCATTTTTTCTATTTCTTAGAATCTCTTTATACTTATTATTTTCCGATCTTTTGGATTCTTTTTGGTTTTTATTGTTCTCAAAAATTCATATTTATTCTAATATTTCGTCTTTAACATCTCATCTTTATTATTTTATTATTCGAACTTTTGTGTATAACTACTGTAATAATTATCAATCAAATTGACATTTTACCTATGTACCATTCAACATTGAATTTATCAGCTTAATTTGTATCGGGTCTAACACGACTTAGTCCTTTTAGTCCTAGCATCGCAAAATATAAAGCTAATTTTTTTTAGACCAAATTCTATCATAAATTCAATCGGTATTAATCAATCAGTATGAAACCTAACATCACATAATGTCCTTAATTTTAGTATCACAAATATAGAGCTAAAAATTAATTAGACCAAAATTATAATACTCACTGTTATTTAAAATCATTTTTAAATTAATAGAAATTATTTCAATCCATCTTCAACCAAAGTCTTACCTTTTTTATTGACATAAAATATCAAAATTGATCTTAAATTAGTAAAAAATAGAAATAGTCAGGACAATGAAAAAGATATGTATACTGTTTATTTATTACTTAATATCCGGTTAGTGTAAAGAAGTTTATATTTTTTTATTGGCATTTAATAATGAAATATGTGGATGTAAATTTGCAGTGAAAGAATGATATGGTTACATTGCATAAATAAGCTTTCGGCCAGAAAGGGATGTGGAGGTCCCAAACAATTTGATGTCAAACATTGGTGCTAATTAATTTGTGTGTTTTGGCGAAAAGGCAGGGGAAAAATGTAATGTAATTTATGGTGGCGTGGGCATTTTATAAAGGCTAAAGAATGGGTGAGGGTGAGCCAACTGTTGCCTAATCATAATGGTTGTGTTAACCCTCTCATTCATCACTCAATTAATGAGCCTCCACCAACTAACGTCCATCTACTTCTCTCTTCAATTACACCCTCATTCTCATTCTCCATCCATATTCTATCTAATTTATATTAACTTTCCCTAAACCGTTTCTCCAATTTATTTGTCTCTTATACTCTCTTTTCTTTCTGTTCACACAAATGCATTTTTTTTAATTATTTTGTCTATTTTATTCTTAAAACTCATATCCAATCTTATCCTATAGTCCTATTTTGTATCCAATAAGTGAATAATTATATTACGGTTAAAACATTTAAATTTCGGTATCGATCGGTTTGAGCTAAAATCATTAAAATGGTACAAGTTTGAAAAGATTGATAAAAGTCGACAAGTCTACTTGATACAAAATTGTTGTTGATAAATAGTGTTAGTTTGATATGACTTTAGTATATTGTGACATAAAGTGATGTCGTATTAGCTTGATACGATTTTAATGTGTTATTTAATTTTTAACTGAAGTCATGTCAACTTGGTATGATTTCAATGTATTATGATATAAACTAAAGTCTTGTTAATTTGGTACGACTTCTGTACACTGTAATTTTTATTTTAATTTTAATTAAAGTCATACCATTTTGATACAACTTTAGTGTACTAAGTCAAATTCATATGAGATTGATACGACTTGTTCACAATGAAATTATACCATATTGACACAACTCCATTTTGGTGGTTATACCTTATTTTTGAAAACTTATAAAGAGTTTTTCTTTCTTAAAAGACGATTCAAATAGATAAAAAAAAAATGTAGATTTAAAATATTTTTATCTCAAAAAATATAAAACTACTAAATATGCCGAAAGAATATCAAAAGAATAATTGTACCGATTAATACAATAAATCTAAATAATAAATAATAAATATTTATATAAGAATAATGTCTGAATAGTAAATCAAATAATTAAAAAAAAAGAACAACAACAGTCACTCACTCACTGAAAAGCTTAAAGTTTTCATATTTCTTAGCTAAAATATTTATAGTTTATTTACCATTTATCAAAGAGGATTAGGTTTTAGCATAAAGTATAAGAGTTTAGTTGATTAAAGCAGTGAAATTGGGTGCATCAGTTTAGGCTATTTTTTTGTTTTTGTTTAGTGAATTCCGTGTCCTTTTTTTTTCCATGTAAGTTGAGAAGTATGTGGCTTCTCCCTTAATTTGTAGGTCAATTACGGTTGAACTACGAGTCTAAGAAAACCGACAAATTCAATTCATAAACTGTCCTTATCAATGTCGTATCCCTTACCTCACCGCTATAACTACCGACCTTCTTTCCCTTACAGTTAGGGATGCTTCACAGGAAAACAAGTTTAGTTTAAATTCCCCTTTTTCTTATATCTTCTAAACACTAAACACTAAAAATCTATTTTTATTTTCATATTTGCTGGATATAAATTTTTTATAGTAACTTCGATAATTCATACATATGCTATGAAGATTCTTCCATGGTTACGAATATTGATTAAATATTCTTTTATAAAAGGTTCACATAAAATAAATTGTCTTGTAAAATAATAATTACATATAATTCAAATTTTATAAGATTATAATATTTATTGTTTGAAAAATTTAAGATGGAAAATGTATTAAATATTTGAGTAAATTTAGAAGATATAGAATGATTTGACCATTGAAAGATAAAATAAAGAGTTGATATAACAGTTTCTTAATTAAAAAACTATTAAGAATAAAAATGATACATTTTTTGGATTATTTAAAGAACTAAGAGTTTATATAACTAAATAACATTTAAAATTTATCTAATAAAGTAAAGATTTATATTATTAAACATTCGAGCACATGAAAAAGTAAAATAAAAATATTTAAAAAACTACAAATGATTAAATATGTCTCTTATAAACAATTTAGTTTGATAAAATTAAGATTTAGGTTTCTAAAATGCAATATATTGCTTGAAGGTAATTGAAAAAAAAAAAACTGTGTAATTGGGATTGTGACAAGAAAGAATTTGGAATGTGAGTTTTTGATGGATATTTAATGAGTGAAATTGTCTAGACAAAATAAATAATTGTTAGTAAAATAAATGTTATTCAAATAAATTGAAATAAAGGATAAAAAGGAATGTTAAAAATATATTTTTAGTTATTAAATAAATTAATGTTGTTTCAGTAATTTAAAATGAGGATGGAATAAGATTAGAGACAAAAATCAAATAATTAGATACTAGTCATACTCATAACTGGTCCAATCTAATTTTTTTTTCTTAATCAAATCAGATTTGAACGACATATGAAAAATAGATTTATTTGTCATATCTAATTACAATTACAATTAAATACTTAACATTCGGTGATCAACCAATTATGTGTATTCGTTTTAAATTATTTTTAGTAATTTTTTTTTCCATTTTACTTTTTGTTTTAACTCTTTAGAAAATATTTTGCAACATATAAGTTTTATATGGTTAATTTGTGATGTGATATGAACATCTAAAAAATACGAAAGAAATAATGATTTGAAGGAAACTAAAAAGGATAATCATTACTAAGTGGGGGATGATAACCCAACATGTATTAAAAGGTTTTTGTTTACTAGCACATCAAGAGGTACTCACGCCATTATTATGTACATCAAATGCTCACATCACAATTCACACAACACTCACTTAAAGGCCCTAATTTGTAGGTGGAACAAACACCTTTCTTTTCAATAATATTAACTCAAAGTCGAATATAAATAATGGAAAGTTTTTTTTTAATATGAAAAATGAAAATTAATTTAGTAACAAGATATAGAGTAAAAAATATACTGTTATTTCATTTTATTTCTTTCATACTCTTTTAATTTTTTTAATATCGTTAAAACTTTTTTTTTTTCAAATTTTTAAGATTAAATTCTTAGAACTAATCTGTTTTCTAACATATATTTAATAATCATTAACCTGAGTCAAAATAAGTAGAAACAACACATCCAAAATTAATTCATAAAATATAATATATTCAAAATTAACGTATTAATATTTTAATTATTGTTTTTAATTTTTAATTTAAATCAGAATATAACATATACATGTATCCATACATACAAATATGATACATGTATCGGTCTCGATAACATAAAAATATATAAAATATTTATATCCATTATTCATAAATGTTTAGGTTAAAATACCTTTTTGGACTCAATTTTCATCAAGTTTTTTCAAATAAGTCATAATTTTGGTTTTGTGTTCAAATAGGTCCTAATTTTCGTCAATTTTGTTCAATTGGGTCCTTTTTTGCTAACACCATTTAAATCATTAACGGTCATGAACAATGACTGCCACACTTCGTGGTTTTTTTGAATTTTTTATATTTATATTTTTATTTTTTTTAATTTTTTTTTAATTTTTTAAAAATGTACACGTGTCAACCCAAAAGCGTGCCACGTGTCACTTCGTGGTTTTTTTGAATTTTTTTTGAATTTTTTTAAAAAAATTTAAATGTCCATGTGTCAACCCATTAGCGTGCCACGTGTCAAAGTCAATGTTCTATATTCAATTTGACCCATATATTTGTTATTTTTGTTCAATTAGATCACAATTTTTGTTAATATTAAGCAATTTGGTCCCTATCGGAGATGTGACCAAATTTAATTTTTATATCAAAATTATAATGATGTGAATTTTAATATATTATATAAAAATATTTAATAAAAAATGTGAATTTTAATATAAAAATTTAATTTAATTTTAATTTGAAGAGGGACCAAATTGGTTAATGTTAACAAAAATTGCGACCTAATTGAACAAAAATAACAAATATAGGGACCAAGAATCTGACTTTAACACGTGACACGCTGCTGGATTGACATGTGGACATTTTAAAAAAATTGAAAAAAATAAAATAAAATAAAAAATTTAAACAAACCACGACACATGGCATGCTACTGGGTTGACATGTGTACATTTAAAAAAAATTAAAAAATTTTAAAAAATTAAAAGAAAATTTAATTTTTTTTATAAAAAAAATTAAAATTAAAATTAAAATAATTAAAAAAAACCACGAGATGACACGTGACAGTCACTATTCATGGTCATTTATGATTTAAACGTTAGTAAAAAAGGATCTAATTGAACAAAATTGACAAAAATTAGAACCTATTTAAACATAAAAACAAAATTAGGACTTATTTAAAAATCTTGACAAAAAGGTATTTTAACGTAAATTCGATACGTATTTCCTATCCATTCATATTTTAACTGCGGATAACCAACATTTTTATATATTATATTTTCCATATATTCGACTCACAGCCAAAGTATTTTAACTTAGATTCAATGTGTTAACTATTTGTGTTCAATTTCTTTATTTTCTATTTTCATCTTTAAATGTTGATTTAGACATTAGAGCGTGACAACGGTAACTACTCAACTATTGCAAATTATATATATCTTTTTATATAATTATTTGATTAATTAAATTGTATCTCTATTTCAGGAATCCACTTTTATTCATAACATCTAAATGAATATTACCAAAATTTTTAAATAATAATAATATTAATAATTTAACATTACCTTACATTGTTCATTAAAATTCTGCACTACAGTTTATGATTAAAAAAATATGTCTTTACTGTAAATGTTAGCTATACATAAAATAAATAATTACCACATGCAATACACTTACTAAAACACTAATGATAAAAGCTTACACTTTTTTTCAATTGCTTGTGAAATTCACATTTGACATCTGTTCTTTATTCTAACATATGACGAGTTCCATGATTTTGACAGAGAATAATTTAATGAGTGACTAACGTTTAAAATCATGTTTCAAAATGAAAAATATAACACTTTTCAACAATATTAACTCAAATTCGAATATAAATAATGGAAAATGTTTTTTTTTTAAATATGAAGAATGAAAATTAATTTAGTAAGAAGATATAGAGTAAAAAATATACTGTTATTTCATTTTATTTATTTTCGTACTCTTTTAAATTTTTTAATATTGTTAAAACTTTTTTTTCCAAATTTTTAGGATTAAATTTTTACAAATAATATGCTACAAAACTTGTAACATATATTTAATCACCATTATGGGACCAAGCTGTATCCATTGACACTTGGTCTTCAATTTGGAGATCCTTTACTTCTAGGGTCCTTGCGTAGGATGCACGGTTCTTGTGAAAGATATTTCGATGTTTAAGTTATGCTCAAGAATGTCAACGGGGTAGGTAGGGTACGGGTAGTAGCTCCTCCGTATCCTACCCGTTGGATAAATATCTGTCCCGTACTCGTATCCATATCCGTTGGGTATCTATTGTGCGAGTATCCACCTATTTTTTTCATATCCACGGGTATCCACGGGTACCCGCGGGTATTTATAAAATTATTTAAAAAACAAATATTTAATCATAAATTCAAATAAAATAAAATAAAATACATCATTGTCATAAATTTTAAATAAAGTTCAAATAAACTCAAGTTGATACAAGTCCAAATAATTGTAAAAGTAGATATAAAATGACGTTCAACACAATGAAAATTCTTTAATTAGTGCTTTGATCAACAAACTCACTTTCTCTGATTAGTTCCTGAAAAATAAACAAAATAAGAAAATAATAAACCTCAATTGTCACACGACAAGTATTCTTATTTTGATTCCATCATTTGACTACAAGCATACCATAAACGTCATTGTCTATATAAGGTTTGATGTATATGCCCAATTTCAAAGAAAAGAAAGAGAAGAATGTCAAGGGGTGTAAGTTTAGCGGGTACGGGTATCCACGGGTACGGATACTATGATACCTGTACCCGCCCCGTTAACATGCGGGTATAAAAAATACTTGTACCTGCGGGTAGTGGGTATCCATTTTTAATATCCGTTTTCTATCCGTTGTGGGTTTTATCCGCGGATACCCGCGGGTAGGGATTTTTTTGACATCCCTAGTTATGCTTAAGTTAGAATTAGTGATGTTAGGAAATCTCAGAGAACTTTAAGATATATTAATTACGTAATAAGTATATTGAAAAAGTGCTATATATACTGTTTTACCTGTGGGTCCCACTGAGATAAGCCTTTTGGTAAAAAATACCTTTTTTAACCGTTTTTAAAGTCCATTGGGGTTGGTGAAATTACCACAAAATCCCTACTTATATTTGATTCTTGAAAGTCCGTACTCAATATCCAGTCATGATGGGGTCAAGCCGAAAAATAGGTACTATGGAGATTTTGTTTCCTTTGTGAAAGCTAATACCCAGTAACTGGCCTTGGAGCATGAGGTCGGGTACGAGTACTATAAGACTTTTGTTCTCTTGTGAAAGCCAGTACCAATACCTGGACTTGGTGGATGAGGTCGGATACGAGTACTATGAGACTTTTGTTGTCTTGTAAAAGCTATTACCCAATACCTTGCCTTGAGGGATAAGGCAGGGTACTGATATTATGGGCCTTCTGTTCTCTTGTGGGAGTTAGTACCCAATACATGTCCTTGGTGGATGAGGCCGAGTACAAGGCCAGGTACGGGTATTGTGAGACTTTTGTTCTCTTGTGGAAGTTAGTACCCAACACCTGACCTTGGTGGATGAAGCCAAGTACATGTATTATGGAACTTTTGTTCTCTTGTGGAAGCTAATATCCAACCCTTGACCTTGGTAGATGAGGCCAGATACAAATACTGTGGGACTTCTATTGTCTTGTGAATATTAGTACCTGACCTCGGCGAATGAGATCGGGTATCGATAGGACAAAAATAATACACCTATAGACAAATATGTAATACATAGTTCAATTAAGTATTGCAATAAATGAAATATTACAAAATAAATTAAAGCTATATGAAGTTAACATTATTATTATTATAACAAAATAAATCCATTACATTCATTATAAACATATATTTATAAAAATTTGATCAGATAGAATTAGGTTCGTGAATTCATTAATTTTCAAAAGGACGAATGTTATGGTGAAAATTTAAGAAACATGAAAGAAACTTTAGAAAGTTTTTAACTTGCATAAGAGAAGGACATGAGTTTTACAACTATTAGTATTAAGTATAAAAAATAATTAACTATATATATATATATATATATATAATATTTATATTATTTTGTCCTAAAGTGTAGCTTTCACCGAAGAAATAACTGAGACTGAAACTTTTCTTTCATTCGACTTATTCCCTCGTTTTTTTTTTATTTAAATTATAAATAAATAAAGAAGTTTTTTCCAATTTTCAACTTTATCTTAATATAAAGTTTAAGAGTACTCAAAATTCAACTAGACCATTTTAAACTGGTTAAGAAAATAAAATTATTTTAAGAAACAATTGATTTGATTTTAAATGTTTATATAAATTTAAGAGTTCTCAAAATTCAACTAGCATTTTAAATATCCAAACTAGAGCTGTCAAAATGGATTGGAACCTGCGAGCCAACCCGGCTCTCCACGAGTTCGGGCCGGGTTGGATTGAAATTTTTTTACAAATTTCAATACGGGTTGATTTTTGACCCGGTTCACCCGGGTTGAACCCATGGTGAGCCGGGTTGGCTCACCAATCCGCAAATAAAAGGGTCATACAAGTGTTTTTTATTTTTTTTATTAAGTTGAGTTTTACATTTGGGTCATGTTAGGTTTTTTTTTTATCCAACACATAAATAATTTGTATTTTTTTTTATTTTGGTTTGTATTTGGATTGTATTAAAGTTTATTTAGATTTTAATTAGAATTACAATTTAGTTTTGACTATAAAAAATAAAAAAAATGATTTTTTTTAATTAAGTGAATCCGTGAGCCAACCCGTTTAACCCGCCAACCCGTGGTGGGCCGGGCCGGGTTCGAAATTTTTTGACTCGCCAAAAAGTGAGCCGGGTTGGGTTGGCTCACTAAATCATCAACCCGTAGTGGGTCGAGCCGGGTCAAGCCGAGTTACCCGTTTTGACAACTCTAATCCAAACAAGCTGGCAACATAAGTTAGAACTGTGAGCCAACACTGCCCATCATGACAGGTTCAGGCTAGATTGGGTTAAAACAAATTTAAAAATTTTAGTATGAATTCATTTTTGACCCAGTCCACCAAAAACTAGATTTACCCAGGATTAAACCCATGGTGAGTCAGGTTGGTTCACCAACCCACAGTTAAAGGGTCACACGTGTTTTATGTTGGGTTTGAATTTAGGTTGGATTGAGTTGTATTTTTGAGATTTTGGTTTGTATATGATGTTTAACATCATTCTGGATTGTATTTGGATTATATTGAAGTTTATTTAGATTTTATAATCAAAATAGTAATTTAGTTTTTTTTGGACTGAAGAAAACATAAATTGTATTTTTTTTAATTGAGTTAGTGAGCCAACTTGTTTAACCCACAAATCCCTGGTGGATCAGGTTCAAATTTGTTTGTCTGAGTGTGAATCCGATTGGATTGACTCACTAAATGACCAACCCTTAAAGAACCTGATCAAATGACCCGTTTTGACAGCTCTACCAAACACAACCTCATTTGACTAATAATAATTATGATTCTGTTGAGAAACAACGTACAAACACATCACTAGTCTTTTGACTAAGAAGATCCTCCAAGTAAATAAACCTAAAGTAACTTTTATTACCAATATTTAATTTCTTATAATTTACCATATCATACGTAAATATCAATTATATATATATATATATATATATATATATATATATATATATAATTACATAGTAAATATGTAGACATAACAGTTTTTTATGAGATACATAAAATATTTCTAATTTCTAGCTCAATTATTCGTTTTCTCAAGAGATACTAAATCACTAAGGCTCTGTTCGTTTGAACAGATAGTAACAAAGCACGGATTTACAAAGATGGATGAAAAAAAATTTTCATGTTCGTATTAAATGATTCAAGCGGAACCGCAGAGATGGATTTGCGCGATTCTTGACAAAATCCATCCACTCATATTTGAGTGAATTTGAACAAATATAAACCCATTTTACTTTTATGTCCTTTTTATATTATATATAATTAATAATATATTTGTATATAATAATATGTATAATAATTTTTATAATTAATTAATAATAATAAAAATATATATAAATATTTATAATAATTAATTAATTACTATATTGTTAAATTTTAATATTTTTAATTCATTTAATAATCATTTAATTTTATTTTTACCTTCAAGGATATTTTAGTAATTTTTAAATTTTATCTATTAAAACTTTTTTTTAATCTATTACATCAATCAAATCACTCACTAACTTTTTTAAAATTCATCTCCAAATCCACTCTTTTTATTCTCTAAATCCATTCAAAAAAACACACATATTCATCTACTCAAATCAACACAAATCCATCTTCACACTCTCTCTTAAATCTATCCTACCAAGTGAACAAAGCCTAAAAGATGTAATTATTAGAGAGAAATTTTCAGTCATATTACATGAAATGTGTTACGAAGACAAAATTTTAATATTGGTAGAATGTTTGTAATGAAAAAGGTATTTCGACCAAATTATATTCATATATGGATACAATATTACGAATCATCAGCCTATATTAACGTAGGTGGAATGTTTGTCACACACAAATGTCTATGAATATTAAGAATATTACGAATGTCTTTCACGTGTAGGAAAAAAAACTCAATAATTGAATTTTTTATAACATACTTATTAATAAAAGACGAAAATAGAAATAACGTATCTACATTTCTTAATCAGTTCCTAAATAAAATAACAGCAAACACCTTTATTCTCCGTGTACGAATAATGTGGACGTAATAGTTGTAAACCGTACTTAGAGTTTATTGATTGCTTATTTTCTTTCTTTCTGTGGTTCTTTCGTGTGAACTAGTTGAAGTTTCATTGCTTAGAAATAAATTTAAGTAAACATATAGGAATCAAATCATTTTATTTTTTTTAATTCATATTTACTGCATATTTAGATTAACTTAAACGCATTAACATTTTCACATTTTTATTTAAAAATATATTATTCCTTTTATTTCAAACCACATTCGATGCATTTCATATTAAATAAAAATAGAAACACACAAAGTTAATTAATTGGACACAATTGTTTTCATTGTTTAATATGAAGTATAAAATAGTAAATATGTCCGACTTATTACAAGATTTTAGACATATAGCAAAATACCACAAACAATAGAACGGAAGCGTTAATTAAGGATCATTCAAAAGCGTAAAACTCAAGAATTAGAACTAAGAATAGAAGTAAAAGAACTCTTTTAAGAAAGGTGGTGTCTCTTATATTGTTTGTGTTTCGTGACATCACTTAACATCTTGTGTACTCCACAAACCAAAACCATGTGAAACGAAGATTGGTAGAAGTGTTTGGGAAATTTAGGATTGATTGGTGTGGTTAAATTAAAAGAAACGAAAGGTGTAGAAGATGAAAGTTGGTAGATGATTTACCAGTGACCTAAGTTTCCGAATTTAGATATTGACTTGAGAAATGAAAATTGATAAACAATAATAGAGGGTATTGTTCCAGCTATATATGAGAATGAAATCGATAATTTGTGATAAATATAATAAGTGTGTGTGTGCATGAGGTTTTAAGTTTTAACAAACCCCACATAATAGTGCCAGAGCTTACGGAGACTGACTCAGGCTCCTTAAATGCTGCAGTTGGTGCAGTTGTGCAGCCTCCATTACTGCATCAACGTTTAGCCACGCAACCACCATTTACATTCTCATCACCATCATCATCATCATCATCTCTCAGATCATATCATATCATATCATCAAAATCTTCACCAACCGTTCCACACCGCGCATCGTATCGCAGTATCGTACCTCATGAACAGTATTCATACCAAATGCGTGGTGAAGCGCAAACCCAGAGAAACTGATGAAACCTTCTCTTTTACACAGTCCAAAGAGACCATGAAGAAGAACCTCTGCGACCGTCACAGACCAAAACGCTACCCTCTCCTGTCGTTTTGGGAGCTGCCGGACTACATGAAGGACAACGAATACATTCTGCGTTATTACAGGGCCAATTGGCCCTTCAAACAAGCCCTCTTCAGCCTCTTTCGCTGGCACAACGAAACCATAAATGTTTGGACGTAATCGACAAAATCCCTTCTTTTTCTCTTCTCTCTCCTTTTTTTTCATGTCTAACTAACGTTCTTCTTTCTGGGCTTCTGCTGTTTCAGCCATTTCATTGGGTTTTTACTGTTTCTTGGCTTGACTCTCGCCAATTTGATGAAGCCTCGTGTGGTGGATCTCTTGCAACTCCTATCCAGGTTATTCATTCTACAACCGTTTTTTGTTTTTGTTTTTGTTCTTTTTTTGTTTTCCTTGGTTTATGACAGAAACAAACTATGAGTTTCTGTCGTGTAACAGAAAACAAGAAATCTAGTTGCCCATTGTCGGTTGTGATTCAGCAATTCCTTTCTCATGTAAAAGAAACCACATGTCAGCATGTTGCCGGCACCTCCTGTTGATTGAAATTTAGAATAAACAAACTAAATCTAGGAATCTAGTTGCTTTATTTATGCAAGAGAATTACTTTAAATATGGGAACAGAGTTTTTGTATCAGTTGTCTCACACTCAAACCAGGCACAGCGATGGAAATTGTTTCTTCAGCACACGTTTGATTATCATATACATAATTTATAATCACAACTTTTAAAATTTAAGACTTTCTTCAGGAAAAGTGTTTACTGGAGTTCATACCTTTGTATTTTGAAAGAGTAAATCATTTAAATGTATTTACTTTTTCTAATTTTTATCTTTTTGTATACTCTAAACCAGTCCTGTGACGTTCAACACTTTTCTTAAATTTAAGCCCAGAAAGTCGTGCAGTTGATGTACACGTTTTTGTACAATTTACTTTCGGGAGGTAGTTTAACTAGAATGAGGATACTTAGGAAATTGCCTTAGTCCATCATTCAATTTATAAGTTAGAATTAGCTTCTACCTTCTTTTTTGTCGTTTTATATTAGCCATCGTGCTTAGGAATTTATATTAGGTGAACTACCTAGCTAGCTACTACTAGTATGATAGATTTTACCAGAACCCAACTAATTTCTCATGTTCATCTTTTGCAGGTCTTTTTCTTCAAGTGCGGAAAAAAATGTCTCTCATAACATCAAAGATTTGTTTCTGGTAAGCGAGCTATGATCACATTAGAAACACAGATAAACACACCCTGCCACTAGCAGTGAAAATTAACAATAGAATTCAGTTTTAACTATCCAACGTTGAAGTTATCTAGAACTGTTTCCGCTGAAATGAATATTCAACACATAATCAAAATGATCCATCATATTGAATAATATCGTGAAGACTGACATTTATGATGAAACTGCAGGGAACAACGATACTGTTTGATTTAAATAATGAAATGCCTTTGACAATCGAACTTGAATCGACAGCACTGGTTATAGCAAGGTGGCCGTTCTTTGTTTTCCTAGGTGGTTCAATGTTCTGCCTGTTCTCCAGCAGCATGTGCCACCTCTTCTGTTGCCACTCCCACAACCTGAACATGTTCCTGTGGCGACTGGACTACGTAGGAATAGTTGTGATGATCATCACCTCCTTTTTCCCTCAAATTTACTACGTTTTCCTGTGTGAGCCTCACTGGCAAATCATGTACCTTGCCGGGATCACAGCCATGGGAGTGTTCACCATCGCAACAATGCTCTCCCCAACACTTTCCACCAGCAAATACCGTGCATTTCGTGCCATGTTGTTCTGCTCAATGGGACTTTTCGGCATCGTGCCTGCAATCCATGCATGCTTCGTGAACTGGACCAATCCTCGGCGCAATATTACCTTAGCATATGAAAGTACCATGGCATTGTCTTACCTGACAGGAACCTTGTTCTATGTCACAAGAATACCCGAAAGGTGGAAACCAGGGTGGTTCGATTTGGCAGGTCACAGCCACCAAATTTTTCATGCTCTGGTCGTGGTTGGAGCATTGTCACATTATGCAGCCACTCTTCAAATGCTGGAGTGGCGTGACTCTTTTGGGTGTGACACGCTTCCATGATTATATATCTTCTTCTTAATCTTAATCTTCGTCTTTCATAACAGATACGTATATGCAGCATTGTATGGATTCCCTGGGGTATTAATTGTATAAGGGGCGCAAGCATTTGTGTAGTCATAAGGATTCATAAGGAGCATTGTTTCATTGTTAGGTTCGTTTCAAGTGTCTCATTGTTACAACAAGTCCGAAAGAGACAGGGATTTTAGAAATTATTCTTCACCATATATTTTATTCGCTCCCTTTTCTTTTCTAATTTGTTGTTCAATATATTTAAGATTGTATCTAGAAAATCTATATAACAGCCTTCTTCCTTTTCTTTATTAATTGTATTGCAACTTTTGAATCAGTCAAATTACAGTGCCAAACTTGTCGATAACAATGTTTAAAACTGCTTTGTGTCGCGATAGTGGTTGGCTTAACATGTGTGGCTCAAAAGTCAAATGAACCAAATCTTGTCTCTGCAACTTTTTTGTTGAGAAAAAGAAACGTGCTAGCTCAAGTTATCAAGGGTTGGTTGACCTGAAAAGCTTTTAAAAAACGACATAGAAATCTAGAAAAATAAAAAATAAGTCCAATGACATGTTTTCATGAAAACAATAAGAAAAAAAATGAAGAGAAAAATCCTTTGTTAAGTACACCAAACTTTCCTTTAACGTAGTTATTATGAGTATAAAATAGTGTAAAATTTTTTATCTGTTCAGATATTTCCTTTCCTGATAAAAAAACAGCGTCTTGAATATTGTTTCCCACTTTTCTTTGTTCTTTAATGGTATGTCAGAGACCTTTTATTTGACAGCAGTGTTATTGGGACTTTTCAGGTTCTTAATTACATAAAATAATTTAAAAATGGTAGTCCTTAAATGGCAGAATGCATGGCTATGGTGTTTTGGAGGGAAGGAGTGGACTTTAATTTCTTGAACTGCAATCCTCCGATAACAATAACTGTGATTTTATGGAGATTTGAACTTTTGAATTATTTTCACGCTTTTTAACAACGTTCACTGTTCACCTATTATTTAATTATTGTTCTCGAGAAAAGAAGAACATTCTGCACCCACCAACTTATTAGCCACGTATTAATTACTGGACTAGTTAGTGCTATGATTTAATTTCATTTTTCACCATTAATCTTTTAGGAAAACATTTAACTGTATAAAATTTACCACTTTACTTTTTTATTAATGACATTTTAGCGTAACAATTGAAAATTTAAGAAAGATGCATACACCTTATCGCATTATTAACAATCCAACAATGAATTGATAAAAAATATATAATTTTAAAATCCTGATAATACAACTTCTGAAATTAAAAGTTTAGAAGCAAAATTGACGTAATTATAAAGATTATAAATAAAAAATGCAATTAAGTATAAAAATATCAATGCTCTCCTTCCTCTTCAAGATTAAACATATAAACAAATAATCCGAAACTTGATAACTTATAATGACAAATTTAACTTTTGACAACGCCTATGTTTCTATAAACATGTAAGTGTGGGAGTGATATGCGGAAAGTTTTTTTAAATCTTTTAAAGTTATTTTTTATTTTATCGTATCTTTGATTATATATTTATTTTTTATTAGTTCAATTTTATTTAATAGTTTTTTAATTTATTTCTAAAATATATATTTGATAACTTTTAAATATTTTTATTTTTAATTTATTTTATCATGTAGAATATTATTTTAATTTTTTATATAATTATTTTTTATTTTCTAATTCATTATTATAGTGTAATTTTGTCACTATAATTGTATAAATAAATTTTATTCACTATAATATACAAATTTAAGGTAATTGTCATGAATTTGTTTTATCACCATCCTGTTGGAAAGATCTCAAAAAAATAACATATAACCAAGCGCGAAAGCAAAACCCATATCAAATATTTCCTAAATAAATAATATGCAAAATAATAAAATACATAAAATAGAGAAAGAAGAACCAATAAACACAAAAAAACTTTTAACACTAGGAAACTTCGATATGGAGGAAAAACCCATGGACCTTGTCCAGTAAAAACTTTCGCTAATAAAAATTAATGGGTACACTACAAATTTCTCTTGGAAATTCAAAGGATCAACAAATCATTATTCTCTTCACCAACAAGGTGAATAAAAACCCCAATGGATACTTTAAATAAATAATAGAGTGAACCTCAATGTATGAGAAAATGAATAAAACATTTTCTCCAAGGTAGCTTCTCTGCACAGACTTGCACAAGATAAATTAGTTGTTCTTTTATGTTTTTTCACTCTCTCTGATGACTTCTTCTTTTCTCACAATAGGCACTCAAAACTTCTGCCTCTCTCTGTTTCTCATACTACTAAAAATTCTCATATTACATGTGAATTTTCTTGCAAATTCGTTAATTTTTTTTTGCAAGAAATTATTTTTTACTGCTATTTTTTTAAAGGATCTGAATTGGCAAGTAATTTCTTCGTGGGTAATTATTTCCTACAAAATTACAAAATTGGTAAGTATTTCCTATAAATTTTGTTGCGAAAAGTGTTTTATACAAAATATTTTACAACAAAATTGGCAGAAATTTTCTGCAAAATTTTTTTCATAACAAAATTTATAAGTATTTCCTACAAAAAATTTCAAAACAAAATTGGCAGGATATATGAATTTTTTTTAGTAGTGTCACTCTATTTTCTCTCTTAACAAACTTCATGCAAGGGTTACATATTTAGAATGCATAATAGGTCAGGAGCCCATACAAAAATATCTCCTTTTATTTTGTAATTAAATCAGTGTGGAACGAATCAATTGGTGATCCACCTGACACATTCAAAATATATTGAAGTTCAAAAGATACAAAATCAATGTTAAAATTTTATTATTATTAGTTTAATATTTTTTCTTTGCGTTATTGTGATCAAGTAATGTATTATAACTTTTATTTGTTTATAAAAAAAATTCATTAGAATTTAAAAAATTGAAGTAAATAGACATTTAAAATATATTTTAACTTAAATATTTGTTTTCCTTTTATATTTTTTGAAAAGTAATTTTAAATTTTATTAACAAGATTTCGTTTGCAAATTTAATGAATGTTCTCATGAAATCTTATATAGTATTCTAATGTGAAATGTACATTATAATTTCTTTCTCTAAATATTTGATATGGAAGAAATAACCCTCCTCTTAATATTGAATATTTGAACATTTTATAATATTATGTTTCATTTACCATAAACTTTTAATCATTTATAAAATTTAATTAATTAATATTGAAACAGTAAAAAAGTTGGTACATGGTAAGCGTAGGAGTATATACCTGTTACCCGGTGGAGATGTGGATGAACAAAAGTTTGACACTGGTTGGGTTTGGGTATAGGGATGATGATGATGATGAATTTTTTCTAGGGTGATGTGTATGGAATAATGAAACTCATTCCCACCCTACCGATTGTCATCACTACTTCTGAATCAATATATGCATATTAATAAAATGGAAGGTGAATATTTTGCATAGAATATGACTATTTACATTGGAAAACAAAAACAAAAAACTTAGTTATTATTCAATTATTGACAAGCTCAAGAATATGAGAAAACGATGGATAATCCAATAGATATGAGTAATTTCTTTTATAGTTATAACTATACTAAATTATGTATTAATTTTGATTGAATTAGTAACAATAATATTAAATATATAAATTTTTTGAATATATTATTTTTGCTCTCCAAAAATATTTTGATTAAGATCCGTCACCAAACATAAAGAAACTTGATTGAGTTTTTTCTTTTTTTTTTAATAGGAACTCAATTTAGTAAAAAAAACATAAGACCTCTAAAAAATAAATATATAACCAAAACAAATAAAAAAATCTAAAAATAGGAATCAAATTACTAATATTTTTAATTTTAAATGACGGTTTGTATTTGCTTTTTTTTTTTCTTGTATAATGTGGTTTATTAATTAATATAATAATGTTAATTCTTTGTAATTTGAAAAATAAAAAACAAATAAGTAAGCCATACTTTGAATAAAAAATGTTAAGAATATAAAGTATTTAAATAAACAAAAATTAAAATTAAGTATTTTTTATTTTTAGGCTTAATTACTAATTTGCTCTCCTAATTTGTTGGTTTGATTCATTTTGTTTCTCTTAATATTTTCGATTCAATTGGTTATCTAATTCTTTAAAAATTTTCACTTTGGTCATTTATGTTAAGTTGACGTTAATGCTATGTCGGTACATGTCACGTGTTTGTGGAATTTTAATTTTTTTATTTGTGTATTTTATTTAAAAAAAATTAAACTGACACGTGTCACGTCATGATTGTGTCACATATCAATTTGATATTTTTTTAATTTTTAATTTTTTTAATTAAAAAAAAATTGCCACGTGGAAGGTCATGATTATATCACATGTCAAACTAACCATGATTGTTTTCAATTTAGTCCCTCCATCTAAACGTTTGGTTCAAGTCCTCCTATTTTAAAAAATGATTCAATTTTGTTCTCTCCAATTTTAAACCAAATTAATAATTAAGTTTAATTATAACTTAAGTATTCATATTAAATAATATTTTTATCATTTATATACCAAATCACTCTCTAAATACTCTTATTTTATTTTTTACATTTTTTCACTTGTAATTTTTTACACTTAAAATTTTTAACACACATGTAAAAAAAATTGAATAGTTAGGTAGAGTAATTTGATGTATAAATGATCAAAAAATTATTTTAACATGTATATATAAGTTGTACTTAAGCTTAATTACTAGTTTGATATCAAATTGGAGATGACAAAATTGAATCATTTTAAAGAATAAGGAACTAGATTGAGTCAACCCACATGGTAGTTTTTTTAAAAAATTAAAATTTTAGAAATTGACACGTGTCACGATTTGATGTGACATATGACAGTTTAATTTTAAAAAAAAGTTTAGAAAAAAAAATTCCACAAAATGACCTGTGACATGTACGACGATGTTAAAGTAAACTTAATGAAAAATGTCAAAATTGAACTTTTTAAAAGAATTAAAGAATTAAATTGAACCAAAAAATAATAAAAGTACTAAAATAAACCAAACAAACAAATTAGGAGATGATTTTTCATATTATCATGGATAATTTTTCATTTTTTTTATTTCCACATTGTGAAAATGAATTTAGTCATGGGGAAATTATTTTTTATAAATCGTTAGAAGGGAAGGTCACGATAATAGAAATTATTCATAAATACTTCAGAAAATTTTAAATTATTTAGATGTTTGATCTTTTTAATATTTTTTATTTATCGAAATTACATCGAATTAATATCATATCTTAATTAATAAACCATACTACATAAAAATAAATAAAAATATTAATTAAATATATAGGCCAATTTTTGAAGCAATAATAAATTAGATTTTCAGATACATGTAATATAAGGTCATTCCAAAAAACTTAAGAATTTCTGTTTTTTTTTGATCATGCGTTCTCTTTACTTCGGCGACGGTGGAAATTGATTGATGTATCACTTGGAATTTACATGCTTGAGCTCAAAATTTTGTCATCTGAGGCAAGTAAAATGTCATTTATTTGCACTGAAATAAATGGCCTGGTGATCAACGTGCCAGTTTCTGAATACAAAGCCTTACTTTTAAGGTTTGCTCCACATGCCTTCAACCACAAACTAAACACCTGATAATGCTAAAAACTTCGTGAAAAGATCTTAGAATAACTTAGGTCTGCTACTTCTTAGACATGTTCACATGACTTGAAATTAGTAAGTTCAAAATACACGACACTGTTATCAGTATCCACTTTTCTAAGGTTTTTGAATAAAATGAAAAGCAGGAGCCACAAGGAGATGGTGAAGAGATTCAAAGTGTGAGTGTACGAGGAAGGAGAACAACCAGCTTAGCCTTTTGATTTGATATAAGATATAAGATTTATGTGCATTAAACACGTCTGCTGAGGGCAAAGTTTATAATTTGAAAAGTCCAAAAAGAAACGTAAGAACTCGACTTTACACGTCTTCACCGGAACATCTTTGTATTGTAGGTGGGCCATAGCTGATGGCAGCATTTATGTGTTACATTGTTTGCTAGCTATAAAGTTAAAAGTTAGATCAGAGCACCTCTCATAGAATCTATTTAAGAAGAAGTAATTGAGCCAGAGTGAGTTACTTAGTTAAAATTGTTACTTGTGTAGAAGAAAAGAATTACTACTTTTCAAGCATTTTTTTCTATAACCCCTACTCGTTTGAAGTGAAAGAAGTGGCTCTTCTTTGGATGGATGCTGTAATAGAGACTCTATAGAAAAGTTACTAACAAATTTGTCATTAGTGAAAAAGAAGTAATGGGTTGCTCTGACATAAGAACGAGTCGTTTATTTGGTATGGGATGATTAAACTTATGAATGGTTGGTGAGAGAGAGGTTTTCGGGTGCAGATTTCCAAAGCTCTGAAAGAATTGATGAAAGTTTTCAAATCACCACTGTCTTCTTTGGTCTTTCTAGTGTTTTTCCTTAATTTTTTCCTAATTTGTTTCACTCCCTCCCATGATTATCAAGTGATTCATATCCACTCAGATTCTCCTTTCAATCTTTCTAGTATCAGAGGCAAAACTTCTCCCCAAGAACTTTTATCCACCGCCAATGAAACCCACAACAATACAGATCTTACACGGATAAAGGTATTCAACCTTCACGATCTTTTGAAACGTTGTTCTAATTGTTCTTAGAGTGATACCCTTTGTCTTTAATTTTCAGTTTGGCCATGGCATGAAGAAGAATGTGACAAATTTGGAGAGGATCGAAGAAGGTTTAGCTCGTTCGCGAGCATTTATCCAGAAAGCAATTCGGTACAAGAACCACACTTCCTTCCTCAAAGAGAGTTTTGTCTCAAAATCCTCCATTTACCGAAATCCACACGCTTTCCACCAGTTAAGCATGACCCATTCTGAATCTGTCTTTTTTAGGTTTGATTTCGCAAAAGTACTTTTGTTTTCAGAAGTAACTGTTCTACTATTTTTGTCACTGTAGTTAGTACTGTGCATAAATCTACTATCCTATCTTTCTTCAGTGTTTGTGCAACCCTCAAATTTGGTAAATTTGGTTTGAGGGTTTTATTTTATCAAATCATAAAATAATGCAAGAATGAAGAAATTAGTTACTGTTTCAAGATAAAGATCAAAAAATGGTACTATTTGGGCTTAACCTTATCTATGACATGAAAAGAACAGGAGCCACGTGGAGATGATGAAGAGATTGAAGGTTTGGGTGTACGAGGAAGGAGAGCAGCCATTGGTGCATGATGGGCCTGTAAACAACAAATACTCGATTGAAGGCCAGTTCATCGATGAAATGGACATGGCTAACAAGAGCCCCTTCAAGGCCCATAACCCAGAACAGGCCCATCTCTTCTTACTTCCCTTCAGCGTATCCAAGGTCATTCGCTACGTTTACAAGCCCAGAAGGTCCAGATCCGATTACGATCCTCCACGCTTACAACGCTTGGTGGAGGATTACATCAACGTTGTTGCAAATAAATATCCTTATTGGAACAGAAGCAAAGGCGCCGACCATTTTCTTGTTTCATGCCATGATTGGGTGGGTACATACCCTGCTTTTTCTTTCAATTAGAATCCTAGTTTTACGTTAACATCTTACGTTGATGTTTTATCGAAACCATAGGAGGTAAAATAAAACTCTAATTTTGATTAAAAATATAGTACCCAATTGGATTTTGATGATGATTCAGGGTCCAAAAGTGTCATATGCGAATCCTGAACTCTTCAAATACTTCATCAGAGTACTGTGCAATGCCAACACTTCGGAAGGGTTTGAAGCCAACAGAGATGTCTCCATTCCGGAAGTGTATTTACCTGTTGGAAAGCTTGGTCCACCTAATATGGGGCAGCATCTGAGTAATCGTCCAATATTAGCTTTTTTTGCCGGTGGCGCCCATGGTAAGATTCGAAAAACACTGCTAAAGCGATGGAAGAACAGGGATAGAGAAGTTGAGGTTCACGAATACCTTGGAAAGGGTGAAGATTACACAAAGTTGATGGGTCTGAGCAAGTTTTGTCTTTGCCCCAGTGGGCATGAAGTGGCGAGTCCTAGGGTTGTGGAAGCGATCTATGCAGGGTGTGTCCCAGTAATAATCTGTGACAATTACTCTTTGCCTTTCAGTGATGTGCTTGATTGGAGTGAGTTCTCGTTAGAAATTGCAGTTGAGAGAATAGCAGAGATTAAGGTTATTTTGCAGAATGTTTCGAGAGATAAGTATAGAAAGTTGTATTACAATGTGAGGAGCGTTGGAAGGCATTTTGTGATAAACAGGCCTGCCAAACCCTTTGATTTGATACATATGATACTCCACTCTCTTTGGCTCAGAAGGCTAAATTTCCAACTAACACCTTCCTAATAAGACCACATTCGCTTCTATTTCATTCATATTTGTATGTACTTTTGTTTATATGTTACTGGATAATTTTATTTGTACATGACTTAAAGCCTCACATTTAAGTTAGTAACATAAGCATCTTTCAAGTATGTTTCAAAGGGTCAAAAGTATACATAAGCATCTTTCGATTATGATTGAATGGGACAAAAGAAGTTTCGTTTGTGCCGAAGTGGGCACGAGTGGCCACCAAGTTGCAATGTCCTAGAGTGGTGTAAGCAATTGCCCCTCATAATTTGTGGTAATAATTTTATGCCATTCATTTAGTCATGGGCTCCATTGGAGTCCATCCTCAGTGGAGAAAATTCCCAAAATTAAAGTTATAATACGAAGTATTTCAATAAATAAATACTTGAGATTGCAAATGAATCTGTTTCAGATTTTAATCACCATCCATTTTTCCATTTTTCATATGTTTGCTACATGTGTGAATTTTTACATGTTACTTAAACTTCAAAAACAAATTTATATAATCATTTTAATTCAATTATATAAATATATATAATATCTATTATTCTTTAAGTTTAAATATCAAAATTTAAAATATATAAATTTAAATGAAAAATTTTCATTCAAATTTAAGGACTAAAATATAATTAACTAATTTTTATATTATGCGTAATTATTTTTAATTGCGATAAATTCATAATATGAAAAAATATATATGGTCTTCTATGGTATATAAAGAAGGTTGAGTGCATTCCATATTAAAAATAGTTTGAACGTATGATTTTTTTTATACAGTTAAAAATATTTAACCATATTCTTGTTCATCAGATGAGTATTTTAAAGTTCATATAAAATAACTAAAAAGTTTGTCATGTATTCTACTAGATCGTATTTTATCTATAAATTTATATAGGAAATATATAAAGTAAAAGAAAATTATGAATAATATTGAGAACTTTTCATTCACTTCCTAAAGGATTATAAATAAACTGCAGTTATGTTCTTATTCAATTGAAGAGTATCGTGATCCACCGGTGCAAGATCAAGGTAATAACTCTGGCTGTGCGGACGGTGTTATCGCCACAATGTTGAAGTGTGTCCATTAAATGACTCACAAATAACATATTAAATGTCTAAAATTACAAATACCTTTTTAGAAAATATTTATAATATATTTAGATTTATTTTGTAATGTAAGTATTTATGGTTGTAACGAATTGTTTTACAAGGTTAAAAAAATGTTTTCAATATTTTATAAAATAAAATATATGATTAAATATCTTTTTGGTTTCTTAACTTTTAAATAAACATTGGAATTTGTCTCTCTTTAAAATTTTGGTCTAATTTAATCCTCAAACTTTAGAAATGCATGTATTTTATATTTTTACTCAAATTTTATTAAGTTTATTTGAAATTTTAAACACGTTTTACGATAATATTTTAGCTAACATTAAAGCAAAAATATATCAAACAGAATAAACAATTCAAATGTTATCATGAAACATGTTTGAAATATCAAATAAATTTATAACAAAATTTAGCTAAAAAGATTAAATTCATGTATTTATAAAGTGGAGGACTAAATTGACTAAAAATTTTAAAAATGGACTAATTTCAATTTTTAGTAAAATTTAAGAGACCAAAATATTATTTAACCCTAAAATAGATTAGAAAAAACTCGCATTTAAATTAGATCGGATTAATTTTGATTTGGTTCATTTAAGATTTATTTAAGTGGACGGGATAAGTTAATGGATATTTTGTTTTTGAAATAAATAATTAAATTTTAAAATTATTAAAATCAATATTTTTTAAAATATATAATTTATATATCAAACTACTTGATTAATTAAAAACAAAGTCAAGTTTCATTAATTTAATGTAAATTTTAAAAGTTTATACTTTTGGTTTTAATGTAAATGAATGAAAATAGTCTATTGGTCTGAGTTCAGATTCAACTAAACCTAATAATTTACACTCTATTTTTACTTTCTAATTTATCAGAATTCTTATTTTTAATATAATCGATCATTGTGGTCTTAATATGTTGACCAATTTTATTAACAAGAATCTTGAGAAGTTATTAAGAAATTAGAAACTAAAGAAAGCTACTAACATCTACAATAAAGTATTTAAAGAACATTTATTTGTATTTTAATTTTTTTAATAATTAGAAGTAGATGATATGTTTTTATTTAAAATTTGATATTTTCTTGAGTGTGATGTCACTTTCAGCATGGTCATGTTAACGTTGTTCATTGTCAGTGTTATCATAAAAGCCAATAGCCAAAGTCACTCTCTTCCTCTTGATCAGGCGGTGGAACATGCAACTTTTCAAATCTGAGAAATAACAGAGTGAGAGCAAAATCATTACAGACTGTACTATTCTTCAGAACTGGAACTTATTAAATTTCATCAACTACTCATATATTATTATTTTTATTTACAATACTAGCTCGCACAGTGAATAGATTAATGTGGAAATAATTTATGTAAAGATTCTTTATATTTGACTTTTATTATATATACACAAGTCATTAGACTGGTGATGCAATAAATATGATTAATTTTATGCAGGAGGAAAAGAAATCAAAATGTGAAGAAATATTATATTTATTAAATAATGTTTTTTCGTAGTTTCTGATGCTGTTTTCATGAGAGGGACCTGTCTTATCTGTGATTTCTGAAGTTGGACCATCTTTTACCTCAACATGTTCGTTCCAACCTGCAATTCCAATCATGTTCAAACTTTGATATCAAAGTTGACAAAATCACTCTGAGATGGTGCAGCCAAAGCTGGCTCAATTTAAACTACTGGTGGTGCTTGCTTTAATTTATTAATTATATGAGAGATACTATTAATTAATATATTATGATTCTTTTGACTTTTATTTTTTATTTTTTTATGTATTTTAATATGAATTATTAATTTTAAAAAAAAATAATATATTAATTAATAGTTTACTAAGTGAAGATATGAATAAAAAATGGGAGTTGTAATATTATTATCTATTAAATAAACCTTTACTTCTAGAGATAAAAAATGGTGTCCCCTTATTAGTGTACTTCTGTGCCCTCATTTCTGGTTCCCACGCATTTGATTCATATTCGTTTGCACAAATTGACTAACCTTTAAACGTTTAGCATATAAAGGTAGCATCCCCACCCACGCTTTATTGTACTGAGGAAGTTTCTAGGAGTATAAATAACATAGCCCACCATGTCCAATTAACTTTTTAATTTACGAAAATGAAAAACTTTTATTTAGATTACATGTACGCTGGCTATAAGATAAAATAAAATTATTCATAAATATTTTATGAATATTAAAATTTAAAAACCAGTTTTTAATATTTTTATAAACCATTAAAGTTTGGCACGAGGAAAACATGAAGTTTAACTGTTCTGAAAGAGGCACCTAACACCTCCACATGGTTTGAAGGTTTGAGGTGAGTATTTAACCGATCCGATGGGTGCCCCATTTATTTATGATCCATCGCACGGACAACCTATGTAGACACGTACTTTCACTGTAGGTTGTGCTGCCAAACCAAGACGACAAAAACATATATTAATTCAGTTTACTTGAGTTAAGGATGTGTTTGGCAAGCTGAATAAAACAGCTTTGGATTCTTGAGAAAAGTCACCGACCTTACCTTACTATAGAGTAAAATTATCTTTCACATGCAGAATACAAACTTAAAACTAATAAAATCGCGTTTGTGACCGTTTTCTATTTATTGCATCAATTTTACTTTTATGCTTATAATAAATGAACAGTATTTGATATAAATAAGTAGTGTGTGTGCATGATAAGGTAAAAGGGTGTGTGAAGTTGCAAAGGCAATGGAAGGGTTGAGATGCCCCATTTCTGTATTCTTATTCTCCATCTTTTGCTTTGTTATCTTCTTCCTCTTCTTTCCCTTCAACCAACAAAATCTTGTCACCCACTTTCTCTTTTCTCCTTCTTTGCTTCCTTCCACTGTCAAACATCTACAAAACCACACATATATTATTTCTCCTTCTCCTTCTCCTTCACCCTCTCCCTCACCTTCATCACTTTATCTTCTTTCCAACTTCACACCTGCAAATGAAACCAACAACAACATCACTGTGTTAAGCAGCTCTATTAAGGTAAGCAACCTTAAACTATAGAACATGTTTTTTTTTTTTCTTTTGTTTAATCATGTTTTTTTTATGTTCTGCCTTTTATTAAGTTTGTGTTTCGTTTGTGATAGAAATTTGCTGGTTTGGAGAAAATAGAAGAAGGTTTGGCACGAGCTCGAGCCGCAATTCAGGAATCTATCCGCTCAAGGAACTATACTTCAGACAACAGACAAACTTTTGTTCCTAAAGGATCCATTTACTGGAATCCACACGCTTTTCATCAGTTAAGCTCTGAATTCTCAAGCTCATAACCAGTTTATTACAAACTTCCTTCTTAAGAAAATTATGTGTTATTCAATAAAATTTATATGAGTTTGTTCTTTTTATTATATGAATTTTACTTGTGATTGGTAATCAATTTTATAATCAAGAAGTATAATGAAAAAGAGATGATTTTTGTTATATCGTTCTTTGTTGTTATCTCGGTAGTGCACAGAGATTTTGTGGCTTTTATGTTCACATATATATTGCTTGAAGTTGACAATTTTATTTTTTTTGTCTATATTTGTTCTTCGAATTAATTATTGTTGAATTGTTTATGCTTGTCAATTCCTTTAACCACTTATTTTTAGTATGTTGACTTAATGTTAAGAAGAAGAATATGCTACCAATGACAATAATTTTCATAATAATACATGAGTATCCCAAACATTAAAATGTAATTTATAATGCTTTTATATAAACATCATAGTTTCGATAATTAACAATCATTTCTATACTTTTAATTCCTGAAAAGGAAATTGACATCAAACTGATGCTTATTTGAACTTTGAAACTTTCGAAGATTATATATAAATTTTAATGGTTAGATTCAAAATATAGGAAACTCCATATAATTCCGTACAAGAAATATGTTTTAGCTCTGGATAAAAATAATAATTTATTTAAACAAATATAAGTTAAAAATAATCATCTTTAAATCCTTTCATATGTTACCAAATTTAGATTGTATATTATTGTTTTCATATGTTCATATATTGTTGAAATTTTCAAAAAATATACAAAAATAATGTCACTTTTTCTTATAAAACTAATTACAATCTATATTTTCTTTCATAATTAAGGTGGTAGTATAGTTTTCATTATAGACCTAGAAGGAGTTATTAATTGTATAGAATATTCTATTCTATATTCTATCTGCAATTTTATATATTAAAAGCCATGCATTAATGACACACCATGTGGATCTACGCTTAGTCTTACGGAAAATCTCGAATGAAAAAAGTTTCGAAGTGTGTTCGAAGACGAAACCGCACGCAGTTGCAGTGGGTTTCCCCAGAAAATAATTTCTAAAACGCAGCGTGATTGATGCAGGAGCCACATGGAGATGGTGAAGAGATTCAAAGTGTGGGTGTACGAGGAAGGAGAGCAGCCATTAGTGCACGATGGACCAGTAAATGATATATACGCCATTGAAGGGCAATTTATGGATGAAATAGACAATTATGATAAATGGAGCCATTTCAGGACAACAAATCCTGAGGAAGCTCACGTTTTTTACCTTCCTTTCAGCATCGCTAACATTGTTCACTATGTCTACAAGCCTATCAGGAAGCATTCAGATTACGAACCTATTCGCTTGCAGCGGTTGGTGGAAGATTATATCAGTGTTGTTGCAGATAAGTATCCTTATTGGAATAGAAGTGAAGGTGCTGATCATTTTTTACTGTCATGTCATGATTGGGTAAGATCTTATATTTGTTTATAAAAAATCAGAATCATTATGTATATAGTAACACAAGTATATAATTATTTGTGTTTGATGACTTAGGGTCCGAAAGTGTCATTCGGGAACCCTAAATTGTTCAAGAGTTTCATGAGGGTACTTTGCAATGCCAACACCTCAGAAGGATTCATACCTAACAAAGATGTGTCTATCCCGGAAGTGAATTTGCCAAAAGGAAAGCTTGGTCCACCGAATCTAGGGCAACGCCCAAACGATCGAAACATTTTAGCTTTTTTTGCTGGAAGAGAACACGGTGAGATTCGAAAAATCTTGCTGAATTATTGGAAGGGAAAAGATAGTGAAGTCCAAGTTTATGAATCTCTTCCAAAGGGCATAAACTACACCAAATTAATGGGAGAAAGCAAGTTTTGCTTGTGTCCCAGTGGTTATGAAGTGGCAAGTCCTAGAGTGGTGGAAGCACTTAATGCAGGGTGTGTGCCTGTGTTAATTAGTAGTAATTACTCTCCACCCTTTTCTGATGTGTTGAATTGGAGTCAGTTTTCAGTGGAGATTCCTGTGGAGAAAATACCAGAAATCAAAACTATTCTGCAAAGAGTTTCTAGGAATAGGTATTTGAAATTGCATATGAATGTGATGAGAGTTCGAAGGCATTTCATGATTAATCGACCAGCAAAGCCATTCGATTTGATGCATATGATACTTCATTCAATTTGGCTTAGAAGATTGAATCTTAGATTAATTGCTTCGGCAAGCTCCTAATTTTGTCTGTCATATAGTACACACCACCGAATGTACTTACAAATATATTTGAAGATTTTAATTTATTTGTCTTTTAAAATTTCTTCATCTATTGCATAATGGATAGATAAATCATGGTGTAGAAAAGAATAATTTAATCAGAATAACATTACATATTTATTATCTTTGTAAATTTCAACAATGGTTATTTTAGGAAAAGATTATGATTGTACTTAGTTAGGTATGGATTTCGTATTTTCATTGCTACTCAAACATTATTAAAATTTTGAATTTTCAAATCAGGTTAATATTTTATTTAATGATGATTAGAACCGTTACTTTTTTTTTTCTCATCTCTTAATTACTTATCATAGAATTTAGCATCATAAAATTATTATAACATCAATTTATTATAACCGTTGGAACAACCATCAATAAAATTGTTAAAAATCAATTTTAACTATTTCTAAATTAATTTTAAAAAATATTAAATTAAATACATAGCGGCAGTTCTAATTATCGCTGATAAGTTTAAGAATTTGAAAATATCGGTAACGTTGTCACCAATAAATTTAAGAATTTAAAAAAAAATAGTAATATAAATATAGTTATGTATACTCAGAAAGTAATAATAATAATAATTCTTCATTTCAAATCCAATATAAATCACAATATTTGCTTAAAGTATCAGTTTAATTTTGTAAATTTAGTTTAAAAAAATGGTTCTTCCATATACTTTTTTCAAATTTATTGAATCAAATACAAATTTCACTCGGGAGTTTTTTTTTTTCATTTATAAATAAACTCCTCCTTGCACTTGTACTTCATCATCAAAGAACAACATATGAGGAATACAGATGAAGTTTTCACTCTACTTCAAAGATTTGTCTAATATTTGTCTAATAACATTAGTTTTTCTTGATTGTGTGTTTTTCTATCTAAAAAAACAGGACATTAAAATTTCTATCTCTCCTTACAAGTGATTGATACCTTAAATTAATAATTCTGATTTTATTTTCAAAATAGCTTAAATTTCTAGAATGAAATACCTAATCAAACATAAAACTTAAGGACTACTTGAAGAAGAAGGAAATATATAACAGATATTTTATATATAATATGTTGGAATGTGATCATCATGCGTACGAAAACTACCAATATCTCAAGCTGGGGTTCAAAAAAATTGAAGTTAGAACTAGGATTTATAACTTAAAACTCAATAATCTACACAGAGAAAGAAACCAAAGAAGATAAATACTTATGAAAAAGGAGAAAAAAATGACTGCGAAAACAGGAGAAAATGACTTCAACTGAGAGTTAAGAATATGACATCCATTGAGATAAAAAAAAATGAGCTCTTTTGTATTTGTGGTAATCACATGAACAATCAAAAGAGAAAGGAGCTTTCTAGTACGAAAAAAAAAAGATACAAAGAGAAAAAAGACTTACAATTGTGAAAGTGAAATACTTGGCGAGAAGAATAGTTCTCGAGACAAGAGAAGACTTCAATCGGAAAGAGAGAATATAGCTTCTATTAAATAATGAGGTTTGTGTTGATGAAAAGAAAAGAGAGAGGAAGAGAAATCGATAAATAAAAATATGAAAGAGTTTATGTGACATGAAGAAAGAAAAAAAACATAAATTAAAACTCAAACTTTCATCAATTTTAAAATGACCATATAAGCAATTTAAATTTATTTTTTATTATGTTAATATCAGATTTTGAGATTGATTTAACCAATGAAAAATATAAAATTTTTTGTTTCCCAAACTTCGACACAAGTAACTATTTAATTTTAGTAACTTATATAATTTCATTTTATTAAACTAAAAACATAAACTAAAAGAAGATAAAATCAAAACAACTTAATTATAAGATAATACAGACGACAAGCCTGAATCGGGTGGGATATATATATTCGAATTACCAACATTTAATATCTTAAAAAATACAAAAAATAATATATTGTGTCTTGACTTTGATTGAATAGAGCGGTGTTTTGAAACACATCTTTATAATTTTTTTTATAATTATAATAAGAAATTATGTTTTCAAATATGATTTTTAAAAAAAGATATATAGTTTAATTAATGTTTACATTAAAACATTTTTTTTATTTGAAAACACAATTTTATTTTTTTATAGAGATAAATTGTGTTTGTACATATATTTTTATAATAATATAAATTACAAAACAAAAGTTGTAAATTCAAAAATCAATTTTTAATTTCAATTCAAAGTTCTAAATTAAAATATGATTTAGTAAACAAATTAAAAAGAGCCAACTTCATGTTTTAAAATACAAACATTAGTATTTACTCATTTTTTTTTATTTTAAAAACCTATCGATTCTCAAGAATTAAAAAAAAAAACAATTTCCGTAAGTAATAGCACTGAACATTATTAAAAAAGAAAATGAAAAAAAAAACTTCTAAAGAAAATAAAATAAGTGCATTACACTCTAAAGTGTATTATAATTTAAATAGATATTCTAAAATACACAATTTTACATATTATTTAACAATCCATTCCATTTTGTAGCGAAAACAAAAACAAAAGAAAGACTGTTTTTACTTCTTGAATATTATTTATCAAGTTTTATTCATATAGTTTCAAATTATCTACTCGAGAAAAGTTCTATATTCACATTATCTTCTTTATTTTGTTATTTTTTTTGTTTATTTACTTCTAAAGTTTATTTATTTGTATTCTACAACTTAAAAGTAATAATATTATTTTTTTAATCAAATGATTGTTTGTATTTATTTTAAATATTATTACAAATTAAAATTTATTTATCGGAAAAACTAATCTATAGTAATAAATAACATTTACTTTAATTATGATTCTTCTTTGTCTAATTTTTCGATGGAAGATCTTAACACTCTTCGTTGTGATTCATGAATGTATCATGTGTGTCTTTTTTCTAGAGATGTCAAGATGGGTTATAATCCGTTAGCCAATTTCATCACATATTTGAGTTGGGTTAGGTTGAAAAAAAATACAGTTTTTCTATAGTAGGTTGAATTGAGTCTGACTCACTTGATCTACGGGTTAAACGGGTTTGAGCCAGGTTGACCCACTTAACCTACCAAGTGTTCAATAATATTTGAATAGGTTTAATATTCAATTGATTTGTTTGTCATATTATATACATAGATACTTTTAATCTTTAACATATTTATAATAATAGTTTGAGAATTAGGTGAACAATTTGATTTCACTATTATAAAAAATAAATTAAGTCAATTTATTGTCGTTGTAGTGCAACAAATATATAAAATAAATTGTAAAAAACAAATATTTGTTAGTAAACCAATTCATTAACCTACCAACTCGTGGTGGGTCGAACTAAGTTGCAAAATTTCTAACTAATCAGAAAAGTGAGTCTGATTGAACTGGTCTCTTTTTTAACTCAATTAGTAATAAGTCAACTTCTGTCACTTTGACACCCCTATTTTCTTTCCATTGTTGACTATTTATTTAAATGAGTTGTTTTTCCACTATGAACTTTTGCACGATATTACGAAAAAAAATAAAAATAAAAATAAAAATAAAAAATTTGATAATAATATATTTATAGTATCGATTACGAAAATGTTTGAAGATTTTCTTCTCAAGTTTTTTTCAAACAAAGAAAAAAATTAAAAATTAATTTGTAAATTAAAATGATATCATATATTAATTTTAATTTCTATATAATTTAATTATAAGTTATTTATGTACATACTAATTTTGTTTATCGATATATATATATATATATATATATATATATATATATATATATATATATATATATATATATATATAAATTATCGGAAAAAACATTTAAATTGTCACATTAATTTTTTCAATTTTTTTTCATATCACCATGCATGGACAAGTGATTATGTATCCTACATATTTATAGAAAATAAGAAACTTCTTCATAGCCGAGACTCCCAAACAAATAAATTTTACATATTTCAATTTATTTTCCATCTTTCTTCTACATTTCTACTCTGCCACTTTAAAAATTTCCAAGGCATTATAAATATAATTATGACGAATAGACTCCTAAATTATCATCCACCATCAAAATTGTCTTATCCAATGATGGTGTTAATATTTTCAGCAACACAAATATTTGAAAAACATTAATTAATACCTCTTCATTGTAGTCTTCGAAACATTAATAGCAAAGTCGCTATCGTTGTTCATAAGGCCAAAGTGGACGCAATCATAGAAGATGGACTGCTAGACAAATGGAGCACCACATTATTTGATAATGGAAAATACTTTTAGGTTAAGATATTCTTGCTTTGTCATATATTGATTTTATTTATGAGTTTATTCTTTTTAATTTCATTCTGATAATTTTTTATACTCTTTTGAACTCATATAATATAAATAAAAGTATATTGATTGAAATACTTTCACTATGTTAATGTTATTATTTTAAAATTAATTTGAGTGTAGATATGAATTATAACATCGCAAAAACGTAAATAATATATATTCATAATACAACTATATGCTTTTACATTAAAATATAATCATAACAAAATCAAATAAAACAACAAAATAAAATATTATTTTTATTAAAGATTTAAATACTCATTTGGTCCATATTTTTGTCGTTTTTGTTCAATTTGATCCTCATTTTAATCTTAATCAAGTCTTAATTTTAGTCAGTTTGTTGTCAATTTGGTTCTTTTTGCTAACTGTGTTTAAATAGTTAACATCAGTGAACAATGCATGGCATGTGTCAGCTCCGAGTTTTTATTTTTTAATTTATTTTAAATTTTTATTTTATTTTTATTATTTCAAATAAATTTTAAAAAAACATTTCACATGTCATGTAATCATTATGTCACGGGTCAATGTTAGTGCCATGTGTCAATTTCAGATTGTGTTATTTCTTTTTGTTAAATTTAGTCTATATATTTGTTATTTTTGTTCAATTCGGTCCCTATTTTAGTTGTTTTTTGTTCAATTTTGTTAATTATGCTAACAATGTTTAAATAGTTAATATCATTAAACAATGAATGTCACGTGTCAACTATGGGTTTTTTCTTTTTAATTTTTTTTAATTAAAAAATATTCTACGTGTAATGTAATCATTGTGTCATGTGCAAATGTCAGTGTCACGTGTCAGTTTGAGGTTGTGTTATTTCTATTTGTTCAATTTAGTCTCTATATTTATCATTTTTGTTCAATTCATTTCATATATTTGTTCTTTTTGTTCAATTTAGATCAAATTTTTGTTAAATTGAAATAATTTTGTTTGAGACCAAATTTAATTTATTTATAAATACTATACTAATATTTTTTTTCTATAATTGACATTTTTATTAGTTATTTTTAAGTTTAATTATAAATTATTAGATTTATTTATAAATTAAATAAAAATATCTAAAATATTCTTTGAATATAATTATTAAATGTTGTCTCCTAATAACTATATTATAAAATACTAATATTTTTTAAATTAAGATTTAAATATAAAATATTTTAAATTTTAGTATCTAAACACAATAAAAATATCGATTGTTTTAGATTTAAATGTTAATTTTAGAAATGTTAATATATTTTTCCAAAACATTTAATAATTATATTATAATATTTTAAATAATTGTATTTTATTTAACAATTGAATCTAAATATTATATTTAATTTATAATTAAATTTAGCAATTTATAATTAAACTTAGTAATTTATAATATTTCAAAAATAATTAATAAAATGTGAATTTTAATAAAAATATTAGTATAATATTTATAAAAAATTAAAAACAAAATTACTTCATTTTAACCTAAATTAAAGCTAAATTAAATAAAATATTGAATATAGAAACTAAATTGAACTAAAATAATGAATAAATAGATTAAATTGAATAAAAAAAAATAACAAAATCACAAAATAACATGTGATACTTATATTGTCACATGAACAATTTTAATTTTTTTATAAATTAAAAAAAAAGCTGACAATGCATTATTCAATAATATTAACAATTTAAACATTATTATAAAAATAAAAATGTTAAATTGACAAAAATTATAACTTATTTAATTATTAAACCACAACTGAATATCAAAAGAGTACCTCCTTGTAATTATTGACCGGTATAAATCATCGTAATAATGTTATTTTCGTAATTACATACATCAACATTCAAAATATATAAAATTATTAATCACACTCACTTTTTCAACACAATATTTTATCAATCACACACACTTTTTAATAATGTCTGACATATAGTATATCTCACATGTCTTTTATTGCACAATACATAAACATTTAAATGACTACTATCATTATAAAAGTTCAAAAAATTATGATGAAATTTAACCAACGAATTTATATTCGTTGATAAATTTAATTTATCGATGTATTCTGATAATTCAATTACCGAAAATATTATTTATATCAATAAAATTCATCGATAAATTTATAGTAATATAAATTTAAATTATTAATGAAAAAAATTATCGATAAATCCATCGATAAATATTTTATTTCTGAGTTGATTAAGTGATTTATACATTTATGTTTTACTGATAAAAATAATTTTAATCAGAAAAATGATTTACCCAAATTCTTTTTTTTATAGTAAAGGATATTTCTCACTCAATTTCTATTGATGAAAACTTTTATTCCAAATTTTATTTCATTTATAGTATAAGATTTTTGTCAATATTAATTATCAATATTTTATTACTCTTTTAATTTTTGTGTTATATAATTAATGCATTTAAATTTTATTTTTTAAAATAATTTTAAAACTATAGAAAAATATTTATTTCAAATTTTGTTTCTTTTATAGCATAAGATTTTTATTACTATTAATTATTAATTATCGATATTTTTTTGTGTTGATTAATTCATTCATTCATTTAAATATTTTTGATAAAAAAAATTTAATTGTAGAAAAATATTTATTTCAATTTTTTCTTTTTATAGCATAAGATATCTTTCACCAATAATTATTAATACTTTATTACTCTTTTAATTTTTGTGTTAATTAATTCATTCATTTATTTAAATTTCATTGATAAAAAAATTAATTATAGGAAAATATTTATCTCAATTTTTTCTTTTTATAGGATAAGATTTTTCTCACCCATTATTGATATCTTATTACTCTTTTTATTTTTGTGTTAATTGATTAATTCACTTAATTTTGATGCGTAAAAATAGTTTTAATTGTAGAAAATATTTATTCGAAATTTAATTTCTTTTATAAGATAAGATTTTTATTACTATTAATTACTAACTATTGATTGATAGAGTAGAAACACATTATAAACCATGAAAAGATAATCTAAAAGTGATGTAATTTAATAAAAATAAAAAGAACAAAAAATAAGAAAATTTATATTAAATTTTTTTCTACACCTTTTTTAATCCTATATTTTCTCACTAATTTATTATATAACTGGACTGAAATGTGAGTTACTTTTGTACTTATTTATGATAATCTTTAATTATTTGTTAATTTTCAACTAACATAATTTTACTTTAATTATATTTCGTTATTTAATAGTTTTTAACTCTTTTTTATTAAGGGTCTTCAATTCAGGTAGATTTTACAATGAAGGACCCTAAAGGAAACAAATCATCAAAGAAAATGAATATTTGTCATTGTTGATCGAGAACTTGTAACTCTTGAACGTCAAAATGTCATTCTTAGTAAGAAAAACAATCTAATTTGTGGAACTACTTTATCTCAATACACCAAGGAGTAAATTTTCGAGTTATTAATAAGGATCAACATTACTAATAACAACTTATTTAGACAATATTTCGACTATTTTTCTTTACATCCATCCCATACAATACTTATAATTGTTGGAATAAATTGCTTAATTATATAAATGAAGAAGCTTCATTTTGATTGATCACAAATCATATTGTATCTTCTCATATACGTATTCCTAATATCTTACATTATATTTTAAAATGATTAATTATGTCATCATGAAAAATTAACTTTGTTTCTTCACACATAACATTGTTATCACTACAATCAAACTTTGATTCAGTATATATTGGGCTTATTAGATTCACAATTTTATATAATTTAATCACCCCAATAGTCATTAATAATCATCCAGAAAAAAAAAATAATAATAAAAACCATGACTTTTAAAACTACTATTAAGACAAATTAATAATACCCCATGTTAATAAATTATTTACCACAAAAATATTTAATATCTAAACATTTAATTTTTAGTGTGTTATCAAATATATTGTATTATTTATTTATTATAATAATTGTTTTCTTTTAAAATTTATTTCATTAAAAATTATTTTATAAAATAAGTATAACTCGTATTTATCATTTTATATTACTTCTAATGTCAATAACAATTTGATCATCTTATTTTTTAATCCATTAAAACTTATTCTTTAATCAATCATATTAGTTAAATCATCACAAACTTTCAAGAATTTTATCTTCAAAATCATTTATTTTTACCTTTTAATATCTTAGAAAAAACAAAAGTTTATCCTCATATTGATTCACTTACTTTCTCTCATATTGATCTTAAAAGTAAGAGAGCATTGTTGCACTTAATTGGAAGTCATGTTCTTCTTGATTTATAACCATTGCTTCATTTGTTTCACTTGCTTGCTCCCACATAACCTTAATTACTCCCTTTCTTGTTGTCTTATTTGTGCTTGTTTACCATTATTATTATTAAATAAGAATAATGATAAGATAATAACAAAAATTACAAAGTTACAAATAATAGTAATAAAAAAGAATAAAATATTAAAAACGACAATAAATATTTAATTATAAACTAAGAAAAAGATTATTTAATTCAAAAAACGAGCTTCGACTTTTTTTTTTCTTTCATTTTGCACTCCTTCCTCTACCTCTTTATGGAATAAGAAAGCTTTCTATACCAAATTAATTATTTTGTCTTCAAATTATTATCACAGAATCTCAAAAAAGCATTATTTCTGTCGGCCGTACGTTCGGAACCGGAAAGACAAACAAAACTTTGCCCTACTCTTTTGTACTTTCATTCCACTCATAAAACAAGTTTATATATATATATATATATATATT
>Ga0214542_1000302_pt1 | contig 83834 bp, 44 predicted proteins | sample CNSS1metaG_FD_160096 | JGI IMG/M metagenome (GOLD analysis project Ga0214542, IMG submission 160096) | Root nodule microbial communities from cowpea collected in UCLA plant growth center, Los Angeles, California, USA - CNSS1 | ecosystem: Host-associated > Plants > Roots > Nodule | place: USA...
ATTGCTTAGCAGGTTCAATGTTGGAAATGCTAAAACCAGGAATACACCTTTGGGAACTCACTTAAAGTTCTCAAAAAGGCAATCTTCTCAGACAGAGGAAGAAGAAAATCACATGTCTAAAGTGCCACCTCCTACTTCTTCTTTTCTCTTTCTCATCTTCTTGTTTTCTTCTTCTTTTCACCCACTTCTAATTAATTTATAACAATGGTACCCATTTCACTGACAAATTTACAAATGGAATTGTCGACTAATTTATTAATGGAATTACTAACGAATTTACTAATGGATTTGAAAAAAAAAATACAATAACGAGTGAATTTTTCAAAAATAGAATTATCGATGGATTTACCGAAGGATTTTCAAAAAATTCAAATATCAATAGATTTACCAATGGATTTTCAAAAAATTCAATTATCGATAGATTTACCAATGAATTTTAAAGGAAAATCCATAAGTGATGGATTTACCAACGAATCTTACCACAACATTATCAAAGTCCAAAGTGAAAACTTTCACGCTTGTCACAACCGGAATCGCAATCGGACTTTGAATCAAAAATAAGTTTAGATAAAATTAAGATTTAGAGTTGTCACCATAGTTTATTTTGAAAAACTATGGAAAGGCCATGAGATAAATATGTGATCTATAAAAGTTTGATTTTGTGTTAAAAAATTGGTTACATGTAAAGGATGTATCGGTACCCTATAATATTCATCTGAATACAATACCTTTAATTAAATGTACAAAACAATGTACTTTTTTTAAAATACTTATTTTTTTTCCTAAAATTAAAAAAGAAAAGACTATATAAAAGAAACAAAAAAGACATTTTTTTTAAAAATGACACAACAAGGATTAATCATTATTTTTACATATTTTCATTCTCAATGAAAAATCAGAGTTTATGTAGTTCTAAAAAAGAACTTTTTGAATGTTGATGAAAAAAATTTAACTATAAAACTTTTATATTGTTTGGTATTTTTGTGATGATAAAAAAAATAAATGTACCAAGTACTAGGATGATACGTCCAGTCACATGGGTATTCATACTTTTATGTTGGGATATCAAACGTCGTTGCGAATACAAAAGATTATACAAACCTTAAAAAGAAAAAATACCAAAAAAAAAACATTTTTTGAAGAAAAATATTGAATACATTGAATACAAAACAATGTGAACAACCATATATGTATCTAACAATTATTTTATATTTTTTTAATTTGTATATTTTATTGTATTTTTTTATTAAAGAATGTTGTTTTTATTATAATTTTAAAAAATATTTTTTATTTTAATAAAAAGTTTGGTGTGTATTTCAAAATATGGGATAATAAAAAAAGGGTGGAACTATGAATAGTTAAATAAGTATCGTAAAGAGTAAAAGAGAAACCCAAATCTTTAGATGGTGAGAATATTAAAAATAAGGATGGGTAAGTAAACCTTGACATGTAATCAGCAAAAGCCCAAAAATAAATTAAAAGAAGTGGAGGTGAAGTAATAAAATGTATAGGGTTCATCAGTAAAACCCAAAATGAAAAGTGCGGGTGGTAAAGCACGGGGTCCAATAAACAAAAAATGTTAGATGTTGGTGTTAAATGTGGGGTGCAGCGAATAAGATAAAAAATTGGTCCAACAACAAAACTAAAAAATTGTTAAAAAAATTGCTGTTCAAATGTCATAATTTTCAAGAAAGGTATGACATTTAAAAAAAAACATTTGTTATAAATGTTATATTTCTCATGGCAAAAATGACAATTCTACAACTATCTTATTATTATAAATAGTAACAATTTTAAAAAACTGTCAAATTAAAATTATCATGTTTAAAACTGTTTTTGTAGTGTCGTTTTAAATTCGATCCATATTTTTTATTTTAAAACTAAATTAATTAATTGAATTTCAATAAGTTATGTTTTTGAATTTGAAAAAATCAAAATGAACTTTCTCAAGAAATCTGTGATTAAGATTTGCATACCTCTTCTTAAGTCTAAGTAGTGTATGTTTCAAAAGTTGCATCTAAACTAAAAGATTTTTTTTTTTCACTTTAACGTGGCGCTTATTAAGTTTCTCCTTAAGTTTGTTCTGAGAGAGAAAACAAATTAAAATTATTTTTGAATAAGCTAAAATTAACTTTTGCATGAATTAATTTATATGAGTTCTCATATAGATTCTTCAATTTTTATTTTTGAACCCGTACGTATGTTAATTCTAACAAATGAATAATTTAATTTGATTTTTCTTTTCTTATTTTCTCTTTTTTTTATTAACAATAACTAATATATAAATAAAAAAAATGAGATATTAGATGCATCAACTCATGTACAATATCAATAAAAACATAAGAAATGATAAATTGAAACCTATGAATACTACGTTTCCTTTTCAACATTCAAAATCCACAAACAAAATCTATTTATACAATTGTATTATAGGATCGTCTCATACCAAGATAAATCTAACAACCTATATGTAACATATAATACATTTGAAAAATACTAAGGCTAAACAAATTTCAGTAAATCATCTTTTCTACTAAAGTCAACAAGAGATGATTTCTTTTCCAAGATAGTTTGTTTCTAATAATTTCAAGACAACCACCTCCTTTGCAATAAGTTACCTAAAAACCTTAACAAAAAAATAACACATAGTATAGGTGATGGCAACAAGGGGTTAGAATGAAAGATAATAACATTATTGCGGATGAGACCCTTAACTTTATCTCATTTCTGAACTAATTTATAATAGATTGAATATATGTTTTTGGACATAGACACCAATCTGAGAGTGAAAATTTTGCCTTTAATATTTTTGTTTCTCAACCATGTCCAAGCTTTTAAGTGTGTTATACCAAAAATTTTCTTACCATTCCTATTTTCATTTCTACATACAAGGGAATTCCTATGGTCCCATATACTTTTAATCATAATCACCTACATCACCTTCCAAAACATATTTCGTTTTATATTCAAACCAGGCATACAATATTGACCAAAATGTTGTAAAGTTTGATTATGTTGTGTTGTTAAGACCCCAAACCATTTAAAACAAAGATTCTAAACAAAGTTAGATATCATACACTTAAAGAAAAAATGTTGAATTGATTCTTCACATACACCACACAAGACACATAAATTGTAAGACAATTGCACCACTCTCTTACCTAAATTATCTTTTGTGGCTATGCAATTCAAATCTACTCGTTAAACAAAGTGTAATGCACTAGGAATTGCTTTTAATTCCTAAATTATTCTAAAAAAATCAATTTGTTCTGTATTGTAATTATTTTGTATGATATTATAAGTTGACTTAATAGTAAAAATTTTGGTCTCTTCTACTTTCCATTCTCATGTGTCTTGTTCTTGAGTCAATGATCTATATTGTGAGATTTCTTCCCTAAATCCATTAACTTAATCTAATTCCCACTCAAACCATTCCCTTCTCCATCTAAATTTCCATTCCCATATCATATTATTCCAATTGCCCATCACTAAGACCAAAAGATGCTTATCAATTGAATTGTTATACATTCTAGGATATTTTTGTGCCAACAATAATCCTCCATTCCACTTATCATGCCAAAATTTAATTTTTGTCCCCTTTCATAATCTTCATGTTATATTATTGTCAAACCAATTTGGACATAACTCTAATCATGTTACACTCTTTAAATCCCTCCACACATTGATTCATTTTTTGTTATAATTTCCTTATTAAGCTCTCTCCATTCGTTGTACTTTGACAATAATGTATCCATCCACACACCGGGGATTTCAGTTGCAAGCCTCCATTTCCATTTTTTTAAGAGTGCCTCATTAAATAATTGTATGTCTTTTATTCCTAATCCTCCTTTATCTTTTGGTTTGCAAATGTTTGTCCATTTCACCCATGATATTTTCTTTCCCTTTGATCCTCACCCCATAAAATTTGTCCTTGAATATTTGTGATTTCTTTAATCATCAATTTGGTGCTTTGAAAAATATTAAAAGAAAGAAGGAGGAAACACAATAATTATAGATTTAATCATGGTAACTCTTCCTGCAAACGATAATTTTTTAGCTTTCCACCTTGCTAGTTTTTTCTCGATTTTAAGAATCATACTTTTCCACATCTTCCTCTTTCTAGAATTACCCCCTATTGGGATTCCTAAATACATGAATGGTATTGTCATCTTAATGCAGTTAAATATGGCATCATAGTGGCTTAACTCAGTGGTATCCACCTTTATCCCTCCCCGTTTGCTTTTAAAAAAATTAACTTTTAGTCATGAAACTAATTCAAAACTCCTTAAAATACATTTTATTATCATCACATCTTGCATTGTATTCTCACATATGAAAGAGGGTATCATCAACAAATTGTAACAAATTTATTTCAGTGGTATTACTTACCACCATAATATATTGTAAGACATACAATTTTGTAGTTTGTCTTGCTAGCCCTGCTAATCTTTCGGCCACTATCAAAAATAAGAAAGATGCAAGTGGATTGCCTTGTTTAAGATCTTTCGTTGGACTGAGTTCATCTATGGGGCTCTCATTGACAAGGATAGAAATAGTTGTTGACATTAAACACCCTCTTATTTTTTCGTCTAAAAAAACTTATGAAGAAGTTTGGTTTATAAAAAAAACTTATGACAAGTTAAAAAACTTAACTAGGACAACTAGCCTAAAAGGACAATAAGTCTTATTCAAAGTAGACAAATATATGAAGCATGCATAGGTGTTCATATTATCACGTGATAAAAAAAATGAGAAAATGTTTAAACAAAAGTATTAAGAGCAAGAAAAAACAATACATAAAAAAATGGAAAAGTTCCAATTTAAATCATTGGTTCTTTAATCATCCTCTTATTAGTAAATACATACTCTCACTCATCTTCCAAATTTAATAATTTATTCTTAAAACAAATTTTAATTATTATTTAATAAAAATAATATATGACAACTAAATTTATCAGATACAATAACCTTAGTTTTATTGATAGTTTTATAAAAGTTAAATAAATTCAAATTTAAATTCAAATTTAAACTATATTATAACTAATTTTATCCGATTAAATCAATTTGGATTTAATTAAAACATTGTGAGGTACATTTTAAACACCACTAAAAGGACCTTCATCACCCTATATGAAAAAAATCATGATTCAAAATGTTAAGAATTGGACTTTACACCTAACTCAAAACATTAATGAGTGGTCTGCGATGGTGAGTGGAACCATATGCTCGACAAATCTTGTTAGGATAAGCTCTAATAATGGTTCTAATACCATGTTAAGAATTGGACTTTAAGCCTAATTTAATTCTAAAAAATTGGTTTGAAAGATCAGGTTTGCACCCGCTTATATATTCTAAATTAATCTTATATCTAGTTGATATGGGATTAGGGGTGGCAATTAGGGCCTGGCCCGCAGGACCGCGAAAAAACGCGGGGCGGACCAGGGTAGTGAACCCGCAGGACCGCAGTGGCCCGGCCCGCATAAGTCTGCAGCCCCGCGCAGGCTGGACGCAAGTCCGCATAAAATTAAAAAAAAAACTTGCATTTGTGTATATTAATTACTTTTTTTATGGACTCTTGCATTAACGTTTCAAATTCTTGTATAACTGGAAAAGACAAGTATTATGTATTTTTTTAATGTGCTAAAATTTAAAGAATACATTGTGTATGTCATAGTATGAATATGATGAAAATGTTGAATTATCAATTTATCATCCAATACCCCAAAGTCTTTACTTAATTTTGTGAACTTCTTAAAGTTTCCTAATTTTTAAACATTGAAAGTTTTATCATAAAAATTAAAAAAAAATAAAAAAATAAAAATAAGTGGGCCAGCCCGCGGGCCAAAAAATATGCAGGGCAAATCAGTGTTTGCAGTCCGCAGAAAGTGTGCAGAACAAGACGGACCAGCCCGCGTTGTGCGGACCTTATGCGGACGAGCCTAAACGGGCCGGGTCTGCCCGCATTGCCACCCCTGTATGGGACTGCCAACAAAAACATAAAATCTACTAAATAACAATGTTGAAACAAACAATCAAAACAACATTGGCTTCACACTCATTTTTATGGTAGCAGAAGTATTAAAACAAATCAAAATAGGAACACACACGTAATTAAGACGAAAATAATAAGTGTACCTATGGATGTTGCTATCACACCCTAACCCAAAACTATTACATTTTCACATCTCTTTTATTTTGGTTTAGTAATGTTTGCATGTTTCCCCTAAACAAGAACCAATAAATACACTTCAATTGTGTGCCGAAGGTTTTAATTCAACTTGACATTTTAATTGACCCGAGGACCACATTTGTTGTTTGAATAAAATGACAAAATTTTTATTGAATCAAAATGTCATTGATCCTTTACTTAATTATACATAGGCATGGTTAATAGATTTATACTCCATGATATAATTAGTTGGTTGGTTCAAGAGGATTGAATTTTTCCAAAAATTTCAAGGAAAAAATTGTTAAAATAAATTATTTTCTTAACAAGGTAACTCTTTTCTTTTAAAAATTGAAAGGAATGGGATAGTAAAATCAACAAATTCTTTTAAATTAAAAAAAAAACAATTGATATTTTTTCATCAACATTTCGAGATAAATTACAATTTTCGATATACTTGAGTTTAAGAGAGAGAAAAAAAAACACCCATATTTTTATATTGATTTACTAATAAAAAAATCTTGCTTCTACCAGACTTTCTCGTAAAACTGTTTTCGTTAATAAGAGAAACAGAGTTCCAACTTTCAGGCATTGATCTGTGATAAATCAATTTTTTTTTTATAAATTTATTCTGGAGTTCTGATAAACATCAAGGAGCAATTTAATTAAACTAAGCTTAATATATTAAATTACCCAATTTAATATATTCAATTCTGTTTTAATCGATTAATTGATAAATAACATTTGAACACTAATTTATGCCTTTTATTTTTCTAAGCTCTTGGGATTGTTATTTCACTGAGCGACCACAAAATCAACTTTGTATAATAGAGACATTTTATGGATTGAAAATGAAATATTCTAAATTTAAGGAACCAAACTTAAACTATATAAGTAAAATGGAAGGAAAAAAAGGGACAATTATGCCAAATTTTAAAATTGACAATACAGACTTTAAAGTTAACTTTTGAAGGTATAAAAATTTATATTTGAGAGATTTTGTTTGTTACTGTTTACCACAATTAAGATACTTAGGTTAGGTCACGTCAATTTAAGGTCTAAATAGGTTAAATCTTAGTTTTGGGTCAACTAAAATAATCTCCAAAAAACAATTTATTAGTGTAATATATTTTTATTAAATTAAGTGTAAAATTATATTTGAAAATAAAGTTTAATTAAATTATTATACATGTAATTTTAGATTATGCAATTTGAAAATTTATTATAAATTGTAAAATGCAATTTTTTTTCAAATTACACAACCCAAAAACATATTCTAAATTATGCGCTCCAAAATATGTTATAAATTGTGTACTCCAAAATATACTATTAATTCTATAAATTCATTTAAATTGTTAATTTATAATACGTTTCAAAATTATACAATGTATAATATATTTTTAAATTTTGTACAAACTAAAATAAATTTCCAAATAATGCAGTCCATAATGTTTTCAAACAAGGAAAGAAGGTATGAAGCTACTGAAAAAATTAGTCAATATAGATGAGTAAAACTAGTAAGAAGCCCAAATAATATTATCTATAACTATATATAAAGGGGATTCCCTCTTTTGTATCCACATTTCATAATTTTAACTTTACCCTTTACAATTTAATTATTTATTAAATTTTTAAAAATGAATGGTTAATTTTACAAGTTTTTATAAAATTATTTACTTATCTCCTTCTTCTTTTTTCTTCTACTATTCATCAACAATTATTTTTCTCATATTTTCTCCATACATTTCACTTTAATTTTTATAAATATACTTTTATTTTGTTCATTAACTTAATAACATTACGATATCATCAATTATTAACTTAATAACATTACAATATCATCAATTATAAACATAATTCAAAAAATGCGTACATACAGGTGCGATAGCGCCTGTGTTTACGCTAGTAATATGTAATATTTATACATTGGTACAATTTTATTTTATTTTATTATTTTCAAAATTATGTGTTGAAAGTATTAGTTTAGCCATTAAAATTTAGTAACATATAGTTGAGAGATGCAGATTTTGTTGGTTTAGGAACTTGATTTCTTCTAATGGAAGTATAAAAAGATAGAATAGAAACAATTATTTTTTTATAACTTACCCTCTTCATAACATATAAAAGATTTAAAAAAAAAAAGAAAAAAGACAAACGCTACACCTTTATCTGTTCCTAACCTAAATTTGAAGTCCCAAAATAGATAAAGCATACTAAAACAATGTTGTATAACTGGGCCAAAAAGATAACTTGAGGCCCAATTGTGGTAACTAGTTTGGCAAAAATTGTTGGACTTATTTTGTAATTGTCGTAAATGAAGTGGACCACTTTAACATTTAGAACCTAGAAATTGTATAAAGGATGACAGTTTCCTTACATGTCTGTCACACCAGCAGTGTTGTAAGCATTATTCATTCAGCAAGAAGTGAGTGAAGTTTGAAGGAAGGTAACAACGATGCCAAAATTGAGGTTGAAGACCAATTCTCTCATTGAATTCAGAAAATAAATAGGTGCAAATCACGGTACATAAATCAATTTTATAAGATTAAATTAGGTTTACGATTTAAAATAGTATAAAAGTTGTTTAAAACATATCCTATGAGAACTTAGTACTTGTTGGATTATCATACTATCAGCTATCAGACCGTTATTGAATCACTCATAAATATTTCTCTTACTCAATTATGTTTCAAAGTGGAGAGACTATATTGAAATCTCACATCGATTAAAGATAAAATAAATTTACCATCTATAGGTAGATGTAAATCTTATCTTAAAAAATAACCGATTTTATAAAGTTAATTAAGTTAGTCATAAAGGATTTATTTTTTCTATCTGAAACAATATTTTATGAAAACAACTTTACATGATAAAAAGAAAAGATAGATTGCATAGATAATCTTGATACCAACTCATCTTAACATTTGAGACTATTTTTAATTCTTGAAAATTGTCGACTTTTTACCAACTACAATGGATGATAGTCATTTTTAATATTTATATTAGTATTCTTTTTATTTTTTATACAATAGTTTCTTCAAGCTTTTTACTTTTCCTCTAAACAATATGTTTGCTATTGTTCAGGTTTCATTAAAAAAATAATGTAAATTGTAGTAGTCTTAATATGGTTGTTGTTTAAAATCGTCAATTTTTACAGCATAATACGATAGTTACATAACTGCAATATTTTATATGCAAAATATGATGGTTTTAACTGTCATTTCTTGAACCATCATGCATGTGTGTATGTATGTATATATGTATTAATATTTTTAAATAACAAAAAAAATTATTAAAATATAAATCTATGGACATTTTACATCTAAATAACCTTGGTTATCTTAATGTTCAGTGGGAATATTCCTTGAACTTGCTTAATCACTTAATCACCATATCAATTGCTATTGTCCTTTGTTAGTGCTTTTTAATATGCGAATTTGAGTTCTGATTCCAAATAAATATTTTTTCTCTTCACCATTTGCATGGTTTTGTTTTAATTTTTAGGGAAAACAAATATATTAAAAATTTACTTTTATTTTGTTCACTTAATTGAAGGAAGTCATCTTAGACGAACATTGTGTGGTGCTAATATCTTCCCCACAATAGGGTCCACTACCTTAGGACGATAATGTTGTTGTATTTTTGTACCAATTGCTTTCTTCCTACTAGAAATTACAGTGGCATCCTATTGTAATTTTTTACAATTAGATAGATCATGACCAAGACGGTCACTCCACATAGACATGTAGCAAAGAACACTACCATCAAGGTAGAGCATGATGATCATAGCTTTGCAATGAAAAAGTAAAGAACTTAACAGATGTTACCAATGGAAAGGTGATGTGGATTCATGGCTACATATCTTAGGAGACTTATGAATTCCATTGTCACTGCCTTTCAAGCAAGGTAATTAAAATCAAGATTATGTTTAGGATCGTGAAGATCTCAATCGTAAATCGTGAAATTGTAACACAAATCGTAGATTTTATTTTTTATACAAATATAATATCACCAAACACACATCCATGAAAATAAAATTAATTCATTGACAATACTTAATCAAATTTTAAGTTTACAAAATTAATCAATTTCTAAATAATTCATCAAACTTAATTCATGTAATATAAATTATTCAAATTAAAAAAAAAAAAGGATCTTCATTAGCTTTATCTCCTTCATGAAGTACATTAATAAGAACATTCCAACCTCTAGGAGTGGGATAGCAAGAACCTCATCTTTAGAGAAATCTAAATCAAACATTTAGGCATATCCCTTGACAACAAGTCGTGCCTTATACTTCTTCATAGAATTGTCATGATTAAACTTGGTTCTATAAATCCACTTTACTCCAATGGTTTTTTTATAATTAGGTTTGACCACCAACTCCCACATCTGATTTTATTTTTTTCAATCATGTTGAGCTCCACTTTCATAACATTTATCAACCTCTAGTTAGTCGAAGCCTCTTCATATCCAACAAGTTTCATGATAACAACATTACATACCTTTAATAGATGTAAGAAAGTAATATTGTTCCTCTAACATGTTCATCATCCACATCTTCATTCTCCACCTGAAGTTCAAGCTTATTGTTGCCTTCCTAGCTCAAACAATCAAAGTCCAAGACTTTTACATCCTTACTAACAATTACTTTGTTGTTGTGTGGGATATAGATTTTGTAGGCCTTTGAAATTAAGTTATAGTCCACAAAAATTTCAGGTTTTTCTTTCCTGTCCAATTTGTCTCTCTTAATATGAGGAATATAAAAGAAACACAAGCAACTAAATGTCTTTAATTAACTAGCTCAACTTTGTAATCATACCATGCTTCAAAATGAATTCTTTGTTGTAAAGCTTTTGTCGTAACCTATTGAATAAAAATATTGTCCTATTTATAGCTTCCGCCCAGAATTTTTTGGCAACACTTTGTTGTGAAGCAAGCACTTAGTCATCTCCATAATTTTTTATTTTTCCTTTTTGCAATGTCATTTTGTTGAGGTGAATAAAGGGTTATTAGTTGGTGTTTTACACATGCATCTTTCTTAGAGGTATATTTAGTTTTATTGTCAGATATGATTGAATTTCCACCCAAGTTTTAAACTTCCAAATAATGTCAACAACTTCATATTTAAGCTTCATAAATAAATCCAACACATTTTTGTTTTATCAATGAAAAAATATAGTACTTACTACCATTCAATGATAATGTGTCGCAGGACATCCAACATCTGTGTGTACCAATTGTAGTTTTTGTTTGGCCTTTCCAAGTCTTATTTTGTGGAAATGGGAGTCTTATTTGCTTTCTATATTGGCAGGCAATACATGTAGGGAGTTCTTCTTCTATATCGAGCATGTCTTTCACCATATTATTCTTCTTCATGAATATTAGAACAATATTATGAAAATGGTCCAATCTTTTATGCCAAAATATTGTACTGCTGAGCTCTTTGTGCAATGCAACTTATTCTTCGCTCATGAAGTCCAAGGCAAAGGTTTTGCCTTTTATTCAAACTTTAAATACTTTTATGCCTTTTGAATCTTTAATCATGCAGTTGTCTTCAACCAACACCTATAATCTTTTTCAAACAATTGAGGAACACTAAAAAAGGTTTTGGTTAATTTAAGGAACATATAAAACATCTAAAATCAATTTCAAACTAGTTTGACCTTCAATTACCACTATTCCTTTTCCTTTTATTGCAATATACTCCACTACCAATTCTACCTTAGAAAATGTAGGTTTTTCAACTTCTTTAAAGAGTTCTCAGTGATAACCATGGTTTGTGTAACCGTTATTTATTAGCCAACGTTTTATTATTTTGCTTCAAGTTATTTATAACTCTTTTATTTTATTATTAAAAAAAAAATTATTTAAATTTTCATTATTTTGTTTTAATTTACTTTTATTACTTTATTTTATAATTATTAATCCATTGTCATATAAACTAACTTTCTTTACTATTTTTTTTAGAGAATAATATTTAGTAACGAATATGTTCTTACAATTACATCCTTGTAAGATTTGATATGATTTAGCTATATTATATTAAGTTTAGTTAATTTTTTAAAATTTTAATCAATATTTTGTGTGACCAAAATGTTATTTTCAAATGGGATTGATGTTTTTTTTTAAAAAAAAAAAAAACTATATTTAAAATAGCGGGTAGCAGATGACAACGTATTTTTATCCAAACAACATTTAAAAACGACAAGTAACGGATAAGTACTATTGACATTAATTTGTTAAGTATTTAAAAATATAAAAGCTAGAAAAAACTGCGAAATATGAATTGCGTAATTTCACTTTTATTCAACAATTCTGTAGGTCTTAGACAGCAGAAAAAATGTTAACAACTAACAAACTAGGGTCATAAATCCTATCAATCAGTTCCATCTTTTGTACTAAATGAAATATATAAAATGTAGTCTACTATATTAAGACCAAATACTAATAGTAATCTATTTTGACTACCGTTTTTAATCGATGATTGTTAGAAAAATTGAATACATATTCAGCCATCAATATTTGAATTAGGCGTGATTGGCTGTAATATGCGTAAATTATGGTCTAAAGAAAACATACACAATGTTGAAAAATCAATTCCTGAAATTGTCACCGAAGACTTTACATAACTAACCGCACATGCTATGATTCTTATGATCAAATAAATAAAGACAAAGCTTATCTGTTCGGCCGTATTGGTCAGGAAACGCCTGATTCACCATTATCCGATCGACTGAGAATTTAACAACGAATATTTACTTTTCGAAGATTTCAACGAGAAAACATAAAAGAAAAGGTCCAAAAAAGTAGAGTACACACTGGAGGTAAAGAGAAAAAGAATTGAAACAAATCCGTTTCAAATCAAAACACAAACACTGTCGATTAATCAATGATTGTCGCTTTACAAGAAATACTGTTTTGTTTTTCTAATAAAAGAGAAAAATAGGAGAAAAGAATATAATGATGAGCCCAAAATAAGGCAAGAAACCAATTAAGAGGAGAGACAAGATGGATACAAAGAATGAGCAAATAACAACAATGGGTCGAGGAACCAAAAATAAAAACTAATTCCCAGACGCATGTACAAAAATTTCAAACGGATATTGAACACAGATCGTCAAAAACTTGTCTGATGTTAGGCCTCTCATTTACAGGGAGAATACACCTGAGAGATATTCCAAGCAATTCATCCATCTCTTTGGAGGATTCTTCTCCACCTGCAATGTCTCTGTCGATACAGTCCATTACCCTTCCTTCTCGCTCACACAGCCTAACCCAATCTGTAAGATCAACAGCACCTGACTGCCCTGATATTATGTCACCTGCACTTTTTCTTGTCAACAATTCCATTAGGATCACACCAAGAGCATACACATCCGCCTTAAACGATGGAACCGGTTTGGATGCAGCAGCAAGTTCCGGAGCACGGTATCCAAGTGCTCCAAGGTTGAGTATCTGTTCTGCAATTCCAGCCGGTGTCATCAGCCGGTGCAGACCATAGTCCGTAAGACGAGCACTGAAATCAGGGCCTGCTAAAACTATATTTGTGGGCTTCAGATTTCCATGGGGAAGTCCTCGGTCATGAAGGTATAGAAGACATCGTGCAACATCAACAGCAACTTTTATTCTCTGGCTGAATGATAATGGGGAGTACCTTCGGGGTGTGCTCTCTGTGCAAACAGATACATTGATATTACATTCAGCTAACAAAAAGCTCATATCGTGTCAAAAAAATCCTGAGCAGAGAATTCGAGAGCTTTAAATATGATTTATGCTAACTGTCTGACAAGCTGTACCTCAAAGATACCATGACAAAAAAATACCCCCAACACTTAGACAGACACAGGCTGAAGGCTGAAACTCTGCAATAGACCAAGAAATAGCCAAGGAAAACTCTACAATACACCTAGATAGAGCCATGGAGCCTGTACAGCAGCAAGACTTACAAACCACTATCCGAGATGACCCTTTGTCTGCCAGCTATTGGGAGAAGGCAGGTGAAAATTGACAAATGACATAAGATTGAAGGCAGCATCATGCTGTTTAACATTTTTTTTTTATTTCAAATGAAAAAAGAAACAAGACGTTATAGCAGGTCCAATTTGAACAAGCTATATGATATCTACACCCAGAGCAGCATGAAGAGGCAATGAAAGTCAAGGCCACAAAATCCACACAATGATTCTTATACACAATTCAAGAAATATAATTGGATGCTTAGGTATAAGGATATTAAAGCTTCGTCTTAAGTGCTATTGAGTCTTGATGTTCTCTAACTAAAATTAAAGCTTCACCAAGACAATCAATGCCAATAAGTAATGCCAACCTTTATTGCACGGATACTGAGGTAATACTCCAATTTTGATTAAAAAAAAAAAACTAAAAGAACCTAAGGTACTAACTAAACCCAAGTTCTGTCCAGAAAGTACTTCTAATTTCTAAACGGAAAACGTCCAAAAATAATAAGTATAGCACAACGAAAGACCATAGGACATGACAAACGCAAGCAAAGAAAAATATCCATGAAAAAGGCACAAAATTGAAAATGTATGGGATGGAATTTAGATATGTTGACAGAAAAGCAAACTATTACCATAGAGATGAAGGGCCAAATTGTCCCCATGTATATAGTCAGCTAAAAGAAGCCTTTCTTGTTCCCTAGGCCCCCAATAGTATGCTAGCAATGGAACAATGTTTGGATGCCTCATAGAACCAATCCTTTTAACTTCTCTAGCAAATTCCTTTTTATGTTTCACCAATCCCACCCGTAACCATTTTACAGTCAACATATGACCACTGTCCAAAGTTGCTTTATATAAAGTGCCATGGCTACTTCTACCAAGAACTTCAGCTGGTGCTCGAGATAATTCCTCTGCAGTGAATGCCAGGGAAGAGTCCAGGAAAAACAATTCCCCAGCCAACCGATCCGGTGAGTAAACATCCAACATCACTGGCTTTTCACAAGCCTCTATGAAACGGGGTGAGGATGACAATGGGGAACCAGGAGAAGACTTCCTTCCAGATGAAGTGGGAGGGTTATCCATCAAATTAGGATTTACAGATGCTGAACTAGTAGCCACCATTCCCTGCATTAAGCCATGCTCAGAAATTTCAGTTACAAACTCTGACTGTCCACCAGAGAGTGACCTCGAATTGGAAGTCAGGAGGTGGTCATTAGAAAAGCTCAATGAGGTTGTTGGGGGTTGAACATTTGTATTGAACTTGAAGAGGGAAGACCTCGAAAGTCCTCCTAACTTGACGTCTCTTCTGGTATTTTGACCAGTGAACTCACTTCTTCCATGAAATTCTTTTAGTTGTGTTCGATGATAAGCCAATAAAACAAAAGCAATCATAATAGCAGCACCTACAGAGGCAAGAATAATTGCTATCCTGATATTACCCTTTGAACTATGACGTCTACCTTTATCTGGAATGTTATCAGGCACCGAAGAAGTCTCAGGAGAATCATTTGGTAACACCAACTTTGCATTTCCAGGGCGAAAGGATGAAGGAGAGAACTGCCGCAAATTTTCTGGAACTCGACCAGATAGATCATTATTGGACACGTTAAATACAGTTAAGCTGGATGAAAGCTTATCAGGAATATTTCCAGAAAATTTGTTGTTAGACAAATCAAGGTGCTCCAAATAAAGAAGTTTGTTCAATTCACTAGGCAGTGGTCCGGAAAACTCATTCCTAGCCACATTCAGCAGTTTGAGGACACTCATCCTATCTATTTCAGAAGGCAAGGCGCCTTCTAAGGAGTTGTTAGATACATCAAGATATTCCATTAGTTGATAAGGAGGCATAAGGAGTAACTCACTGGCTCCTGAACCTTGAAGCAGAAGTTGCCCTGTAAGTTGATTTCCAGAAAGATTCAGTCTTGTCACTGATGGTGAAGTAACTAAACCTCGTGGAATGGATCCCTTGAGCTCATTTAAACTTAAATCAACTGTAGACAATTTTGAATAGGTTCCTAAAGTAGGGGGCAAGGATCCTGACAGCTTGTTTGAACTCAAATTAATAACCTCCAGTGGGGCTTCCCAGTTCTGTATGACAGAAATGTCACCAGATAACATATTTCTGCTAATGTCAATGACAGTACATCTTCTCAAAGAAGTTGGCAAGGATCCTGACAAACTATTGGATGAAAGATTCAAAATATTTAAACTTGTAGAGTTGATTGCATCTATTGAGCCTGTACACAAAAAGAAACGCAAATAAATTAACGGAGTACTGAATTTACCGTCTTATTTCTCTCAAATTCTTCATAAACCATGATAAATTATCATTTATTTAATTAGTTAAAAGATACTCAAGCAAAATTTCCCGACAACTGTGGAACCAAATTGGTATACACTTGAAACAAGTAAATTCAATTGCAAAATGAAAAAACAGTAGCCTTAAAAGATATATAGTCAGTAGAATAAAGGCACTTGCAAAAGCCAAGAGTAAACACTATAAATTCATAGAGAGAGAAAATATAGCACGCGAATTCTAAAACCATAAGTCATCACTGCACTAGCAAATGTGATAAAAAAGCCAAACACCAGGTATGCAGAGAAGTCAAACTAACTGTTCCTTACTGGAGATAAGGAAGACCATCCATAAAGAACGTTTCATAAAAAGAAACGTAATTGAGTTAAGCACCATTTCTCCTTTTATATAGTATTCTCTCTCTCTCTCTGCCCCCATCTCCTACCGGACCTCCCTTCTCTCGCCCTACTAACAAACACATACTGATTCTAGCTGCATGCATCATGGTTTCCACTCAAGCACATGCAAAACATCATGAACTTTCACTAAAAAAACTGTCCCCTTCCACTCACAGCCAGTCGCCTCTTCGGCAAAAGAAATTCTAAGATAAAAATAAAGGTCTCCGGTTCTCGGGCATCTAACATTACAACACTGCATGCGCATGCACACAAACAACCAATCAAATGCACACCCGCGCAAGTTTCACCTTACCAGTTTCCCATGTAGGTTCAAGCAGTAAGAGGGCGGAATATAACAAAAGATAATAATAATAAAATTTCAAGAATCTAATTCCCATAACCAGAGCTTTAAATGGTGGCAATTCTGCCTCCACAAAAACTTGAAAGAGATTTTGTTACCGGTAAACCCGTTGACGCTAAGATCCAATTCTTCCAGTGGCACTGAAGTTTGCAACAACTCCTCGGGCACGGAGCCAAACAGTTGGTTCCGTGGAAGCCTAAGAACGCGAAGTGCGGGTAATGAGCCAAAAGAAGGAAGCTCCCCAGTGATGGAATTATTACTCAAGTCCAAAACTTGCAAGTTGCGAAACAGGCCAATGGTGGAGTTCTTAAAGAAGTGACCGTTCAAGTTGTTGTTACTGAGGTTAAGAAAATGTACTGTGTTGGCCAATCCAGAAATATTCTCCACAGTGAGGGAAAGTCCGCCAAAGAACTGGTTAAGACTCAAATCCACGCGCTCCACATTCCGGAGCGTAGAGAGGATGTCCCCAATTTCCGCCCAGAGAGCGTTGGCATGCAAATCGAGAACTCGGAGCTGCTGAAGGTTGGAGAGGCCACTGGGGAAGCCGCCCTTGAACTGGTTGTTGGACAAATTGAGGTAATTAAGACCCCAAAGGTCGTTGATCCGCGCGGGGATGGGGCCGTAGAACTTGTTCAGCGAAAGATCCAAATGCTGGAGGGAGGAGAGCGACCCCAGGGAAGGAGGCAACCTTCCGGTGAAATCGTTGCCGGAGAGTGAGAGGTTTCTGAGCATCTTGAGGTCGAGGAGAGTGTGAAACTTGAGCTCACCGCCGAGGCGAAGGTGGTCGAGGACGATTCCGGTAACGTTGCCGGACTCCTCGTCGCAAACAATGCCCTGCCAAGTAGAAGGACAGGCGGCGTTGGCCTCGGCCACCGCCGCCGGAGCCCACGATTCTAGAAGGTTCTGCGGATCATGAGTTATCCCCTTCTTGAATTCCATGAGAGATCGAAGCTCCGGGAGTGAGGCGGAGGAAGAAGCGGAAAAGACAGTGAAGAAGAGAAGAAGAAGAAGAAGAAGCGGGATGAAGAGGTTGGGTGGGGAATTCATCGGAGTCAATGTGGATGGAAGCAGAAAGAGAAAGAGAAAGAGAGACAGAGACACCTTAATTATTCATCTACAGAGAGAAAGAGAAAGAGAGAGAGAGAGAGAAAGAGAGAGAGGGTAGAGAGAGAAAGAGGAACCCTAGGGGTAAGAAGTTAACATCAACAACATTAACATTGGATGATAGATGGAGGAAGAAGAGCAGAGAGAAAGTGTAGTGTAGTAGCAGGAGTAGGGTTTGGTTTTTCTTTTAATTATTATTATTATTATTATTATAGATATTTGATATTTGATTTAAAAATTTAAAAAATAAAAGAAAGATAGAGAAATATGAGAATGGGAGGGGTCAGGTGGAGAGTGTTGGTTGGTGGGGGCGACCGAGTAACTACAGTCTGTAAAGGACAACCTCTTCGTCCTCTCTCTTCGGTTACCAACGGCAACTTTCTGTTCCGTTTCTCCGTCCATGTATGTCTGGTGTCACATGCAATTAACGGCGTCACCGTGTGTCTGGCCTTAATAATTTGTTGTGTTTGTTATGTAGGTTTGTGGGCGTGGGTTGTGCTTATGTTTTTCGTCTTTTTCCGAACAGAGTCAGTGGTTACACTTCACTACGAATCATCCTCAATAAAAACCCAACCGCCTAACCATCTTCTTCTTCCTTTCCCTTTTTATCCCTCTTCTCTTAATACTCTGTGGTCCTTCTTCCAAAGGTAAATCTCAAATTTAATTAATTAATTAATTAACTTCTCAATACAAAATTAATAACTGTTTAATGCTTCCCTTTTTTTAAGTTTCACACACTTTCTATACCAGCGCATTACTCATTCATTGCTGAATCAATGTCTTCGTTATTTATTAACAAATCAACATTTTTTATACTTATACTCTACAGGTAATGACAGCTTGTTGCCAAATATTTTATTTCTTTAGTCTTTCGCTAACTCCTACACAAACTATCCTTTACAATAATATTATAATAAATGTCAATCAATTAATACAAAATTGTTCAATTTAATTATGTCAACTTGATTCACCACACAGTGCACTGATTGGGTAATTGCCTAATTACATTTATATTAAATAATTAAAATTATTTATTCTGATGGTGGCTTTTATGAATAATGAATATACAGAAAAGGCCAAAAGCATAAGGGTTGAAACGGTAAAGAATGAAGTTAAATACAGAGAGGGACTTGACGACGGGAGAAGATGAAAAGAAACGGCGTTAAGTGACAGATAAGGAGTGGGAGGGTGCAAATAGAATAATGACACACCTATTCTATTATATTATATTCCTATCTTATCTTCCATTAACACATGTTATGGGGTTTGTATCTTCGACCATTGATTTCAATGATCAATCATCTCATTCTCCATCAACAGATCCTAAAAGTCATTGCTATATACTCTTTCCTATTCATTGCTACCACTTCCTTAATAAAGAAAATGACATTGGTGTATCTTTGGGTATCACTATTTAAGATTTATTATTTATTAAACCACGTTGATTAGTTGTCAACTTTTGTAGTTTTGAATTTGCATGTCACCCAAAAAAATAACAATAACAATATTTAGGATAAAAAACGTAAATAAAATTGAGAAAAATAAAATTCATTGTGAATGGAAAAAAAAAATGAATAAAGGAACTTTGCTTCCTTGAATAATTTCAATGAGCTTGAATTGAATTATTAAAGTTTAAAGTGTCTTACAGATTATCCGCACTAAAATATTATTCCATCTTTCCTTGAAACTACATCATGTCTTTTTTTCTAATAAAATCATTTGACTTTCGAATATCATGTGTCATGAACTTCCACGTTAATTACATTAAATCAAAATTAATTTATTTTTTAAACTTTCTTTTGATAAAAAATTACTTTATATCTTTATTAAAATTAATTAATTATGCATTAAAAAAATCATCATAAGAAAAAAATTTAAGGATAATAGTGTGGGGTGGATCATACGAATCAGTTTGTAAGTCAAAAAAACGTGACATAATTGAGTATTTTAGTTGGTCACCCCGCATAATCCATAGTCCTTGTTAATTTCAATTTCCAAAATTCAATAATGATACTACATGTTGTGTATGTTTCTTTTAAAGAACTTGTTTATTCATATTTTTTTTTCTATTTAATCTTGAGTAGTTCATTTATTCGCATCCAATTCATCCAAAAGTAGCTCTCTCCTTCATTTTCTTTTTCATGTTTTTTTTTCTGTTCAGAGTCATGTCATTTCTATTTTGTATTTAAAATTTAAAAATTATAAAATTATATATATTAGTTATTTTAAGAAATTCACTTATAAAAATTATTATTTTTACTAATTTAATTAAATAAAAATAAATTTATTAAAATCCTACACCCTAATATTTTACAAAAAAAAATACAAATCAAATTAATTGATTAATTTTTATAAGATGATTTTAAATTTAGTTTTTCACAAATTTACAATAAAAATACTCATAAACTTTGGAGAAAGAAATATCTATATTTATATAAAAAGAAGATTTCTTTTCTAAAGAATTACCTACAAAATAATAATAAAAAGTTATTTATAATAAAACTAGCGCACACCCAAGCGCTGTTGCGCATGTGTGTACACAATTTTTAAATATACGTAATATTATATTAGTAAAGGTGATGATAATGTAATGTTATTAAGTTAATATATAAAATATATAAAATAAAATTATATTTATTAAAAATAAAGTGAAATATATAAGAAGAAATGAGAGAATGACAGTTGATAAATAGAGAAAAAGAGAAAGCAGATATAGACGATTTTATAAAAAAAGTTTGTAAAAATTTTGATCAATTTTGAAAAATTTAATAAATAATTATATTTTAAAGGATAAAATTGGTATTTTGAAATGTAGACACAAAAGAAGAGAATCTCTTTATATATTGTTATAGATTATAAAAATTATTTGTATTTAATCTTACATTATATTACTAACAATAACAATAATTATTTGTTATTATTATAAAAAAAACTAAACACACATTACATTATAAGTACTTTTACTAGTTAAACATTAAAAGAATATATTTATTAAACTAATTTGTGTACTATTTATTTATAAATTCATTTGAAACCTTTAATAAAATTAATTAATTAGTTTTATCCAATGTCACGGGCAAGGACCAATATTTAGAAAAGACTAACTGAAAAAATACCCTAAAAAGGTATTATTATAAAAAATTTATTTACATTTTTATTATTATTCTAACAGTACCAGTGTACACAATAAAGTTCTTCTTTTATCGAAACACTCAATGGTTAATTAAATATTATTCATATTATATTAAATAGTTATATCGTTTAAAAATTTTAATTAAGTTTTCACAAAAGATATTAAAATAAATTTCAATCTTAGTTATCTTTTTCCCTTCAATTTAGGCGGTTTTTCTTCTCCTTTCAAATTAAAACTTACTATTTTTGTATTCTGATTTAAAAATAATATACGTTTAGTTCTTAAAGATTCTTTTTTTTCAAAACTTATTTTAATTCTATAATAAAAATAATAAGTTGACTATTTAAATTAGAAAACGGAAAATGAAAAAATAAAATAAAATAAAACCAGCTCAATCATAAAGATAATAATATATGTTGATGAAAAAGACAAAAATGTATTTATGTAAAAGTTTAATTTTTTTAATATTTTGTATAAATATTTTGTAATCGATAATTTTTATAAACACTTTCCTAGTATCAACTTTATGTTTGCATACTAACACTTCAGCAAGTGTGGGTTAATTTACAAAAGGGTTAAATTTTTTTTTGTATTATTGATCTATTTCATTTTTAAAAAAATTACGGATGGGGTTAAGTTATTTTTCGTGTACGTAACTTCATTATATTGAAGTCGTCAATGTTAAATATGTTACATACAATTTCAGTATTTTTAAAATTGAATTGTCCAATGACATTTACGACTTCAATATGAAGTTACCAATGGCGTTGACAACTTTAATTATAGTTGAGTATTTCATCCCATCCGTAATTTTTTTAAAAGCGAATCTAAATCGGTAATATGAAAAATGTTCTTACCCAAATCTTGAGGTGGATGTTTTGATAGGTGGAAGGTCCTGATTGCTTCAAGTGTTTCACGTGATGATGCCACTGAGAGGGAATCCACTTGCAGAAAACTCTCCAATGCTCAAGTTAGTAAGAGTTGTGAATTATGACATGCAAGGGATGTTATGTGTTTAAAAGATCAATGCCTTGTGTCATAAAGTGGAGCCAATATAAATAGGGTCTACCTGTTGGTCCTGCAATTAAGTTGGACTGATCACAATAATTATTTACCTGTCATTAAGGCATATCTAAATTGTCGAGATATGGCCAATTAATGCACAATCCTAATTGATGAGGGGGAGACTTAATGGGTACTTAATTATGATTAATGGACCTATTTTCATGCCAAATTAAGTTGGGAATGCACATAAGCCCCTTAGCTCAAAAGTTTGATATGTAGGGGTGTGGTGTTGATCGTGATCACGACGGGTCTCATGGTTAGCCTGAAACTCTATAGGTGGATCGACTTTCTCAGACCGGGCCATCTAACAAACAATCTGGTTGTCTTAACAAGCTGGTTTTCTCAAGCTGAGCTTTTGGTGATTGCACCGAGCTAGCTTGGTTTGGGCTCGAGGCCAATCCTTCCCTGTGAGAGAACGTTAGGCTAGGCTCAAGGTTGATCCCTTTTGCCCAAACGATAACACTTATTGGCAAAGGGTTGCGTTGATTTATCAAGAGCTTTATCCCCCTTGAGCATGTGTGATGATGGTGAAAAGTCTTTTCTTTGCTTTCGCAAGGATGACGTGGCATGATCACGTTGGTGGATACGTGACTAAGGAACATTGGTAGTGGTTGGAGGAAAACGTTAAGTGAAGTGTTTTGACGTTTCAAATCGTCTAAATATTGAGTGTTTTGTCCTCTCATTCAATTTTATAAGTTTCTCTTCGCGCCTTTCTCTCGTCTTTCGACTTTTGCCTTCCTCTCTCCGCTTGCATCCTCCGCTCAGAGGCGGACCATTATGTTGACAGAGGGGAGCCATGTCTCCCCCACAATTTTTTATTTTATTATATTTTATATATATTTTTTAAAAATATATTTATATATTATTATTTTATTTATATTAATTTAGTTTAAAAAAAATTTAAAACTTAAAAATTATATTTTCTTTCTCTATTATAATTTCTTCTACTTTTATATTTGATTTCTCTCTCTTTCGTGTCTTTATCTCTTTCTCTTCTCTTATTTCTATCTCAATTTTCACCATCATTTTTTTATATTTTCAAAATCAAATTGTACCACGACAAAATTGAGGAGTTAAGAAACATTTTAGACCAAACAATTTCTTCTTTTGAGTAAGTTCTTTTTTTACCATTTTTTTTTGAACCAGTATGTTTTTCTCTTGTTTGTGACTTTTTTACACTCTAGGCATATCTATATTTGTCAAAGATCATAAAATCATGTTCTAATTGTTGATCAAACTCTTCTTTGTGTAAATAGAACTATTTTAGGTTTTGAAGTTGTATAAGGGAAAAGCAAGATTAGGAATCTACTATAAGGTAAGGGAAATTAATAATTTAGAAGCTATTAGTTTTCTTAAAATATCGAGTCTTAATTTTAAGATTTAATTTGGGGTATTCATAATTTTATCTTTTTCTAAATAGGTGAGAGGTGACAAATTTATATTAGAAAAATTATGGGTAAAGAGAAAAAAAATTCTTTTTTCAAGAGGAGGGCTTGTAATGAAGATGAAGAAAATGTGTCTACGTCATCAGTGATAGAACTTGAACAAAAAATTCTACATCTACAACCGAAAAATCTATAGCTAAAGATCTTTTTTTTTGCAATGAAAATAATCAAGAACAGGTTGGAAAATAAGATGGAGACTAGATTTTTAGCAATCACTATGATAATCTATATTGAAAGGATATTGCACCAAGCTTTAGTTCTGATTCAATTATTGAAAATAATTTATATATAACAAATATAATTTGGCCCCCCTAAAATTTTTTCTCAAGGTTTCGCCACTGCCTCTGTTCCCTCGCTTTTGCATCTTCATTCTTCTCTGCTTGTATATTGATTTGATCTTATATGTTTTGCAGGATCATGACATCTAAAATCTTTAATGTCAAGGTCTAGAGACAGACCAGGCTAGGATGAACCAGGGTCATGTGAGCTCGGGACAAGTCAGGCACGCTTTTGCTAAACATGCTTATTCTCCTCCTATGGTGAAACTCCTTATTGCCAAGAAGACAAAGGAAGAGATTTAATCGGATCCGAGCTCTATTGTCAAGGTTGTTGGAGAGGCCGTTAAGGTGGAGCAACAGGGGTCCCTCAGGGGTGGCACTCATTATATGAGAAAGTTGTGATTGGTGAGATCGTTGTCCCGACAACGAGGCTTACCCCCGAACCTCCTCCTTAGGGGAAGGGGATTCCTTTTGAAGAGCCCCTACAAGAGTCCTTAACGGTTGAGGTTGCGATAGGTGAGCAGGATTTTATGGATCTAACAATGAGGGAGAACTCAGGCGAAAGCCTAGAGGGTGCTCCTCAATGATTGGCAGAAGGAGATGGTACAAATAGCTGTGTAGAGGGGATGAAATCTATTATTGTTGTGGGTTCTCCCTCACAACTTTCTTTTGGCGCTAAGCCCCAACTATTATGATGAAGTTGGCTTGGGGCCACTAAATGACTGGAAAGAAGGTCGCATTAAAACACAAACAACGAGAAGGAAACCCCAAGGGTCTTGAAGAACTCGTACGCAAAAACAAAGTTGTCCTCCTACTTTCCAGGCCGATGGTAAACCCCATCTTTAGGGGTACATGGGACGACCTCAAGCCCAACCAGGCAAAGAGGGAAGGTGGCCAAGAAAGTTTCCACTCTATCCTCTATCAAGTACTCGGAGTCATACTTGAAAGCATCGTCTGCCACCCAGGAGTAAAGGGTAACAAAACCCTTTTGCAGGACGCCCGACTACGGCAACCTTACCCTTTTGAGCAGAGGTCACCACCTTCTTCCTCGAAAAAGGAGATGCGAACATGACCCCCCGATAAAGCCCTCGTAAAGGGAGGAACTACATAAAGGTGTTCCAATGAGGAACACTCTTATCAAAAGAGGAAGAGGTCTCGGTAGTAGAGCCCTCATATATAGGGGTAATCTCCCTGTCTAGCGGGGACCTACCCTCATCACTCCCAGAAGATGAATCAAATGACATACCTAGAGAAAGAGAAGAATAGAGACGCAAAAGTGAGGGAGCACAGGACACAAGCAGAGAGACGGAGGCAAAAGTCGAAAGACGAAAGAAAGGCATGAAGAGAAACTTGGAAAAGTGAATAAGAGGACAAAGCACTCAATATTTAGACGACTTGAAAGTCAAAACGCTTCACTTGATGACATTTTGCTCTAATAGCTACCAACGCTCCTTAGTCGCGTATCCACTGACGCGATCGCGCCATGTCACCCTTGCGAAGGGAGAGAAAAGACTTTTCATCATCATCACTCATGTGTAAGGGAGTGTAGAGCCCTTGATAAATGTGACGCGACCCTTCGCCAGAAATTGTTACCGTTTAGACAAAATGGATCAGCCTTAAGCCCAGTCTGACATTCTCTCAAAGGGACAAACTAACCTCGGGCCCAAACCCTGATAAAACCAGCTTGCTAAGACAACCAAATTGTCTGTTGGATGGCTCGGTATGAGGAAGTCAATCCACCTGCTTAATTGCATGATCAATAGGACCTTCCACCTATCAAAACATCCATCGTTCAACCATTATGTTTCCGAGGTATTATTCGCTTTGGAGCCTGGAACTTCGTCACGTCCAGCAGCATCGTTAGGTTCAACCAACGTGTTCCCGTCCGCTTTGGAGCGTACCGGAACAGACAACAAGTCCAGCAGCATTGTTAAGAATAACAACTGCATTCTTGAGGTATTGTCCATTTTTTTGTATGGAGTTTTGTCACGATTTTGTCTTTAAAAGACACCTCGAAAGATAGAGGAAGGAAGAAGTATTTAAACTTCACTTGACCTCAACTCCTATGCGATGTGGAATTTATTAGATATAACCCCTCTTTTGTAAATTATCTGCAAGTGTCTTCAAACATTCGTTAGCAAGTTAATATCATATAAGCATTGATATTTTTTATATAAAAATAAGCATTTTCATATCAAGTATTATTACAAAAATAAAATGAAATTAAGATACTTGTAAGCTCATTAAAAATAATATATCTAATATGTGTAAAAAGAAAACATAATAAGCCACTTATTGGGAAACATCCAAACCTGATAATAAGTTTATAAAAACTGAAAATTCATTAACTCAATATGTTCCTTAAAAAAAATGTCAGGTACGCAATTAAATAACTCATTTCATGACGTTAAGTTTCTAGTCTATATCAATATTACCCAATTTATCACCATATGAGTTATGTAAAAATATAAGTTTTCATTAAAAAAAAAAATGTAAAAGCATTTTAATCAATTGTTTCTTTATCTTTCAGAAGTTATTGTAAGATATTAATTAACGTTATCCTTGTTATATTTTAGGTAGATACGAACTGACATTCAAAAATCAATTATCAATAAATATTTATATCTTAAATCTATTAATTATTTAACATTTACTATTTTAAATATCCTAGACTAAAAATGGTGAATTTGGATTCTTTGTTGATTTTTTTATGTGTTGTTTTTTTATTGTGCGAAACAAATCTATTATTTAACGTTAATTTTGACGTTTTAAAATATATTAAAAAATATTTAAAATATCAACACAGTGTATATTTAATGATCAACAGAGAATAACATAAAAAAAAATCAATAAAAAATCTGGACTTATGAGAATAAAGAATAAAATCCCACTTAATATATTCACTACTCAAGTTTTACAAAAGTTCTATATTATTCTCTCTCCAATTGTTTTAACCGAAAACTTTGAACTTATATGTTATATTTGTCTATTTTTAAAGTTTGGGTTTTAACACTTTCTCTTTATTTATTGGGAGTGTATAGAGAGACTACTAAAAATACTTTAACTTAGAGTATATGCTTGGAAACCAACTAAAAAGAATAATACGATTTTATTTTTTTTATTTTTTTGTGACAAGTGCTCGGTGATTGAGACAAATCCATATAAAATTTATTATCTTTCTATTTCTTTTACTCATTTAAGGAAAGGATCTTTAAAATATTGTAAGAAAAAGAAGAAAAACAATCAAGTACAAATTTGTTTAAAATATACAATTCCACACTTTCTTTTTTGTCTTTTTGTGTATGTAACGAACTTTATTAACATAACATTTAAATTATTTATCTACTCCATATTTTGATCTTTATTATTTTATTATCAGGCATAAGCATGTAGGTGATCATATTAACTACGCAAAGCTTGAATAGTAAATTCAATACTTCATTCTAAAAAAAAAAAAATTGTTTATCAAGATAAAAAGTTGATAAGACAATATAAGTCAATGCTGTTTATTCTTTTCGTATTTGTATTTTGTTTTCGTGATGTTATGTCCATGTTGATATCTATAACCTCTTGCATGATTGGAAGAAATTTAAGGGTAACGTTGTCGATGTTGTCTGATTTCAAAGATCATGTGAGGCAGATGTAAAGTAAATATTTATAGTTAATATTGTGTTTAATTTCAAAGATTATGTAAGGAAAATGTAAAGTAAGTATTTATAGTGATGTTTAATGTAATTTTATTTGAGAAGTAAATATTTAAAATTATAATTGATAATAGTTGATATTTATTAGTGAATTTGATTTTTTTTTTATTCATGAAAAAATCGTACTTATTACTGTTGTATTGGGTAATAGATATATTTATATTTGTGTTTGTATTTACATTATTTTAAATATTAATTAAATAATTTGTTTTCAAAGAATATTATAATAAAATAAAAATTTAATTGAAAAATTACATAATTTTAAGTCAAATTTTAAAGAAAAATTATAACTGTATAAATATTTATAGAATATAGTATCAAATTATAATTGAAATTATATGACAATTAAATATCTATTACTTTTGCAAATGATTCGAGGGGAAAGTACACCAGTCATTTGAGAGAAAAGAAAATTTGCGTAACAAAAGAATAATTTAAAAGAAAAATAATTTTTTAATAATTAAATTTCTTACAATTTTTTCTTTTATCATGAGATGATATTTTTTTAAGTAACTTTAATTTTAATTCAAAAATCCAAAAAAAAAATGCATCAATAAATTTAAAAATAACATGAATTGTCTTAGGATAAATAGCAATTAAATCAGGACACTTAACCTTGTATACTATGCATAACTTTTTCAAATTTTAAAAATATACAAAGTTTTGAAAATGAAAGGAAAATGAAATTTACTAATATTACAACATTAATAATTTACCTTAGTGTTATCTGTACTAACATTGGAACACCGCTACAGCAAATAATATTATCAATTTCAAGTTTACGACTTCAATTAATACTTCAACAAACATAACATATGCAAAAACTCATCGAAGCAGGCTTGTGAAGAAAAAAAAAACGAGGTAGAAAAATTTGTAATATTTAGCAAATTAGCAGATACAAAATAATTTGTGTATTAGGATTTAAAGTATTGGTAAAATTATAAGGAAAATTAGGATATATAACAAATATGACCAAACAATTTTTTGTCGTAGATAACTATATTTTAATTTTTAACACAGTGCATGGCAATAGACTAAATTGGGCTTTAATAGTGAAGACGTTCAAGTATGGATGGAGGCCCAAGTTAGCAACTTAAATATATCCGAATTGATAATATTTTCTTGATTTTTCCTTAACTCTTATTATTTATCTTTTAGTTTAATGAGTTGTATGCCTCACTCAAAAGTAACAAGATTCCCACATTAAAACTTAAATTTTTATTAATAGATAAAATACCTATCATTAATCTATTGTGCTTTTAAGAACAAAATTTATTATAGATTCCTTAAATTTTTTTATTGTTAAAGTTTGTCTTTGTCTTTATGTTTTAATAATCAAACTTGTTAATCGGGGAGATTGGTTTTGTCCATATGAGCGTGAACCAGTATAGTGGTTGAACTTAAATATGCTATGTATTAGATTTATTTATTTATTTTCATATATGACTTTATTTTTTTATTTTTAGTGACATTTTAAGAAAATTTAAATTTATTTTACTTTTATTATACTATTTAGTATATTATACTATTACATTAAAAAATAATAATATTTTATTTTGTAAGTCTATTCTAAGATTGTGTTTCTCTTGATTGAATTGAATGCATGGTAAAATATCCCCAAGAAGTACACAACAAAAATAAACTCTTGAAAGAAAAAAAAATTCAGACGAATCACGTATTTAATTAGTTTCTGATTTTTTTTTATTTACAAAATCCTACTTTATTATATATTAATAGGTAAAAATTAATAAATAGAAGAAAATTATTGATCTTCAATGGAAATATTTAACTCATGATAGCAAAAAAACTATTTATAAAAGGTTAATTAATGTTAAAAAATAATTAGAATAAAATAAAATTTCAAAATGCTTATTTAAAAAAGGTTTAGTTATTTTTTGTCCCTGTTTTTGTTCAAAAATGTCAAATTGGTTCTCTAATTTTTTTAAGTTTCAATTTGGTCCCGATTTTTAAAAAAATAATGCAATTTGGTCTCTTTCGTTAAATTTTTTGAAGCGAATCAATAATTTTTTTTATCAAAATTGACACTATAATTATGTTAATTATGCTAATAAAACAAATTATCCTTATTAACAATTTCAATTTTGATAAAAAAATTATTGATCCGTTTCAAAAAAATTAACGAAAATGATCAAATAGTATCAATTTTTTAAAATTTGAGACTAAATTGAAATTTAAAAAAATTAGAAGACCAATTTGACATTTTTAAACAAAAGCAATGATAAAAAAGTAATTAAACTTAAAAAAAATTAAGATTTAAGTACTAATAAAAATAAAATTAAAGTTTAAGGTATAAAGAGCAAAGTTAATAGATTAAAAGGCTCTTCTTCCTAGGTTTAAAGATATAATACTAAGAGTGGTTTCATGTATTTGTATAAGACAGATAATTCGCTAATTTTGAAGTAACCGTACATGGTGATAAGAACAAGCTAATCTTTTATAGTTCTTTGTTTTTTTTGTTTTTTGTTTTTTTGATGAATCATGCTTTTAATCTGAGCAAGTTCTAACCTTTCATAGTTTCATTTTAAAGGTTCCAAAGTTAGAATAATGAAAATGAGACTCTTCAAACCAGCATTGCTTCTCTTCCTGCTTTTCATCTTCACTGTTGTTCAAGGACAACAACTTACCAACGGACGACTTCTGGGTTCTCAGAGTTCTACCACTGTTGTGAGTTTTACCACTCTTCATATGTATATATATACATCGGCTGTTTTTTCTTTTATTTCTTGAATGTAATTCATTAAGCTTGTGCATTTTTAAGAAATGAAAAAGCTTATAAGGGAGAGATCTCAAATCAAATCGTTTAAGATAAATTTTCAACTATATAAGTGGTTGCAGGTGTTAGGTTTACTAATTGATACCACTTATTAGATTTACAGAGGAGATTTTTACTGGAAAGATACAACACCAATCAAACTTGAACCTAATTATATAAGACAGTAACATCACTCTCAACCCAAAACTTTAAGTATATGTCTCAGTTTAAATATTTAGTTTAAGATGTATATGTCTCAATATAAATAGAATGCATTAGAGATCTCACATCAACCGAAAATAAGCCGGATTTACAATCTATTAGTAAATATGACTCTCGTCTTATAAATCAATTTTACAAGAGTAAATTAAAATTAAGATTCACTTCTTAAGGTCTTTTAAAGTAAAATTAATGTTATCATGTTTATTTGTGTAGAGGGGAGAAGGTGGGTGCAGTGAAAAAGAAGATTTTGAGTGCAAGGAAGGAAAAAATGGTGGGTTGGAAGAAAGTGTTTCGGAGAATGAAGACTACATCTACACCAACTCTTTGCCTTAGACATGATCACACACTTTGCTTCATTGTTTGTGTTGTGAAGTCATTCATCTCTCACTAATTTGTTTCTTTCCTCAACAGTGTGCTGTAGTTGTAAGTTGTAATGATTCGTGCTTTGTCTGAAACTAGAAATATATGCTTATTTCCTTGCTGTGTTTTCTGCAAATTGTGCAGTTAAATTATGTTATCCAATATCCGTCAATTGCAAAAACTATGTAAAGGAAAAAGTGTTTTTCAGATTAGTTATCATAGTTTCTATAAAAAGTTTATGCACAGTGTAGCGTACGGAACTTTTTGTTTGTCCAAAACTTTCTGGAAATTATTGTGCGTTGACTCTATGCAGAAACATGCCAGAATGGCGAGGACAAATACTCAATGTTCCATTATTATTTTTTCATGTAACATATGCCAATTGTCGTCACAGAACAAAATACTGAAATCTACATCGTCTTTTGTTTATTGTTGGGCAAGCAGCTTTTCAGATTTCACTTCTTGAATTTAATTTTTACAGTATAACAAACATGAAAAAAAAAGTGTACAACACTAAGATTTTGCAGGAATAAAAGTTTATATAACTATCTTAAGTTTAAAAGTGAAAAAAAATGGTTATTTAATTTAAATGCACGGGTAGTATAAGTGATTTTTACTTACAGTATCATTCAGCCAGCTCTCATTAATAAACAAAATTATCGATTTTTATGTAATTATTTTAAAATTTATATTTGCGATATAGTTTTTAGTTAGTTTATAATATAATCCCCTTTATGTTAACTTGTAGAAACATAGTGACTGTGGTGCATAAATGTCCATACTAGTCTGACGTACTAAAAACAACTGTCAAAATAAAATAACATTTAATACAACAGTTTTCATAAAAAAATAGTTATCCAAATATTGTAAGAATAAAGATAAAATTGTAAAAAACAAGTGTAGACTTAAAATAATTATATAAATTGGTATAAAGTTAAATTCACACACTAAATAAAATATTTTTAAAGGTGTGATCTCATTGAAGTGATTAAACAGCTGAATCTAACTATCTCTTGTATTTTTCTTCTTTCCTTGCTTTGTACAATTTATAGCTAAAATCTTGATTGCGTGCTCTTGAAATTTTTTAAAAACAGTATATGTTTTTCTTTAAATAATATTCTGATATAAAAAAAGTAATTATTTCATTTGTAGAAATCTTTAATTAAAGCCATCTATCTGACCCATTTTTAATTCTAACAAGCCACTTAACTCAGAAAAGTGACGATGATTATCCCTCCACCATCGGAGTCACGCTAGCTCTAAAGCAAAATAGTATTTGTCTTTTCCTATTTTCTTTTTATTTGTGTTATAATTTGTTATAATTAGGGTTAGAAATCTCACGTCAACAATAGATAAGGTCAATTTCACAATATATATATATATATATATATATATATATATATATATATATATATAAATAAATAAATAAATAAATAAGTGAGTACAATCCTCACCTTATAAGCCGGTTTTGTGAAATTGAATTAGGCTTAAAGTCCACTTCTAACCGTTACCAAAAAAATTGTACAAAAATTATTGCAAGGTTTTATTATATAAAAAATAAACCGACAATCTGTCTTTCGATTCTTTTATTAACATGCCTATTGTTTCCATGTTTTTTTCTCCCTCTTATTCATTCATGCGTAGTAATCATCTTGAAAGGAATGAATGTGTCTCTTTGACCGCTACTTGCTTGTCTTCAGGATCCATAGAAGGTAGTTTACATTTTGGGTGAATGGGACATGAAATAGAATTTATTACAGACATACTTGTTGAGGTTAAGATTTATTTTATGTATATAATAATACGACATGCGCCTTCCCACTTGGGGTGTGTTCTGTTTACAGTAGCAAAACCACTGTAAGGAGAATCTGGATTTGAAAATTGTATTAATGAAGAATAGACGAGTGCAACCCAATTACCCAGGTTCCAGATACCAGAGTCAAATGAGTTTATTTATTATTAGGACACTGAAGGTCCTCGTTTAGAGAGAGAAAGGGAGAGAGAGGAAGATAACAGAACATGCCCATGTGATGATATGTCATAATAAATTGCCGTCCTTTATGAAAGGTTGGAAGCCATCTACCATATGGGATTCCTTGACATATTGCGCCATATCCTTATCAATTTTATTGGTATACAGTATATGATTTTGGCGTATTGATATTGTGGAGAAGGACGTAGATGAAAAGCACGAGCGTAGACAAAAGAAAATTATTAATTTCATGCCATGGACAACACTCAGAATGCTAAATAGCAACAGCGGAAAATAAAGACCTTGGAAGCTGTGAAACAGACAAGGTGAATTCAATACACTCTGCACACAATGATGACCTTGCAGTAAGGTGCTCGGATATGAAATTCGTTAATTACGTGCATAACCACCTACAAAAAAGTATATCGGTTTATCTGCAATTTAAATCTAACACGCACAACGATGACACATGCAGACATTTTTCATTGAACAAATCCATGGAAGTCAATTTCGGGCAAAGCTTCCTCTACAACTTTTGTTGGAAGCTGCATCATACACTATAGTTATTACAACAGTCATGCTATATAGAAAATAGCTAAACTTTGACAAATTTCGGTTCAATGCGGGAGTGGAATGTAACTGTGAATATATGCGAAGTTTGTATCATGCCTATACAAGTTACTATACGGCTATTACATGAAATTTATTATTTTGTTTTGGGAGTGAGGTTGGGTGTAATGACAAAAATGTGGCTCTAAGTACTTGTGATATTTCTCTACTTAATCGCACTCGCTGTTAATCAACAGGGTGCTCTTCTTCCTTAAAGTACTTCCTGGTTATAAGAGCCTTGGTAATTTAGGTGGAGTTACACCCCATCGCTTGCTAATTCAAATTTGTGTACTTACTGAAAGTCTTTCGAAATACTGGTATTGCTTTCTATCATCTCTCCGGATCATTTCATCTTTTCATGCTCTGGTTGTTGAGGTTGTAATCATGAATGAACATGAGCTATTTCTCGGTCGTTAATCTGCAATGATAAGCCCAAGCAAAAACCCGATAAATAAAGGACATGGCAAAGACCTGCAGGCACAGCATAGTATTACTTTAAAATAGCAAACCATCCATAGCTTTAAGTACCCCGAATACCCTATCTTGCATTTCAGTTATATATAATTAACTCTACACATCAGTACTTTCACGTTAGAATTTAAGATTAGTCTGGGATGCTAGCATACCAGATACTTGTATGAAACCATCATAGGACACGAAATTGTATGATGCCTAGGAACGTAAGTTAATTATCATATCGAACACAAGGTTTCTTAGATACCAAGGAGAAAGTACACCAACAAACCAAAAGCCCCCTAATGTGCTATGAATCTATGATACAGACACTACAATGGATGGAACAGTAATCCTAAACCTTGAATAAATTAGAATTAGCATTTATTATATCAATATTAGCAATATTCAACATTTACTAAATTAATATCATTTCATTTCCCTCCAGCATGGCATAGAGAACCTGTATTCCATGATAACAATAGTGTCAAAGAATTTCATGACACCAAAATTTAATAGAAAAAGGGAAGATATAGAGGATTGGGTAAAAAGTGCTTTCTATAACTAGTTACATATTTTCCGTAGTTCTTTTTTAAAAAATACCAGAATAGTACACACAAGAAAATGATGATCACATTAGCAAAAGACTAGGCCCTGTTGGAAGACGGACTAAATACTATAGTACTTGGGTGATGCCATCATGTCACATTTCTCAGCTCTTAAAGGTTACAGCGTGCATGCTTATTGTCAAAACCTGTATAGCAATTTGTGGGAAAAAACTTTTATGCCATAAAATTGGTAAATGATCTATTTCACCACCTCGTAAACATTCTTTCATGACATGATAAATAGAACACACTACGTATAGCACTTTTTCAAGAAAAAATAAAGCAAGATTCACCATGTAGCTGTTTATGCAGTTCCTGTTATCAATCGTTCCCGTTCATCTAGCTTCTTGACCTTTACAATGCCAAAGAGCACTTGAAAACCAAAGATTGCACAGAAGATATATGCTACAATGGCAGGCACCTGAAAAAGACAACCCGTGACTGAGTAGTGATATCACACCAGATAAAAAAGAGATGTAAGATGGGGAAAAGCTTACACGAATTGAATTCAGATACAAAACAGTTGCAAGATTGATTAGGCTCCCAGCAGCCACTGCCTGTTAATTGACAAAAGGGTAACATGAATATAAGAATGTCTTTCATAGTTCCTTTTTTAATATTTAAAAATTATTCGTAAAACAGTTTTTAAAAATTGATTTTTTGATAGTAGGAATACGAAGGAAGATATGAAAGCAAAATGAAGAACATGAACAATAGAAAACTGAAATTTGAAAATCAAAGCAACTTTGAGATGTTCTTGATTTTTAGTTTCAAATTTCTAAAACTAAAAACGAAATAAAAAATTTGAAAACATCTTTCAAAACCCACTCGTAAAAATAGGTTATTTAAGAAAAAGAACAGAAAACAGTTTTCAAAACCAAGAAACATACAGAACCCATATCATCCCAACAGGTTTTCCAAATGTCTCCTCCAGTAATATTATCCATCAAACATTTAAAAGCCATGGGAGAAATAGAAATATTAAGATGTTGATTACCAGTATGTTATAAGGTAGACACCATACAGTTACACCTTTGCAATATTTACTGGAAGCATGGGCAGTTGGGCACTCAGAAACTTTTGGAACTGTTAGATGATATAGTATTTTGTTTAGTAGTTGGGCTTAGCCCATTATGTATTTCTGGACTTGGCCCATTATCGTTATAAATAAACTATCCTTTGTGTAGTGTTTACACAAGGGAGATTAATCCCAAAACCTCTTTTTCATCTTATTTTACAGGAAGAAAAGTATAAAAACACTGATAAATGAGTTACATACATTTACAAGCGCATATACAACTCCATTTAATATAGTACTGTATTGCAACCACATGAAAATAGCTGTTCTCATTTCCAGAAAACTTAGATTTTGCAAGAGCTACCATACAACAAGGGAGCCTAGAGCTGCTTATAGTAGATATTGAGGTCCTATCCTATCCACAAAGAATGACAATGTTTTACAGCAGTAAAACAAACTTTAACCAAAGGATGAAACTGTTAAGATATCTTTAATATCTTATTTTCTGTTTCTATTGTTATTATTCTTCATATATATTTTGGGCTTAGTTCATATGTTTTTTATTATAAATACAGCCCCTATGTGTATTTTCTATACAAGAGAGATTAGTCTCAAACCCTATTTTCTTTATAATTCAAATAAGTCACGTGTTAGCTCAACTCACATTTCCTATAGTCTTCTGGACTGCAGCGACTCGTTGGAATGCCCTCTCAGATTCCAAAGTTCTAACTCGGAGTTTTAGATCACCTTGCTCCTGTGTAAGTGATTTAGAATAGAAAAAGTTCAAAACAAACAACAGGTATGAATCATGTCAACTTCAATTATATTTACGAAAATCAGGGAAAATACCAGTCTTTGGATAATTTCAGCAAGCTTGTCAATTCTATCAGCCTGTCTGAACAAATTGTAAAATGCTTGAGATTGTCTATCCCATCTCTTCCTGAAGTCCTGTACGTCATAAGACAGATATGAGAGAAAGTAATCATCATATTTACTAACTTACAGTAGAACATGTTTGTGACTACCTTCAGGACAACCTCAACCCCAGCTTCACGGAACCTCAGCAACTCCAGGGCGTAACTACATGGTCAGGACGGCTAGTTGTCAGATACATAAAACATAAATTTGACAAACAATTGAAAATAATTCAAAAGTTAATAGTTTTGAAGACAATATTTACGGTTTGGCAATCTCAGTAATGTCAAAGCGTGGGTCGAGTCCCTTTCCAATGCCATCCAACACTGCAGAGACAAAAGTTGACTTATTGCCTTACAACCACGCACATAGGATATTCAAATTTATGCATTAATTACATTTACCTGAGAAGGCTCTAACAACAAATGTGAATGTAGCAGGAAACCGGAATGGCTGGTCTGCCGCAATAGATAATAAATCTTCACCTGTTTAAAGCAAGACAGCTGGTATCATAATCCCTCCCTTTTTCAAAATAAACAAGCAATAAGGCCACGGGTTGCATAATGTTATTAAATTAATGGACAACAATATTCAATAATTTTAAGTACTGGATGTTTGGATGCATAATTCTTTTATTTGAGGCAAGTGAAAGCCAAATTTCAAAAACAAAAACCATTATAACAAATAAGGAAAAACCAACCAAACTTAAAACAAATAAATGATAAAAATGCATATATAAAACCAAAGTATAAGCAATTCAGCATGGACTTTTCAATTTTCACCTACTTGTATGCTACTGCATAATAATCTTCAAGTGTTATTGATCCAACAGTCATAAAGTTTTAATTGTAATTAAAATTATTTTAGCTGGGTAGGAGATAGCCCACATATTATATATTCTGACCAAATTAATATTTTATCTTCACATATGGGGGATAAATCAACAGCAATACTTGTAAGGGCATTTATATAGCCTAAACTTATTAGAGTTAAATATGTTTTTGGTCCCGTAACTTTAAGTGAATTTTGGAATTAGTCCATTTCAAAACTTTGGATCAATTTAGTCATTCATCTTTCGAAATATGTGAATTTAGCCATTTTAATCTAATTTTGTTAGGTTTATTTGATGTTTCATACGTATTTCAGGGGTTGCATTTTAGTTGTTTATACTGTTTGACACATTTATATTTTAATGTTAAGTCAAATACTATTATGAAACGCACTTGAAATGTCAAATAAATTTAATAAAATTTGATTAAAATGAGTAAATTCACGTATTTCGAAAGATGAAGGACTAAATTGGTCCAAAGTTTCAAAATGGACTAATTCCAAAATTCACTTAAAGTTAAGGGATCAAAAACATATTTAACCCAACTTATTATATGTATTAAGTTACATCAGGTGCATTACCAATAGCAGCCAGACGTTGTTTCCTCTTCTTAATTTTTTCCTCCTTGCTTAATGGTTTTTTGAATCCAAGTTCAGTTGTTGCTGCTTCTCTCTCAAGCCTCTGTGCAGCGAGGCGCTCTTCAAAACTGTAGAAGAGAATTCATTCAAGGTTAAATAAACATAACTAATCAGTACCCTAAGCTGTTTTTGAGCTAAAAAAATGCTAGGAATGAAGAAGTTGGTTGACTTTTATGGCAGAGAGAATGATAAATGAAAGAGCTTTTTTAAAACTTTTTCCCCTTTCCAAAGGACTTTCCCTTTCTACATTAGAGCTAATGCTCAGTCTCTCAAACAACACAAAACAGAATAGTCACATCCCATACATCCTCTTATTTATTTGTCTAACTAAACCCCCTTTAGTTGCTCAAACTGTCCCCAGCTAATTACTCTGACTGTTCCTTACAAACTTCTCCTTCCTCTCCGCCCAAATAAGATTATCAGTGAGCAACAAAAAGATAACCTGATAAATCTAAAACTGATCATAAATATGCCGTAAAAAAGTTCAGGTAGAAGTTGTTTTATTTCTAAAATCATAATAAATCAGTATACAAGGTGTTTCTGCACAAACCCCATTCAAGATGCAATGAATTTCAGCCTCTGACATTACTGTCATAAATGAAACAAACCAAAGAACTATCTAAAGAAAATATATTGAATCTTCAAAAACCTGTCTTTTTCAAGATGAAAAGTTTTGACTTAGATCTCCAATTTAAAACACTTTTAGGTGGTTTCTGAATTGTAATGTGTATTACAATCAACAATTCACAAGTTACAGTACAACCCTTGTACTTCTCTATATAATAATATTAAATTGAGGTAATATCATTGTTTAAGTACTGGAGGTGTTTCATCTATGACAAATTCCCCCTAAATTGGCCTATAAATACCTGTTAAGGAAAAATTGTGCTGTTCTTCTAACAGCAGTCATATCTCCAGTAGGGACAAGAACTCCCATTTGAATCATTGCTTGTAGAACCTAATATACCAGAACACAAGCTTCATTTGGTAAGTATCTGAGTATATAATGTGATATGATCTGGTATTCGAATAGGCACCAATCATGAAAAGAATTTACCTTGTCTGGATCTTTCTCATAAACCCCATAAAATGCTTCAAGCAAACCTTCTCGAATGTTTGGACTGATACTGTAAGGCACAATACCAGACATATTTGTAAAGGAAAACCATCTCATCTCACAACTTTAAGTATGTGCTGCTGGTGACTTCATAAATAAAATAGCCACAAAAGACAAAGAACTTACCTCCCCATCATTCCAAAATCATAGAAGATCAATCTTCCACCATTGACATCATCAACTGCAATATTTCCAGGATGCTGCAAGGACAATGTAAACATCTATTGGTTAAACACAAAAATCACCTGAGAGGAATACAACGGATTCATCTCATAGATATGAATATTAATTGTAAAACAGGTAGCACCAATCTCATTTCTCAACAAATAGATGCTATTGTTGCAGTATAAGAACAAGTCCAAAGACAGTTAACCATTTGGCTTTACAATACAATTTACCAGACAGTCAATCCATATATAACATAATATATAGAAATTTATGATATCAATTCTAAAAATAAAAACTCACAGGGTCAGCATGGAAGAAACCGTGTGATAAAATTTGTTCCAAGTATGACTCAACGGCATATCTTCCTATCCTGTAGAACATAACAAATAACAATTTGAATCAAGTTAGGTGCCATCCTCAACAGAGATGCACAAAAGTAAAATATAACAATAGGTTCATAGTGATTTTGCCAGCATATATAAATAAAGATTCTACTAAACTTTTGCGGTCAACACCCAATTGATCTAAAGCTTGTATTTTGTTTATTTTAATTCCTGGAACATATTCCATTGTCAGAATCTGCATTGGCAACATAGATTACAGATGAATAAGTTAGCAGACCTAAAATGGGAAATGTGTATTACAACATCACAAGAGTAATGAAGGTTAAACCTGTGGTGTTGTATAATCCCAGTATATTGTAGGAACTTTCACATAATCCATGTTCTTAAAGTTACTACCAAACAATTCTGCATTAGCAGCCTCCTTCGTGTAATCAATCTCCTGAAAATTATTAATTCATGTTGCAGTAGAAGGGTCAGAGAATGCAATTTGCTGAGAACCATGCATACATCATACCAAAACAAGAACAGATAGGCAACTCAAGTGACCGGAATGACCACTCTTATGTATGATCTAAGTTCAGGTTTGTATTATTTAAATGGGTTTTTTAGTTCTTACACCAATTTTTTTTTCATACGTACTATGATAATGCAAAACTATGATCTAACTTCTGGTAAACATGCAAGCATTCAATTCTCTAAAACTTCTTTATGTCTTCCCAATCTTGGCATCAATGACATCAACTAGAATGTAGCACAGTAACGCTATTACTGTTTGAAATTTTGAAAACATCTAATGAAATATGAAATCTGGGACAACCAAAAAGTATGCCTCTTTTTTGAAGGATTACAGCTGCAGGTCATAACAAAGTATCATTGCAAGCTACCTAATCCCTTCTCTCCAAGCAAATGAAATATAGTTATATCTTTTGTCTCTGACAACTTACACCCTGCAGAACTCTAGGATCTTTGTTATGAAAACCTCCCATGAACTAGAGGAACTTCTTCAGTTTTCTCACATGCAATTCCATAGGACATAACACTTACAAGCCTTGGACAAATCTTAAGCTCTAAAAAAGAAGCGTTTCTCTACAACCTTATTATTGGACCTCACTTTCTAACAGTATTAGACCAAGATAATGGAGAGCTAGACAAATTACTTATTTCAGTTCAGTAAACTCAAATAACATAAGAAGGAAGCAATTCCAGAAATCATCACCTGATATAAGACAGAGGCACACTCATCATAAATAGCAACCCAATCCCTCTTTGCACCATCTGATTTTGGATCAAGCTTTTGAAGATATTCAGCAATAACCTGGGGTTCAAGAAAAGATATTGGTAACGGTGTTCTATATGCAGTGGTAAAAAAAACGAGGATGGAAGTGCTGCTACCAGTAACTTCCATAAAGTATAGGGAAAATTGCGCTTACACTCGCTTATGTTTACTTCTTATAACTTTCAACTAGACTTCTAAATGACACTCACTTCCTTCATGTTTTCAATAGTGACACTCACCTCTCTTATGTTTTTATAAATAGTGACACTCACCTCTCTCTATGTTTTTAAAAAAGTGACACTAACCTCCCTTATCTTATTTATAATTATTTTGTTTATAAATTCTTTGATTTTGATATTCTAGATCTTTAATTTTTAGTTTCATAATTTTTCATCGTATGATATTTTTAAAAATATAAGGGAGATGGGTGTCAGTTAGTAAATACAAAAGGGAGGTGAATGAGTGTCTCTTTAAAAACTAGAGGACAAGTGAATGTTATGTTATTAAAACATAAAAGAGATGAATGTTTATTTTAAAACTAGAGGAGATGCAAGTGTCACTAAGCATAACCACAGAATAAGTAAGTGAAATTTTCCCTAAAGAATAAAAATATATGGGTTCATATATATGCAAACAAGAAAGTCACTACGCAAGGAAAAGGGGAAAAATTTTAAGAGGACTTGGTAGTTTTGAAGTGTTAAAAAAAATTATTAAGAGGATAAATTTGAGATAAAATAACAGAATTATCAAAAAGTAAAATCAGATTTTCGAAAAACACCATAAGCATAACAGGAAAGCCTTATGTTATTACACTGACCCTCAGGTTTTTAAGATCAATATCAAAAAGATCCTTCAGACCAGGCCTTTGCACTTTAATAACAACCTCCTGTCCCTTTAATCTTGCACGATGAACCTGACCTGTATTAGTAAAAATAGAAGAGTTGCCTATTCCCATCTTCTCATCAAATATGATACATTAAATACAAGGATGGGCAAAGTAAAAAATTGATTACCAAGACTAGCAGCAGCTATTGGTTCATAGTCAAACTGATCAAATATATCACCTATAGGAGATCCAAGCTCTTCTTCAACAATAGCTACAGAGGTCTCTGAAGGGAATGGAGGAACTTGATCCTGAACCCAAAATACAAAGTGACTAAGGCACCAAAATACAACCCTCTCTAATTTGTTTCCATTTAATTTTATGCCTTTTTTACACGTAGATTTATGTCAAGATCATCTTGTCATCAGATTCAGAACTAAAGGGAAACATTTTCAACAGTTCTTTTACCACTTGCTGCCAAAGTACATCAGCAAGATGCAAATCTTGGACCACAAGAATACAAGAATTACAAACAAACCATTCAATCTTATTATAACAAGAAAATTTGTTTCTCGTATAATAAATTACATCAAAATGTGTCTAGATCATTTGTCATTCCGTTTATGAACATAGGTTGAGTAGGCACAACTTAAGATAAGAAATGAAAATGTACTTTTGCATAATAAAGTGTAGATGTAACTTCAATCTAGAATTACTCTTGACTAGGTTGAAAGTTCATTTCAAGATTTACAAAATTAAAACATTGAACTTCCTTAAGTTCAGTAGCTAGCACTAATTACACTTACATCCTTCTTGATTAAAAAATTGCACTGACTTACCTTCCTATAAATCAAAGTCTTGCTTGTTCACGCACATGTTTTATTAAAAAAAATTAAACATGTTTCCCCCATTATATGCGCAAATCATAATATAGCATCTTTCTTGATTGAAAAATTACACCAACCTCCTCCTTTATTTTATATTAAAGTCTTGCTTACCCATTTTTTAAAGTACATATATTTCCCCCTTTTTATATATAAATTATATCGCAGTATCTTTAAAAATAACAAAAGCAAGGGATGTGCAATGGAGGGAGGTATAATTTTTCAATCAGAAAAGGTGTAAGTGTATTTTTTAACCTTATGGGAGGTCACATAATCACCCCCAACTTTACTGATAATCTTATACTCTGTGAGACACAAAAAGAGACCATAGTAGAATAAGGAACAGTCAACAGAATGCTCAAATACAATTAGAAAGCCATGTCCCTTGCATACAGAAACAAGTGTTAAGAAACTCTATATGTGACACTTTTAGTCTTTCATATTGTTTTTAAACAATAAATACGACCAGTAACAAAAACTAATTCAAAGATCTCAATGCAGGGAAATAATCTCATAAATCATGCTCAACACTCTAATTTACCTGAAGTTCGGACAACTGGTCAACGTATTCTTGAGGAAGAATGTCCACCCTCGTGGAGAACTGCTGGCCAATTTTGATGAATGTAGGACCTAATCTCAGGATGCTTTCCTTCAGCCATTTGGCAAGGGCCTTCCGCCTTAAGGTTTGCTTCTCCTCAGTCATTCCTCCTGCAAATAATACCTTCAGAATGAAAACAGAAACTGATATCCAACAAATTCAACACAGAAACACTACATAGATTAATAGATCTTTCGGTTGTAGTTAGGAGTAGGCTATTAAACACATGTTGATCATAAATACAATAAATTAACATTGTAAAGACCAATAACAAAAGTTGTTTTCTCAAAGGTTGCCTTAATTGCAGTAACCTCTAGCTCATTTAGCTCTTACGAAGCTTGAGCAATCCTCACCTTATAACCCAATTTTATGGGTTCCATTATGCCTTAAACCCAAATTCTAAGATGGTATAAAAGCCTATATTAAATTTGTAACTAAGTTACATGTATGTACACACACACTACTAGATATTAAATCCTGAACATACGCCTGTTCTTATTGAACCACCATGCTTCAATGTTCAATCCTAGATGTGAAGAGGTGTGTTGAGATCTCACATTTATAAGAGATATGACCATTAATGTATTCCTTATAAGGTTTAGGCAATTCTCACCTTACGACTTCATTTTGGGAGTTATGTCAGGCCTTAAATCTAAATTTTAAGTTGTATTAGAGTTTATCCTTGATCCATTATTAGCCCACCTATATTACCATGACTCAGGCTCATAGCCCAATGCATAAGGGTGTGTTGAAACTTTTCCTTGCCAATCACCCCTAGTTCAACTTAAGTGCAGCCTCTTTGAACCCCTTTCATTGTGTTGGATGTGAGAGGGGATGATGAGTCCCACAAAAACTAAGATATAGGGCCAAAGTAGTCTTTGCAAAGCTTGGGCAACACTCACAATATAAGTCACTTTTGTAGGATTTATGCCTTAAACTCGAATGATAATAATATCAAAGCCTATCATAAATCAATTATTGGTCATCATATTTGCCTACGCTCTATATGTCAAGTCATATGCTTGAGGGCATGTTATTAGATGACCCACATTTTTCCTCGATCTAGATGTCCAATCTTGGGTGTAAGGGATTGTGTTGCGATCTCACATTGACCAGAGATGTGGCTAATGTATTTCTTTTCTCACTAGGCTTAGGTATTTCTCACCTCATAAACTAGTTTAGTAGAGTTGAATTAGGCCCTGAATCCAAATTCAAAGATATATCAAAGTATATCTTAGATTCGTTGTTCGGCCAACCACATTAATACACTTGAAGCCATGGGCGTGAAGGGATGTTTCGGAAAGTCTCTAAAGAAGTTCTTAAAAAGCTTGCCAATCCTCGCCTCATTAGTGTATATATGGTTGAATTCTACCCTAGGTCCAAATTCTTAAAGGTAATATAAGAGTCTATCCAAAATTTGTTATTGGGTCCCCTATATTTTTACACTCTAGAATAGATGTTTGTTCTGAAGTGTAAGGGGACTTTTATTGGGTCGTCTGCATTTGTCAGCAATCTAAATGTCTGATCCAAAACGTGACAGGGTGCATTAAGATCTCATCAACACGTAATATGAGCAATATCTTAATACGTTGTCCTTCTAAAAATGATAATGACACTTGGTATTAATCATCAACACTGCTAACACAACTAACCTACCATGACATGCACTCCAATTTCTACACTTCAATAACATAATTTTGCACATATTCTAAAGTAGTTACAAAGGCATATAGACCATACCAACATTAAATAAAAAAACAAAGGTGTTAGTGGTGAAAAATAATACAACAAATCACACAGACCTCACATATTCTATACTCAAGTCATTAAATTAGTTTTCATATGACTATAAATGTTCCAACTATAACATAACATGTTAACATCCCAATAAACTTGGTTTATGATTGCAATCACTACTTGATTAACATAATATTAGAAATTCAGCCAGTAAGGAGTCATGGTTGATTGTATCTGTCTAATAAGTAAACTAAATTCCAGGAACCCAACAGATTTTTGAGCACTTCATACACAGTATTGTATGAGGAAATTTGTTTACAGAAGGACCAAAGCTCCTACAAGCTTAGTCGAATGAAGTTAAACAAAAAATACAACACCACCATAACCAAAATATGGTGATGATAAAAACAAATTCCAGTGGATCGAAATAATTTCTGAACTCTTGAGTGGACAAACCTTTGTAAGAGAACTTCTGGCTGTTCAGCCAAGCCTTAAAAACGAACGTGGCAACAAATCCCCAAATTTCCAAAGTTCTTTGTATTGTAGAGTAAGTCTTGAACCTGCTCCAACGACCCCCAGGCGCAACTGCCACCTGCGAAAAAACAAACGCCCATACTTCATTTCATTGCAACACAAAGAACCTACTCATAAGCAATCAAAATGATCATAACGACAAACCTCGACTTGTTCGCTCCCGGTCTGTTTAAACCACGCGTCTTCTTTCCCAATTTCCTCCAACCTTTTCTTCCTCCCATCCTCGTTCCGCTTGGACGCTTCAACCTCCACCACCACCTCCGTAGCAACTCCGTTTCCGTTTTCGTAACCGTACGTCACCAAGCTCCCATTACTGGCGCCGTTAGCGAATCGCTCGACAGCGCCATTGCCGTCGGCAACATCTCGGTCCTTTCCATTAGCGGCAGGAGCGCCGTTTCCGCTCCATTTGACGTCATCCACTCGCTCAGCCACCGCTGAATCATCTCTGGAGGCGCGGATTCGCGCGGCGCGGAGAGTGACGTTGGAGGCGGCGTGGCGGGAAAAGGAATAAGCTGAGGAGGGGAGTTTAGAGAGGGAAATACGGCGTTTGTGGGTGATTTGAGGAGAGAGAAAATGGAGTTCGGGCAAATGGAGAGGAGAAGACATAGCTATGAATGGAAGTTTGTAGAGAGAGAATTGGTAAGGATTATAGTCTGAGCGTGATTTTCATGGCGTGGGGAGTGAAGAACCAATGTGACAGTGGAAAACGGAAGTAGATGGAGACAAAGGAAGAGTGGAGTGGAACACAGACAAAGGAGGGAAAGGGGTGGAGAGGAAGGGAACACGTGGCATTATGAAAGAAAGATGAGCCATAATCTTATTTTATTTTTGCTTATTTATTAATTTATTAATGTCGTGGATATGAAAGTATGCATGGGTTTGGTACAAATGGAGGATGGAGAAAAATGAGAATATTGATTTTTGGGAAAAATGTATTTGGAAATGTTCTTTGGTCAAAATTTTCTTACCATTTGGTTTTTTATATTTTCAAAAATATTAATTTTTGTTTCTATATTTCAACTGCGTCAATCGTGATAAATAATGTTTTAACTTAGTATCAGAGATAATAACACGTGTGTTAACACATGTGTGATATGTGTTGCTTTGTTTTCTAATTTTTTTTTCAAAAGTCATTGTAAAATGTGCATTTTACTCATGTTTTTTTTGGGGGTTTTTCCAATGGTGAAATTGAAGGATAGAGAAAGTAAGAAATTGTGAAGATCCATCTGAATGAGAAAATTACTGAAATTACGATAAAGAAAGGAATTTTTTGGTGAGTAGTATTTGTATGTCAAAATAATTGTTTCCCATTCTTTGTATGGACTAATGCAAGTCTCTGATGAAATTGTAATAGAGTTGAATATAGGTTTTGTTTAAGACACTTATACAACAATTACAACAAAAAATTAGGAAGAGGGACACTCACTCAAAACCTGATGATGGGAGTTGTCAAAGCAACCTACTACCAAGGTTGGGAAGAAAAAATAGAGGAATTGAAGCAGGCCAATCTCACGGCATATGAGTGGTTAGTTGGTATTTCACGTCAATCATGGTGTAAACATGCATTTAATGTATATATTAGGTGTGATGTGGTAATGAATAACTTGTCACAATCATTTAATAGCACTGCATTGTTGGCTATGGATAAACCTATAATTACTATGATAAAGTAGATTAGGTGTTATTTGATTAGTACATTTGCTCATTTAAAAGAAAAGTTTGTTGCATATTCTGAAGTTGTGATGCCTAAGCCAAGCAAAAGGCTAAGGAAGTTGAAAAAGGTAGGAATTGGATTGTTGTTTGGATTGGAGATGGTATATTTGAAGTGACTCAACAATTTACAATGGAAAAATTTGTTGTTGACCTTACAAACCATAGGTGTTCATGTTATTTATGGGATTTAGTAAGAATACCTTGTAGACATGCCTGTAATTAATAATAGATTAGAACAATCTTAAGATGTATGCATCCCTTTTATAAAAGAAAGGCCTATGAAGCTTGTTATCGGCCATAAATTTCACCCATTATTGGATAACAATGATGGCCAAATACAAATGCAACCTCACTCCTTCCTCCAACATATAACTCCCCTAGGGAGGCCTAAGAAATCAAGAAGAAGAGAGGTTAATGAAAATGTAGGTCACTCCAAAGCAAGGAAAAAGTCACTTAAGATGAAGTGCAATAAATGTAACCAATATGGACACAACATTAGAGGTTGTAGAACTACAAAAACCGACAAAGTATAAAATCTCTACTGTGTACATTGTATTTGAAGGGGGGAAACCAAAAAAAAAAAGAATGTTGCAAATGAAGGTACTAATGCATTTGGGATGACAAGGAAAATCAGGTTCAGATCTACCACAACCACCACATCACATGCATCAACAAGTAAGGGAGGAAGAAGATCTAAGAAAGTAGTAGCGACCACAACAGTTTTAGGCTCTCAAGCCACTTTCAACAACCCCTTGGACAACCCATATGACCTATATTGGACCTGCATTGTTTTGTTGTAGAAAGAGATATTTCACCTTTACTTTGAATTGTAATTTTTAGAGTTATGTTATTTTGTTGTACTCAACTTTGTATCAATTTTTGTTTAGACTTTATGGGACAAATATGGCCAATTTGTTTGGGTCACTTGTTATCTTTATGATTGAATTATATATAATATGAAATCTTTTTTGTGATGTTGTTGTTAATATATGTGTTTGTGACGTTTCAATATGATGAATGAGAATTGCATCACAAGGACTAATACACACGTCAAAGTTATAGAGATATATGTGACTTATTCATCATAATAGAGAGATTAATTACAACTAAAATTAATAACACAAGAATGGATAACAACTCCAACTTACACGATAAGAAGGACAAATAACAACTTAAACTTACACCAAATAGAACTGACTTCAACAATAGAGGGACTAACAACAACTTCATATTTTTGAGAAAATATATAACACATGTATTATAATAGACCTAATGTAATTGATAACATTCATTACACACTACCTGTGATGTAACTACCTTTTACAATTCACAAAATATAACAGTAAACGTTCATGATACTACAAAAAATCACATCTTAATTTGACCCATTTTTCTCTTCCATCAACTTCTTCTTCAACTTTTAAGGCACTTTTAGAAGCATTCTTTCATTAACACAAACAATTTCTTCTTCTTTCCTTCTCTGTTAGTCCTCCCCTTTGAGGTTCCACCTCATTAACCTATTAGAAGAAGCTACAATGTATTTCACTTTACAATAAAAAAAAAATTGTCAAAAAGAAGTACCCCAAATCTAATAAGTACAAATAACTTTGTTACTAATTGCCCAATTTCCACATCTTTAAAGAAATATTCAATTGTTCTTCTGGGTAATGGTTTTCAAAAGCAATGATATTTCTCTAAATCCAGAAAATTTTGATCTAAATTGTGACATCCTAATTGTAAAGATGAAGATGATGACATCGACCACTTGGATCCACAGCCCCATCATATTTCGAAAGGTACAACAACATAAAACCTTAATCTCCAAAATTCACTTTCACCTTTGTTCATGAAATACACCCTAAATCTCAATCTTTTCATTCAACAAACTAACCTCTTTTAAATAGAACCGTTGGTTATCATTATTTTCATTTACAATTTTTATCATCCTCTTTTTGTCAATTAGAATTGAATCAGAATGTTTATAGTGATTACTCACCTTCTTTGCCATTCAATTTCACCAAAATAAAAACTCTCAAAAAATACATGAGTAAAACGAAATAATGATGTTTTCTGGAAAAAAATATTTAATTAAAAAAATAAAACAACACGTGGTGTATAAGTGTCATCACCCGTGTTACAATCTCTAATAATGAATTGAAACATTACTTTTCATGGAAGATAAATTTTAATATCATTGAAAAATAAGGACCAAAGTCAACAATGTCTTTAAATATACAGAGAGCAAATAGTGACACAATTTTGACTCAAACCATTTCCAATTTTATGAAATAGAGAAAAAAAAAAATTTTTCTCTTGATTAATTTTTATGTGCTTTGAAAATAAAAATTATTAATTTATGAAATTTCACATTTTTATTATCATATATTTTAGTCAATATCTTATTATCAATCGATGGTAAGTTATTATTAATGAACTCTTGGATAAGTGTTATTTTCTTTCAAAATTTATGATTTGGTTAACCTCTTGGATAGGTGTTATTTTCTTTAATATAAGTTTAATTTGTTCCCATTGTTTGTTTTCTTTATCTTTTTCATCTTTTATAAATTCATGTATTTATGTCTTTCATTAAAATAAACATGGCTCTGTATTATACTATTTACTTCTATTGTCTTATTTGAATTATAATAATTTTTACTATTTTTCATATAAATACTTTAATGGTTGATATCTTTTTAAATGTATAAAATGGATTTTTTTAGATGTTTTTGCTTTTATTTAGTCATTAAATTATGACATGACGAAGTCTTAATACTTACCAAATAATCTCATGATGTAAATAAATGTATTAACTTTCTTTAGGAAATGCGATTTTGTCACTTTTAATAGAAAAATAGAAAAAAGAATTCAAATAAAAATATAAATGACAGAAAGAAAGAATATTTTTCATCTGTTTCAAATTAAAGAATGTGAAAGAGGGACAAGTAATTTTGCAAAGACACTTATCTCCTTAGGACATTTTCTATTTTTTTTATAAATAGTAAATATTTAATGTAAGAAACAATCATCATATTTTTCTTTGTTTTTATAAATATTCCAGAAAATAATAAAATATTTTTCAAATAAATTACAACTTATACGACATTGAAAATGCAATAAAATAAATTATAGAAGACTGATCCAAAATTTTGAAAACTTAAAACAAACTTAAGATGTATTTTATTTAAAATTTATTTTTCAAAATTTTTTATATAAAATTATTTATTAAATTGTCGAAATTAATTTTATTTAATATTTTTTTTAAATAAATAATAAGATTGATTTGTCTAATCTTTTTTATATATTTTGACATGTTATTACGAGGTTGAGAATCAAACTTATTCTCGTTAGTAACTACTAGTATACATACAGACGTCTGTGTATACGCATTTTTTTAAAATATGAATAATATTTTCTTATTAGTTGGTGATAATAGTGTAATGTTATTAAGTTAATATATAAAATAAATTTATATTTATTAAAAATAAAGTGAAATATTAAAAATAAAGTGAAATGAATAGAAAAATTAATTGTTGATGAATAAAAAAATAAAAAAAGAAAAATAATTTTATAGAAAATAAGTAATAATAACCATTAATTTTAAAAAATTTAATAAATAATTATATTGTAAAGGATATAATTGGTATTATGAAATGTGGACACAAAAGAAGATTCTCTTTATATATTGTTATAGATTTCTCTTTCTCTATTACGGTTTTCACCATAATATTTATATTTTTAATTCAAAGGACACCCCACTTGTATTTTCTAATTCACTTTTCTTATATATTTTTATAAATTTATTCATAACTCTTGTTTGTCATGCAATTAAAGTCTTAATTTTTCTCTTCTAGATGTTTGAATAGTTTATTCTAACTTTTTAGTTAACATATACATATCTATATATTTTTATATAAAATAAAAAATATAATATATAAAATACTACTAAAAAATAAATATATAAAAGGAATTAGTTAAAACAATAAAACATAGTTTGAGCTGTTAAGGAAATAAACTCTAGAATATATTTGTAATATTTTAAAATATCTTTTTTTTTTCTCAAGTCTCAACTTACTTGTAAATATGCAAAGTGTAAATCTACAATGTTTTTTTAGATTGATTAATCATTAATATAAACAGTTAAAAAACATATTATTTTTCTCGATTTGAACTCTAAATCCTAATTCCTAAACAAAACCAGGCAAAAAAAATAACATTTCTAATACTAATATAAATTTATTAAATAAAATAAAAAGAATATCAACACGAATAGAAAAAAAAACATATAAACCATAAATGAAAAAAAAATTATATACACCTGCACTATGAATTTCAAAAAATGAAAATTGTTAAAATCCTCAAAAGAAGAACTATAGAATAAAAGATCAAAGAGGAGAAAGAAGTAAAATAAGTAGATGAGAAGTCACAAAGAGATAAAATAATAAAATTAAATCAGAATTGAAATCATAGAGATAAAAGAATAAAAATTAAAGGAAATTGAAATCATAAATATAATAAAAGAAAATAGAATCAAAGTTAAAGTCACATGGATATAAAAGAAGAAAATATAATCAAAACTGAAATCATATAATATAAATGAAATAAGAAAATATAATCAAAATTAATTATAAGAAAATAAAAATAATTAATCATTTTCATCTTCCTAAAAATATAATTTAAAAATATATATTTTAACTTATTAAATATAATTTATAATGCCAATAAAAATTAACAAACATTAATAATAATTAAATTAATTTTTTTTCTAAACATAATTTTATAATTAATTTAATCGAAATATATTATTCCTAAAATAGGTTTTATTTTTATTTTTTCTAAACATAATTTAATAATTATTTTAGTCGAAAAATTTTTGTACATTTTTTTAGATTTTTAATTAAAGGCATAAAATGAATATTTTACTTACTTTATCATTATCATTATGTTGCTCCTGATTTTAATTACAAATAAGGTATAAATTATATTCTAAATTATAATATACTTTTATAAATATATCATATAGAATACATAATATATTACGAATATTTTACATGGTGTATTATAAATATTTTATAGAATGTACAATACATTATAAATCATTTATAGAATAATTTATTTAATAAAATCAATAATTGAATATTTTTTACAAAATATATAAATGTGTTTTTTAAATAACAGGCTACATAATTTTTTTTAATGTTATTTTTACAAAATTACACACATATATATATATATATATGTATTTAAATTTGATTTTTTTATTTTATAGGATAAGATTAAGATGTATGTAGGATATAATTGTATTTGTGGGGTAGTGTAGATAGTAAAAATTATTTTTGCCACATGGGCTGGATCTGAAAGAGAATAAGGGAAGGAAGGCGGCAAAGTTTCATAATATTCCAAAAGTGAGAGAAAGAATCACTCTCTAGCGCCCTAATCATTGCAGTACAATATTTTACACTTCAAAATTTGAGGAATTTTGTGGTTTTTATCATACTAAATTTCATGAATGTGTGGTCTTTCACTGGATTTGTTAGGAAAGACGAGGACCCCTCATGGCTGAGATTGAGAATTGTTCCTCTGAACCAACAACAATCAACCAATTTCAGAGTCAAATTTCGATGAACAATGGAATGCAAAGTTCAGACATGTCTGAAACCTCCTCCAATTCTTCACGGAAAAGAAAAGGTAAAGGTAAGAAGGTATCATTCAAGAGACGGAACCCTAGCGTGGTTGTTCGACGTCATAGGGCTAATAATGTGGACACTATTGGCCTTCCTCTTGGAATGTCATTTGCAGCAGTTATGGCTCAGGTAAAGGCTCATCTTAAAGTTTGTTTCTTGAAGTTTTCTTTGTTCCTTTTAAAGTTTGCTTCTTGAAGTTTTCTTGGTTCTAATTTTGGTTATCATTACTCAACATTGGTTTTAATTATATGATTTTTTCATTCGAAACTGATGACTCGTGTCTTGTATGAGCATTGACTCATTTAACCATAGGTGAGGGTTAATGAGTTAGTGTTTTTAAGTTTTTCGGTTAATTATTGCTTTGATCTGTTAATATTATTGCTTGATATTGTGTATGAGAAACTTTTTTAATTTATTATTAATTTTGAAGGTGTTGTATAGAAAAGATGTAGCTGCTGAGAGTACATCTCCAAGTCATCTTTCAATGGTAATTTTCTTCCCTGTTTTAGAAGCAAACTTGAATAATATTTGATAAAGCATATCACACTAACTCCTTTTTAGATTTTTTAGATCGTACTTTGCACATGACTCTCTTCATTTTTATTGATAACAATAACTTCATCTACAGGTTGATACTGTCTAATACTTTCTTTTCGAACAATTAGTATGTTGGGGTATTCATTTAATGTACAATCACATGTTCTTACAATTAATTAAATTACAATGGTGTAAGGGTAAAGAGGAAGGGGTACTGTGCTTGTGAGTATAATGTGCAAGGACATCAATGTAAAATTTTTCAAATAATTGAAGGAGGTTAGTGTAAGTAGAAATGAAATGGGTATTTGGGAGATTTGATGGAACTTCAGTAGGAGGAAGTGTAATTTTTCCTATTTGATGCCAATGTGTGTACCATTTATACGCAAAACATTTTATGAAATGACTCATGGAGATATTTGTTATGCTTGTTTTGATGATTGAAAAATTTACAAATGCTATCCTGCATGCAGATGTGTACATCAGCTATCAAGGAATCTCTTGCCAGTGTAAGCCAGATCAATTGGTGATTCATCATTCAATTGCAGTTTTACTATGTTGTTTCTACAGCCGTTCATATCAACAGCATTAAGCAGCTCTTGATTTGACATTTTCCTACTCGGTTTCAGGTTTTTGGAGATAAGCTAGATGGTTTGACAAGGAACTTTGAGCAATCTTTTAGTAGCACATTAACTACTCTGCAATCAGTTTATGAATCATCCAAGTGCAATGAAGGAAATAAATTGAATAATATGAAGATGGAAATTCTGAGTTCTAGATTGACTCTTGACAAAGGAGAATGCTCAGGTGATACTTTTAGAGAGAGTGGTCCTTCAAGACCATATGATACTGAAATCCATCCATCAATAAGTCGTGATCTTGTTGAAGAGGTCAGGGATAACTTTCATACTGACTCAGTCAGTCGTGATTATCCTGAAGATGACAGGGGAAGGGATAACTTTCATGATTCTCCTGAAGAGGGCAGCAGAGATAAAATTCTTATGGATTCAGTTAGTCGGGATCTCGCATTGTATGGACAATCAAACCAAATGGTTTCTTTTTCTCAAATATCTTTTGGATCTGTAAATAATCCTATGGTTAGTATTTTTGAGAAGTCTGTCACAGAGCAGTGTCGTTCTAATGACCTCAAGGCACTTGAAATTGGCCTTAAAATGGAAGAATTGAACATGAAAAAGGATGAATTGGCTCTCAACCGTGATTTGAATAGTCTAAGCAGATCGAAATTAGCCATGGGAGAATCAAAGGCATCTTTCAAGGCTGAAAAGTTTAAGACCGAGTTAGAAGATACCAGGCATGGTGAACTCAAAAAGAAGTGCATAGACTGTCTTATCACTGGTTTGCTCATTATGTCATCCTCACTATTCTATGGTGCTTATGTCTATTCCTATGAACGGATTGCTGAAGCTACTGAATCATGTACACCGTCAACCCAGGCAAGTGTAATCTTTTGTTTTTCGCTGGTTACATGTTTTTGGTGCACGTGAAATATTGAGGCTACTGCATCATGCTCTGGTTTTGCAGAAAAACTTAATCAGAGTTTTTGCCTTGTGTCTTTGGTTCTATGATTCTTATCAGGAACCTTTTTTTGGATGCTGCAGATTGTTTTTCTGTTGTTTGTAGTAGCTACATTAGTAGTATTTTTAGTCACTGTAGCCCTGTTCAAAAAGTGTTCGGTGAAAAATAACTAACAGTGAGCATATTGCTGAAATTTTATTCAGTGAAAAAACTGATCTTTGTTAAGATTTCCATGTTTTTCTTAAAAGTAAGTCTTTGTCATGCATGATCAAAGATCCACGCATCGTCTTTCCTTTGTCTGTACTCTAATTTAAGATAAGATGCACACCATGTATAGTAAGATGTTTTTCTCACTGTACTTCAGTGATTTCATATGCATATTACTCCAGGATTGCCTTGGCCCAATTGAAAGGTATTAATGATGTTTTTTCTTTCCATTTTAGGAATCTTCCTACTGGTGGACTCCCAAGTCAGTGACCTCATTCAATTCAAAGTTTCATATTTTGTGGTGCCAGGTTCAAGTTATGAGCCGAATGGTGTTTGGTGTCTTGATGATTTTTGCAGTTGCATATTTGCTCTTGCAGCGATCAACAACATCATCATCACAGACTATGCCTGTTACTTTCATCCTTTTAATGTTGGGAATTGGTTGTGGCTATTGTGGCAAGCTGTGTGTGGAGACACTAGGTGGTAGTGGTAATGTGTGGCTCTTATACTGGGAGATCCTATGCTTGCTTCATTTCTTTTCCCTATGCTGGACCCCTGCATTGTTCCAAATCCTTCATGGACCAGTCACTGCATGGCAAACAACGCATAAAAAAACAATTTTTCAGTATTGGATTCGCAGAGTTCTCTTCTATACCATCTTGCTAGTGTTTCTACCACTGTTCTGTGGTCTCATGCCATTTGCTACCCTAGGTCAATGGAAAGACCATTTTACATTGAAGGGGTCAGATTTTAACGGATCGGAATGGTAAAGCACTGTTTGGTCGTGGATTTAAGACTGTTCATGAGTTCTTACTGAGGGAGATGTAATTTTTTGGAGGTATAAATTTATGTAGAATGATGTAAATGTATGACAGTTAATTATCATTTTTTTGTAACAATTATTTTAAAGTTGTAAACAGAATGTTACATTTTATAATTTCATGGTTGGAGTCAAATTTCTTGGAATTTAGATTGGGAATATTTTTCAGTGGGAGAAATTTGAATATTAGATGTCTTTTTCATTTGAAGGAGTGTTTTCCTTCTTTTATCCCATAATTTCTTATCTTCCCTCTCGTAATATAAGATGTGACCAACATATTTCATATAACAACACTTAATAATTAATTTAGAAATACATTTTGCAATTTATAATCTGGAAAATATCTGGATTTGATTTGAATTATATAATCTATAACTATATTTTATATTTATGTAACTTTTCTGGATTACCCAGTTTAAAATATTGGTTCTAATTATGTAATTTGGAATCATGTTATAGATTGTAGATTATATTGCTCAATTTTTGGAATATAATCTCCCAATAATTGCTCAATTTTTGTTCAATTTTATTTATTACAATAAAATCTTGCTTGGGACTTGTATATATTGGAACATCATCTCAATGTTTTTAGGTAGATTGAGAGTATAGTTTTGAAGAAATGAGGAACTCTTTTAACAAACCTAGGGATGAGACGGCAGGGGAAGTCACTCTATTTTAATACAAAACTATTGTGTTTTTATTAGAGAAAATGCAAGCATTAAAATGAACAGGGGCATAATGTATTCAAAATATGGTAAAAATTTATAGAAATCTGTAAAATTGAGAGCAAATCGTAATATATAAAGTGAGACATAAAAGAAATGTAAATTTTAATAAATTTCAATAAATAGTAAAGAATATGAAACTGTTTTAGAAATTGTAGTTTTTTATGCTTTAAGGTTAGTATGATGCTAGACTATTAACTTGGAACAGGTTTAAATGTGATTGATAAAAAGTTGAGTTTTGGTATGTAGTAAACTAAAATTTTAACTCTAAGTTAAATTTAATTAGTTTGTATTACAAGTCAACTATGGAATCGAGTCTAAGCGAACTTGAGTTGATTTAGGTTGTTGTTAACCTTGAGTTTCACTGAGTTTAATATTCTAAAAGATGTTGGTTCTAGTTTTCATGTATTTATATTTTTTAAAAAATGTTCTGTAAAAAATTGAAAATGAACATGTACTTAATATAATCTGAATTTTTACGGATAAATTCTAGAACTTTACAAATTAAAAATATATTATTTTCTAAATAATATTTTTCAAAAAATTATAAAACAAAACGTAAAGAATGGGGATTGAAAGTAGAACCAGTATTTAGTTTGAATCCCGTGGCTAGAGTTCATTTTCAAGCTTAAGCACGATTTTTCTTTTCTTTTTTATACTTTAGTTTCAATATATAATTTAAAAAATGCATTAATTTAACTTTAGATAGTTTAATCTAAGAATTTACAAATTCTTTAGGAAACATTATAAATGCACACTTTCAAAGAGAAAGAGCCCGTTCAGTTGGTTAGTAAATAAAGTTGATAATCACCATTTAGTACATATCATTTTTAGCAATTTAATGTATGCCAGAAATGAAGCAAATTGTACGAATTGAGAAACATGTTCAATTGGTTAGTAATAAAGCTCAAATTATAATTTAGTACTCATGGTCATGGTCGTGTCTCTGATTTGCACTGTCCAGTCCTATTACAACAATTTCTCTGTAAACCATTACCAACCTCCAAATTTACAAACAGTTAAGATCACCTTCCACTCTCAACCTCTCATTCAAAGCCTTCGGAACTTTCCTTGATGGTGGTAACATAACACATAATAACCTCAACAGAATTCACGGAATTCCACAAAATTTGTCCTTTCAACAAATCATCCTTCGATGTTAAAATAACAAGTAATTTATTTTCATTTAACTTCTAATCAAAGCCATACAACTCATCAATGGTTAAAGAATCCGAAAGTCGAAACCAAAGCAAGAGCCAAAAAATTGAAGCTCCTGAATACATGTAATTCTCCACAAATTGAAAATCAGAAACTCGTCCAATATATTCCTTCATGCAGCTACACTTCTGACGAGGCACCAAGTGGTTGCCCCTTGATCGTCAAAGATGACTAGATATCTGTTGGCAACAAGCCTGCAAATGAACTTGTCATCGTCTTGAATCCAGTTACAGAACCTCATGAGCCTTTCCGTAATACCTGTTTATAAATGGAGACTGCCAGCACAGAATGGTATGTACACGATACATTAGACATACATGAAAAATGTATTGTGAATGCATCGATTAATCAACTAGCTATAATATCGGGCAAATCCTTCTAAATGAATACTGTTTTAATTAGTAAGAACACGACAGAAATAGAGTGGCTTAACAATTTTACGATTTTCCACATCTGATTGGGACCAGCTAGTTGCATTCATACAACAAGCACAGCATATTTCCAACCAAAGATGAAAGAAAAATCAAACACTTCTTTCAATCAATGTTCTTTGGCAGCTTGGGCCCTTCCCTGTCAAATTTATATTATATGTGCTGTAGACACATGCAAGTGTGTGTGAGAACTAAAATTGCATTTCAAATCTTCCACGACGTTCGTTACAAGTAGTGTTGGATAATTTACGGAAGCATTTCCATTTTTAAGGGAAGTAATTGATGCTTAATGTTGTACTAAGATGTTAACATAAGAATTGGAACTCCAAAAATATGCGTTAGAATGCGCAAGCGCTTACCTTAACATTTGATACATCAGGTGCATCTGGACTTTGCATGGGGTAAAACTTACAAAATCTCATAGTCTCAAATGCAGCTTTAGTTTCTTCACTCATTTCTGCAATGGCTTTTCTTCGAGACTCACTGGCCTACAGGAGACATAATAGGTAAAAATGTATAAAACAACACACTATGGGCAGAACCAAAAGTAAAAGTACCTCTCTGTTAGCTTTCTTTGCTTCGCGTACTTTTTCTTTGACAAATTCCTGAAACAATAAAATGATCAGTCAAACTGCTACTTGAAAGAATTGGAAACTTGAATCGCTTCATGATTTCCCATTACTCAATACCTTAAAAGTATCTTTTTGATCTTCCGATAACTCCTCCTCCTCTATAAGCTTATCTGTGAACTCCTGTGAAATATAGAACAAATTTATGAATTAGAACTTTGTCAATTATTATCTATTATATTCATTATATCACAGTACTAGTAAGTATGTGTCAATCACTTAACATTTTTCTCGACACATAAAATATCAATTACTGTCATACAGGATCTATATGACGCTATATGAAAAAGTAAGTGATTTCTGACGTAATTTATTTTAAGTGATTCTTAGATAAGAAAATTTCATGTGTTTGTTTACGCAAAGAGAAAAGTACCTTTGTAATTCAAAGTGACTTCTATCTATTCTACCATACGGGTCTTTTTTCTTTTCTGCTTCTTTTTTTTCTAACTAAGTTTATCCAAACATGTTAAAAATCCTAATAAGTGATTATTTTATTTAATAAAAATAACAATTTCTAAAAAAATTTAAACAAATAGACCCACAATATTATAGATTAAAAGTAGTGATTTTAAATTTTAGATTGATTAAAAAGTACTTAAGTTTATCCTAAACAACAAACATCAGATAGATAATTCAATACCTCAAGCTCGTCTAATTCCCAATCAAATTCACAGAAAACCTGCAAGAAAAGAAGAAAAGTGGTAGATAAGTAAACAGGTAGAAAACTCAGTATATAATATTAACCTGCCTCACTCATGTAAACATGTCAATAAACATGTATTTGCAGAAATTATCTCACTCATAATTACCGGCTTTGGCTCTACTGGAAACATTATTTGAACTTCAGTGCTTTGTTCAAGTTCATCTTCCTTAAACGGCTGGTAGAAATCTGTTGCATAAATAACAAATAAAGGATATAACAAATCAAATCATAACCGTAAAAAGATATAACTATCTATATGTTCCGTCCACTAACTATTGTATACAAGTTACACCTAGTATACATATGTGACAAATTTTATTCTAGAGTTAGAAACTCACAAGGCAAGCAGTACTCGTATTTCTTCACACGATCCAACTTCAGATGTTTCAATGCAGCCCTGTATCACAAAGATCCATATCACAAGACAAAAGCCAGTCATGAGCAAACATGCTACACTTATTGATCTAAAGTTTCAACTAGCAGCTAGTTGCTACAATAGAGGACAACTTGCACATAGATATAGAGCAGTGAAAATGGCACAAAATATTAAAGCACTGGACTTTCAGTTTTCCCAACTAACTTTACTTTGTGTCCATTCAACTGAAATCGCATACTCATTTATTTATTTTATAATATTTACATGCATATAGCTGAATCTAGAATAATTATATAAAGTCCGAAAAACTTGGCAACAGAACCTATCATATCAAGAACAGACTTTTGAATAATGTTTTGTCACACAACACTATTGCAAATGACAGCAATTGTCACGTAACGCAAGTCAAGTAAGCTGAGTCATAATTGAATTATGGTGTTTAGACTGCTATACTTAAGTAAAAAGAGTTGTGTCCTGACTATCAGTTATAACTTTTAGTTTAGTGGTAGTGTTCAATCCAACAAATACAAGCACAGTTGCACCAGTGAGAGAGCATGCTTTCCATGTTTACTGTTTAAGACACACAACTACTACTTTAATCAGAAGCACGACCCTTGTTTTAAAGGCCTGGCTTTAAAGAGTAGTATCTCCTCCAATGAGGAAAATGAGGAAGGACCACCTTTTCCAATTCAGCGGGATTGACACATAAGTAGAAGTTCATTATCAAATGAGACACAAGACTCCAGTTTGAGGTGGGGGTACTCTTCTTGACATAAAGAGCGGGCTTAACTCTACATCAATCACTTAAGAAAGCACCAAGGAATTACATAAAGTTAAAAAATAATATAATGGATGCAAAATCAAACAGAAATAAAATGATTAGTTCTAGGTAACCAAATTTACCTTCAAAATGGAAAGCAATAGAAACTAACAAACAAGTACAGAGACAACAAAAACAAAGGAAAAAAGGTGGCAGGGGATTCAGATACTCAAACATATAAAGTTGCAAGAGGCAATGTTTCTTATAAGAAACATAACTTCTCAAAGTAAATCTATTAAATTGGAACTTTTAACAAATCAAACATCTTTAATAATAGTGCATTACTGATCTTGAAAAGTAAAAAAAGACTGAACTGAAACAGGATATTGATACAGACTGAAGGAAAGGACAGAGAGCGTCATACCTTCTCTGGGTGCAACTTAAGATAAATATTTGAGATTTTAATCTGTCAACTTGGCTTGCTCTGTTGTAAGACAACAAAATTATATTGATATTCAGAGATGATTATGAAGTAATATGTAAACGAAACCTCCAAAATTGCAAAAATTTAGAAAAATACCGGTCCTCCAGGGGGATATATGGAACCCAGTCCATTTTCATTTGTGTCATGGGTATTATTTCTTCAGATTCTCTCTGAACGGAGTTAATCCCGATTTTATCTGATGGTGGGAAAGGTGAAACTACCTGAATTCAAAAGGAAGTGAAATATCTTACATTTAAATAAAATTGAAAAAAAAAATACAATAGTCAAAATCGATATAAATCTCATAAAACTGATTCCAACAACATTTACGCCTCAAAGTCTGTAAAATGGAATTTCCAACCATATGTATATGCTCAGGGCCATGCCCCACAAGGAGTGACGCACAACACATTCACTGCTGGAAAACACAAATTCTTAAGTATAGGAATAATCTGTGAGATATTAGTTTATAGATACTGTTGATTCATTTCAACTGATACATTAGATTTATGTATAGGAGTCTGTTGACAATTTTGGGAAATAGAGAAAGCTTGTTCTAGGAACAAATCCTTGTGACTATGGGATTGTTTTTATATATCCAACCCTAGTATTAACTAAAATTACAGCAAGGCTAATATAAAACTTCCTAAAATGCATCAGGAACGATCATAGTTTTAACACTCCCCTCAAATTGGTGAAATAAATGTTTGTCAATCCCAATTTGGATATAATTCTTTCAAAGCTATTGCATTTCAGCCCCTTTATAAGTATATATGCAAGTTGACTCTAAGTGGACACATATAGAATGCAAATTAAGTCATTGTCTAACTTTTTTGTTTGATAAAGTGACTATTCACCTTGATATGTTTTGTTCTATAATTCTATAATGTCGTACCAGGTTAACCTTAGGTTCATTCCACCTTATTTTCCAGCATAAAATTTATTAAAATATTTATGACATAATTGACCATGTGTAACTTTCTTCAAGAAAAGTTAAAGAAACATGTCTCATTGTTTGTTTTAAGGTTTTGTTTTTCGGACTTCTCTTTATGTTTTCATTGTTTGAAACAAACACAATGGTAATAATATTGGGTTGGATTCTTAGGAATAGAAAGATCCTAGAATGACCTTTTCTCTTCTTGAATTCTAGATTGTTCCCAAATTTCCTATCATCAGGTGCAAGTTCTATTGTTGAAGCTAATTCTGCAGGTGTTGGTTCCAATTTCTTTTACATCTTCAAGGACAACTATGCTAGTGCTAATGTTTGTTCCAATTTCTGGTTCAAAACTTGGAAGTAAGAGCAACAACTCGTCTTCCTTTCTTACTTTCTCTCCCAGAAGATTTGGTTGCTTGAAGTGGTTTTCTTGTTCGTTTGAAGGTGACATCTCTAAATAGGCTCATGCTAGGCATCACTGCCATTACATGAAGATTTTATTAAGAAAGAAAAAAAAAACAGAAAAGAAGAACATGGGGAGGCCATACTAAACTCATGATAAAATTACATCACACACATAGGCAAAAAAATACCTATTACATAAACAAAGTAAAAACGTGGATGGTTAATAATAAGCCCATGATACTTTGAACTCCATATACCATGAAAAAGGAAAATTCCTCAGCAAATTGATAAATTGAACATTAGCCAAACTTCTCACATTCCAAAAAAGGCCTTTAAAACTCATTTTCTAGAAATCCTTGTTTTGAATGATTTAGTATTAATTTTCTTTGCTCTACTCCGACCAGGTTTCCTTATGGTCTGAATTGGCTCATCATCCTATTCAGTATTAGAATCTTTCCTCTCATCAATCATGTTAGCCCATTTAGAAGCTAGTTTCAACGGGGACAATTTGTTTTATGAGGTGAAAAATTCATATCCTTTTTTTGTGATTGAGTACCTCCAAATACACACTTCCACAATATCATATTTCCCCCTTGCATTACTTTGAAAACTTGTACAAAGGATACAACCAAATATTCTAGGTTGGAGTTTATTGCTAAATGTGGGTAAAATGAGGAGAAGATTTTCATGAGACTCTCTAGAGGCTAAGGTTTTAGAAGATAACCTATTTCTTAGGTAGCAATAAGTATAGCTTCCGTTCAAAAATTTTTGGAATATTGTTTCGAAAAAGAAGACCTTTAGTTTGGTCAGCTAAGTTCCCATTCTTTCTTTTTACAATTCCATTTTGTTTGGGTTTGTGAACACATGAAGATTCATGAATTATCCTTTCCTTTTGACATAAAGATAGATCACAAAATTAAAATAGTCTTTTGCATTATCAGATTTAAGACTTAATTATGTTATAATAATCCCAAATTGATTTTAATCATTAGACAAATCGTAAGAAAACAAAGCTAAACACATTTTGTTTCAATAAGAAAATCCAAGTCACTCGTGTATAATCATCTATGAAGAATGGAGAATATGTGAAGTATGTAGGGAGTGATGTCATGGTCATTGGCTTCAGAATCCACCATCAAATAATGGTCAAAAGGGTGTATAAGAAATATGAAATCCAAGAGAACTAGGAAACTTGCCACAAAATGTTAAGGACCACGTCTACGTGGGCTTCTCCTATTTACTGAGGAGATATCTTACCCTTTCTATCTCCTCATGATTCAATTGGACATATTCTTTCCTCCTTTTCACCCTCACTCTCGGCTTAGGGGTTTTACGTGTAATTTTCTAGCAGTTCTCTCTTGTGTGGTGCGGTTTATTGTAGTAGATACACCAAATCCCTTCATTCCTTTTTTCTTTATTGGGAAATCCACCTTTTCCTGTAATTAGTAACCATGGTTGTTCCTCTTCGATCACCATTGTTGAACTCTTGTTAGTTGGAGTTTTCAGCATCGGCTCTCTATTGCTTTCTTTACTTCAAGCCCTACGACTTTCTCCTTTTCAAGGACCAACCTTTCCTTTTCCTTTCAAGATGATCTTAATGAGTTCCGACCATTTAATTCTTTCCATTTAACCGATAAGCAGAATGAAAATTTCGCAATTCTCCAACATTTTGAGACTTGTTGTCTCTGACTTCCAGGGAAGGGTTGTTAACGATTCAAACATCACAAGTAGGTGCGGTCAAGGCACGACGAGAAGATGAGAATCACGCAACAACGAAGGCAGCAATGACGATCTGAGTCCCACAGCAGTGTAAGCTGCACCTTACAGTTAGGTTGTCTCGTAGCAATGAAGGTTGAACCTTAGGGTTGAGATTAGAGGCTCCTAAAGAACAGGAGCACTGGTACCACATCTCAATTTTAGGAATAATTTGTGAGACATTATTTATGAGATACATTATATTTATTTATTTATAAAGATACAAAATAAAAATACAGCAAGACTAATATAAAACTTCCTACATTGCATAAGGAACAACACGGTTTAGACACAAATGACTATTCCTGATTTTCACAATCTAATTTTCGTCCAAACAAAAAAAAAAATTAAGCCCCAATCAATTTAGCCAACAGATAACAGAACCAAGTTTGACAACTTACAGCTACAACAACAGGTATGCAGACAACTTTGCTTTCATCTTTGAACCACACAAGTTGAGCTGGAAACATCAAGAACGATAATCAGTAAGATGAAACAGCAAATAAAAGGAAATTGGCAACAAATCAAGCTCAAGCGGTGCCCTAGCAAAATAACAAAACACTAAAGTTTGCATGCTACTTACGCTCGGTGCAGCCAAAGAGATACACCCTTTTTCCATGCAGCACACCACCCTCTTCAAATGCATTCTGAACTCAATTTTTGACCAAATTAAATATTTAATCTCAAAAGCTTAAGTAAATTCACCATAATCTAAAGCGAAAGTTTAGGTTCACAACAATACTCACTTCCAGGTTAGAGAAATTCCACTTGTATTGATACACGGAATCCAATTGATCCCACTGGCATCACATAAGAGGCATTCAGAAGAGGAAAAAAAACGTGACAGAAATGATGTTGTGAGAGAAGAAGATCTAGGAAATAAACAAACAAACCTCTGTTCCTACAGGGAACGTTTCCCTCCACAAGTCCTCCTACAACAAATATTTATTACCAAAATGCAAAAATCATTAGCCGAACAATTTTACAGTCTGAAACAAATATCACCACCACTAAATTGGATCTAGAACCATAAGCTACAGTTCAAACCCTCGACAAAGACACATAATCAACTTAAAAAAGAAAAAGTATAAATTGAAATATTAGGATGTAGCAGTACTAAATTGCGCTTGTCTTCGAAGTACTCGTCTTGCTTGGGAGGCTTAATTTTAGGGGATCGCTTCTTGCGTTGCTTGGGCTCTTCAGTCTGTTTCGCGTTCCTCTTAGTTCCTTTGCTCATTGTCAATTCAGAGAGAGAGAGAAAGAGAGAGGTGGATCGATTGGATTTAAAAAGGGAAAGAGGAATAGCAAATTTGTGTGAGTGATAATTTAGTTTAGGTTGATTTGTGAACAATTGAGGTGAGTGATACCGATAGCTGAAGGAGGAGGGAGAGAGGGTATAAATTTGAATGAGACAAAAACGCGAACTCTACAAGAGGCGGGGATCGGTAGGTGACAAATACTTTTCAAATTTCCCAGTCACAACTCAAACCTGTTTTTATAAATAATAAATAAATAATAATATAATAGATTGCACGTGTCCGAGTGCAAATTAAAAATAACATTCATTAGTAACAATCAGCGAACATATACATATTTGATTTTTTTATTTTCAAAAAAAAATAGTTAACATCATTAATAAATATATAATTAATTTTTAAAATAGTTATTAAATATAAAATTAAAAAGTAAGATATGTAAAAAAAAAATTAAAATAATAATTTAAAGTAAAAGATGTTTTAGAATAATAATTAAAAATAAATTATTTTTAAAATAATTAAGGGTAAAACTAATATTATAAAATATGAACAGAAAAAAAAAATTCTTCATATATTATTATAAATTTAGTTTGAATACCGAGATTTAAAAAAGAACATTAAAATTCAGATATATATTAAAAATTTAGCTATATATTAAATTATATATATTTTTTCTTAGGAAACAAACTTATTTAAGAAAAACAATTCAAGACATAATTTGTATAAGTGCACTTCATATTCTATCAGAGAATATATATATATATATATATATATATATATATATATATATATATATATATATATATATATATATATATATATATATTCATCTAAGGTGTAAAGGTGAAAAAAATTATAAATAAGAATAAATCATGTTTTTTTTATCTCTTGTTTCTCTCTACAAGTCATTTATATTTTTTACATTTCTTCAATTTCAATCTTTTATGTCTCATTCATGTTCTTGTAATCATATATTTAAACTAAACTTTGTTGTTCATTCATTTATTTAATTTTACACACTTGAACTTAATTCATCCTTTGTAACTTTATTTTTTTATTTGACCATGTTTACATTATTTTTTGAATCTATACATATTACAATTGAAACCATCATAAAAGGCAAAAAAATTCACCTCAAACAACAACAAAAATCAAAACACAAGTATTTAACTATAAGTAGAAATTTCTACTCACTCTTATTTTATGACACGCAGCACTCATTTTCCTCCTCACCTCTCAATGCAACATCCGGTAAAAGATCCTTCTTACACGTGGTCTTCTACCAAAGTATTTGTCTTCCTCAACAAGCTTAAAGCATAAAGCTTTTGGCAAGAACCAGATCTTTATCTTTTCTCTACAAATAAAACTTTTGCAATTTTAAAATTTGAATTTTGAAATTTTCAGCGCCTTACATTTATTTCTCTACAAATAAAACTTTTACAATTTCAAAATTTGAATTTTGAAATTTTCAACGCCTTACATTTATTTCTCTCATCATGTGCATTTCTCTGTGCACACACACCTCTCCCATTCTCCAAATGCAAAATCTTCATCTTTTTCTAATTGTGACATTATTTATTATCACAAACCCTATTGCACACCATATCCAACATACATGAAAACCTCATCCTCTTCTCGCTTCTTTCCTATATACTTTTCTCTCAAATATGCTTTTTCACAATTCAGAAATCTATATGCCTTTTCATCATTTCAAAAATTTGATTTCTTTCTTCAACAAATGTAGTTATTATTAGATTTGCCTTAATGATTTTCATTTTGAGATGCATAAAATGTTTGAGAAAGAGAAGAAGAAAAGTTCAAAGAGCTCTTAAAAGTCGAAGAGGAGGGTCTCAAGTAGAAGAACCAACATTGTTTTTGTTACGTTTGAATTTTAAACTCTTTGATTTTTATTATTTTCCTAGTTTTTAAAGATTTGATTTTTATGTAAAATGGTTTGATGCTTTTGAAATCCTAATCTAATTTCCACCATATGAGACTGTACTATCTAATTTTTCTTGACCACTAATCTTTTATTCATTCTTCAAAAGTTGGGGATTTCTTGCAAAACAGGTGTTAGGGATTTTTTATGCAAACTATTTTTTTAATTCGTTCCATAATCGGTAAGATATGCACTTTGGCCTTTGTTGGTGCTCTAACACTTGTTTATTCCAAGGGTTTTATTGTGCACATTAATTATAGTGTAACCTACGAGCAGTACCACATATCTCTTGGTGATGGATGTGGTGGATTGCGATGGAGCTTTAGGTGAAGGCCACCAAGGACCTATTACACCAAGATAGTCATTCCCAAAACCAAGGCACTCTCATCACACTAATCTTTTATTGCTTTCAATGAGAGTTTTTTTTTGTAGCTATTAAAATTTAAAGAAGTTATATGAAAAAAAAAATTCCAATTTTAACTTTTTTATTGTCTTATTTTTCTTTCCTAAAAGTTTGTTTTGCTTCCAGTGTCTCTTTTGACTAAGCCACCAAACTCTACATTGGAGGGAAAATGGGTTACATGGCTTGGGGGTTTCAAACACGGTTTTGTTGCTTTCTGTGCATACCGAAGCGAAAGCTCGTTACCACATAATCAGTTAAAAGAATTGTTGCTTGGTTTGGAACTAACAAGTTTTTTGTTTCTTTCATCAATAAGCCTCCTAATGGATTTGAGTCTATGGAAGAGCTTTACCAAAAGGATTCATAGAAAGGGTCGGAGAAGGAGGAATTGCATATGAAGGTTGGGTGCCATAACAATTGATCTTGGGACATTTTTCTGTTATTTTGAGTGCCATTGTTGTCAAGGGTTTTGCTAGAATCCTACAATATTATTTTCCTGCTTGGCATGCTTCCTAGAAGGGATATTTTTTTTTCTGCTTCTATTATGTTCCACTATGTCTGATTATTCTTTTTGGGTAGGATAAATGTAATGCAAGTGTGGATTTTAATTGTAGGTTAACGTGGTCTCTAAATGCAACTGTGATTTTAATTGTAGGTTAATGTTGTCTCTGAATGCAAGGCTCCAATGGTGAAACACCCATTTTTTGTTGGCTTCTTTGTTGATGAGCTTCAACTAGGGAATAGGAATCGTCTTATAAACCTCAAAGTGATAGCATATGTTATGGATCAGATTTTTAAGCTGGCACCTTTTTTTTTCTTTTGAACAAAAGAAGAAAATCCACGACATTAACTCATTACTCTTCATATTTGAAATTTGAATTGAAAGTTTGACACTCCTTAAATGTTTGCTCTATTAGATGACCAATATTTGCTATCTTTGGATTAAGTAATCAGTAATTTAGCAGATAAAAATCTAATATACTTTTTGGCTTGCTCTTTATTCATATTTTCAAGTGTTGCAGATAATGAAAATGTAGTTTTTGATTTTGAGGGTTCTCTTAAAAGTGTAGCTTTTTAATTATGGTATTTTTATTTTGCAACTTCTTGATCAAGACTTCTGATTCTTTATTTTCTTCAAATTTATACTGAACTCTACCATGTTTTAGTGACAATGCTTATGTTTACTGGCATACTAATCAAGTATACAAATGGGATTGCATGCTCTGGAACAGTATGCATTTATCTACCTTTCATAAGTGTATAGCCACTCTTTAATCTCTCTGTTAGTAGACAATGATGTTGTGGCTATTGTATTTTTGAGTATTGCAATCAAAGCTTGCTATATTGAGTAGATCAGTGTTATTCTTAAGTTACAGGGTCATGTCTCTTTTTCTGGCAAAATGGTTAATATAGACTTTATTACTCTCCTTTTCTTCATATTAATGCTATAGATGAACAAGATCATCTTAATATGAGAAAAACATTTATTGATTCAGATCACTAGGACCAAATGAAGAGCATTCTCAAGTAGCCTCTTTTCAATCAAGTTTGACCGAGAAATGGATGCTGCTAGGACATATTTGTAAGTATCTAAAAATTGACTTTATTTCAACTAATGTGTCTACTTTAACTTCATCATATTATAGAAGTGAAATTGATTTGATTATTTACCAACGTCGAATTGGCTCTTCCTATGATTTTCACTCGAGTGTTGAGATGAAGCAGTTAATAATTCTGTAAAGCGAAACTCAAACTTCTTCTAGCTACTTTGAAAACTTTTGTTGATATTTTGTAAAATTTTAGTGAGGATGAATATTTAAACATTTTAGAACAATTTTTTCACAGTAAAAATATGTTTAGATTTTAATTTAGTACTCAAGGTAGATTAAATAAAGTAGTTTATATGGAATGTATTCATTTCAAAATTCACTTCAAGTATAAGTTTTATTTTTAGCTTTTAACGAACTCAACTTAATTTTTTGCAAATAAAAGTGTGTATTAAATATATTATAACTTACATTCATCTTTTACAAAAATTTGAAATCATTGTTTTAGGGAATGAGAATATAAAATAAAGGAAACTAACTGATTTCTCTTGTAAAATACACGCACGATTATCTAATTTTATTGTAATTTACATCTCAATCTTCACATTTTATTTTTTATTTTTTATTTAGTTTTCATGTTAAAGTTAATTTTATTTTCCATTTCAATCTTTACTTCTTCTTTTTTACATACAAGTTTTTTATTGTTGTACTTAAGTTGATGAGGTGTGAAATAATATTTATAATTTGGATTATATAAACATGATATAAAAAGCATAACTAATATTATTTGCTTAAAAACTAACTTAACACCATTTAATAGATTAATAGTAAAAGACCCATTATAATAACAATAATCCCTGAAATATTGAAATATTGAAAATATGTGCTTTTATAAATGTCTATCAGTTATTATTTGTAAGGATGTTATTATAGGAACTCATTAATATTTTTATATATTCATGGACTCCAAAGGTCTATAAATATATCCTTTTGTCACAAGAAATATTTAATAGTACTTTATATTTTTATATTATACATTTACTCTTATTGAGCGTTAGATAGTTTTTGTACGTGGATTTTCCCTTTACTTCCACCAGCGAGACCAAGCTACGTGAGAGGCGAATGAGGCGGAATGAGATTTGGACAGTGAAAGTTCTTTGGGACGAAGCTACGTAAGAGGCGACATGGGAAATGGAGGATCGCATGAGGCAATCCTATTCCCAACTGTTTCTTGGTATGTGCAATTTTCGAGGACGAAAATCTTATAAGTTGAGGGGAATGTAAGACCCGGGAAAAATAAATAAATAAATATTTATTTAATAAATACGACGATAGAAATCCTTAAGTTAATTAATGTGGAGAAATAAGACAAGAAATAGTACTAGCTCAAGTGGTTAAGAGTACTTGGTTGTGTTGAGAGAACTTGGGTTTGAGTCATGTGTATGCCAATTATGTGTTAATTTAATTGTTTATTATTTTTAATAAATTTTGAAATTATATGGTTGTGGGTTTGAATCTTGGGGGATGTGAGATAGGTTCTTTTTGCCAATTATTTTTTTTGGCATGAGGGAGAATGGTCAGAAAATCCTAGCTGCCATAGAGGCCTTAGCCATCATAGAGAGAAGCTAGAAGGGTTGAGAAACCACCATGTTAATGGCATTTGATCGCCTTTACTTTTGTTTTAATTTTCATATTTTAATGTTAATAAAATATTTTAAGGGCTGAAAAATGAAATTTAGAAGTAGAGTTAGTGAAAATTGGAGGGATTTTTGGTACAACTGCCAATGGAGAATGTGAGAGCACTGAAAATGGAGCAAAAGAGAGAGTGAAAAGGTTATAAAGAGTGCCAAGTGGGAGAAGCTAAAGGTAGATCAATTATGGGCAAAAAGGAATGTTAGGAGCGCAATTGGAGCGGGAATTCCAGGTAAAGAGAGCTGACTAGTTTAATCTCTTCCCATGAAAGAAAATTTTAAGTTTTGTTTGATTGAATTATTGTTTACAATAAAAAAATATGTGATGCATTTGTTTTATATTTTAGAAATTTTGATTGTAATGGTGATATAGTATCATTAAATTTTCATTTGAATGTTTAGTATGTGATTAATGAATTTTAGTGATACGAAATCTAATATAGCATGAATGCATTGAGGTTTTCTTGATTTGTGAGTGAATGATGCAAAGGAAAGGTTAAGGTTTATGTTTTTCTTTTACAGTAGCGTGACTTGGGGTTGCATTCTAGAACTTTCATTTTTTTTAGTTATATGAAAAGTAGATAAATGTGGTGTTATGGTATGTTATAATATTATAGGAGGACATTTTACAACATTCATCATATAGTAATTTATATAATATTAAAAGGAAAAAAAAAACAAATTATGAACTTTGGTGCAGAGTATCAATTACATTAAATAGTTTGTTTTAATATAAATATACATATATATATATATATATATATATATATATATATAAAGAAGGTTAGAAGTGGGACTTACTTTCTTTATTTTTTGTTGTATTTGATATTATATATGACTTGTAGCTTTTGGGTATTAAGATTTGGTAGTGACTAAACTTTTGGTATGCTGTAGTTAAGGTTTTAGAATAATTAATAATTTTCTTTGGTAGTATTTTCTTATAGAAATTATGATGTGATATAATTAGTAATTTTTAATATATTATATAATAGGGGAAGGGAATAGTTATAGAAAGTGGTTTATAAATGGGGATTGCATAGGTAATTTTATTAATTTAGGTTGGTATTTAATTAATTGGCTTTAGTTGCATTCGACCTCTAGGGTGCGTGTTTAGAGTTCTTATTCTAAACACAACACATTTATTATTATTATTATTATTATTATTATTATTATTTTATTTTACTACTATTGTTGTTATTATTATTCTTATCATTATTATTATTATTGTCCTTGATATTATTATTATAATTAATTTATTTTACTATTATTATTATTACTATTTTATTGTCCGTGCGATATTTTGGGGTAATGGTTATGTGTTTTTCCTGGTTTGTATATTGTTGGATGCTAGAAATTGAGTTAGAGTACCTAAAACAAGTAGTGTCACATTATTGGTGTAGCTCCTGAAGGTGCAGAGTGAACAACTAGGCAATAACCAGAAATAGGGAAGTTTTGTGTGTCGTGATGCCCGACGGTGTTGTGGAACCGCCAAGCGGTCTGCACTTCCATTTCGCCTGGTGGCGCTTTAGTTACGCCAGGCGATGGTGCAATGGTAGGGTGTGTTTGTGATATGTTTTGCATGACTTGTTGTGTTGGTCCTAGTCTGGGATATGCTTGATATTGTCATGAGCGGGTAGGTTCATGACTGGTGATGAACACGTGATAATATGAGCAGGGAGGTTCATATTATGATGTTCTCGTGTGAGGATACGAGTGGGGAGGTTCGTATGTTCTGTACTTAAACTTGAGGGTGGTTGCGAGCGAGAAGGTTCGTAGAGTTGAACCACGGGCGGGTAGGTTCGTGGAAGCATTGGAATCCCTAAGACCATCTTGAATGTGTATCTTGTATAAGGCAGTGTGTTTTTTTTTTTTTAATTTCGTTTTAATGTGTTACGATGTGGGCTTGGACCAAGAGGTGCTTGACTGTGTCATGAGCGGGTAGGTTCATGGCTGGTGGTGAACACGTGATAATATGAACGAGGAGGTTCATATTATGATATTCTCATGTGAGGATACGAGCGGGGAGGTTCGTATGTTCTGTGCTCACACTTGAGGGTTGCTGCGAGCAGGGAGGTTCGTAAATGTTATATCACGTGTGTTGGACTACGAGCGGGAAGGTCCGTAGAGTTGGACTACGAGCGGGGAGGTTCATAGAGGTAGGACCACAAGTGGGCAGGTTCGTGGAAGCATATATATATGTTGGGTCCATGGTCATGAAATTGTGGGTTGGAAACCTTAGGGCAATAAGGTTTCTTGGTTAAGCATCGACTGAAATAAAGTAATTTGGGGTGAACTTCTATGTATTAAATTATACGTTTATATTGTTACACGAGCTCACTCTTTTTGTATGTGTTTGACAATGATCGTGTAATTCGTTACACGAGAGCAGACATGGTTTCAGATGGAGCTGGTGACGCTTAAAGCCAGAGAGGGGTCAGCTTGGGAAGTTTTATAAACTATATTTGGCTATTTTATAAACATTTAGTTGATCATTTTTGAACTATGTAAACATGGAGTTTACTTTATGGTTTTGAATTTCGAGACATTTGAGTAAGGTTTTAATTTTTCCACGTTTTGGGAAAGAACTTTGAATAATAATGACATATTTAATATTACTTTACTTTATTTTATTTAAATTAGAAATATTCAGTCGGGATGTTACACCATCACTATGCACTAAAGGTTTAAATGTTGAAGATCATTCATCCACATCAAAGGCTTCCCACCAAATCTACGGTAAGAACAAATTGTATTAGAACAAACAATGAAGATGATTTTTTTTGTATGTTATATATCACATTGCAATTAAGTGTAACTATGTGTACCTTTTGCTGATCATAAAATTAAAACCAACAATTGGTTTGGATATCCCTAATGTCATTCAATAACAATGTCAAAAACCATATCCAAATCTCTTTGCTCTCATTTTCCTTCACAACAAATGCAAGGGAAAAATATTGATCATTTGGATCTTTTCTAATTGTCACTAACAACTACCCACCATAATTTTTTTAGGTGGTAGCCATTAACACCTATAAAGGGCCTACAACCACCCAAGAACCTTTTCATGTACCCATCTAGACACATGAAAACTTCTCAACCTTGGTTGCAAAATGGGATTGGGTTGATTCACTTTGATCTTACTTGTTGCTCTTGAACAAACTCTTCTCAATTATGCCACCTAATCATAAGGCAATGGATATTATTTCTAACCATCTACCTAAAGTATTTCCATGGCCATTTCTTTTGCTTGTAAAGCACCCCAAGTTGTGATCCCAATATTATACAACTTTTTTATATCATCAATTATCTTATTTGTTGTCATCTTTCCAAAATTTCTAAATTTGTTCATCAATACTTTTGACATCCAATCTTTATTTGCATTCTTGTTCCCAAACACTTTCCCACATTTATGCATATCAATTAGTGTTTTAACTCAAAAAGTATGATTGTCTCCTACTTTATTCACTAAAATAACAAACTCACACTTCCTTTGCAAACCATCATCACTTTGATATGGTCATTCTTCACAAACTGAATTTCTCTATCATTTAAAATTGAATGTTCCACAATAGCTTGTTTGAACTCCTTCAACAAACAAAACGCCATCCCCAACTTTAATTTGAAATTCTTGCACATAACCAGTGCAAAAAAGAGTATCTACCCTGGTTATTTTGGTCATTTGGCCTCGGTTGAAGAACCGGGGCATATATTATCAAGGAAAAAAGGTTACCTTTATGTTCCGATTCCTAACCGAGGCATGATTCACATCTAGAAATGATATTTTTGCCCCAGGTCTGGCTATAATCGAGGTAGAAACATGTGGTTGCGAACAAGTGACAACCACCACTACGAGCAAGCCCACCACCGTGACTACGACCCAAACAACACCGCAACTCCCACAAACGCAACCAAATCGAGAGTTGCACCTGAATGTTGCCATCACCATTGTAAGACCCGTGAAATTTAATCAATTAGATACATAATTAATTAATAAATGAAGGTGGTGAGAGCATTTATGGCATTAAATATTGAGTTGGGTGACGTGGAAAAGTACTAGGTCAAGTGGTTGAGAGTACTTTGGTTGTGGGAGAGGACTTGGGTTCAAGTCCTATGCATGCCATTTATGTGTTTTTATTTGTATTATTTTTTTATAATGTGATGGATCATGATGCGTGACCACTTAATGTTAGGATTATATGAATTAGTAAGAAACATGATTTGGCTTGATGGTTGTGCATATACTTGGTAATTGAATGGTTGTGTGTTCAAACCTTATTGTGAGATTTGAGTGCAATAAGAGGCTGAATTGGGAGAAAGCTTGAGGCAAGTCATTGGTGATCAAAGGAACAACCAATTTCTCAAACTTTAAGCAAGGATTTCTGGTTAGGGAAGTTTAATTTTGTGTTATGTATGCCAATTATATGATTTCGTGCTATACTTGATGAATGAGGTGTGTTTTTCGGCGTTTTCGTTGAATCTTGTCGCGTTTCTGGAAAATTCCAGAAACCGCCTGGCAGAGTTGAAGGCCCGCCAGGCGACTCATGCGTTCAGAACCCAATTTTCAGGGTTTCTCCATACACCGCCTGGCGGCTAGGTGCTGTCTGCCAGACAACGCAAGTTGACTTGCCCAGTTCTTTCGTGTTTTGGATTTTTGGTGTTAATGTGAGGTTTGGTTTTGGTTTTCTTGGATGCGTGTGTGATGGAGGTGATGTGTACTATCTGCAATTGCTTAATTGGTGGAAAATTGCATGAACCTATGAATGAATTTGGGACTTAGGGTTCACGTTGGTGGATGGATGATGTTTATGAGTGGCGCAATGTTTGTGTGGAATTAATGATAACATAATTATATTATGAACCCTGGATGTAGTGTGCATGTGAAAGCATGTCGGACTGAATGTGGACATTGAAATTGTGGTGTTGCAAGTCATACTAGATGCGGGAGAAACCTGGCAGAAACCAGATGGCCATGCACCGCCTGGCGACACGTCAGAATAGTGGCATTTTGAGTGGTTTTGTGACTTGCGTTCTTTGGGGTTCTGGCTCGAGAATCTGTTGTTCGTGAATTGGGATAGCTATCAAAGGGCGTATTAATTTGAACATGGGATGAAGTTAAATGTAGTATGTATAATGGTGAGTCGTAGGAAGTCAAATGCATGAAAGAATTAGAGGGTTACTTATTTGAATATGGTAAATTGTATATCTGTAATATAATTATGTATTCCTTGGGATGTTGAGCACAAAAGGAGTTAACAAGTATTAATGGACAATGAATGAATTCATGATTACTTGCATTATATTTAAGTATAAGCATAGCTTGGATTGTGAAATGATGAATGATGATGCTTTGAAATTCTGTTATGGGAGTATGATTTGGGGTCTATTTAAGTATAATTGTATGATAATATGTGTATGAGTGGCTTGGGGTCCGTTAAAACCTATTTAATGTGCCAAAAACCAATAGCATTGCGCTACTGGTATGGCTCCTGGCGGCGTAGGGTGAGCCGCTAGGCGGTAGACATCTAAACCAATGGCAGTGGCCACTGATCTCACTTGGCGCCTGACAGCGCGGAATGATGCGCTAAGTTGTTTGCTTGGGTTTCGCCCGACGACGCTTTGGCAGCACCGTGCGGATACGACTGCGACTGAAAACTTTGGTTGTGATGTTGGGCTTGACGGACTAAGTCCATAGGTCATATGAGATGTGCTTTGTGAGTCACGAGCGAGGAGTTCATGTTGGATGGACCGCATGCGGAACGTGACCGATTTAGTTCACCAAAGGTACTCTTGTTGGGATGAGTGAGCGAGGGAGTTCATTTCATGCTCAACTTGATAATGCTATGAGCGAGGGAGTTCATAGTAGGAAAGGCGGGTATGCGCGTCCGAGTCCAAGCAAGGAGTTCGGATGACGGGCAAGGGAGTCCGTGAAGCATGACTACGAGCGGGATAGGCTCGTAGGTAGGACTACGAGCGAGGAGGTTCATGGAAGCACATGAAAGTCCCATGATCAAGAATACATGCATAAGCTCATAAAGGTTATGAGTGTGGGAAAGTGGGTGTTTTCTTGGTTTTAAAAGATAAATAATTAGGAGATAAATGGGTGGGGTTTCTTTCATAATTATTTTTATCTTATCTATGTGCATAGCTCACCCTATCTATTTATGTGTGGCGATGATCATGTAACTTGTTATCCGGGAGCAGATGATGTCACAAGTGAGCCAGAAGATGCTTAGCGACAGAGAGCGGGAGCAGATTACATGGGAATTTATAAAGATTTTCTTTGTTTCATATATAAAATTTTAATGTAATCTAATTATTAGTTTTACTGCTTTTGGCTTTTGAAATTGTAAGAACTATTTATCTTATATCGCGAACATATGTTTAAGTTTAAAAAACATTTCTCGCTTTTTGGGGAAAATGATTTGACAATAAATGAGGTATTTATTTCATTAAGTTGTTTATTTTTATTTTCTCTAAGTAATATCCTATCAGGATGTTACAACCACCACAATAGTAGCGACAACCACCATGGGCAAACAACCTAACACGAACGGAACCAACCCAACTCCACTAATGACCTACGACACCACTACAGACCACCGCGAGCACCTCCAGAACACCAATGCTACGCAACAGGCATGCCGTTGCGAAACGTAGACCACCAGAAAACTAGATCTGCACCCAGTTGTGGTTTCGAACAGTATGGGTTTCGAACTATAGGGAAGCAGTTGTGGTTTCGAACAGTAGCAACAACCTCCTTCGTCCCAGAACAGTAGCAGTAGCGCAGCAGATTGGTGGGCAATGAAGGATGCAGGGGAAGCTCGCGGAGGCTCGTGGAGGAAGTTCGAAATGCTGAAACACGAGGAAGAAGAAGATTTGTCCCAATTTGTGCCCTAAAATAACCATTTTGCCTCAGTTATAAATTGTCCAAGGCATAAAAAACTTTTTGCCTCAGGTATGCAAACAATCGGGGCATGAAGTCCCCTTATGCAGAAATGTATTTAAAAAAATTTAAATGTGTGGAAATTTTAAAATTTTCAAGAAGCATTAGGCCTTAGGTCTGCAAATATCTGGGGCATAAAACCCTCTTCTATTTTAAAAAAAATTAAATGTGCAGGAATTTTAAAATTTTTAAGAGGCATTAGGCCTCAGGTTGTCGCCAACAGAGGCATATAACGTTATATTCCCCGTTTCCCTCAATAACCGAGGCATAAAAGTTTACAAAAATTTGAAAAATGCCACCGTGTTTTGATATGCACCGTTTTGGAGGGAACCGAGGCATAATGCCTATTGTAAAATCCCATATGTGCACTAGTGTATCTTCAACACTAAACATTAGCCATTTTTGCACACCATGACCATCACTATCCACATCACTATTCAAATCATTGGTACTGTAGTTTTCATCTATTTCATGGTTGCCAACATTTTGGTTTGTGTAAGAGGAACCAACACCAATATCTTCACGCGCTAATTTTTTCCTTTTGTTCCTTCTCTGGGTCAATTATTACCATCGTTTTAGTACATCTTGCATCTTTATATGGTATGTATCTTCCATACCAAATTCATCATCTTTGGTTACATATCTTTCTTCTTCACTATCATCAAGTTGTACGTCTTCATCTGACTCATCATCATTAGTAACAATATGTTCCTCATCATCCTCAATTCCACCATCATTATCATCATTACGCTCTTGATCCTTATTTATAGCCTCACCAACATCTTTACTTACATCATGATTCAACATGTTTCAACTTTAGTAAAACTGAAGATTCAACAACTTTCGATTTTAGTGAAACATTTCAAACTAGTGCATGTTTAAAAAAAAAAAGTAATTTGATTCACAAACTTCCTTGTATATTGGGGTCAGTAACTAATTTTCACGAGTACAAGGAACATGTCTACATTTCAAAAACCAATCTAAAATGTCATTTGATACATAAAAAAATTAATGTTGTTGAATTAAAAAAAAACTATATTAATTTATTTTTAAAGTTTGGAGACTAAACAATATCGTAATTTCAAGCAGAGACTAATTTCAGATTCACATCAAAATTTAGAAACTAAAAATATATTTAACCTTTAAATTTATTTTGATAAATGAAATCCTTGATTAATCTACTAGTAAACTTATTTATCATTTATTAGTAAATATCTGTATGGGATCTTCATCCATGACATAATTTAGTATATGGGGATAAGAGGTATAAAATTGATGATTACAGATTTTTACAATTTAGATATAAAAGTAGCAACTTAAATAAAAAAGAAAGCAAGAAAAAAAACATTTTAATGAACAGTCAGTCATGATCAACCTTTTCTTAGGTTTTCTACTACATAACATTTATAAAATGATTTGGTGTGAGCATTTACCATTTGTTATCACATTCTTATATTTTATTGCTGAAAAATTCTAATAAAACATTCTTAGACACAGTCTTGTGACCAAATCATTTTTATTCATTGTAGTTTATTAAAAAAAAAACACAACAAAAGGTTGTAATAATTTTCCTAGAAACTACTTAGAGAAAAAAATGTCAAACAAAGAAGTGGATGAATCGTCAATGTTTGTGAGGTTCACATAATGTCAAGCTTTGAAGAACACACATGTAACACCTGCACAATAGATAACAATGCAAAGAATATTCTGGTAACAAGTTAACACTAAAAAACATGTAAAAGTAGGATATATTAAAAAATATTATAAGAGAATAATGCACGTGTGATATTCTTATAGAAAAAAAAATAGTATAATTTATTTATTCTATAATTTAAGAATATTCCATAAATAACTTCACTGTGGCCATGCAAAGTGCATATGCACTATTAGAGATAAGGAGCACAGTAAGGCAATAAAAAATCCATTAGAATTAAAGGGTAGAGGTTGGGATTGTAGGGTACCTCCATCTCTAGAAGTTTGAACATTAAATTTAGCAATATCATAGATGTGTAATTAAGTTATAAATGCCTTTGAAAGATTCTATGCTGAAGATAAAAAGTTTTTTTTTTCTTAGAAAAGTCTTCAAAAAATACTTTTGATTTTGTATTCAAACATATTATAAAGATCAAGTGTGTTAAAATAATGGGTTCTTAGCTCTTTTATCATGTAATTGGTGTTTTAATTACTTACAAATGTATGAAAAAAAAAGTCTCAAGTCTTCCATTTTATTTTATTTATTATCAACTATCTCTTTATATAATAATAACAAAAAACGTGTATTTTTTTTTTTCTACGAGACAAATTTGTATAGCTAAGATTAATGTATTTTAAGGGGAAAGGTTACCTACCACTTATTGAGTTGAGCCTATAACTCAAACGTAGAATTGAAGGAAGAAACCTCTTGGTATATTGAATGCTACGAAATGTGCATTTTAAAGCTTAAGAAATAAGTATTAGGTTTTATTTTTGAAGATTTCACTAAAAATTAGAATTTTTGATGGAAAAAATTTATGTTAAATTAAAATTACTAATGGATTAATAACAGTTATAAATTTGTTGGTAAAATATTCGTTAGTAGATCCCATTAATGGATAAGAAAAATGTATTAATAATTACTACCGACCAAAATTTGTTAGTAATTATTTCTATCGATGGTCAAAAGTTGTCGTTAATTATTGACAGATTTTGACTATTGGTAAATATCACAATTTGTTGTTGTTATTCTTCTTTTTTTTTCTTCCTTCTCTTCCTCTACTTTTTATTCTTTTTCCTCTTCATCCTCTTATTATTTTCCCTCCTTCTCCTCCTCCTCATCTTCTTCCTCTGTTGTCACAATCATCATCATTGTTGACTCTTCATTCTCTTACCATTGTGGTTGTCGCTACTGTTGTAGTCATCACCTCTTCCTCCTCCTTCTCTTATTCTTTTATTCTTTTTCACACATATCTCCAATTAATTTATAACAAATATCTTGTCAAATTTGACACCCATTTTACCAAAGGACTTATAGACAAATTTTTTTTAAAAAAAAAAACTAGTGATGAATTTACCAACGTATTTAAAAAATAATAATTGTCCACAAATTTACCAATAGATTTAAAAAAAATTATCAATGGATTTAAAAAATCTGCTATCGAATTCACTAATGGATTTAAAAAAACAATTACTAACAAATTTACCAATAAATTTTACTAAAAAAAATAGGCAAGTGCTATCTTCAGAGCTTCCAAATTTAGTTAAGCATGATTTTATTAGTTCAAAACCAAAATGAGTTAGACAATGAACATAGTACATATTAGTCAACCTCAAATGAAAAAGGAGAAAAGTAGCAATATAGAGAACTAACTAATGGAAGGTGGAAGAATTGAAATAAAGGTAACAATAATAAAGTGAAAGTGTAAAAAAGCATGTAATAAGATTATTCCTCAAAGTTCATTCATACATATGGCAAGAATATGATACGTGGGATTTTCTTATTGAAATGGGAAATAAAAGAATAAAAGGACAACAATATTTGTGTGATAAAACTTAAAAAAAAAAGGTAAATTTGTGTAACATAAAGACTACATTAACTATAATAGATTTTTCTTATTAAGGGACTTTAATTGTGTTAGATGGAGTAACGTAAACCGGGTGAAAATGAAAAGGACCAATAGTGTGAATTGGGAAAAAACTCAGTAAGTTTTTTGAGGAAATGAGGGTGATAATATACTTGTCGTGGGTAGGAAATTCACATGGTTCAAACCAAATGAGAAAGACAATAAGTTGCATTTGAAAAACTATTGGTATCTAATGAGTGATCGGAATGCTAGAAGGAAATTGTTCAATAAGTGTTGGAAAAGGTGTTTTTCTAACCATTGTCCATTGTTACTAAGAACAGAAAAGATAGATTTCAACCCTAAATTGTTTAAGATATTAAAATTTTGGTTAAATTATCCTTTTGGTCCTTCTATTTGTCATGAAATTTTATTTTGGTCCTCACGTTTTTCATTGTCTCAATTTGGTCCTCATTTTCTTAAAAATGACTCAATTTGGTCCTCACCGTTAACTTTGACCAGACGGTGTTAAAGTCAATGCCACGTGTCAATTTCTGTTTTTTTTTTATTTTTTTTAATATTTTTTGAATTTTTTTTTGAATTTTTTTTTTGAATTTTTTTTGAATTTTTTTGAATTTTTTTTGAATTTTTGACACGTGTTATTTCACCGTTGTGCCACGTGTCAAAGTGACTCAATTTGGTCCCTATATTTGTTTTTACTTTCAATTTAGTCCCAATTTTTGTAAAAATGAAGCAATATTGTCCCTCCTTAGATTGAGACTCAATTTAATCTTTGTATACAACTTATGATGATATTCTTAATAAAATTGACATTTTTATTAAATATTTATAGAAATATTTTTAAATATTTTTTTTTAGTTTTATTATTAAACAAAGTTAAACCCCAAACTTAATTTCAAAAATTAACAATTTTGTCATCATATATAAAGGAATCAAGTGTATCATATTATATAAACTTGGTAAAGATTAAAAATCAAATAACTTGTTACAAATAAATTTAGGAACTAAATTTCAAGTTCAAAACAAAATCAAAGTCTAATATTTTGTGTAGAATTTAAAGTTAATTTAAAATATTTATTGAAATATTTAATAAAAACGTTAATTTTAGTAAGAATATCACTATAAAATTTATAAAAAAGTAAATTTAGTGTCAATTTGAGAAAGGACAATATTGTGAGATCCAGGAAATTCATAAAAATTAATAATTAATAAAGTATAAGAAATGAGGGGTTGAGACTACCATAAGAGAGTTCTTTGATAAATCCTAAACAAGAAACAATGTTAACTTAAGTGGTTTAGAGCACTTGATTATGTTGAGGGGACTTGGGTTCAAGTCCTGAGTATGTCATTAGTAGATTTATTTAATTTTGTTTTATTTTGCAATTATATCGTGAACGTGAAAACATGATTTAGGTTCATACGAATGTGTGAATTAATAGGAATCATATGATAGTTTGTTGGTGTGCATGTGTTTGATGGGTAGGAAGGATATGGGTTCGAATCTCGGCTAGAATGAATATTACCCTTATGTTTTACTATTTTGCCAAGGGAGTTCTGAGAAATTGCAATCCAGAGAGGGAATTAGAGTGGAGGCAAGGAGGGGAGCTTTGGGAAACAAGAAAGAATTCATTTGGAATTGTTGAAGCTAAAACACCAGGTAAGGGGAGACTGAACTTTTGTGTTTTATTTTATTTGCTTCCGAGTGATCATTGTATGTGTTTGTACAATATATTGTTATTTTGCTGTCTGCGTGAGGTTTTGATTGAGAAAGAAATAATGCAGAATTCATTTTGGT
>Ga0214542_1000305_pt1 | contig 83361 bp, 39 predicted proteins | sample CNSS1metaG_FD_160096 | JGI IMG/M metagenome (GOLD analysis project Ga0214542, IMG submission 160096) | Root nodule microbial communities from cowpea collected in UCLA plant growth center, Los Angeles, California, USA - CNSS1 | ecosystem: Host-associated > Plants > Roots > Nodule | place: USA...
ATATATATATATAGATATATATATATATATATATATATATATATATATATATATATATATATATATATATATATATTCATATGCACAATGTGAAAACATCCTTGTAATTAATTTGATTTTTTTCATGGACTAGGATGAATTAAGAGATGCTGTGTTGCTTGTTTTTGCCAACAAGCAAGATCTTCCTAATGCAATGAACGCTGCTGAAATCACTGATAGGCTTGGTCTAAACTCTCTGCGCCAGCGTCACTGGTAAATCAAGTCCTCAAACAATGGCAATTGCTAATCTATTTTTTCAATAAAATTAAGTTTGTAAAAACAACTAAAGTCTTATCTCTATAAATCGAGTTTTCAGACAATTTTAATATATGAACATACTTTTCAATACAATAAAATGTCATGAAACTGAGTTTATTCTTCAACTGAGTTTCGAAGGCACCAAACTCAAAACCAAACATGACTTCAATCCTGTTTTGTTCTCACACAAGTTTAAGCATCCTTGAACCATGTGCATGCATGTCTTCCCCAGGTACATCCAAAGTACATGTGCCACATCTGGTGAAGGTTTATATGAAGGACTAGACTGGCTTTCGAACAACATTTCAAGCAAGCCTTCCTTTAAATAGTAAAATTGTTTTCGTCTACAGCAAGGTTATTAGAGATGCTTAGTGGCAATTGTTGGCATCAATGCTGTTGTAGTTTTATGATTATTACACCTTTTCTATTGTTTTGAAAAATACTCTGTTGTCCTCTCTGATCTTCTTTTAATTCCAATAAATGTTATTCATCTATGATGTTGCAAGTTTGCATTCCTGATATTTTTTATTTTTGTTTTGTTAGACATTTTTTGCGTACATCAGCTACTTGTTGCATGTAATAGAGATTTAGCAAGTTATATGTTATGTGTTGATTGTTCCGTTAAACACAGATTGAACCAAGTTTTATGCTGATTGCTTAAGATATAACTCTCACTTTCTGTCCTCTTAGGAATTGGTTATGCAAAAATTAAAAACAAAGCTAGGATTATAGCTTCTGCTAAAATATCATAGAGAATAAACTTTCTTTCATTGATTTAAAACATGTGGTTTGTAAGTAAAGTTTATTAGATGTTGGGAAGCTCAATCTTTGGAATTAGAGTGATAAGAAAAAAGAGAAAATATAGTTTGGATTTAAAAATAATATGTGACAAAACATTATGATTTCAATTTATCTATGGAATTGATTATCTATTAGGAAAAGTTTGGTTGTCTAGTTACTTGACATTTTATTCTAAATTCTTTATTGCTATAACTTTTGTTTGCTGTACGTTCATGAATACAAAAGATTACATTACAATATAAGCACTAAATTGATCATGCACAAACTGTAAAACCCAATCAATTACAATGATAGAATTTTTCATCACAATAGCTAGGTTCATTATTTTTTACTTTTCTCGAATATCACACTATTCCATTTATTTACACATATTGCATGGTTTAGTATTTATATTAGAATTTCTTGTGTTATTTTTTGTGAATAATTTTCTCCCTCAAAATCTCTTCCTCATATTTTAAAATGAAAAGAAAAAAAAATCCAGTTTGAAATTCAATTTACCTGTAATCGAGTTTCAACTAATTTTTCAATTAATCTCTTCGTAATTAAAATTCCGAATTCAGTTTTTAAGAAATCAAAATCTAACCTTGTAACGTAAATTCTGTTATCTGTGTCACCAAGACGGGTGGAGAATTATTTTTTTTAAAAGTGCTAGACTGCAGAAAAATTCTGCAATAATTTTATCTTGTGAACGCGTCCTAGACCATGGGCAATTTATTCCTGCAACTTCACAACTTTCTTCTGCACCCCATAAATGTTTTTCTCATTTTGCTTTTTCTTTTGGATTATACAATCTATTTTGCATCCCCTGAATGTTTTTCTCATTTTATTTTTTCTATTGTACAATCTGAAAATAAAAAATCTTGTGTTCTAAAAGTATTTTTTTTTCTTAAGTAATACTTCTCAATTGCGAAATACAAAAGTAAAAAAAAAAAATCAAAGGTTTTTGTTTTTAAAGAGACAAAACTATGACAAAAGCTTCCTGTTCTAAAGTGAAGAATACCTTAAATTGATTTTACCAATATTATTTCAATGGATTTGAGGTGGACCCTTTATTAAGGATGAATCTTATTCATTTAAACTTTTACCGAGGACTTCTTTCTATTTTTTCAAAACATTATTTTCTTTTTTCAAATTTCTTACAACTGTTAGAGAAGACAACTTAAAATATATTCAATTTACCACAACTTAATTTGCTATATTTTAAGTTGATATTACTGGTATCTAAACTTTTCAATATTTATTTAAGAAATAAACAGAAACAAATATAATTAAATATTTATTTTATTACAATTTGAAACAAATAAAAACTGGTGGCTAAGAAATGTTGATGCATATAATTTAAAAGGGACAAGATAAAATTGTTTTTGAAATTCCCAGTGGGAGAAAATTCTGAAGATTATAAGTAATTGAAATTAATTGGCAAATATAATACAAAGTTAAGGGACAAAAAAATGTGAAATTGGTATGCTGTTATCGCTCAAATCAGTGATGAGTAGAGTGGCCATCATAATCCCTTATCCATTATCACTGCCTTAAACTTCGATGAAATTGCGGAGATTGAGAAGTGAAGAGCAATGGCTTCAGTAGCTTCATCTTCATCCTTTTCCACAAGGCATCTTCTGTGTTCCCCAACACCTCTGTTAGGCAGAAGAAGATGCAGACCCAATTTTCTGAGGATGCTCACTCGTTCCTGTCTCGATGACAGTTCTGCTCTCCTTCAAGCAGCGGAATACACTGTATGAACTATGAATTCATAGTTGCCATTGTCTTCAATTTTCAAAATTTGTTCACTCTATAGCATCTTTTCAAGTGTGATCAGTATCCTGCTTTTCATTCTAATTCAATAACTACAATGCTCTTTTTATTTGTTTTTTTTTTTTTTTTAACTTGCCTTTTGATAATGTTCCCAACACCCACTTTTATTATTTTGTGTGAATTAGTTCACGAAATGGTGAAATGAAAATGTACTTAATGGTTCCTATTGTATGTGTATTCATCAAGTTTCATTCAAATTTTTCAAAATTTGGTTTTTGCATCCATGTAAGGAAAATAAGTTGACTTTAATCCATGGTTATTATGCCAATCTCAACAAAAATTTTGTGCTTTTTTTTTTTTTCCAAACAGCTGATATTGTCAAAAATTTGTATTTGGTAAGTGTCAAATACCCCCTGGATTGTGCTTGTTAATTGTTCATGTTATTGGGAGATGAATGAATTTTGTAGGCATGTCTTGCTGTTTTGTAGGTGAATACATACGTAAAAAGTGGCATGGTTGTAGGATTGGGGTCTGGTCATGCTTCTGGTATGGCCATTCAGCATTTGGGTCGCCAGCTTCGTACTGGTAATTTGAAGGATATAGTTGGGATTCCCATGTGAGCTCTTCCGCCTTTCATATCATTTTCGCTTTCAGATAAAGTACCATGCTGTGTGTGTCTATTTTAAATGATGCTAGGTTAAAGTTGAAGTTTAACTATTCTTTCTAACTTTTCACTGCTTCGTTGATATGTAGACATTTTTCTATTCAATACAAGGATTAAACATTGCAATGGTGTTAAAACATATCGCTTCCAATTTGTGTATCAAGATGTAAATTCTACCAAACCACTTGACATTGATGCATTGGTTTATGCAGGTCTGTTGCAAGTGCAAGTGAAGCAGCAAAGGCTGGGATTCCATTGGATACCTACCAAGAAAGTTCTAAAGTGTGAAAAAAATTAGTGATTTTCTACATTTTCTTTTAATGTTGAGTGTTTCTTGATTTAGAGGAATCTTGGGTGATGCCAGAAATTATATCCTTGTATGCAACCCTGGTGAAGATTATCCTAGAAAAAACACAAAATTAAAAAAGTTCTATCATATATGCATAACTTTGAAGAAATGAAAAGAGAAAAAAAGTAATGCTGGACTGTGCTGATTGTGAAGTTCGTTGCATTTTTATTTTATTTTGCATAAGACTGAAATAATTTATTGGCAATTACTCTATTGTAGATTGATTAATTCTTATTGTAGATTCATTGTCAATTACTCTATTGTAGATTGATTTTGCATTTGATGATGCTGATGTTATAGAAGAAGGAACACTTGTTGCTATCATTGGGCGCCGGAAATTGCAAAGTGGGGAATCTATAATCCAGGAGAAAGTGAGCTGCTATACCATTTTTCTCTGTATTTATTTGTGAAGATTAATTATCTTGTGTTCATAATTGATTTCTCTTTTTTTTTTTGTTTGCAGTCTATAATAAATGCCTCCAATAAATTTGTGTTCATTATTGAAGAAAACCAGTACAAAGGTGGTCTGGAAGGTTCTATTCCAGTTTTAATTCAGTCTGTAAGCAGCTATGCAAAAGATTAGTTTAGTGATTCTTTCTTGTGTATATTTATCTTTAATACTCAAAATTTTCCTCTCAGCTCAACTGGATGGCAACTGCTGAAGAGATTGATGACATGTTTTTGGGTGATGCTGAGGTTTATTCTACATTTACTCTTTTGCTGAGTTTTCTACAAATGCATGCAAAATGTTTTATGAGTTTGCTTGCTTATCAACTTAAAACTGATGCTGACATAAGGATCTTATATGTTTTTATAGATTCATGGTATTTTGACACGATTTGCTTTGTTGATGTGTATAGACATGTAACTGGTTATTGGCTGCTTTATTAAATGATTTATGATTTTGTAATGATCCACAACAACAATTCAAATCTAACTGGGATTTGCTCCATAAATCAAACATGGCATTGTGTTCTTACCTTGACCAAATCTTTGGAGAGTCTTTCTTTGTCTACCTCTACCTTTGGCTACTCCATCTAATTGGTTCTTCTAATGGGGCTTCTATGGTCTTTTCCTCACATGTCCTGGTCATATGCTACCATTTTTTCCTGAATAGATGTTTCTCTCCAATATCTTCGTTTCTTATTGACCATTTTATCTTATATTTTCTTTTATGAAATCACATCTTAGTTGTGATCTACTATTCTGCGTAGATATGTTTGTGTACTATCATCCGGTCATTTGTTATCAGAAGAGTTTGACTATGAAAACAATTACATGAGAGGTTATACTCTTTTGGTAACATGGCAACGCTAGGATGATTGTGTAATAAAGTTTTAAAAGCAGTGGATCCAAATTAAAGCAAGATTTTATTACCCTGCTTTCTGGAGGATCAAAGGATTAACTTAATACAAATATGTAGTTATTAGAAACTCCCTATTTGATTCACATGGTCAATACATACTTCCCGTGTTTACAATGCAGTCACTTTTTTTTTTTCATTATAATGTTTCTTAAGACTAGAAAATTGCTGTTTATCTCCAAAAAATCTATAAATTCAGTGTTACCCCATAGCAATTAGCAACGCATGCATGACCCTTTTCCTTGCCAGTGAATAGACAGAAAAGGATAAAAGCAGTTGCAACAATTCGACTGTCCTAGAAATTGTTCAGAAAACCCAATTTTCTAATACAACTTAGCAATGACAATGCCAAAGGATGATTATTTTTCTCTGAAGAAAACAGAAGATACAGACATCAACATGAACAGCCTTGTCAGGGGGCTACAATTCTGCAATAGATCATTTATATTAATTCTAAAACTTGACATAGTCCAAAGACAAACATTTCCTCTTTTTGAGAACATAAACTTTCCAGGACTTTCATATTAAAAAGTTTTGAATAGCAGGATTATGGATCAGAAACTGGAGTAAAAGAAGTTATAGTATAAGAAAAAGATGGACTATATAACATCCTGTTTTCCCGAAAGGTAAAGCAGTGACACAGCAAGGTTTCTGAATTACAAAAGTAGAATGTAATGCCACAGTTTTTTTCTTCCTTCCCATCTTTTAAGGGAAAGAGTTGTTTTTTGACTCTGTTAGGGTGCTAACACATGTCTTATCTAGGCTGGTTTATAATATGGACTCTTCGTTTATTGTGAAACTATTGATCAAGGACGTTTTCTTATGCTCCTGTTCCTATTTCTCTTCATTCTCTTAAATATTTTATCATGAAATTTATATTTTGTAATTGTATTCATCACCTCTTTGTAAATGAAGGTCTGGAGAAGACCAACGATGGGGCAAGCAGGTCCGTTAGGAGGTGACTTTCCAGTAGTCACCAGGGAAGGGCACAACATTCTTGATGTTATCTTTACATCTCCAATAGAAAACCTTGGTAAGTTCTGCAAGTTTTATACCTGTTTCAAGTGATAAACCTTAGTACTCGTGCTGGTCCGTTTAACTGACTTAGTATTACTTGCAGCTGAAGTAGCAAAAAGCCTTGGTAAAGTTGATGGTGTTGTGGACCATGGTGTTGTATCTAAAATTCCGTTAGTTTTCTCTCTCAACTTTTATAATCTTTTAAATAAGTAGATGAGAATCATGCGGGTTGAACTTTAAGATAAGGTATAGATAGGACATATAAAACATCAAATGATTCACTCTTATAATTTCATTTCCCTTTCTGAGCCTGTCAGTAATCAATGAAAGAGAAGTGTTTGACATGCGCTTCAAATAAAGTTACAAACTCGTTTGTTGTTTTCTTCAACAAAAGTGGTGCAAAGGGTATAAGTTTTTAATAAACTTCAGTTCAGAGCTGTAGTTTTTGCTTTAGGTGCACCAACTTTAGTCCAATGAGTAAGATGTAATCATGGTCAACATCTTAGTCACCAAATTATTATTGCATTGGTTCTGTTCTGTCAGTATTCTTCTTCCTAGACAACAGAAGCATTGGAAAATGGTTTGCTTGAAAATATGAACTCAGTTATTTCTATTGTTATGATGGGATGCAGATGCACAGTGGTAATTGCTTCTCAGAATGGGCTGAACATTTTGGACAAATTGACAGCAGATATAGTGGGTTAGATACAGTACTAATAACCCTGTTTCTTACCTTCCTCTCTTTTTCATCTCGCCACAAATATTTATCATGCAAGAAGATTAATGAGTTGTTATGATTATATCACTAACTATCAAAGGAAGCTGAGGGTTACATGTGCTGTATTATATATGCATGAAATTGTTGTTTTGGTTTGTATTTTCCATTCCCAAATGGTTCCATAGATGAGGCTGGAGAGATTATTAACTAGTCTCCAGTCACAACATAAGTTGTTATTCCAATCGATATTGTTTTTTGACATATGGATAATCTGTGATATTTTTTATAATTTGTAGTAAATTTTTAACACCCGAAGTCTTAAATTCAGAACACTTTTATAAGACTGTTATAATTACCTTCACTTAATGAATGTTTGGTATATTTTATTGATTTATAGGTATTTATGATAGCTTGATGACAAAAGTTATGAAGTAAATAAAGGATGTTTTCCTGATAAAATAATTAATAAAAAGATACTTTAAACAGGTTTTATCAATAAATATTAAACTTCACTCTCGAAATTTTCATGGATCGCAAGTGAAAAGACTAATTTATATACATTTTTATTTTTTAATCTGACAATATGTTTTTCTAAACACAAAATCATAATAAAAGAACAACACTTTAAATGCAACCGTTGATTATAAAAATACCATCTCAACTTATAATCGTCTCAATATTAAAATCTTAAGTATTTTTATTTAATGTTAAATCATTCTTGACTTTAGAAAATAAAAAATTCAAATCATGAAATAAAGATATACAATAAAGTATAGTTAGATAGCAAAGAATGACACATTGTATTCTAGCTAGTGGGCACTTCGGTGTATTGATAAAGAGTTTGATTGTTTCAGATACGTTTAATTTTTTTCTTTCACCTTTCTTCTTCTTTTTGTCTTCAATTGGATTTATGCAGATACTACTTGGTAGTTGGAGTTGATGTAGCTTCAAAGTCTTGGTCATTCTAAATTAAATATGACTTTTCTTACTCTAAAGTCTTTCTTTTTGTTAGTGTAGAAAAACTTTTTAAGTTTTGTTTCACTTTCTTATTTGCACGTACCAAGTTACTCTAACGTGTGATTTCTTTTTGTGATATAAAAAAAGTAATATAACAATATAGTTATAAAATTATAAGGTTTGAATTTTAAGAAAAACATGCTAGTTTGTGTTGATGAAAAAAAAAAAAAAAAAATTAAAAAATAATATTAAAATAAAAAAAAAAAAAAAAAAAAAACTATGCAATCAGAGGCAAATATAACAAAGTTATGTCCAAAGAAATCAGAATGTTTAAATTAAGTATCCCTTATATTTATTGTTTCAAAAATAACCTTTTAAAACTAAGAACATTGAATCAGTTTAACTAATCACACTTTTAATAATGGTGAAATTAGGCTATTTTGCTTATATTTGTGTGTTTTATGTTTAATTTATTACTAAGTAAGAGTTTTAGAATAGTTTCTTAAATATTAATTTTATGATTATTTATAATATTTTAATTTTAAAAACATTTTTTAGAATTTATCTGAAAAACAGATAACACAAACAAATTATTTAAAAAGATAAAAAAAGTTATGAAATTTGAAAAATCATGGAATATTCAAAACAATCATAAAATATATTGAGAATTTAATTTCAAAATAATTTAATAAATATATTATGACTTAATATCACATAACGTACTCATTTTATAATTTCGGTTTGCATAGCATATTTGTTTTCGTTTTTCATCCCTGTAATATGAAATTTAATTAATAAATTAAATAACAGATTTTTTTATTTTTTTTATGATAAGCAAGTCCTAGTTAAATACCAGAATAATTATTTAAAAGTTTTAATAAAATATGACAGCCACTTAACTTGTGGTTTTTATCCAAATAGAATATATTTTGAAGCATCAGAGAGGGAACAACATTTATTATACTTTCATTCTTTATCTTTACTTTATGAAATTCTCAACCTTCAAATCGAAAGCAAACATAGGATGTTGATGAATGGGGCATCTTCTTCAGCACATTCCTCATTTAAAATTATTTTTCCAATATTCACACTTGTTGAGGAAGCCAAAACGAATAAGTGTGCCTCTAATATCTTAAGATTACTTTTTAGAGTATGTAACCATTGTAATAGTTTTGTTTTAAAAGTTCTTTTGGAGAGTAAAAAATATATATTTATTTAAATTACTCTTAATTTTTATTCCAAAATAATGTAAAATTATAAGAAAAAGTTTTTAACTTAAGAGTTAAAGGAATTTTGATCCTGTAATCTCAAATCCGTCGGATAATATATATATATATATATATATATATATATATATATATATATATATATATATATATATATGAAAATAAAAGTTATTGTATTTGAAAAAAAAACTGTTTTTGTATTATTTTTGTCACTTATTTATTATTATTATTATTATTATTATTATTATTATTATTATTAATACTTTTACTACATGACATATTTCTGTCCATCCTGGTTTTGTTTTCCTTTTATATTCTTTTAAGAAAATAAAAGTGTGGGGCTTGATTTCATTCTTTTGTCATTTTTTTTTGTGAGATTTAGTCTAATTTTTCTATTTTTTTTATATAAACATCTAAACAATATTTTTTTTAAATAATAAATAAAGTTTTCTTATGTATGCAATTTTTAATTTAAACCTTTTTTTTGTTTAATATTGAAGCTAATCTTTTAAGGTACTTTTTATTCATAGGTCCAATTATGTCCTATGTTGATTCTAAATTTGATGAAAAATAAAAACTCGTAGTGTTTACATTTATGGGTTGATGATGTATAATGTTTCTTTCATGTTTGATTTGTCGTGTTTGATGCATTCAATTGTGTAATCCAAAGAAGAATAGACAAGTTTAACTGATACTTGCACATCGACACCTCTTTAAAAAAAAGAAAAATATCTTTTTATTAATTAAATTTTGATAAACTTTTTTTTATAACTTGAATTCACATTTTTTAGGTTTTTTTTTTATTTTTTTTTTATTTTTCAAATCATTTTATATTATAAAAAGAAATAATTAAAATTTAATAGTGAAAATATAAATTAAAGAACTTTGATTACACTTAATAAAAAATGAAGGTTCTTGGAGTCTTGTTGTAATGATGTGCATGTATAAAAATGGAAGCAGAGTTATGAGGAAGTCATAAAACTTATACTAATCTGAAGGCAACATGTCTTTCCCGAGCAAGATGAATTCCATGGGGGGCACTCTGGAATCATTTATCAGCACAGGGAAAGGGAAACAAAATTTCGAAAATTCTAAGATTAGAAGTGGGGCAACAATCCATAACCCACATCCTGGCTCTCTTCCCTCCATAGGAGTGTTGAGAATATTACTTAATATCTTTTTTATTTAAATTAGTTTTTAAAAAATATTTCAGTTTTAGAGATATGTGTCAGTTTTAGAAATTTGTTATTATTTTAGATTACGAGTGAGATATTCTAAATATTTTATACTTGATATTTGTTATATTTTGCTCTATATATAGAGTATATCAATAAAATACAAAAACATGTTCCTCCGTATAACATATCACATATATCTCTTATATCTCTCATATTATCAAAAGCCCTAAAATTCCCAACAAGGAGGAACTGCATACTCCTTCATCCATGAAGGTGATGGTGATCAGAGCTTTGCTGGTGCTGACATTCAGAGTGGAGGTATCACATTATCTCAAGCGAAATTATTTTATTTCTACGTCTCACGTTTTTTTACAAAATAATGACTATCTAATTCAATCTCACAAAATCGATTTATAGGTTGAGATTTTCACTTTACTTACATATTATAAAATTGTTTTATCTTTAATAGATTTGAGACTTCCAACACTATATTCATTCATTTTAATGTATTAAAATTTAAAGTTTAAGACAGAAAAAAGTTGAGTTTAGGAATTAGTCACCTAAATTTTTTTATTATTGTGAAACTTAGACTCGATCTTCTACTATTTTTACATGTTTCATTCGTTGTCTAACATATTTGTTTTTCTGTTCTTACTGCCGTGTCTCTTCTGCTCTTGCTGTATTTCTGTCTGGTTCTCCAGTCCAAGGTACATGTCATCCTTTTTTTTTTGTTTATCTTTTGTTGTTCTGGTTTGATGGATGTTTTACTTTGTCTTCTTGTGTTTCTGAAAACTTAGTGCTATGTTATATTAGAAGAAGTACTCTAATTAATGCCTTGTGTTCTTGTTTTAAGAGGTGAAGAATGAAAAGGAGGAAGATGGTACTAAGGATTTATGGGCACAGTTGCAGAAAATAGGTGTTGAAGATGATTCCTTGGGCGTTGTATACTGGTACCTTTTTAACAATCCTACTGCTTTGAAAGGTTTTAATGGTGTTCCAATTCATCAGCGCAAGAACATGTTACCTATCATTGTGCCAAACTATCAACCCAAGGGATCGGATCGGAATGTTAAGGTAAATATCAGCTTTTTCTTTTCTTCTTCTTATTTACAACTTCATGTTTGATCGGTTTTTATTGTTTTAATTTGATCATGTCTTTGCAGATAACATAGAGACTTTTAAAGAAGTTCACATCAAGAAGTGCTATGAATAAAACTTGGTGTAACCTTTGTCTCTTCTGCATGTTCAAGCCAGGGGTTCTTAATGAACTTCTTTTGGATGTATCTTATTATCACAAAATTCACTTTTTATATTGAAAGTGATATTCAAATAAAAAAGCAGAATTTACGTTTTTATTATTTAACTAGTAACTCATTTTCTTTTGTTGGAATATTTATGGAAAATGTATTTTTTATCTACTATGACTATGATTTTGTTAAGAATTTAAGTATAAGTTTAAATTTTGAATTGAGAGTAATGTTAATAACTTAAAATTTTAAAATTATCGAAAATAAAAACTCCTCACAAGTACTCACGTAACAAAATAATAAGTGATATCATCAAATCAAATATACTTCTATTGAAGTTTATGGAATAACTATTTTTAAATTATTCATGATATTTCTGTAATAAATAGGTTTACTATATAACATTTCGAAATAATTAATATAGAATAGTTAAAAATTAATTTTAAATTATTATTTGAGATGATGTGTCCGATACCCATCGTGAAATATACTTTTTCAGAATGTTTACCGGGAATTTCTATAATATATTCTTGGAAAGTATTTTTCAGAATTTACTAGTATTGTAAAAAGTAATTTTTTTTAATTATAATGCAACGGAAAGGTGCACGCAGAAAATATGAGGGAGCAGAATCACTTGCCTAATAAGACTGGGCCGAGAATATGAAGCCCGTGTTAGGACTGTTGAGATGTTGATGGAAGGCCCAATAACAGCCCAGAATACTGAGAACACGAAACAAAAAGTGCGAGTGAGCAAACGAGTCTAAGTTCTCTCTCTCTCTCTCTCTCTCTCCCTCTTTCTCTCTGTGAATCGTTTGAGTGATCGCTGAGATCTGAATCTACCGATGGCGACACCGGACCACCTGTTCAACCTCCGCAACAATTTCTACCTCGGCGCCTACCAAGCCGCCATTAACAGCAGCGACGTCTCCAACCTCTCCGAAGAAGACGCCCTGGAGCGCGACACCCTCGTCCACCGCTGCTACATCGCCCTCGGCCAATTGCAGTTCGTCATTTCCGAGATCCACGACGATGCTCCCACTCCTCTTCAAGCCGTCAAACTCCTCGCCCTCTATTTCTCCTCTCCCGACACCAAGGCATGCTTACTTCTTTTTCTCCTCAATTTCTCCTCTCATCCATCTCATCACCTCTCCTCTCGAAATCTCACAGGACTCCGCCATCTCCAGCCTCAAGGAATGGCTCGCGGATCCCGCCATCGGAAACAACCCCACGCTCAGGCTCGTTGCCGGTCTCGTCTTCCTCCACGAGAACGATTTCAACGAAGCACTTAAACACACCAATGCCGGAGGGACCATGGAACTGTATAATTCTTCTCTCTTTTTTCTCTCGTTTTCATTTTAATTATTTATTTTCGTTATTATAATTTTTTTCGTGTTTTTTTTTTCTTTTTCTTGCGTTCAGGCACGCGTTGAATGTTCAGATCTTCATTAAGATGCATAGGTCGGATTATGCGGAGAGGCAGCTGCGGCTCATGCAGCAGATTGACGAGGATCACACTCTCACTCAACTCGCCAATGCGTGGCTCGATTTGGCTGTGGTATTAATTGATTAATTTATAATAGTTGCTGTGATAAGAAATTAGGAGTTATAATTGTTGGAGATGTGGTATATGATCAAATTCAAGTACGAAAGTGATACATTCTTCGTCTTACAAGCTGATTATGTAAGATTGAGTTAGGTTTAACAGCTAAGTAGGAATAATAGTAAAAAAGTGATAAATTTTGGTATGTTTAATTGATGGGTTTCGCCGAATGATGATGGATCAGGGAGGGTCGAAGATTCAGGAGGCGTATCTGATATTCCAAGATATGTCGGAGAGGTATCAGTCCACCAGTTTGCTTTTGAATGGCAAGGCGGTTTGCTGCATGCACATGGGCAATTTTGACGAAGCAGAGACCCTTTTGGTTGAAGCGTTGAACAAGGCACGTTTACGTACTGTTTTTATTCTATTAGTGTTCTCTTCCATTGTTTAACAATATAATTGTTTTTTTATTGTGGTTATGATTTAGTAGTTTTTAACTTGCTGAGTGATTTTCCTAGAATTTGTAGTTATTATAGGCAGACACACCATTTTGGGGAGTATGTAGGGGAAGGTAGAGAGAAATGGAAACATAAGGAGAAGGAAGAGGGAAAAAGTGATAGATGTGATGAGTGATATTATAGAAAAGAGAGATAGGAAGCAATTAGGGTAGAAAGCAGATGGAAGAAAAGGTGATTGGTGTTTATATATTTTCCTTTTAAACTGGTCTCATGCTGAAAGGAGTTTTTTCTGCGTGTACTTTGTGCTAGCTCTTGGTTTAAACTTTTAAGCTGTTGTTCTGAAATGGCATTCCATGGTTGATTTGTTGTTTTGGAATATGTGTGATGAAAATTTGTGTGGCTTATACAGGATGCCAGGGATCCTGAAACGCTAGCCAATCTAGTTGTATGCTGTCTTCACCTTGGCAAGCCATCTAACAAATCATTCAGGTAAACTCTCTGGACATTTTTACTGTTTGTTTCCATCTCTCTTTCTCTAACAATATCTGGTTACTTGTTCTGCCAAAACCCTTTTCTTCTCTTCTTACATTTAATAGCACAGTATGTCTGTTGAAAATATCCTATTGCGTGGAATAATGTAGAACATGACTGGCTGAATCTTCAGTTTCTTGGGAAAAGTGCTATTCAATTCTGAATCGATTCTATGTATTTGATACGAGTCAGGGCATTCTAGGTGTATTTTTGTAGATGGAGTGTCTAACCTTATCAACAAAATATCGATACTGAATTTCTTACACTCTTAACATAGCCTTCAACAGTTATAGTAATTAGTGAATTTACATCAGCTATATGAAAGAGAGAACATGAGTTGGCCTCAAACATGAATTAAATTTAGTAGCTGTTGGAGATCTTTTAAGAGTAGCAACAGAGTAGTGCAAGTTCAAATAGTAAAATGGTAATAAAATATATAGAAAATGCATAACATGTTAGAAAGGGTTGAATAATATTGTTCAAAACTGTTTTGGTGGTGAACATTGAACAACCCCTAATCTTAAAGGGAAGGTGATTTTAAACATTTCAAGTGTATTGACAAAAATACTGTTATTTACATTTTGAAATTCGATGTTACAAGGGTAGGAATGTAAATTAATTTTCAAAACTTCTTTCTTTCTCTTCACTGTGTTGTTGAACCAAACAGTCCCTAACTCTCCAATTTCCTTTGTAAAAATAGTTTGTATCTTCAATCTGTCGAGGACATTCCTTAACTTTTACTACCAATCACCTAGTATATTTTTACCGAGTGACTTGGGAAACATAAAGCTTTTGTTTCTTATTTGATTGAATCTCCTGTTATACTTCTGGATTTGTGCTTTTCCCTTTGAATTTATTCCTTGCCTTTCGTTTGTCGCTTGATCTGGTGTGGTATTTCTCATTCTTCAAAATCCTCACTCGTATATTTTTTAACGATGTATGTGACTTGTATTGCTTTGCAGCCAGCTGAAACTTTCTCACGCAGATCATGTTCTCGTCAAGCGGGTAACATCAGCAGAAGAAAGTTTTGATAGAGCGCTACAAACATTTTCTTCATGAGCCGATTATTCAACTTCTTTCAGGAGTTGAATGGTCTGAGGTCTTCTATGCAATTTTTACACCTTGTCGTGGCCATTGTGTTGGGTTGCGTATCTTAGAACATAATCAACTGGGTAATGTGGCATAGTATTCAAATTTATAACATTGGTTTACTGAGTCTTGATGTTGTAAAAGCTACATCTGACATTAAGCAAGTTCATTTACATCGTATATTTTACTAAAAAAAGCAAGAAATGCCAATAGGTATTTGAGTAAACAAGATCATGGTTGTGTGGATGGATTGACGAATCTGTATTCTATTCTATTTTATCCGAAGTTTTGCATTCTCCTATTTGTATTTCTCATGTGGTAAATTAAGTGTTTGCCTACTAAATTGTGTATATGGCAAGGGTAGTTTACATCGTTACGTTGTTGGAGAAAACGTATTGAAAGGACTATGATAAAGATAAATTAGATTGTAAATACTTTCTAAGAGGCAGTTACAATTTTATAAATACTTTTAAACGGTTTTTGATTACTAATTTTTATTCATGTTCATTTAAATGCATGCAACACAAGAATACTGGTGGGTGATGCTGTTGGTCTCGGTTATTGTTATTACTAGCAAAATTACAAGCTTACAGAATCTATGAATTTGAATTTCGACTTAGATTGAAATTGAATTTGCATTCCTGTTTTATTTGAATAGAATTGAATAATAATGTGTTTTAGTTTGGACATAACCCATAATCGACTATAAGCACAGTATACTGCGTGGTTAGTTAATTTGCATAAAGTGTGATAAAAACTAATTGTGTTCTTTTTTAAGTGAATGTGACAGTTTTTATGAACAATTGATGACTAATATTTGTAGTATTAATAATGTTCATGGAAGAATACAACGGACATTTTATATTGTTGTTGATTATCGGATAATGCTCATACAAAATTAATCTTTACTCTGGTATTGAGTAGTTGAAAATTTTCATTGGTTTATTTGTTTCGGGTTAATTTTGGAAATTAACGTTTTCACCAAAAAATGTTATTATTTAGTATTTTTTAAGCTTTAAATATACTTATTTGTTAAATATTTAAAAAATATATATTTATTCTACTAACACCAAATTCTAAAAGGTTTAAATGATAATAAATTGTATTATTTAATAGAGTTGTTTAAAATTTAAATTTTAATAATTTTATTTTGAATATAGAATAAATTACGTTGGTATTTATTATTTTTTGATAAATTCTAAGTAGTGTCCCAATATTTTTTTAATTGAGATGCATAAAGATAATTGTTGTGCGGTTATTTTCTATACTCATTATTTAGAAAATAATAATTTTGAAGTAAACATTAAGTAATTTTACACACTAGTTAGTAAGACTGTGACATCTTTTTAGAAAATGCTTTTTTGTAGTTATTTTGTAGAAAACAGTATCATTTAATGATGTCATTTTATGATGTTATATTATGACTATGTTAGTTACATCATTAAGAAAAACATAATTATATGTTACATCAATTAATGATATCTTAACAAAAAGAACGTCGTTCTTTCTGTTCTTATTATAAGAAACGTTTGAAAGAAAAAATTGTTGATCCTTCTTATAAATTATTTTATAATTTTTGTACTTTATATTTATTTTTCTTTTTTATCCCTATTAAATATTATGATTCTTTATATTTTGTATTAATAAATAGTAAAAAGATCATTTTAAAGATATTATTAATGAAATCTAACTTAGTATTTATTTTATTTCTTTTTAAGCATTATACAAGTTTCTTTTGGGAAAAAAATATTATTTTAAAAAAAAATAATATTATACAACAATTTCTTCAATAAGACATTTATATATAAAAAATTACTTTTTTCCATTTTATGTTTCAATAAATTTATATATAAACTAATTAAAAACTTCATGAAGGGTATGGGAACAAGAGAACAATTAATGTGTGTCGTTTAAGAGTTTTTCTTTTTAGAAATCAATAAATATAATGAGTTGTTTTTACTTTAATTAAATATTTATAAGATTTCTTACTAAGCAATAACACATCTAAAAAATATGACACTTAAAAGGAAGAAAAAATATTAAAACAATAAAAACTATAACTCTTAAAAAATAACATCTTGTAAAATAATTAAATAAATTATTTGTTTTTTTTTTTACGTGAGTGTGAATATGTTAGAAGACGAGTATTAAAAACGTCATAGTATTATGCTATCATTTCATAAAATCATTACATAAAAAGTAGCATATTGTAGACATTATAAAAGACATTTAACGAACTAAAATTTTAGAACAAATATAATATATAACAGATAAATAAAAATCTATAATGATATTGGAGACGACAAAATTGAGTCTCCTGAACAGGTGTTTTCGTTTGTGACAAAAAACAAATTGTTAGAAGAAAAGAAACAAAATAAAATAAACATAATGTGGGCAAAGTTAATTCCTGGGGTCGAGTTGTTCCAAGAAAACGAGACAAAAGAACAATTACATAATTGAGATTTAATCACTTGATTTGTGTTTTTTTATGCGCTCTCTTTAAACTATATTAATTTTAATATATATATATATATATATATATATATATATATATATATATATATATATATATATATATATAACATACTTTAAAATATAAAAATTCTTATATTTTAAAATGTTACACATACAATTACATTTTGAGATGACTTATATTATAAAGGATTAAATATGTTTTTTCTCCCTCAAGTTTCAGTTAATTTTAAAATTAATAATTCTTCAAAACTTTATATCAATTTAATCATTCTTTAAAAATAAGTAGATGTAATTTTTCTTACCAAATTTTGTTAAATTTATTTAACATTTTAAACACATTTTATGATAATATTTGAGTTAACACTGAAACGAAAATGTATCAAACAGTGTAAATAATTCAAATACTATCATAGAATATATTTGAAACGTCAGATAAACTTAACAAAATTTGATTAAAAGGATTAAATTCACGCATTTTTTAAAGATTAGGAACTAAATTGGTCAAAAGTTTCGAAAAGAGACTAATTTCAAATTTCACCAAAATTTTAGGAACCAAAAATATATATAACCTTATTATAAAATAATTCAACATTTGAAAATAAAAAGAACTATTCCAACTACTTCCATAATTGCATATTATTAGGTGACAGTGCCCTGGTTAGGTGAATGGTGCAACTGAAAACATTATCATTATTGACTCATTGTACGTCGAATACACATGTAAGTATAACGAATGAACTAGCAAACTCCCTAAGGACAAAAAATGTAATGGTGAGGCTCATGATGAGAAGAACCTCAGATTGCAGATGAAATGCCATAACCATTATGATGAGATTTTTGCCATTTCCATGCAGTTTGTAAGCTCTTCTCAAGGTCAGTGTATTGTGCAGTCCAATTCAGTTCCAAGTTGATCTTAGAAGGGTCACTATACACTTCTGCATAATCACCAGGTCTACGAGGAAGAAACTCCACTTCGATGTTCACCCCTGTGGCCTTTTTGCATGCATCCACAAACTCCTTCACTGATCTACCTGGTAAATTATAAACCCCTTTTCAGAAAAATGTGGATTTGCATCAAAAAACTATTTTTTCATATTCCAAGTGTAATAAAAAACCTACCTTTTCCAGTGCCAACATTGTAGATCCCTACTTTCCCAGGTTGTGCCTTTTCAAGAGCCTTCACATGAGCATCCACCAAATCTGTCACATCAATGTAGTCTCGTATGCATGTTCCATCCGCTGTCTTGTAATCAGTTCCTCTAACCTGCATGGTGGAAACAGATACATTCAGTACAGGTTCATTACAGTTTATAATCCTTTGAACATATTAATGATATATTAACATGGATAATTGATTCCTTGCTACTCTCATCAAGTCATACCAAATGTAAAGAAATTCTGTTTCATCCAAAATTAAAAGTGTTAGTCTTGACATACCTTTAAGCCAGTTGTAATACCACGAGCTGCATCAAAGCAGGCACCGGAAATTCGACCGTGTTCTCGAAGTTCAGGTCTTGGAGCCTCACCTAATCTGCCCTCCGGATCTGATCCAATCACATTGAAGTATCTACATGTTTCACAGGGAAAAGTAAACAGAAATCACAACCATAGCTAATTCTAAACAGTTATATTTAAATCGAGTTATCTTAAAAGTATTACTGCTTTATAAATTAGATACTTTATTAATTAGTATCAGTAAAGTATCTTAAATTATCAGATACGGATACGTAACACAAATTGAAATATCAGTGCATCATAGCTTCTAACAAATGTTAAATGCTAATAAAAGGTTTGTGTCATACAAAGAAACATAACAAAGGTCTTCCTCAAACCCTCCCAGGCCCTATCCACCCATCATCAACTTGATAAAGGGAGGAAAAGAACCAGGCGTAGACATTAAAGAGGAAAGAAAATGGCATATTTATATTAGAGTTGAACGAGTCTGCATTAGAAAAATGGATCCGAAACATTTACTTGCCAAAAGCACAAACAAAAATGAATAACAAAAAGATTAAAAAAAAAATAGACTTGAATCATGACTCACCTTTTTGAGAACCAATAGTAATTTAACAAAAAAAGGGCACACATTCAACAACAATAAGCAATTTACATTAAGGGGCAGTCACATAAGTAAATGGAAAATTCATACCTCAGAATCATTACTGCCATTTTAGAATTTTTAGAAAAATCAAGGATGATATCTTCTGACATCTTCTTGGCTTTTCCATATGGATTAATTGGTTTCTGGAATTGAAGAACATAATGGTAAGACTACATTCCAATGTGTATTAATGCCATTGCAAGATATGCAACGGAAATAAAAAGTTCTTAACCAAACTCATCATTCAACCACACTAAAGAGTTCTCACCTGTTCTGTTCCTTCTGTAATAGGCATCTTTTCAGGTTCCCCATATGTTGCACATGTACTAGAATATATTAATTTCTTCACTCCATATTTAGCCATAGACTCCAATACCAACAAGGTATTTGATGTAATATTATGATAATACCTGACAAAGAAAAAGTGTTAAAAAAGGTAGAACTAGAGTTCCCAGTTCTTCTACTACTTTAGTTAAGATATAAGAACTTACTTAAGAGGGTCAAGGGTGCTCTCTCCCACATACGCAACAGCAGCAAAATGCATCACAGCATCGAATTTATTCTCTGAAAATATTTTATTCACCTAATAACCAGTTAAGTAGACAACTTTTCTTGGGCAATCTATAACATTGTGCTTCAACAAAGAGTTTAAATTCAACACCAAATCATTTCTTAATAAGGAAAGATTATAAGGATACAGATTCTTTATCTCCTAAGTCAGCGTATATAAATTGAAGTCTTCCAGGTTCTGGATATAATTCTTGAAGAACCCTGACGGCACCCAAATTGCCACGTGATAGATTATCCTGCAAAGAAGAAAAACTGGTTAGCAGACAGAACAGTAAATGCATTCAAATTTATCAGTGCAGCTTTTGGTATTATGAAGAGGCACACCACTATGGTGACACGATAGAAATCCTTCAGAAGTCGTAGGGTAGCATGCGAGCCAATATAGCCTGCACCTCCTGTCACTAAAACATGAGTGACACCTGGTTCATGGATGGAAAACTGAAAAAGGTCCCAAAAAAAGACTAATCATCAAATTGAACAAAAGGGTAAAATAGCAATCAATTTACATATACAAAACATAACAAAGAAAAGGTAGAAAACTATAACTGAAAACAACATATCTTCAACATTTTTTCCCTTATAAACCCTCATTTCTTATTTATTCAAAAATTCTTTCTTTCTTGTATCCATCTCACACCATTCGAAAACACCAAAACAAACATTCACAAGCTTCATTGTTCTTTAATTTGGTACAGTAAAAATAGCTAATCATATCTATCGATGCATCAGCCACTTCAAGATATCTTTCAGTAGTCAAATAATGAAACAGCCAAAGAAACTATAAATAAGTTTTATATATGTCAAATAGAATTACAATACAACAAAAAACTCTCAGACACCATTATGCAGTAAACCTATAAGTGGCATAATCATTCTAAGAAATCAAATAAATTTTGAGAGAACTCACTTCTCTCACCGCCAACCAGTCAAGAAGAACAATTCAACAATAGAAACTAAACTCACAGGTCTAAGAGAATGTATAGCATCGTCCTTCACGTCTCATTCAGTCATTTGAATATTTATGAACAAATGTATTAAATAAAATAGGAACACACATAATAGGAAGTATAACATATAGATATTCAAACATACATATATACATAATTGACTATGATAATCATGAGTATTTGATTGGGTAAGACAATGTAGGATTACCGGACTAGGGGGATTCAAAGATGGAGATCTTTTGATCATGATAATGCATAATGCCGTTAATGCTGCAGCAAGAAAAATCTTCCCGACATAATTGCCCTTCCTTTTTGGATCCACATAATCCATGCCTAAAATGAACATAGAACATATATCTTAAACCAACAACTTAGTTATAATGATAAATATAATGAATCATGAGAAACAACCAAGCATGAAAAAATTACAGCACTTTATCAAATAATGAAATTACAAACACCTTATGCAAATACTTGTTTCCAGCCAATTCTATGTTGAAGTGTTAGAAAAGGCACAGCTTTTCCTTTCATATTTTGAAATTGATTAATGCTTTTTAAGTAACCAAAGCTTCGTTGCATAACAGAGTCATACCACTATTTCTTCTCAATTATAAAATCTTACCTCCCAAAGACATAGATCTGTTTGACCTTGGCTGACTCCTGGTCCTAGAAAAACTTAGCATTTGCAAAGTTAACAAGGTCTGACTCCCCCAATACAAATGATCATATCAAGCTCCACTTCCAGAATGATTCGAGTGATATGCTGCAGGAAAACCAGATCATGTAAGTTTATTTTTCTCTGAAAGAAGGCGTCAAAACAGCCCTGGAGAAGAAGTTCAGACTGAAAACCAGCATAACAAAAATCAGACAAACTAATAGTCCTTCAAAAGGGTAAAGCAACATGTTTTGTTTGTGTAAAAATTTGAAATGTTAAAATAAAAACATGAAGACCACAAGAAAAATAGGAAAAAAGGATTAAAAAGTTCAGAAACTAAACACCACAAAATTAAATAAAGCAAACAAAACACAATCCCGCCTATTCACCAATAAATTCAGCTATTCAAAACTACAGAGCAGGGAGTACGAACGTGTCCAGAAATGAAAGATCCAGAGAATTCCATAAGAATAAAAACCTTGTAAGAAAGAAAGTAAACAAGAAAGGCTAAAGATTGCTCACAGTCATAATATGTTTTACCACAAAAGCAACATTGCAAACGACATGCACATAAAAATCTGTCAGAGGGTCACGGGGAGTGAAAACCCCACAAAACCACTTTAAGAAAAAATCACACAGAAAACCAGAACAACATAGGAGCAAAAGAAACAGCTTCAAAATTTCAACATCAAGATCCAACACAACAGGCAAGCAAAAACAGTCTCATCAGCCCAAGAAAACGTAATCACTGATCAACAATTGAAATTCAACAACAGACAAAAACCCCTTTGATTTCACATTTGCAGCATCACCAACCACAAGCCAACCAACCAAGAAAATCAAGGACCAACCCAGATACTTAAAACCCATAGATTTGTCAGGGAAAAGAAAAAACAAATCAAAGCCCTTGAATAGCACCATACAAGCAGAATTAAGCAACAAAGCCATCAGAACAGTTCCTTTTTTTTAAAAGGAAACCAAAAACAAACGAAAACAAGAAAACAAAAGGAAGGAGCACCGCTAGCACCTTAACCTTATTCAGTTGCCCAGAAGCGCAGAAGGCCTTGAAATGTGAAAAAGAATGTAAATTTAACGGTTTGTAGAGAATTAGAAAAGTGGGAAATCTGGAAAAAGAAAAGGAAGTAGCGGATTGAGGGCAGAAGACAGGGGAGTGGAAAGAGAATAAGAAGAAGAAAAGTACAAATGAGGAAGATGGTGGTAGGAAGAGGTGATTTTTGGGGTGGCGTTGAAATTGTGAGAGTGGGAGAGTGAGAGGGATAGAGAGAGAAGAATGGGTTCTAATAGGCTGCGTCTCCTCTGCATCCATGTTGTCAAAGCGTTACAGGGAATTTGAGACCGCAATGGAACAACATCGTAGACTATATTTTATTCTTTTCATTTTCTCTTTTTTCTTTACTACATTATTTCACTTCGTTTTGTTCTTTTCAAAGTATAGTCAGTGGAGATGCACATGAGGTTTTATATTTTCCTCAATTTTTTCAAACACAACTAATCTATTACTTGATCTCTATGTATTATGTGTAAAATAAAATATCTTATATATTTTATCAATTTATTGAAGCATATGGAATCATTCTCGTAGTTTATCGTTAAGTTTAAGAATTAAAAGATTGAAAATTTAGAATACTAATGCTTTTTCTTTTGGGTTACGACTTGTATTTTAACCATATAAAGTTGTGTTTGGATTATTTAAGTTTATATTTAATTTTTTTGGTATTTAGCTAGATTAATTTTATTATTAGTAGTAATTTATTCATCTTGTATAATGTGAATAATGAGTTTGAATAACACATGCGGAAAATTAAATTTATATGAGGTTTTTTCTTGTTTCATGGAGTTACTTCTCGTTTCTGACTTTGCTTCTTGTAATCCTTACCTGCTTTTATTATTTAAAAACTACAAAGATTATTTATATTTATAAAATAACGGGTAAAGTTAAACCTGGTATGTTTTTCAAGAAATCAATTTAAAAAAATTTTAAATTTACTATATTGGTAATAATGAAGGTGCAAATGTTGGGATGTGATTTTAATACCAAATATCTTATAAATTTGCATTCAATAATGTGAGGAAAGTGTTCACAAAATTTTCAAGAAATTAAAATTATTTTATTTTTAAAATTCTAAAGAGTGAAACATATTTTCACTTTACATTTAATTTTAGTCTTAAATTTGATATTTAAAACTTTTAAGTTGACAATACCTTATTAAAATGGTAAAAATATATATTTAGTTACTGTTTGACTATTTTATAACGAATTTTAGTCTATTACTGCGAGAAGAATTAATCATCGCATGAAAAAACTATTTTTCTATGAAAATTATAAAATTACAGTCTCCGTAAAAAAATTACCTATTCAAAAAAACATTATTGGAATCATTTTGTGTTTCCAAATAATGTGTTTATTATTTTCTATCAAACATTAGAAACTGTGGTGCCCGATTATTATTTTTTAAATATTAAAATATTTCCAATAGTATATTAAGTGGTAAAAAAATAGGATTAAATATATTTTTATTTATTAATTTTTAATAAAAATTAAGATTAGTGTGAGTTTAACTATTTTAATTAAGTTTTTATATGATATTTTAAACACGTCTTATAACATATTTTTACTTCATTATTATTTCAAAAATATTAATATAAGAAATGTGTTTTAAACATTAAATAAATATAATAAATATTTGTTAAAAAATTAAATTCATATATTTATAAAGTTAAAAGATTAAATTATATCAAAATTTTAAAAATGAATTAATTTCATTTAAACTTAAGAAAAATATTTAACCCTAAAAAACTTTACATCACTTGATGAATCTAGTTTGTGTGTAATATCAAGAATTTTGTACGCGTTGCAAAGATGTCTATAACATTGATTTATAAAATCAAATAAAATACAAATAATAATTAATATAAACAGGAAAACAATTTTATTAGATACCTACAAATTTGACCATACATAACAGGTCTTCGGAAGTTCTTAAAGAATATAAGAGAAGATAAGAATACAAGAGTATTGTATTAACAATTTAAATTCAAAACTTTATAACTTTTGTGGTATATATTTTAGAGTTTTTCATAAACTGCTATCATTAGTTTAACAAAATATTTTAACATAGTTTTAGGTTTGTATTTCAAAAACAATTTACATGAATATTTATAACTTTTAAATAATTAAAAATACATTTTGGTTAAGTAAAGTACAGTGAACTAGCCCCGATATATATATATATATATATATATATAATCTTTTCAAAAGATTTAAAATTATTTTACAAAAACTTATTTCAAATAAATGTTTTTAAAATTAGCGAACATATCCATTTACATGAAAACTTGTTAGTTTTTTTCACACAAAAAATTGAGGTTATTGGTTTGATTTCAAATTTAATTGGATTGAGGAGAAGTATAAAAACATTATTAAAAATTAATAAATTCCTGATTCTTTGAAAAGCACGTTTCGAGTATCCAATAATATGCGACCATTTGTTATGTACTTTTGGGCAAAAAACGCGGTACACTTTGTAAATGCCCCTCATCTCACGTCACTGTTACACTTAAGTGGGGACCACATACTTTCTGTGGGGCCCATCCACGCTCTTTTTTTGATTTAGTCTGGGGGTGGCAAAGCGGGTAAGCCCGCCCCGCACACCGCGGGCTGGTCCGCTCCGCCCCACATATTTTATGCGGGTCGCATACTTTGGCTCGTTCCGTATATACGTTGGTCCGCAGGTCTGCGGGCCGGCCCGCTTTTTTTTAATTTTTTTATGATAAAATTTTCAATGTTTAAAAATTAGGAAATTTAGAAGTTCACAAAATTAAGTAAAGACCTTGGGAAATTAGATGATAAATTGATAATTCAACATTTTCATCATATTCATACACAATGTATTCTTTAAATTTTAGCACATTAAAAATTACATAATACTTGTCTTTTCCAGTTATACAAGAATTTGAAACGTTAATGCAATAGTCCATAAAAGAAGTAATTAATATACACAAGTGCAAGTTTTTTTTTTCAATTTTATGCGGACTTGCGGGTCGGCCCGCGTGGACCTATACGGGCTAGGCCCGTACGGATCTGTGGGCTCACTATCATAGCCCGCCTTACGTTTTTTCTGCAGGCCGAGCCCGCGGACCAGGTCCTAATTGTCATCCCTAATTCAGACAAAATCATTACACTTTTAAAATCTATTTTAAAAATCCACTAAATAGATATAAAAAAATCTAGAAAACTAAACTTAAATTTATCACAAATATTATGAACTAAAAATATAATAATTTAATTAAATATTTTACCAACTTTTATCACAGGTCAACTTTTATTTATTATCAGAAATTTCAATTTACACATCTTATTATATTCTTTCATCATTTAATTAAACATGCGTTTTTTTATCACTATTTGCAGAATTTTGCTCGTAATTTATCATTATATTCATTCAGTCTTTGTATATTTTATTATTATATTAGTAATAAAACATATGATTTTATAAAAAAAAAATCGTGATAAAACGCATGTTTTGTAAAGGGAGACAATATTTATTTGTACATTAAACAGATAAAAAAATGAAAACAGCGAAAATAAAGTTAAAATAAGTTAGAAAGAGATTTAGACTAAAATAATTATAGTGGAATTAAAATTGGATAATTAAGTTATCGGGGGTTTGGTTACACTTTAACTAATTTCTAAAGTTGTTTTTCAGTCTCAACTTTCATACGTGTATTACATGTAAGGGAGTGACAGATATATTAAAAAAATTATATATATATATATATATATATATATATATATATATATATATATATATATATATATATATATATATATTTAAAAAAAAAAACAACCATGCCTTCTTATTTCTCACTTGCGGTTAATGAAATTGAAAATTTGTTATGAATTATGTACCAAAACAAATTTTTATAAGAGAATAAGTACTACTTTAAATTAATATAAACACTTCTATTCTATTTGTGAAAAAACCGGATACATGTGAAGAAATAAAAATAAAAACACAGAAAACAATGAGTAAAAAGTAATTAAAAACAAAAAATAAAGATATAATTCATGGCTAACTTTATATTTTACAAAATAACAAAAATTTGTAAGAAAATTGTACTGAAATATAATAAAATATTGATGAAGATTTACGATCACCTCTCATTTATTTGCAACTGAATAAATTTAATTTGAATAATAATAGTGAATATAAAATAAACATAATTAATAAATAATATAATATAATAAAATAATTTTTTTTGTGGCCTTCGTGTAGGGATTGAAGCATCTTCTTTAGATTTTTAAAACTATTATATGTCATCCACCACCAAAAATAAGGAATACGGATAAAATATAAATCAAGAAGATAAAAATAAGTGAAAAAAGAATAACAAAATAAATATTTAAACATTTTCTTTTCTTATAGCTATTTCAGAGTGGATAAAAATAAAGACAGACCGAATGAATAAAATTAAGGATTAAATATGTTTTTTTTTTCATAAATTTTCAGTTAATTTTGAATTTAGTCTATTTCAAAATTTTAGACCAATTTAGTCTTTCATATTTTGAAATGCGTAGATTTAGTATTTTTAATCAAATTTTGTTAAATTTATTTTGACATTTGAAGCGTGTTTCATATTAGTATTTGATTTAATATTAAAACAAAATTGTGTCAAACAATATAAACAACTCAAATATAATTTTGAAATACGTACGAAACATCAAATAAACCTAACAAAATTTAATTAAAATGACTAAATCCATTTATTTTTAACGATAAATGACTAAATTAGTTTAAAATTTTGAAATAAACTAATTTTAAAATTCACTAAAAGTTAAAAGATAAAAAACATATTTAACCCTAAAATTAAGAATGACAACATGTTTTACTATCACGGTAACTTCTTAATAATACTCGTAACATATTTCAATTGCAAATACGATTAATACTTCGTAAGAAGAAAAAAATAAAGCTCTCTTTGAGTAAAAAAGAGATATAGGAATTGTCAAATTCTCATAATTCACCTTAATGGTGGTTCACGTCACTACAAGAAGGAGTGATGGCTTTATTCCAATGGTGTTATGTTCTACGTTTGGATTCGTTCCATTGACACTGAGTGGATGAACTTAAAATAATTGCCACTTGAAATGGTTTTGAAGTAAACAAATAATTAAATGCGATTGGGTAACAAATTAGGCACAATTTTATAAACAACAATCAATGAAATATATGTGTCGTGCAAAGATCGAAGACTTGTGAAGTTTTTTTTTGGTTGGTGTAGTTCCTTTTTAAACCAACTCATCAAAACTAAATAACAATCTCCTTCGATTTTGGTATCATTGGTGAAACGTAGTTCACCATTGCAATGACATCGAAACCAATTTAGAAAAGATATATACATTTCTTCCACACGTAAATTTCTCTCTTTAATTACCCGATCTATGCCTTACCAAATTATAGCATTTTTATTGTCAAGGTCTTTAAGTCAAAGGTTAAAAATAGTGTTTTTTTCTTTTATGATTATGGTTAATGTTGACTATTTTCTTTAAATATGTTAGAATATTGAGAATAATAATAATAACAATAATTGTACACATATAAACAAATTAAAACAGCTGAAGTTTTGTATAGGACAGCTAACTTGACATTTTGTTATTTGGTTTAATATTTGAAAATTTGCTATGGAATATTTTGTTCCTATGTGGGTTCTCTTTCTTTTTTTTTATAAATATTTTTTTTAACCATTTCTCCACATGCTTCAACCTTCATTTATTCTACCACACTCTTAAATTAACCTTCCACCATGTATTTTTTTTTTTAAGAAAAGTCAAACAAAAAAAGTTATATAAAATGTTTGCTTCCTAAATCCAACCTATCATGAAAAAGCACGCGAACATTCTTTATATTCTACACAATTATTTTATGGCCTTCCCCTTTTTGAATTTTAAACAGACAAGGCATCTCCTTATAATTCTTAATCACAAGAGAGAGAGAATAAAACAGTTGATAATAAATAAATGGAGAAAATTAAACAAAACATTCATTCTTCACCAAAAGCAGCGCTAAAACTAATCAAATCAATCCCGATAAAAAAAAAAACAAAACCCAATTTCTGTATTTTTCAGACATATCATTCTTGCATAAAAATATTAACCAATATTTTTTTTTAACACCACAAAAATAGAACGAAAACGATTTTTTTTTTTAAGGGAAAACATAAGATTCCCCTTTATCCACCTTGGAAGGAACCAAAACTGAAAAGAATTATATATGCATGCATGAATGTGAAACCACTAAACATGTGAACAGTGAAATTGTTCGGTTTTGTTTTGTTTTGTTTTCCAAAAATGTTTGGCACTGAGGAAGGTGGGAATTGTGCTATACATATTCTGAAGATACGGCAAAGTCTTGCAACTTTCCATTTTATACGTCATTAAGATAATATTTGATTAGAGTTTGATGATTGTGTTTCAATTATGGGATTTGGTAAGTGTTTGAATTTTGAAGGTCTATCTAACTTGGTGTGCACTTCTTAGGGGCAAATGAGGCAAAGAAGTGTGGGTTTTTGGGACTTTTCCACTCTAACAATCGAAAGAGACAACTCACTCACTTACCACCTTGTACATAAAATATTATGTTTGAAGCTACTTCAACATTAATCTTGGCAAAGTCTTGGTCAAACCATCTTTTCTTATTTTTGAAGTTATTTTGGTTATGGACAAGATATTGTTTTCAAGAGTTTTTCCTCTTTGCTTCGTGGTGCATGTAGGAAGAGGTTTATCTAGCGTGTAAAGTAATTAGATTGTGATTGTGGAACAAGACCCAGTACTGAGTTGTTGCTATTTCTGTTACTTTTCTCGTCGATCGTACTTGCATACCAAAAAGGTGGTTCAAAATCTTAATCTACCGGCTAATGTATCACTGCGAAAGAAAAAAATATACAAGGAGATTTTCTTTTTTATTCACATCTTATAATATCTGTTTTACTTTTAGTTATTTTATAAATTAATTATTTTTTATAAATCTCTTTTGTCTTAAATTATTATTTAAATTTTTTTTACATATTTTATTTTTTTTTAATTTTATATTTAACAACTATTTTAAAAATCTATATCTATCTATAATAATAAAGTGAATTTCTTTTTTTATGTCCACATTTCATAATACGTGTTTTACCCTTAGTTATTTTTAAAATTAATTATTTTATAAATAATTTATTTTTTAATCATTTTTTTACAAATCTCTTTTGTCTTAAATTATTATTTAAATTTTCTTTTTACATATCTTATTTTTTTTAATTTTATATTTAACAACTATTTTAAAAATTATATATTTGTTATTTGTTATTGATTTTAAATTTATTAAAAAATAAAAAATATGAATACACGCGACAGCACCTGTATTCGCTAGTGTTAGGACTTAGTTTAAATATGTATTCATTAAAAATGAAAAAATAAAATATTATATAAAAATAAAGATTTATAAATTTATTATATTAAAATTTTGGATTGAAAATAATATCAATAGCTTATATAATTTGGATTAAAATCTTTATTAATGTTACTTTCCTTAACACTCTCTTTACAAACTTAACATAATCGAACCTGGTTATTGTTATGCTTTGAAGTTTGTGTTGCAGTAGTTTGGCTACAGATTCGTTAGAAAACAGTATGTTTTATTGTTAGCATGAGTTGTTTGAGTCAGTTAAAACCTTAGAGAAAACATGTTTTAACAATATTATAATAAATCATTTTGACCTTTTCAGTCCAAATGTTTTACTTGTCAATTTTCGGGTACTTAAATAATCATTTTTTTAAATTTATTCTTTAAATAATCGTTTTTTTAAATTAAAATAATCATTTTACTGATTTTGTTTTTTTGAGTAACAGTTTTGTAAATTTAACTATTTTTTATTTTAATTATTTTTCTAAATTTAGTAATTTTTTTAATTAAAATAACTATTCTTAAATAATTTGTAAACATATTTTTTTTAAATATATAATCTTATTTAAAGAAAATCTCATTTAAATATTTAACTTTGTTTAATTTGTTAATTTATATTATTATGACATAATTGTTTTAGTTGTTAAAATATTATTTATTTTGGTATACACAACAGTATGACATAATTTAGAGATTCAGTCTTAAGACAATTTAATACCAAATTCTCCTTCGATCTTCTAAGATATATTAAGAAAATAAATCCAATTACAGGAGTTTCTTCAAAATAATAACATTTTATATGTGATGATTAATTCCTAACGATCTTATCTCAACTATTTTGAAATCAAAATATTATTATTTTTAATTATTTAACAATAATAACATGATAAATAATAATAATAACAATAATAAACAAATATTTATACTATGCTTTTTTTTAATACAACCGTCCATCGGAAATCTATATATCCATTTATGTTTCCATATTATTTCAGTTAATTAGTTTTATTTTACGGAACATGTATAACGTTATTTAATCATTCAATCCATTAATTCATATTATTGTAATATAGTTGTTTTAGTTTTTAATATATTATTTTTCAACTTTATAAGTTAAAAATACAAATTCCTCCATCTTCTTTCATCATGTAAGTTATTTGGAATAAAATTGTCTATAATTCACAACAAATTTTTCTACCTGGATGACCCAAGTCACACAATAAAGTTGATTTAGTTTACCTACTTTAACATGGAATAATATTATGCACCTTAAATTGAAATAAACTTACAATTAAAAAGATGGAAACACATTTTTTTTTTGTTGACCATGGAATATTAGGTTTTAGGTTCCATTGCTTTTTTTCACAAACAATGAGTCAAACAAGCATCTTAATCATGGGAACACGTCTTTCGGTGGTTGTGTGAATTCAAATGAAAAAAGAAAAAATCAACTACTATTATGTTTTGTAGTACACATAATCACTAATTAATTAACAATACAGAAAAATGTCACATTAATAGTCACGTTCTAATTGAATATGGATTAGATTAAAAGAAAAGAGATCGAAGATTAGCATACGATTAGGGTTAAATGCCACATTAATTTATTTAGTAAAAGGACCTGAATCTAACCTAAACTTATTATATATTTTAAAAAATAATAATATTTTTATAATTTAATTGTGTTAAAGGTAAGATATAGATATCACATTGTTTTTTTTTAATCTTTGATCCGCAGAAATCGAAACACTAACTAAATTAGAACAAGGAAAAGTGTGAAGTCTGAAGTCTGAATTGGAATTCTAAAATTGGGCTGGTTAGTTTATTTTAGACTATTGCTGCCTGCACCTCTATGATATCTAACTGCACCCTCATAATTTGGAAAACAACAATTCTGAATATATGATTTTTTTTTTTTAAAATGAGTTTTGAGAAGAAATCTTTTAGAACAAACTTTTTACAATATATGAAATGTATTTGAAAAAAACATCTCATACATTTTGAAATCATACGAAATGTTTTTGAGAATGAACTTTTTAAAACAAACTGTTTGGAGTGTATGATGATATTCATTCCGGAATAGAACACGTGGAATATATATGATATTTTCCAAACTAAACTTTTTGGATAAAGTTTTCCACCAAATCATTACTCTCTCTTTTCTTCTTCTTTTCTTGAAGATCGTAACGATGATGGAGAACGGAGGTATAATTGGAGGTGCAGTGATGATGACGGCAGCAATGACAATGGTGGCAGCGAAGAGATGTTTTAATCTTTTTATTGTTATTGGGGGTGCAGGAAGAAAAGGCCTTTGTGTAAAGCATTGTTTTGGGCTCTTATTGTGGCCCGTATTTTGTGGCATCGTCGTCGTGACAAAAAAAACTAGTTTCTATGCTACTGAATGTGCTGTGGGTTCTCTGGTTTCTCTGCGTTACCATCAGAACACCTCTGGCGAAGTCGATTCCGGCGAGCGCACAGTGTCACCGTCAACGTCGCTGGCAAGGTATTACCATCTTATCCGTTCAATTCTTTGTCTTTTATTTTGGAGCAACCAATAGTTGTTCACGCGATGAACACACAGTCACAGATCCCTTATTTGTGAACGCGCAATTACGCCTAATTAGAGACACAGAGCGATTCCTATGCAAAAATATTCTCGTAACACAAGTACTTATCCCTCTATTGGGGTTGTATGCTGGGTTCATTTTCAGCCAAGTCTTACTTTTTTTTTCTCTCTCTATAGGAGTGCGTATTCTTGTCAAAGTAGAATATGGTTGTGTTGCATTGTGACTTTTGTTTTACGATGGAACCATTGGGAAAAAAGTTGTGCTCATTTATCCTCATTGTTAAATGTAAATAACAAAGTTAGTGTTGATTTTGTTTTACTTATTGAAAGATGAACTGACTAAAGTTCTTTAATCATCAATTGATGCGCTGCTTGTTGTTAACTTAAAACTGCTGTATATAAATAGCACAAGAAAAATGAATATGAAATGCAGGTGAGTTCTGAAATATGAAGTTTTATGTGCTAGTTTGATGTATTTTATTGGCTATTCCAACTGTTCATTTAAACTTGGTGGTATATCTTTTTTTGGGTATCAGGTTCATGCTGCTGAAACCTCTTTGACTTTTCCAATTAAGCATTTGTTTTACTGTGTCAATGAGAGGCAACATTGGAATAAGGATCCGAAACCCCACAATTTCAAATGCCACCAGAAGAACGCTAGTTGCATTTTCTACTTCTTCTGGTTTTGGTGATGGCGGACGTGGTCGTGGTCGTGGAGGCTCCCTCCCTGGTTCAGGGCCGTTCAATTTCAATGAAAGAGCTCCTGGTCAGCCTAATTCCAGTGAGCCCAAATCTGACAAGACAGAGTCACCCATTCCTCCTGGTTCTGCTCATGGCCATGGCCGTGGCAAGCCAATGCCTCCGCCAGGTCTTCCTTCTTTCTCACCATTTTTATCTTCCATAAACCAGCCACCAGCTGGTCGTGGCCGAGGTACTGGACCTCAACCTCCAAATGATTTGCGGTCACCTGCTGGTCGTGGCCGAGCTACTGTACCTCAACCTCCAAATGATTTGGGGCCACCAGATTCTGGTCCCATAAAGCCCATTTTATTCAAAAGAGAGGACAATGCTTCTCCAACAACGAGAGATGGTTTTCCTATTGATGTTGAGCATGTTAACAAACTTCCAGGCGGCATACTAGAGGTGTTGTCTGGACTTGGAAGGGGGAAGCCCATGAAACAGCCAGATCAGGAAACGCGAGTTACAGAAGAGAATAGGCATCTTCGTGCTCGCCCAGCTCCTGGTGCCGCTGCCTCTGATACTTTGCCTGGGAGACAGGCAATACCAAGCCGGGATGATGCAGTGAGGAATGCACGGAAATTTTTGTCACAAGGTGAGGATGATGGGAGTGGTACAGGAAGAGGAAGAGGGTTTAGAGAGAGAGGTGGGCTTGGCCGAGGCAGGGGCAGGGGCAGAGGCCGAGGCATAGGAAGAGGAGGGTTGAGAGGGAGGGATGCAGATGAAAGACTTGGTCAACTTAAGGATGCAGAGGATTCATATGCTACAGGGCTATATGTTGGAGATGATGCTGATGGTGAGAAATTCGCCAAAAGGTTTGGGCCAGAGATAATGAATCAGTTAACCGAAGGATTTGAAGAGATGGCTGGTAGAGTTTTGCCATCCCCATTAGAGGATGAGTTTTTGGATGCATTAGACATCAATTATGCCGTAAGTGGTTTCTACAGACATCTTTATTTATTTATTGAGAAATAATTAAAGGCAGTGGAAATATAATTTTGTAGTTTAGTTGCATCTAGAGAAACTCTCCAGTTTTAATTAAATTGCTATAGGGAAACTCATTATAATCATCCAATTCTCTAGATCTAAAGACAACATTTCTCTCGAGGAAATTTCTTAAGGCGAACTTCTATTTTCTGTTTAGTACCCATGTTTCAGTGTTTAATTGTTTGTATTTTCTCGGCTTCTTATTGATTATTGCAGATTGAATTTGAGCCAGAATATTTGGTAGAATTTGATAATCCAGATATTGATGAGAAGGAACCAATTCCACTTCGGGATGCACTTGAGAAGATGAAACCATTCTTGATGGCATATGAGGGAATTCAAAGTCAAGAAGAGTGGGAGGTATATTTTGTTGTTAATTGCAAATGTTTTAGGGCACAAGTTTTGATACTGGTGTTGCTTCTTTTTAATTTTTATTTCATCACTTCGCCAATAATCTTATGGTTGCTTGCCAATATCTTTCTCATATCAAACCTGTGTAACTAGTACATTGGACGAGTACTCTATCAGTCACAATGTTTTGAAATAGTTGTCTATGTTATAGCTGCTAATAGGTAAAAGCTATTGTTTATATTGTTCTCTACTATAGTTTATGGGTGTGTGTCTATGTATTGGGTTTTTTTTGTTCTAACTTTATATCCTACTAGGAAATAATGGAAGAGACGATGGCTCGAGTTCCATTGTTGAAAAAGATTGTTGATCACTACAGCGGACCAGATAGGGTAACTGCAAAGAAGCAACAAGAAGAATTAGAAAGAGTTGCTAAAACTCTTCCCGAAAGTGCGCCATCTTCAGTGAAACAATTTACTAACCGTGCTGTTGTCTCTCTTCAGGTTTGGAACTCTAAATATTGATATTGTGTTGGGCATAGAAGTCTTTTACTTAGGCTAGTTGTTTTCCTCTTATGTTGATAATCTTATAGTAAGCATCTTTGCTGATGATGTTCTTCTTGCTCATTTAATTCAGTGGTAAACGAACCATTTTCCTCAGTGTAGTTATCTTGTATTTTTGATGTCAGTAGAGAATCAATTTCTCAACAGTTGCATAATCAATTGAAATTCCGACAAATATTTGATATTTTTTCTAGGAATCCCGAATCTAAATTCTAGTTGAATAAATAAATCCCAAATGTATTGAGAGAATAGAATATATATGTGATGCTGTGCCAAGGCTGAGCAGTTGTCAATGAAAAGGCATAGATAGGAAAATCAATTCTCTGCCTAAAACAACCTGTTGTTTGTTTGGATGGTTATGTGCATTATATGATATAATTTTTTCTATAAACTCGTAATGCTCAAAATTTATAAATTATATGCATGTAGTTTTGGTATTGAGTAGCTCACAAAAACACACACACACACACACACACACACACACATATATATATATATATACATAATATTGGTTTTTATCGTCTTTTATTTCAATGAATATGAGAAATGCTGGTAAGAAAACTGCTGGAAGGAATATTGTGCACATTATTTATTGTTTGGTCTGAAATATGATGCAGAGTAACCCAGGCTGGGGATTTGACAAGAAATGCCATTTCATGGATAAGCTGGTTGCGGAAGTGTCTCAGCATTACAAGTAACTTACTTTGCCTTTCAAGCTTAAACATGGTGGGTTTTTGTGGTATACGATATCCATTGTAATGTGGACAAATCATCTGGCCTTCTTGCATGTCAAATTTTGTTAACTTCAGCTTTGATTAAAAGAATTGCTATAACTCTTGTAATAATATGAATTATAGTTATCTTTCAGTGTTTTGCTATCTATTGTTACATCTCTCTTGTACTGTGAAATACATGAATTATCATTTTAATTAAACTTTCAAAAGGTGATAAAAATGTGGGGTCATAATATTGATGATTGGGAAATTAGTGGTTATAATTTAATTATTTAACAATCAGTTTTATATATGCATGTCTTTTATTAGAATTTTAATTGTTTTATCAATTAATCTATTATCTATATACACACTTGAAGATTTTTTATTTTTTTGTTTTCATTTTGTGCAAATATGGATCAGAATGGATTAGTTCAAAAACTTGAAAGAAAGTTAGTAGTTATATGATTATTACTTAAAAATGTTTATATTTGTGTTTTGGTTTCATCATTCAAATACTATTTAATGATTTATATATATATATATATATATATATATATATATATTATTGAAGGACATTTGAATGATTTCCTAGATAGAAATTTAGTAAGAAATAAGTATGTTAAAAAGGATTGTGCGAGTTAAATGAATAGAACGCATCAAGACTAGTCGATTAGTCTTGTAAAAACTATGAAGATTTTCTAACAAACCGAGTTGATGACATTCCCTTTTATTGCATTGGGAGAAAAATCATTCCATCAAAATTCCAGAAATGGGTAAAAAAGGATAATAGAATAGGAAGAATAATGTTAACAAAATTAAGATTAGTTCTAAAAATATGATAATGCAACGAAAAGAGTTAGCGTGAATTAAAATTTGATGCGAATTTGATGTTCTTCTAGGAGCAAAAGACAAACAAATAAAAACCACAAAACAAAAAATAGGAGGACGGGCAGAAATGGACAAATATCAACATTTATAGTATTTATAACAAAATTAAAATTATTACTAATGAGAAATATTATTACAAGTAACTTTAAGTGAAAAATGAATTTTATATTGATGTGTGACATGATTTATAGATATGAATGTTTAAGTTTTATTATTAATGATAAATTATTAATAAAATTGTTTAATGATATTGTAGGTTTGATTTAAATTTTATTTATAATTAATGGAATTAATAATTTTTAAATTCATCGAAATTCATATTTAATTTAATATATTAAGTAAACAAACTTAGATTTTTAAACATTATATACAACAATAAAAAAAATGTATTCAGGGAACGTGAAAAAAAAAAGCAAAATATTCACCTTCGAAGAAAAAAAAAAGACTAATAAATTTGTATTTGGCTTATGTGTTTTCCGAAGGATGTTAGCAATTGTTTGTTTTTAAAAAGAAAAAAATGTATACGTATTTTTAGCTGAAATTATGGTTACTAGAAAAACTGATAAAAAGCACGAAAAGAAATTTGAAAAAAATAAAAAAACCGGCCTTATTAGAAAAAAATAAATAATAGCATTTATAAAAAAAATTGTTGTTTTTTTACTTCCATAAAAACTGAGTAAAAACAACAAAGTGTTGATAACTATTTTTTTTTATCTTTCTAATTAACTATTTTTCAAAGAAAAAAAGTCTAAGTTTTATTTTTCTTATAATGACAATGAAAAATATATAAATAGTAACAAATAACTTATTAATAAATATAAAGTAAAAAATATTCTTAGAAAGATAGAATTATCGAATTGATTCTAAGTCTAGCACTTCAGCACGAAGAAAAAAGAAAAAAGGACACAAGTGAGTGTAGGTAGGACTCATAAAACAAAAGGCACCTAGAATAACTTAAAAGCAAATAAGTGGCATTTTGGTTTTTTAGCATCCAAAGTACAACCTTACTAATATTTTGTACAAATTATTTGTGCAATGGAAAGGGGTAAACAAATTTCAAGATAAATAAGCTTAAGAAACAGTACAATGTCTTTTCTAAACAAAATTAAGTTCCACTTTTAACAAAAAAATGTTTGTTTATAACTTCATCCACACACCAACCCAGGTTAATTCCAACTCTACCAATTCACTCCGATCTTGTCCTTTGATTAAAAGGGAAAAACAAGAAGAATTGAATTTTGAATTCTTTGAATAACAAGAGAAAAAAAAACTGACCAATGGAGGAAAAGGTTGTCATAATTGTGACTTGTCATTTTCAAATAACATTTTTATAATAATTATAATTGAAAATAATAGTAAATATAATTTTATTATGGTTCATTATTTCTTTTAAACAATAATCATATATATTTTAAATCTCTTAAACAATATTATGGGATGTGTTCGCGGGTAGTGTATACAATTTTGTAAATAGTTAAAAGAAAAGCATTAAACAAAAAAAAAAAGAGGGAAAGGGGTAGGGGAGGAAAGAGAAGAAAGAGTTGAGAAGAGTGAAAGGGAGAGAGAGAGAGAGAGAGAGAGAAGAAGTGACAAGAGTGGAGTGTGCGTGAGAGAGTGACTGCAAACCGCTCCACCCTTGTTTCTTCTCAGATCTTCCATGGAACAGGTTTGGGGTTAAGCAATGCATCGATTTTCCGTTCTGCGCTTTGCGCTCACAATTTCTGTGTTAATTTCGGTTTTCATTTTGCAGTACGAGAAGGTGGAGAAGATAGGCGAGGGAACATACGGCGTCGTTTACAAGGCTCGGGACCGCGTCACTAATGAGACCATCGCGCTCAAGAAGATTCGCCTGGAGCAGGAGGACGAGGGGGTTCCCAGCACCGCCATTCGTGAGATTTCGCTCCTCAAAGAGATGCAGCATAGGAACATTGTTAGGTATACGCCGTTTCCTTGGCTTTTTTGTTTCAATGCAGTGTCTCCTTATTGATGCTCAAATTGGAGGGCTTATAGTGCCGTTGCCGCGTGCTGTTTGTCGTGATTTTGTCTTTCTGCTTAGCCTTGGAGTTTTTAGCTTCTGAAGTGTAATCAATGAAGGAGGTGCTTTAATGTTGTTGATTGGAGGTGTACTGTGTAGGGTTTGGATTGGTGGAACAATTGATAACCTGTTTTTGATACTTTGGTTCCATTCGGTTGTTGTTTATGTTTGGGCGAACTGGTTTTGTTGTGGTGTTTAGTTTTTACAATCATGTCAGCATTTTATTTTTTACTCATGCTTTTGGCCTTTCTCAATTCCAACAGTGTTTGTACAGCTTTATGTGGCCTGGCAGCTGTGAAAACGTCTATTTTAATGTTGCTTTGATATGTGCTATTCTTAATCTCATTCTTCCTTTTAGTGAATTCGTTATTGAGTTGTGCTTTGTGCTTTGTGGTTGCGTGGATGATAGGTTGCAGGATGTAGTGCACAGTGAGAAGCGATTGTATCTGGTTTTCGAGTATCTGGACTTGGATCTAAAGAAACACATGGATTCATCTCCTGAGTTTGTGAAAGATCCACGGCAAGTAAAAGTGAGTGGCACATGTGGTTTTCTTTTCTCAGATTATATATTTTGGTAACCTGAGTTATAATTGGCAAGCACATATTGTCTTATCCTTCCGTAAATCTAATGGAGACAATATGAGAATTATTGATGATCAATGGCCTTATGTTGGCTACATAATTTGAGCTTGTGAAATCAAATACAGGTATAAACATATTGTGAGTCTCATGGTTTTTGTGACGAGTGGAAGAGTTTCGTAGATTATCTTTCATTACTCGATTGGGACGGTGCTGTTCTTCAAAGCTTCCTATTTCCGAAAATGAATGATCCGTTGATTAAGTTTTTCCTTTAGGATTTTGGTTGGACCCGTCCACAGTTTGCTAACTAGTTGCTCAAAATTTGAATATTTATATTGAGTAGTTGGTTAAAAGGGAGCTTTACTGTGTTGGTTCAGGTTAATTCTGCTTGGAAATTAAGATTCTGCACTGAGATGCAGCTATCATGTATTTTATTGGTTTTGGCTTCCTTATTGTCTCTGACAGCCAGCCTTCTATCCGAGTGTGATTATTTATTCAGTTAAGATGTTATGTATGATGTTCCCATTACCTTACCTTCTCGTTCTTTGTAGGTTAGATTATGGTTAAATGTTCCCAACTTAAATTGATAATGTACAATGTATTTTGTCACGGATTCTATAAGGAGATACTAATTTTGGTGAAAGTACCAATTTGGATTTAGAATTTGAATTCTTTAATGATCCTTTCTGTAGATGTTCCTCTATCAAATTCTCTGTGGCATTGCTTACTGCCATTCGCACAGAGTTCTTCATCGAGACTTGAAACCACAGAATTTGTTGATAGATCGCCGTACAAATTCCTTAAAACTTGCAGATTTTGGATTGGCTAGGGCATTTGGCATTCCTGTCAGGACATTTACTCATGAGGTTTGTGTGCCACCTTATATGTGCTTCTTGTCAGCCATGCAAATAATAAAAAAATTAAATAATGGGTTTTTGCATGAGAAAATGATATGCCCTTATGCTGTGTTCTAAAGTTGCATCGTTTGGAACTCTGAGCGTTGTTGGAAATCTTATTTCCTTGTCATGCTGAAGCTACATGACTTATCTTGAAGATTATATTTGGTAGTTTGATATTTCTGCTCCTGAGCTAAAAAACAATATTTCAGCCTTTGTTGCTGCCCTGGGGGTGATGTTGTTTGTGTGTCCACTATACATTGTGCAAGATCGTTTACAATGGTGGTCAGTAATCCATGTCTTGACCCCATTTACTGGGAATAAGAATGTTGTTGTTTATCTTCCCTTTAATGTATTTGTTAATTGAATGGTTCTGAGACTTTTCTTGAATTTAACCTTGAGATGGTTCTCTACAAATTGAATTTTCCTTATAATTTTTTAAATTTAGCGTTTGGTAAATTGCTTGCCTTTGAAAATGCTGAAAGGTCATTGGTCAATGGCAGCATTTTTGCAATCCTGAAAAGATCATTGGTCAGTTGTCACTTTCAAATAATCCACTAAATTGGTATTCACAGAATGTTTCTTTTCACTATATGTTAATTTGAAATTTTCATATATATATATATATATATATAACAAGTTCCACTGTAATTAGTTATCAAGAATGCTAGTATGATTGCTCTCTGATTTTTGTTTACACTTTGAATATACTGGACACATTTTATAATTACTCATTGAGTGTTTTCTCAATGGGTTGATCAAACTGCTTCAGCTGAAAGGCCTCAGGTCGATTCCAACCAATGGTTGTGTCATGCCTCAACCCTTCCCCTAAACTTTCCTTAATTAAAAACTAATGTGGTTATTTATTTTTTGAGTTAAAAAAAGTAAAATTATTTAATAGAAGATTATGTGTATGTATGAATCAATTTTGTGGAAAGGTATTATAGCAGTAGTTCGTTTGATGAACTTTAGAATAAATCATATTTATTCCCATATCTGTATCTATTGTCGTTGGTAATTGTTTGTAGGTGGTGACATTATGGTACAGAGCTCCAGAAATATTGCTCGGGTCTCGTCATTATTCTACCCCAGTTGATGTTTGGTCAGTGGGATGTATATTTGCAGAGATGGTAAACCGACGACCTCTATTCCCTGGGGACTCTGAGATTGATGAATTATTTAAAATATTCAGGTGATTATCTGGCAACCTTAAATTTGTCTCTAGACTTTTTAAACTGGCATATTTTTAAGTATTTATACTGGATTTGATTGGAGAATCTTAATACTCTCTGTTAAATCTATTTGGAGAAGGGGTAAGTTTATGCACTCATACATATGCACACTCGTACGTATTCTTGTTTATAAGTGAAATTTAAATGTTTTTTGATGTGTTGGTGACAGTTTGATTAGTGTCCTTAAATAGTTAGTCTTCAGTTTTGATAGTTATTGAATTATCTAACACATTTATTGTCTGGTATCAGTCTTTCTCTTCTGCCTGTTTGATTCCATTTATCTTTTATTTCTCTGAAGCTCCACCCCCTCCCCAAAATAAACTCGTCATTGAGGAACTTCTTAACAGTGATACATACTAGTTCCGGCCTAGCTATTTCTCTTCTTTGATACCTTGGTTCCTATCAAAACATAATAGATAATGAGCAAATAAAAGAAATATAATAGTTGTAAAAAATTTAAAAAGCTATTTATAGAATAGTATATCAATTTTGTTGTTATTTTAATAATTTTTATATTAAGTAAGCTCTAACAAGAATACAATTCGAGTTTACGAAGTCTTCACTAGTTCACATAAAAACTTGATTTTTACAACCTTGCCTTTGAGACCTTTGACCAGGTTTGAGTCAATGTTTTGGATAGCTGTGCATAGCGATCCACTCGAAAAACGCTGGTATGATAGCTTATAGTGGACAATTTCTATTTCAAAAATTTTATTAGTTCATAAAATATATTATCTGCCCATGAATTCTCAAATAAAAAAAATACTCAAATTTAACGACATTCATGACTAGCCATAAAAAGTAACAGGTGTTTAGAAGTAAATGACCAACAAAAGTCGAAAACATTGTAGGTGGGAATTATCACTCATCATGTTCTAAACTCAAGGCATTTTTATCTGTTAAATCTACAGATTTCAATTTTGGGAATCAAAACTCCCTTTGAAAATAGTCCTAATAATGTCTGTTTTCTATGGTATTTTTCGGAATCAACAAAGTGCTTTCTGTGGTGGCCGTTACGGTTACTTTTTCAGATGCTATTGGGTCTGTTATGCCTGCAATACCATACCACCCCTGTATCTGGTAGGGTTGTTCCTTGCCGCTACATTGCTATAGTGGCGTTATATCTAGCTATTTAAAACCATGATTTATGTGAATGTGTTAGATAAATTTTTGGGGCATGATTAATATCTTGTTGCTTGTGGCTAAGGGATAACCAGCACAGGATTCTATGACAACATTATTGATTTATTTATACTGAGAAAACGAAACCAATGCAATAAATATAGAAAATTTGATTTCTTCTAATAATAAACATAATAGTAAGTAAATAAATAATTAATGTTACTAATAATACAAATATGTCTTGGTAGCTGTAATTATATAGATATGATCTTGATATCTGTAATTATAAAAAGATATGATCTTGACATCTATAATTATAAAGATATAATCATATTGACAACATATAAGAACTTTTACTAATATATTTGCCTGGTCTCCTTTTGGCTGCGGGTAGTTTACAGTTTCTCTACATTTCCATGACATTCTTTTGCAGCTTGCTTGTATTGCAATGTTAGGTTTGAATTATCAGCAACATGTGATGGAGGGATAAAGGATAGTATGGTAGTATGGTGCCTTGTATTTGACCGATAATAATAAAATGTTAATTCCTATTCTGCATTATGTTCTTGTTAATGCTTTCTTTAAACTTTTTATTAATTGATTTTTTTTTTTTAATTAAAGGCAAAGCTGGCGAAGTATTTAGAGTAGATAAACGTGAAAATACTGTTATCTGAGTTATATTATGAAGTAACACGTTGGTTTGCTATACTGACATTAGGGGTCATAAACCACGCAAATATATGATGTTACTGCTGCAAATGCTTGGGTCTATCATACCAAACATAAGGCACCTAGGATAGACCAATTGGTGAAAAGAGTGGGAAAAAACTTGGCAAAGTTGATGTTGAATTGTAGCAAGGATCTGAGGTTAATCTGGGAAGACTCAATTCTGCATATTCAGTAATTATAATTAAGTTATCCTTAAGATAAAATGGTAACTTCGGTATAGGTGAGTAACAGACCTTAAGGGTTTGTTTGGTTTAAGGAAACATGTACAGTTGTCATTTTCTGTTTTACAACTAAATACTAAACCATCATTTTGTTTTTCAGTTGTTTGTTTTCAATGTTTGTACAAGAAACAGTGGAAAACAAAATTGATAGTTTTCCTTATATGGAAGCATTTTGTTTCAAATATTATGGATGACCAACTTTTCTTAATTTCTTTTTGAAAAAGAAGTTAAAAAAAGCAATTTTTTATTAGTGACTATGATTATATTACTTTTGCATAATCTCAGTATATTCAAATTCTTCTTTTGGTAAGGTAATGGAGATGGAGAAAAAGAGAGACCTTTCCTGTTTTTGATTTTGGTTCCTGCAGTTGAGGGAAGTGTTTGAGGAAATATTAGAAATTTGAGATACCCGTATAAAGTCTCATCTTTATTTAGTCTTTATCCTAAAAGGATAACAAGGAATGTTTGCCATTTGAATTTGAAACCTTAACGGTACGAGCATAACTATCATAACCTGTTAAAAAATGGAAAACATAGTCAAATAAATATTATATATATATATATATGTGTGTGTGTGTGTGTGTGTGTGTGTGTGTTTTTGTATGTGTACTAATATGTATTTACTTATTGTTCCTTATATGAAGAATATTGGGTACACCAAATGAAGAAACATGGCCTGGAGTTACTGCATTACCGGATTTTAAATCAACATTTCCCAAATGGCCACCTAAGGTAATTATGATTCTCTTTAACCTGATGAATTGCTTTGTTCTTCATCCAGTAAGAATTTAACCTTATATTTTACTTTGCAGGATTTAGCAACTATGGTTCCAAATCTTGATGCAGCCGGTCTTAATCTTCTTTCTGTAAGTACAAGATGTGATACAGTATTCTTTTTCCATGGCGTTATTGAAAATAGTGCAAATAAGTATATATAGTTCAACTGCCACCAGCCTCAGTTTCTGAGGCTGGGTTGTGGCGATGTTATCCAGAGGTTCAATTCTCTACTAGATTTATTCATCTTGCACTCCTTCACCCAAGTACTTATTCCTCTAATACATCCATAAAAAGGGTAATCTACTCTGTATAAATGGGCCTGAAAAATAATTTTATGTGCTTTTCCTTAGTAATTATGGGACTACTTGCGATTCTGTTGAAAAAACCAAGATGAGAAATTGATTCAGAAGAACTTATACACAACCAAGTATTCGATAGTAGTCACCTGCACCCTCACTAGGTTACATTAACATAGCCAATACTTAGCAAAGTGATAACTGATTGTATGTAGCTTAGAATCAAGGTATTTGGTAAGTTCTAATGTATATTTTGCGATTTCGGTTTATTATATTTCCTAATTGTTACTATCTAATAAGACCCTTAAGTGTTTTCAGTAGTTCCATTGGGAAAATCCCATTACTAACTGGTGCAAATGGCGACACTTTCGGCCATTAGATTTTTTATTGTTTTGTCATCAACGGGAATTTTTATCCAAAATTTAATAATGGCTACATTCATCCTTATTCTTCTTTTTCTCTTGATCTATCGGTTCTAATAAGTAATTCATTTTAATGGTTTATATTAGATTGATAGAAAATGAAGGGTAAGGATGAGGAATATCTTTCTTTTGAGTAAGTTGATACCTCTTATAATTTTCATTTTCTTACAAAACACATTACTGTTGAAAACTCTTCAATACTTGTTTCCCAGCATTCCCTTCGGTAATATTTAACAATAGTAATTGAATCGAAAGCAGAGGAAGAAGAGAGAGATTTATCCTTGTTTTTGTCGTTAATCTTAAAGGGAGATGCTTGTAATGACCGTTGAGTCTCTTGTTTGCCTTTTGAACATATGGTGAGATTATTATTATTATTATACATAAGAAACGCATTCCAGTATTTGATTTATCATGTAATAATGGAATGAAAGATTTCATGACGTTTGTCATTATTCCTCAATCCTCCATAATAATCCATTCTCGCATTTCGATTAGTTCTCTTGATTTCATAGTATCATCCTTTTTGGCCCCATGGTATTTCTAATATTTGGTTTCCTATGACGCTTTATCGTATGTACCATCGTCAATTGTATTCTTGATAAAATGTCTATTGCATTCCAGAGTATGCTATGCCTGGATCCCAGCAAAAGAATTACCGCCAGGATCGCTGTGGAGCATGAATACTTCAAAGACATTAAATTTGTACCCTGATTCCATATCTTCATGGAAAACGTGTTTATAGTAATATTTGTGCAGAATTTATGGGTTTTGACTCTGCGAGAAATGCGTGTTGTCTTTTGCTATTTTCTTCAGGACTTGGGAGTTGGGACTGGGTCATATTTCCATTTTTTGTCCTACAGAATATTTCAGAATCAACTTGAGTGTGATCATATTGCATTTTACTTTTCCTTTTGTCCAGTCAATGCAATGCAGCATTTAAGTTTTCAGTTTGTCTGATATGTGTGATGCTGCTTCTTGATACAGAAGAAGCGCGTATCTACATTCTTTCAAGATGCGTTGATTGATAAAATTAGTTTCATTTGTGTTTTTCCAACCCATTAGCTTATTTGCCCCCGTCAATGTTGCTGGAATAATATTGTTATGCCCTGTTTAGACATTATCTAAAAGTTGAACAGGGAAAATCCATGACATTGCTTTCAAAGATCAAGTTTCCTAAACGTAATTATTTAGTATCAACATCTAGATCTAGTAATTGAGTTTTTATGCGTTCTAATGAATAGGCTCTTGCAACCATATAAATTAATGAATTGAATCCATTTAAAGTAATACACCTCTTTTGATGTCAATACTACTAAACCTTATTTCATTTTGCTTATAGTAAGGCCAACATAAGGATTATATTAAATTGCGGAAAAAAGATTTGAGTTTAAATAGCAACTTGACAATAAAAAACTATGAAGTTCTCGACCCGACCTTCTTAATGTAGTTAGGAATTAAGTCATTTTATTTAGATTAGCTCTAGTGCACTGAAATCTAACCATATAACATTGATTTTTAAGTTATATTGTATTTCTACAAATTTTGCTTCAACTAGTTTTATAATTTTTTTATATGTACTTTAGCTTTTAGTTATGGAAAACTAACTTATTTATTATAACTAAATGCTAACTTAATACGGATAAAAATGTTTTTTTGTAAATATAAAAATAATAGTTTAACAAGAATAAAACAATTTATTAATAAAAAAAATATAATGATGAATCAAATATATGCTGCAGAAATATTTTTTTTCTTGCACTCACTTAATTGAGGTGGAATTTTAATTATAATTTATGATTTACTGTGATGTAATAACTGCAATATTATAAATTTAAAGCATTTATTATGAAAACAAATTTATATATCTTTTCAATTAAATCCACACTTCAATTAGTGACAGCGAATGTGATGGCAAGAAAAATAATAGCATTTACATATCATAACTATTGTGATACTTACTTAATTTGAAAAACACTGTAGTATCTGTAAGAGGCTTCATAGATTCACAGAATCCACCTACAACGGTTTTCATTCCAGTGAAGGACAACGCGCGACTTTTGATGTAAATGTGGTTGAATTCAATATATATAACGAGGATTGAAAAGATGTCACGAAATGGCTACACAATGTAACCAAATATATGGTGGGTCACACTCTCCTCTTTCAATCAACTCAACTAGAACTGGAATTGGTGGATAACATCATGCTATATTTTCATGCCTTCCCATATTCTTTATTCTACCAAAAACACCATTCGTAAACAAGAGTTTCTGATTCAAGAATTTGGAGAACCTGCAATTTCAAAGTGACACCCTATGCTCTGAGTTTTATGTTCTGTGGAAATGTTTTCATCTTTCTGTCTTCTCTGGTTTCTGATATTCATCTATATGTTGTAGGATTTTTCACATGTTCATACTGGTGCACTATACCTATAAAAGTGATCACAAATTTTAACTTGAGTCTTTTCTGCAAACTATTTCCGCTTCACCGAAATTTAAAAAGTTTGAAGACTCCATACTCTGTCACTATAAGAATCTTCTGTCTCTTTCTGTTGTATTTTTCTATAACAGTTTTTTGCAGTTAAGTAATATATGAAAAGCTTTATAGGTAAATACATATTCCACTGTGATGCACAGAATCAGGTATGAGCAATGCTATCTAATATGAAACCGGCACACATAGTTGTCTAAGCATTTTCACATACTGCAGCAAAATATGATGTTACATATTATATACAGTTACTTATATATATATATATATATATATATATATATATATATATATATATATATATATATATTCAAAAAAGAAGGAAAAAAGACCTTATACTTCAAATGATTGAGAAAATGTGAAGAATTCTATATCATTTACTTCAGTGTTTACAACTATAATACAAAAAGGAAAGAAAGAGAAAGAAGGGAAAGTAGTGTTTATTTAAATGATTGGAAATAGAGTGAATACAAAGTGCAAATAAATGGAGAGATTTAAATCAAATTGTTTCGGTTGAAAAAGGAGTTATAACTATAAAATAAATGAATTGCATTGTTACTTTTTTTTTTTATCTTTACAAACTTAAATTAAATCATTTTAATCAAATTGCTTGCCAGTTTTTTTTTTTCACAACTTAACGAATTCATTTACCTTTTAACCCTTTATTTAAATATTTAACTTTTATAAAAAGATAGTTTTGTTTAACACAATACTCTTAAGATGAAACACTATTTAACTTGTTAAGTCTTTTTCTGCCACTTCTTATATATTAATAATATTGAATAAACATGATAGTAATCATATTAATTTCACCTTACTTAATTTTATTAACTTACAATTTTTAGCAAGTTTAGAAATCGTGAATTTGACTCATCTCAAAATAAATGAGTAAGTTCATCGTACAAACTTAAAAGATAACAATTGAAAATATTAAAATAATTAGTCATTTAAATCTTAAATCTAAAACAAATATCATCGCAACATGTGATTCAAGACAAGTTGCCAAATAGTTAAAAATGAGAAATAATATTTATAATATTACGTTTTAAATATTTTATATATTTTTATGAATAAATCTTTCAATCCACTAGCTATCTATTTAAATTGGGATTAGTCAAACTTTATGAACTACTCTTTAAATGTAATTTAGATATGTTAATTTTTACTACTTTAATTTAAGTAGATTCTAGGGACTGGCTTTTATTTTGACAAGTCTATTATACCTAGTAATTTATCACGCACGCCATCAAAATAATTTATTAGATATTACCACCTTTTTTCATTATTTTGGTTACGTAGCTCTTATAATGTGCTACATTAGGTATTTATTTGATGGTTAGCAAACATATTATCTTGAACAAGTTAAATAATAAAATACAATCTTAAATATTTTTAAAAATTTGTTAGAAATGAGTTTTAAGTTTAACTTAACCCCATAAAATCAGCTTATAAGGTAAAGATTGCACCCATTTATATATATTGTGAATTGACCTTATTAATGTGAGACTTCTAATAAAATTCAAATACCATTTTAAATTTGTGGATTGAAATAATAATTTACTGATTTTTAATATAACCTTACATGAATATAGTAAAGTGTCTATTTTTGGCACATAAAAATGAAAAATATAATCTTATACGGTCCAAAACCTTTCTCGCCTAACTTTTATTTTAAATTTTCACCTGTTTATTAGATTCTTTTTTTTTCCTCCACGTTTACAAAATTTATTATCACTATTATTTCTTCTAATTCTTTTTTATTTCATTCAAGAAATTGAAACTTCAAACCTTATTTGAAAAAATGTAAACCTAATTGCACTAACTCCATCCACGATAAAAACATGTTACAGCTATAGTTAGTACACATAAGGTGATTTAAAAAGTTTAATGAAAAAATGATTACTATGATGGTTGTAAATTAAAAGTTATTACACTTTAATTAGCAAAATCTTACACGTGATTAACGGTCGACGTCAAATCGACGCAGCAAGCATGGGTACTCAAAACAAATAAAGTGGATTTGATTTGAAACTAACATCAAAACAACTGTTATTCACCACATGAATGCATACTTTTAACACTTCTTCATATTTACATTAATACAATGCTCAAAAAATCTAAGTATTTTTAGTATTATCAAATTAAGGAGATGACACATTTATTCATCTTACATATTCAACATTAATTAAAAATAAAGTAAAATTATAATGTTAAATATGCCAAATCTTATCTTATTAAACCAATTTTGTTAATTTAAACGTAAAGTGAACGTCTTAATTTTAATATGAAATTAGAGTTTTATTTTAATAAAGATTTGATTCTTTTACTTTTCTTTATCAGCGAACATATAAATTTAAACTCAATAAATATTAAATTTTATTAAAATAAATTTAATCCAATCTTAAAAAATTAACGATTTGTAAAATAAAGTTTGTATTCACTTATATATCATAAATCTGTTTTATTTTTAATCAATATGATGTTTTTTTTTACTTATATTTTGGAAATCTTCTTTTTAAAAGATCCATTTTGAGGTTGAGTGATGCAAATGGGGTGAATGATAATTTTAGGGTTGATAAATATTGAAAAAGAATTAGGTGAGGCATCAAAAGACTAAAGATGTTTTAAGAAAAAAGAGCAGAGAATGATTAAGGTTTGTAAGTGTGTTATGGATTGATGATGAGTTTGGTTTGGTTTTTGAAAATGATGAACTACAGTTAGTCCCACAACCTAAGTTGCATCCTTATTCCTTGAAATCCATAATGAAAGACTCTTACCCATCAATCAACACTGTTTTTTTCTCTACTCATTGAAGTGACTTCATTTGTTGTAGAGCAAAAGAATGGATTTCACTAAAGTTTTTGGATTTGACAAGACTAAAGCCAATAACTTAGCTTCGGACAAATTAAAAGTTGTCTCCATTATCATTCAAGACAAACCCTCCACTACACCTCCACACATATCTTTTGCTAATTATAACATGCATTTAAGTATCAACATTAACATGCACATCACCTCTTTATTCAACTATCTCTACGTCTACATTTTGCTTCAACAGTCTTTTTTCTCAAATATCAAATCATGCCCAAGATTCAATTTCAATGCATAAACCTCACCTCTCATCTATTGCTCATATGTTTTTAACCTTTACACTCAACTTTTCAGATCATTCACTATAGTTATACTTCTCTTTTTCTCTCTAGGTTTGAATTAAGACATCAGTTGAAATTCAAGTTCGAAAATAAGTATTATATCGATAAAAATGAAAAAGTTGAGCGATACATAACTATGAAAACCTATAAATTCATTGTTTTCATGATTTAGGTTACCAACAATGTCAATTTCTTATATAAATTAGTTTCAGGTATAATTGATACTGTATCTCTCTGATCCACTTTTATCATCACATCATGTATTTTGGACCATATTTCCATACCTGCAAAGATTACGAGACTCTAACCCCTCACCTATGTATGTTATGATAAAATCCTCATAAGAATAAAATCTTGCTACTTTACCTCTTTTTTAAATCACATCAAGCTGCAACTTTTTCTATTTGTATGAGATACTATTTTCCTATTTTCTGGCGGCATATGACTATATAGAGACACATTATATCCTTGTAGAACTGAGTGTGAAACTCCTTTGCTATTTTGAGGATTTGGCACGTTTGAGTAGGTATTAATCACCGTTCGTAACCACTGAGAAAGAAGGACAAGAAGATAGGAATATATAAGAGCATAGAATAATTTCAGATCTAATAAATAACGCACCAAAGTTCCAACTAAGAACACATATAAATGGATTACTTCCTGAGCTACCACTTTCCTTTATAAACAGAGTTTCACCCACTTGCATATGCATTTCTACGTACTATTCATATTACACTTTCTAAACCAAATATTAACTATCAATGTGCCCTTCTACAGGACCTTCCTCTCCCTCCACTGTCACAAATTACTTTTAATCATTGCAAAACCCACTCACAATATATTATCCAACAATCAAATTCTTACTTCACATTGTTAACCTCCTTCACCACAAAACATACTATATTTTAAAATGTTTAAATATTTTTTATTAAATAATATATTTATAAATATGTAAATTATGTAAAATTTAAAATACATAATCACTGGTATAATATCATGAAATTCAACTGTTAGAATAATTAAATTTGCATTTTATAAAAAAATATTCTAGGTATAAATATTAAGTAAAAGCAAGTTTAGGTCACAGTTTCCGAGAGTAAACGAAACAGTTTCAGTTAATATTAATAAGAAAAGGAACCCTGACAGCATAAAATCAAGTCCTTATGATATGGAGCAGGGAAGATATCCGTTAAAATGGATTACAAAATCTTATAATTTTAGAAGTATGTGCAAAACTTACTTCTATCAGAACAATGTACCATGATATCTGCTATCAATATTTGCATATTCATGTTCCAGATTCCGATTGCTTGTTTTTCTTTTCTCACCTCCAAAAGGTTTTAGAAACCTACAATGTTTTACTAATATCGTATCAGAAAGAAAAAAAATATACTAGGTATTTCTTTATGTATACCATAGATAGTGTGAATTTTCTTTGACTTTTCTGTTTCATCTTCTTTTGAGTTTGCTTCGGTTAAATTAATTCATCTACTATGCTGTATATGCATACTCTTTTGTATGCCATTACACACAACCTCAGCAGTAGAAACTAGCATTGTAATAATTATTTAGCCAAAAAAGAAAACATGAAAAAAGGTGGAAGAGCAGGTACAGTTTATGAACATATATACACTGTAGGGTTTTCGTATAAGTTTTGGATTTCGGTGTAGAGTGTATAGTCAGGCAAAATAATCCCTTCAAGTTCAAATATATACCCAAAATAAACATGCATAGAAGCATGAAATAGAACATGTAGGTTTTAACCTAGTTGTTACAAAATCTGATATTTATTATACACTACGTGATCTCTAACATCATGTTTCACATATATATATATATTGCGTTTTCCAAACTTATTATTATATTTAAACGAATGGAGGATTGTACATATAATTATAAATATCGATGCTCCAATAGGCGAGCATGCACATGCGAAATGATTAAATGCCAACCTCGTTTTGCTGGATTTTATTATGAAAACAGAAAACTATACCAATGGTAACAGATAAGAGCCAGTATATAAAATGACAAATTTTGAATGATAGAACAATAGAATCAAAGTGTAATTAATAACTAGTGTAAGAAACATATAAAGTAATCTCATCTCATTCAAAACAATGAACATGAGTTGGTGGATAATAAAAAACAGAAAGCCGAGGAACCAAAGCATGCATATTTCCCTCTCACGTCACACATCCTAGAAATGACTGATATGAAAAGTCAAGCTCTATATTATATAGTATTATATAATATAATATAACTTAACTTTAACCCTCTCTCTATATATATATATTTTATATATTGTTTTGTCTTGTTTCATAAATTTCATCTGAGCAAGCAAATCTGTGATCTCTCTCTTTTCTTTTTTTCACTTTGTATGGAAAAGGCCACATGACAAAGGGTGTGGTGTGGCTTTTAAATAATTTTTCCCACTTGAAAAGATGAAAGGGCTAGTCCCATCCCATTATCATCATCAATCTACTCACTGAGCTTTCGAGTCATGTCTATAGTGAATGTACTTGTTTTAACTGTTGCAACCTTCTGTTCCTCAGCTTTCTGTCCCATCCACCAATATTCCAAAAGGAATGTGGGACTCCTTCAGTTTGCTTCCAATCAACCAGCACTCTCTTTTTTTTCACTCTACTAATTTTATCTCCCTGACTGTTCTGGTAAATAACAAGAAAAAGGAAAAGGTAGTAGTAAGCAGAAAAAGTGGAGATCTCTCTCACACCCTCTCCCCCACATCACACATTTCAAACCAAATAACAAACACCATAACATGACCTTCTTAATCATATTAAGCTCTTCTTTCTCAGAGGAGCTCTTGTCATAACCTTCTCTTTGCATTAGGCTCTTCAAATGAACTGCTGTTTGTGCTGGTGTTGTTGTCTCCTGACCAGTCAAACAGATGGAATGGATCCAAGGCCTTGGATTCTTCCCTTTGATCATCATCACCTGCACCAAAACCTTGGCTAAACAGAATATCCAGTGGGTCAGCTTCTATTTCTCCCAACTCAGCAAAGAAGTCCTCAGATTGATTATTACTCTGATCCATCAAGCAAGGCTTGTAAGGGAGTCCATCACTGAACTCTCCCTCATCCATCTCAAACTGCTTCTCTATGTCCTCCATGTTCTCTTCCTTCACACATGCACTGTTCGCTGATGAGTTCCCACCAACAACCGGTGAGGCATTGCCCTCACTGTTGTTACTCTCCTGCTGCTGCTGCTGCTGCTGCTCATCCTTTGCTTTTGATGTTGTGCTCTTTTGGGGGTTTGACCCTTCTGAGCTCTTTGAATTTCCAGCATTGTTCTTCGATGGCTGTGACCTGGTCGAACCAGCCAGAGCATTTCTTTGAGTTGGCCATGGATGGTTGTGCTCTGATGTGTATGTAATAACCAACATGTTTGGGTCTGTTCTGCTCCGCTCAACTTGCTTCCTCGCAGAACAACCCTTTGAGCTGCTGCATCTGTAGTAACCCCTGATAGATATAACCAACCACAAGAGAATGAAAATGAGAGAGAAAACCAAACCAAACCAAACAAAACCAAACCATGATCTATGATAACATCACGTTGATGCAAAAACCTGTTCATTAACAATCTCTTATATATTCGTTTCTCCAAACTCATTCAATTGACCTAAAAGGCGGTTGTATGAAAATCCTCGTTAGATTTCCAAGGGTACCGTCACTGCTCTCCAATGAATTCGGTTCAACTTAATTATTTAAGAGAACTTAAAGAAAACGACGAATCTTTAACCAGACGTGTGCTCGTAGTGATTTTTCTCCAATAAAAAATTGGGTAAAGAAAACTTTCTGAACGGGAAAGCCTCTAGCCTAGTTGTTTTTTAAACCTCTCGAAGTGTGACAGGTCCATATTCAATGGTCAAGATTCAAAAAAATAAACATCGAAGAAATTAACACGATACATGTATAGTAAGCTACAAAAAAAATGAGTCTATGGGGGAGAGAAGTTGTGATCTATATTTTGTGCAGTGTGGCCAATATATACCCACAGTGATATTATTCCTAAAATATCCACGCTTACAGAGAATAACATATCAATCGTATACCTAAGGCTAAACTATGAGGCTAACCTGGGATAAGGTGAACCTTTGATGGGTTTCTGACCATATTTTCTCCAAGCCCACAAATCTGACGGAACAACCTCTCCAGTTTGTCTGCTGTTTGCAGCTGCTGGTGCAGGAATACAAACCACCTTTTTGGCCTGGTTCTTTCTGCAGCAATTACAACAATAACACATCAATAAACTGCTTATTATTCACTATTAACTCTGACCAAACAAGCATGATATGAGCAAGAAATAAGAATACAACAAAGAGAAATAGAATATTCGAGAACAACCATGAGATCAGGCCGTTTTAATTCGGCTTCCAACGAAGGAATACGGTTCTGTGTGATGATAATGAGGATAAAAGGAATAGGAATTTTCAGGTGGTTTAAGATAAGTTGGGTGAAAGCTAAGTGTGTGACTGTTATTGTGTGCGTGACACGCCGAGCTAACTCTACTTTTTCAGGTGGATTAAAGCCTACGAAAAGCCTGAATGAATAAACCATGTTTAGTTAGTCTCATGACAATGAAACTACTATTTCTCATTCTGAGCAGCTACCTAGCTTAACTGGGCCAGTCAACGGAACCGATTTGGAAAGCACAAGAAAAGGAACACCAGTACCTAACTCATGCCAAACCCTACTTTCTCTCTACAGTGCAAACTTCACCATAGCCACTTTCATAAAATTTCACCCCACCGCACCTTAAAAAAATCAAAAGTATGTGATTCATAATTTATGATGCCCCCATGAAATTAATACACACGAGATATTAATTAACTAAGCAATATCTTATTATTCTGACCTTCGTTTAAGACCCGGATTCCGTGGAGATGAGATCTGCACTCCTGTGGTGTCCACAAGGCAATCCTTGGAGGAGTTTGCATTAACCATGTTGGGTGAAACAACAGCAGGAGGTTTAATTGCCCTTGGAGAAGGTGCCACGGCCGCGGTGGAATCATAGGGTGAGACCGGTAACTTTGCATTGGGAGAGATCTGAATCATGTTGGAGAATATGTTTTTACAAGGTCTTCTCATGTCATGCTCCTCAAGAATCTTGTGTGCAGCAAAAACACCGGTACTAGCATTAGGATTAGGATTAGGATTAGTATTAGTACTAACAGCAGAAGCACCAAAACTGGCAGCTGCATCTTCCAAGCCCCCGGTGAAGTAGGCAGAAGCGGAAGGCATGTCAAGCTCCTGAAGGAAGGGATCTCTCATGGTGGAGAAGGGATCACCGAAGTTGGTGAGTCCTCTGGGGTCTTGAAGCACAGAAGAGAAGGTGATGGGATCAGAAGAAGAAGAAGAAGAAGAGAAGTGTTGGTGCCAGTGATCATTACGAGAGAGGGTGTGAGTAATAGTATGGTGATGAGATGTGGTAGGTAATTCAGCAGAAGATGAAGTGCCTGTGCTGCAGCTGCTACTGCTGCTACCACCATATGCTCCACCACTGGCTCGGAGTATGTCAGTTAAATCACCTTGGTAATTGTCCATGATTATTGGCCCAAAGATGCAGCTGCACATGCTTTTTTTCTCTTGCTATTAGTGGAACAAGAGCTTGTTGTTGAAGTATAAGGAGGGAGAAGGTTGTGTCTGTGACATGTTTTGGAGCATAAATGATGGAGATATGTTGGTGGCTGAGAGAATAAGAAAGAGAGAAAAAGAGATGAAATTGTAGGAATTTTGTTTGGTGTGTGAGGAGGATTAAGAAGGGGTTGTGAGAAGAAAGGCTTTCTCCTGGGAAGATGGGTTTTTGGCTGTTAAGAAGCAAGAAAAAGCAAATTAAGGAACAGGTTTTTGGAGGTTGAAACTGATTGTTCCTCTCAATAACAAACAAAAGAGAATGGGTTTATAGAGAGAGAGACAGAGACGCTGACTTTTCACACAAAACAGCTCCATTCCATACGCAACATCAGAGGAGAGAGAAGGAATTTTAAATCACAAAAACTGCTTCGACTAATAAAATACCACAACTCTTCAGCTGGAACATTTATCAAACACCATGTAAGGCTCAATTTTTTCCCACTCTTTTCTTAATAACTTATAAATATTCTCCCTTCTGTCCTTCCTCCTAAAAAATAATAATAACTAAAACCCTCTCATTTCTATTCCATCAAATACAACATTTTTTTATTTAACTTTTAGATTCAAATCCCACTCTAACAAATATAAAAAAGAAAACATGTTTTAGATAGTTGTATTTTTTTTTAACTAAAAAGTACATATAAATCATCAACAACTGGTCAATATAAGAAATTATTAAATTTTAAATCTCACAGATATGTAAAATATTTGTATTGTAATAATACAAAGTCTGAAAACCTGTTAGATGTTACAATTATGATAGAATTAGGGCGAAATAAATAACGAAAAAAAAATTGGAGAATGGGGTGTTCTAAGGAAAAGAAAACAATTGAGAAGAAACAAAAGATGCGGCAAGTAGCCGCATTTCGCGGAGAAACGTTTCGAGGCATTCAATAATCTGAGTCTCCCGTTTCTTTCCGTAAGGAAAGAATGTTTTAGCGTGGCACCTATCTATGTGTCTCCTCTTCCTTCCTCGCATCTTCAAATATTTTTTTTTTTTTACTGTTATTTTAATATTTATTATTTTATTCTTTAATTTTTTTTTTCTTTTATAATACAAAAGTTAATATTTTTATGACCAAGATATTTCTAAAAGTAAGTTGTCAATGGTGTCAAAAAAATATTTTTTTTCTCTTTTTAAATAAAACTCATCTTCAACAAAACCACCATGTCACACCATTTTCTTTTTCACTCTATCTATTTTAGGAAATACACTTTTGTTTTAAATAAATATTCTTTAAATTTTGCATCCAAACATCCAATGTATAAAACTATTAATGGGAATGTTTATGCGCCTTGGAATTTTGCAACTTTGAATCTCCAAAACACAATCATCAATGTTTGAGTGAAGCAACTGAAGAGTGAAGAAGTGCTTTATTAGAAGGTTTTACGAACCCATATGATCGTGTTTAATTTGGTATTACCAAATTTAGTTAAACATGTGATCACATATGGTCCATCACGTACCGTTCGATGGGAATAAGAAAATTAATTTTGTGTCCTTGGCATTGGACTACATTAATTAAAATTATGCATGTGGTACATTTAAAAACAATAAAGATAATAAACTAGAGAATGATATATTGATTTTGACGAAAATATATGAAAATTTGTGGCCCTATATCAGAAAAGGATTAGATGTTTGATAATACGTGTCTTACGTTAGGTATAAAGTCTGTGAACTCTGAAAAGACGTATGAAAAGTGTCATTTTTTCATGAAAAATTTGTCATCAATATTAATTGCATTGTACATTCATTATTATGCTTCGCAATTATAGCATAAAAAATCTACTTAGTCGTCCAATCATACTCCATTAAAAATTATTTAAATTGAAGCTTTAGTGGCATATTCTTAAAATTGAAGGTATAAATATTTTGATGGAGGATATTCTCCGATAAGTTATCAATGAAGATCAAATTAACATTAGAGAGGGTTCAATTATAATATAATTAGTGTGAGTTGTGTCTAGAAGCTTAGTATAAGACGATGAATAATTTTCATTAATCTCAATAGTGGACCAAATAAGATTTGGTAAAGAATGTGATTCGTAATTATAGTGAAATTTTGGAAACATAGAAAAGTAGATTCTATTGAGATTTTTTGTCTTGTCCAGGTAACAATTTGGATATTTGATATACTAATTGCTGATTGTCTAAGTGTGACATTAGTACTTTCTTCTCGAGCTAATTACTAAGTATCCTTTTTTCGTACCGTCTAATTATTAAGAAGACTTTCGATACAGGGCTTCGTCTAAGTCGGTCACTACACAAACCAAACTCTGATACCACTGTTGGATCTTTTGAGAGAGGATCACCGATGAGATTTAACACCAATGAGATATGAGCTCAATCCACACATAAGGAATTGACATCATTCTTAATCCAAAACTTTAAGACTACGAGTTTATGAGTCTTCATCCTTGTATGATACTTATTTCTACTCAATGTGCGACTTAGACTCACACTTAGATTCCTAACAAGTACTCTTTGAATGATCTCCTTAATTATGTTTATTGTTTTTTGATAAAAAAAAAATCTTAATCACTTATATCTCTTACTTTCGTTTTGTTTCGCATGGTAAATACATTAAGTTATGTAATTAATTATACGTTATTGTATACATGCTAGATTATACTAACTTAGTTCTATGAATAAAAGAGACAAATACAATAAAGTATGAAAAACTTAACCCTTTTTTGGATTTTTGAATGAAACATTTTACATGGGTTGAAAAATTGGATGGGTAAAATATAAATGTCACTTTCAAAATCATGCATAGCATAGCTGCATTATTCAAATGCAGATTGATGGAAGACATGATCATCATGATTGTTAATACATAATCCAAGTGCTATGAAATTTATATACATACGCAAAAATGTTCAATTACTATCAAAGCCATGTTCAGTAAAGTCCTTTTTCTGGCTTTTCAACAAGTTTGCAAATGCAGTCACTATCCTTTTCTTTCCCTATCTGCTATGTCTCTTTCTATTCATTTTATATGTAAAGATTATAACATTTTTTTAAAGATGGAAAATTCATAATTTTTAACCAAACTTAATCATTGAATAATGTAATTTTAACACTTTGCTTCTGTATTCAATGTCGCGAGGGGGTTCAAAAATTTTAAAATTATATAGTTTTGTTGGGATTATTTTCATTTTTTATGTTATTTTCAGAATTAAATTAAAACTATTGTCTTTTAGTTTATAGTTTTATGTCCTTTAAACCAAATTAAATTAAACTTTCTTCGTTGATTATATTATGTCAAAGGATTTTCCAGCTAGCTCTAAGGTATTAATATGCTATGAATAATTGATGGACTTGTGATAATAGACTTATTAAAGTGTATATTTTTGTTCAAAATTACAAAAAGTTTATCATAATTTTTTGTGGTGTTATGAATTATTTGTATAATTATCCATTGTCCTTTCATATTCTGCACTTACTACTCTTTAATTATCTTGAAGTAACTTTTGATTTATATAAAGTAAACAAATGAGCTCTTATATATAATTTAAAATTAGTTATAGCGATTCCAAGTATAAATTTTCATTATTATATTTGGATCTAATATTAAAGTTTTGAAAGCATAAAACATTTTCAAAATATTTCTAAATTTAATTTTTAACATGGAATAATAAGAATGATACATTATCTGTTTCAAATGATGAATTGTTTAAATTCTTTTTCCTCAAAAAATTAATTGCCATAACATAAAAACTAATACAAATATATTGTTTATAAATATGTATTTGGATTTTAATTATGTCCATTAACTTGTCTGATTAAGTATTAACATAGATATTTTCACATAAAAAATATTATATATGTTAATTTATTATTTATAGGTCTTTCGTGTGAAAGAAATAGTTAAACTTTGTCATAGTAGGGGGAGAAATAAAGGTAAGAAAGAAGGCATGGGAGAAAACACTAAGAAAAATGACAAAAATAAAATAAAGTAAAGGTTGCTGATTTAGGATAAATAAAGCGAAAATCGAGGGGATGAAATTGTTTGGCTCGAAATAAAGAAAAAATATATTAATTAAATTATAAATAAAATTTCCCCTTTTAGTTTAACTCTTTCTGTTTCTTTCAAACTTTGTAGACATGTTATAAAGGTAATATAGCCAATTATATATAATTTATAATCAAACTTGTGTATAAGAAGCTAAAAATATTCATATATTTAGTTGTATATTATAATTTCAATGTCTGTAACACGTTCCTTTAGTTTTTATTTCAGCTGAGAAACTTGTTTGACATTGTATTTCATAAGCAAGTACCGTTTTTTTATACGTCATCGGAAGTAGTATTTCTTTAAACCCTAACTTTTCCTAGACTATTTATTAAAACTTTTTAATAAACTATTCTCTGTAAATAGTAATATTTTATTTAAAAAATGCCTCTTACTGTATAAAAAATGAATAGTGTTTTATAATACTTTTTTTTTCTCTAGAAAATAAACATTAGCTCAAATATTTAAACTACTCTCTAAAAAGTTGTACCAGATTTGCACCTTTTTTTAAGGAAAAATTATAGGAGACGGTTTTTCATTTTTTTCTTATAAAAATTGTAAAAGATTGTTTGTAAATTTTTATAGAAAATTTGTATAAGAAGGTTTTCTATTTTTATCAAAAAATTGTAACTTTTATTTCTTTCGTTACACACTTCTTTTGAGGGATCGTCAACAAAATATGTACTCACGGATATTTGCGGATAAAATCTACAACGAGCAAGAAATGAATAGGTAAATGAATATCTGCAAATAACGGGTACAAATACTTTTTTATACTCAAATGTTAACCGGACGGGTACGGGTATCATAATATTTGTACCCGTTGATACCCATATCTGTTATACTCTAATTTAAATTTTAAAAAATTAAAAAAAAACATTATTAAAACATTAACACATTGATCTTGAATGTGTTGTTTTTTATCAATTGGTTTTAAAAAAATTCCATTCCTTTGTAAATTTTCATTCAACACTATTTTAAATGGGTTATTTGCACTTTGTTTTAAATTTATGAATGTTATGCATTGTATTTTTATTTGAATTTATGGTTAAAATATGTTGTTAAATATTATAATTTTCTTTTGTAAATACATTCGAGTAGCCGTGAATATTAAAAAAGTATGTGGGTATCCGTTATTTGCAGATATGAATGTATTGGGTAGATATTTATCCAACAGATAAGGTACGAGGGAGCTAATACCCGTACCCTATCTGTCCCGTTGACATTCCACCCCGTTGACATTCCTACTTTTTCCTCTTTCTTCTTATTGTTTGACTTGCTTGTTTCATATATATGAAATTCACTCAAATCTCTATTATTAATTGAAGTCAATCAAATAATTTCATGTCTCACATTTAAATATTTAAACTTTTTTTTATATTTTTATTTATTATCTTTTTCACACAAAAATATTTGACTTTCAATTTCAAATGTTTAATTACATAAAATTTTCATTTAATAGATAATATAACAAACTTATCTTTTGTATTCTCTTTGATTCTTAATTTTTGTTCTGGATGAAACAATATTTAACTAGGTTTCGTTAATATTTGCAAATTTAATAAAGATTTTGGTTCTCATGAAATTTTATTTGGTATTCTAGTGTAAAATGTAAACAATTATAATTTATTTCAAAGTATTTGATATCGAATAAACAATCATCCTCCTAATATTGAATATTTGATAATATTATGTTTCCTTTACCGTAACATTTTATTATTTTATAAAAACTAATATTGAAGTAGTAAGAAAACTGGTACGGATATGAGTACAAGAGTATACCCTGTGGGAATGGGGATGAAACAAAAGTTTGATATCCGTTGGGTTTGGATATAGGAATGAGGATGAATTTTCTCTACGAGGATTGATATAGGATAACGAAACCCGTCCCCGTCCCGTTGTCATCCCTAAACATATGCCTGTTACCCGATGCGGATGGAATAAAAATGTTACACCCAATGGATGTGAGTGTAAGGATGAGGATGAACTTTTTTTCTGGAAATGGGTATAAGATAATGAAACTCACTCTCATCCCTGTCCTGTCTCGTCCCGTTGTTATCTTTAGTGTCACATGTCAAAATCTAATGAGTTATCTTCTACCTTGAAACCCTTCTAGTTTTACAAGTGATATGTTTAAGATTTTGATACATGATATTTTCTTGAGTTTGACACATCACATCTTCTTGAGTTTGACACATGATACTTGCAAATATAATTAATGTCATTTAACAGAAAAAAACTAAATTAATTTTATTTATCATTATTGAAATTCTATTGAGTAAAAAAATATATGAACGTGAATCACGAATCTAATTATAAAGACCAAATTATTAATTAAATATTTTTAAAACAAATTAAGGAAATTCCAACTACCGAACAATCTTAATTCTACTTTTCTGACAAACATTTATACATTTTTGTTGGAAGGAAAAATGATTTATCATATATTATAACTTCTTTTTCTAAAATTATATTAGAAAATTTGTGGTAATTTAGAAGGTGTGGACAAAAGAAGAGATTTTTGCGAAGGTGAAGAAGTAGTGACCATGTAGATACTGAGTCATGCTGATCCCAGTGAGTGATCGTAGCCATTGAATTAAGAATCCTTTTACACGTCAGGAATGAATTATATAGTATTAATTAATATGCAAATATATTATCTGGAAGCAAAGTTTTTGTAGCACATAAAGACAATGAAATTGAAGAGCACCAATGAGTAAATGGTTTTGAGCTTTAGAACATTCAGGTCCACTTACGGAATTCAAAGTCAAAATGAGCTGACTTTCCAGGCCACATGGAAAATTGATTTGAATTTTGTGTTGGTGGAGACAACTTCTATCTTTGGAAATAAACTATTTCAGAAGCTAATGGGAATCAGGATCACTTTTTTCATTATCTTCTGAGGTCACAATGCGATATACAAGTAGAATTAGTAAGAGCCAATTCTTGAGGTGTTCAAGGATATGGCTTTTTGTGGACAATTAATCAAACATCTAAAAGTGATTATGATGAGATTACTAGGAACTAATAATATACTATGTCGGAATGATAAAGGACAGGGATATATAATCTAAGTTTTATAAACATAAATTAGGTTTTGTGTTATCCTTAAAGAGTGGTATTAACGTCGACTTTGGCGTTTGTTTGATTCCAAAAGTTATGCGAAGGAAGACGTTCAAAGATGATGGATGCTCCAAGAATCATTTTGTTGATAAAATGATCCAAGCATGATAAGACACTTTTGAAGGCTCTAATTTTATTTTATCTTTTTTACTTTGGAACAGAGACGTTTCGAAACGTTTCTCTCTGTGGTTTGTATGCAAAATTTTTATATGAGGCATGATGTGGGCATGTTGTGGGGACAAAGGGGTGGTGTGAATTTTGTTTATAAAATTTGAAAGGTTCAAGTTTTCAATGGACCAATGATCGTGGAGAGAATCACCGACCCCTTATGTTTGATGAGACATTTTGAGAATCTACTACATGTATATAGGTAAGACAACTATTACCCCCTACCTATGTTTCTCTCTCTCTCTCTCTCTCTTCTCAACTTGTCACTCAATTTTTATTTTCCTATCATATGCTCCAAAACAACCACTATTATGCCAACTACATCTTCCACTGTTCATCACCCATACTCTTTTTATTAAAACCTCATTACCCTTCAAATCAACAAACAATAATCATCACTCCACACAACATTTGCAATACTTGTACTATAATCACTACTATAAGCTTTTCATTTCATTCAAACACTCAAAATAATAATTCTCATGCTGCCATGGTGTGTGTGATTTCGTAATTGATTTTCTCATGTAATTTTGTACGTAACATAATTAACTATGCTGAGATAACTTGCTTGTCACTTGTGTATTTTGAACAATTCCACTCACGTGCTTCATTCTTTATTCTAATCACATTACAATACAATACATCATCTATATGTAATCATCGATTACCTTTTCTTTTCTAATGCTCGTGACCAAGTTGTATAGCCATGTGGCCGAATGGTTTAGGATTGTGTTTTTTTTTTCTTTTCATACACACTTATTGATTTCGAGGTTCTAATTCGAGTTAGGGCAAGCATTTTCACCGCTCCCTCTAACATTATTGTTTGAACTAGTTTTGGAAATTTTATGTTTGAATGTTTTTCTTGGAAATATTTTAATATAATTTAAAAAATAAACAATTAAAATAAAAAATCTATAACTACTCAAGTTTTCATGAACTTTTAATTTGGGGTTAATGTCATTAAAACTAACGACTATATTTTTATTAGTATTTATTCTTGTGTCTTCCTTTACTATTTATAAATACCATCCAGGTACATGGAGAAAAAGACAACAAACACTAGAGCTTTTTTAAAAGTATTTTTCTTTTATTTTTTGTATTATCTCTTAAAACAGTGGTATTCATAAAGTTCGAAGATTTTTCGCTACACTCGATTGATTGCATATTGGGAGAGAAATATATGATTTTGTTTTGTCCTGTGCAATAGGGACGTTTTCTTTATAAGATTAACGCTGTGTGTGTCTCAACTCAGACCATTTCTACTATTTACATCATTTTTTATCTATTTTTTATTATTTTTATAAGAATTATTGAATCTCAATTTCATTTTCTTTGATCATATACATGTAAGTATTATTATTGCTCTAATCATTATTTTTATATTATTTCATATTTTTATTATTAATTATATTATTTATTTAATCATTTTTTAACATTTTTAGAGAAAAAAATTTATTCATTTCTAACATAAAGATAATATAAAGGAAAAGACCAAAGGTACTTGTTATTTTTATTTTTATTACTTATTTATATTTATTTCTAAAATTAAAAACAATATAAAGCTGAAGATTTAAAACACATCATATAAACTAATATATTTATTATAGTTATAATTAAATCAATATCAGTTAAACCTAACAATTTATATCTATAATTATTTTTATTTTTATCGATAAGAATGAAATTACCGATAAATAAAAGATATTTTTGAAGTCGTTTTAATTTTCTCGTAATTCTTACTTGACAAGACAGATTGATGAATATTTAACTATTTTACAGGACACGTTTCTTTATATGTGCAATTTTATAATCTGACACTAACACTAGATCCAATCATCAATTAATGAAGGTACACTTTGCGAATGGTTATGATGTTTGTTTGGGAAATGTGACAACTGTGAGATTTTGTTGTTGTTTTAGTTCATATTTAAAAACTAGAGTTAAGTAAATATTTTAATTTTTTTTAATATTATTAAGAAATATTTATAGACTTTTAATTGATTCTGATAACGTTTTAATATCCAACATGACCAAAACAAGCTTAATATTTTAAAATATACTATGTTTATAATATGGTCCAATAAAAAGCCAAAGGTAAACATTTCCTTAAAATCGGACCCGTAATTGAAGTAATGAAGTTCAAGAAGTCTAATAGTGATTAAACTATGAGGGGTTATTAAATAATATTGAAAAAGCGTAATGCCGTAATTTTATGATATTATTTTTTAAAATGTTATTTTATAGATTTTAACTTTTAAAGGCACATAAATTACTAAATAAAGAAATACTACATTCTGTTTGTTTGACTGAAAATTCATTTAAAATGACAGTTTTTAAATAAGGTTCACTTATATATGATTCTATGATTTTAATCAATATAACAATAGGCGAATGTGTTGATAGAAGTGTCTACTATAACTCCTCAATATAAACAACATAAGATATTTCAATCACAGTACTCGTATGCAAATTTAAAAATATACAAGAATATTCACTAATAATAAAAGTTCATATCTAAAATAACATAAAATTAAAATAACATATATCGTACGTTGATTTTTTTGCAAAAAAAATAAATTACATCGTATGTATTAAGAGTTTTATTATCTTAGAGAATTTTCAAGTTTTGATTAATTTTTTAAAGTTTCTAAGCTATGATTTGACTTATAGACCAAAAATTCTCAGTATTCTGTTTTTCATTCTTTTTTTTTTCTCCAAAATCGGTCCATCTGGTTTAAAAATTATTATTATAATTGAACAAATAGTTGGGAGTGATACAGTAATTTGATTTCGATAACATTTTTTATATATAAAAAAAGTTCAACGAATCCAATCATAATTAACAGTTAGATTGAATCAATTATTAGTTTTCCTTTTGTTTGAAGAGAATATATTATATCAAATACATGATAAAATAAATATTAAACATCTCATAATATAAAACCCAATATAACCCCAAACGAAACTCAACAACTACATACAGCAAATCCCTTACTTTTTTTTTTCATAAACTTTTAACTCATTTTTTTTCTATCAACTATTTATCAAAATTAATTCCTCGGTATAAAACATGGGGTTAATAAAATAATAAGAAAACATAAATTTCAACAAAATTGTTCTGATTCTGACCCAAGTTCGTTAGCTATCGTTAGGAATAACCATCGCATTTTTTAGGTATTGTCCGTTTTGGAGAGTTTGAGCTTCGTCACGGTTTTGTCCTTAAAAGACGTCTTTTAAAGACAAAACTGTGACGGAACTCAAACACTTTAAAGTGGATAATATCTCAGAAATGCGATAATTGTTACTAATTGTTAGACGAATTTGAGTCGAAATAAAAAAAAAAAAAACTAATTTCAATATAGTAAAACAAAAATTACATTAATATAATATTTTAAAAATAATATCTCATATCATGCAAATATAAAAGATACGATAGATTGAAAATAAAATTATACATATTTATAAGTTTAATTGAAATTAAACTTTTTGTAAATTGAATTTGTTATTACCCTCTAACATTTTATCCTCCTTAAGAAAAGACAAAAAGGAGAATGAGGGCATCTCTCTTGGTTTCTGAGGCAAAAGATAACGAAATATAAAAAAGTGAAGATTTGTAATATAACGTTAATTGTAGGGTTGTACCTTGAAACTATAGTATATATACCCTATTAATGGTTGAGTTAGATAGGAAGCAGTAGAGTGATTTGAAGTGATTAAGGGAAATGAAGAAGTTGTTTAGGGTTAATTAATATAATAGAGAGGTATCTTAGTGAAATGTAAATTATGGATTGAGTAGAGAGAAAGACGTTGGTGCATGAGAGGCCAATGAGAAAGAGATCCCAGAAAGCAACAAAATAAAACTGGGATTCTCTGATCAAAACTTTTGTCTTCCTAGCATGTGAAGCAGGCCTCTAATTTAATGATAGAGAAGGAAGATTAATTAAATAATTAATTAAAAATGTGGAAATAATAGTATAGAAAGAATGACTGGTAGGGGTGTTAAAATGGCAACAACCCTTGACACTGCCTTAACACTGCCACTTTCGAATTAAATAATGTTGTTGATGTTGGCAGTGGGTATGTGCGTTATCGAAGGCCCATCACCACTCCATGCGTCACTTCTCTCTTTCTCTCTCCATCATGCATGCCAACTGTTTGAAACTTCCAACAACTCACCAACGCCTTCTTCTAATGCACCACCACTTAATCATCCTCAAAGTAGGGCTCCACTACTTCACTTTTCTTCATCTCTTCCTTCCCTCCTTTTCTTCATTTCTTTTTTCTCCGTTTACAAGATCATGAATCGACCAATCGTTTTACTAAAGATGATATTGTTCCTTTGGTTTCATAGACTCCACACGACAACAATCTACACCACTTATTATATGTTGAGAATAGTTCAAATGTGAATCAAAAGTCTCACATTAGATATAATAAATAAAAGTCCATAACACTATTGGCTTCAGGTTTTAAGTAAAAGTGGTGTCAAACATCTTATATGTATAAAACTAATAGCATTTATATATATAGAACCATAATCTCTCAATAACGATAACTATAACCCATATGATGAAATATAAACCCTACATTACACATGTTATTATTTTACAACTTTTGTAATATGAGACTTACATACTGTAAACTGACATTATCTCTACTTGATGTGAGAATTTCAACACGTTCTTTTTCACGTTAAAACATATATATCTCAAACGTTTAAAAAATATGTGACTTATGATTTTCTCCTACTCTTCATAGATGATACATTCATCATTGTTCAATATTATGTCTTTATGTCTAAGATTTACCTTTATAGACACACCAATTAAAATAACACGACATGCAAAATATATATTATTATGATGGAAATGTTCACTCTTCATATTATATTCAATATTATGTCTTTGTATTTAAAATTTACCTTTATAAACAAACCAATTGAAATAACACGACTTGCAAAAGTGTGATATATCCTTTAATATCTTTCGTAAATAATTCAAGTTGAAGGTTTTTTTATTTATTTATTTAAATCACGCTCTCCTTCAACAAATGTCCATTTCCATCTATTGCCGTGTTAAAAACTTATACTAAATTTAAATTTATTTTATTTCATCTAATTTAATGGTTAAAATTAATTCATAGATAGGGTGGTCGAAAACGGTAAAAAAAAAAAAAAACAAGATTATTGGATATTTAAATGAAGAAAAATGTTCATCCATCTTTCTTTTGAATTGATATGAATCATCATATAAAAGTTTTACTGAACAGTTCTTAATAAGCCATGATTATTGCCTAGTTAGCATGTGAATTATAGTAGAAAGTTGATGTACATAGGGTGTTTTTTGTTCCTCCTAATTTGCACTTTAGAATGAGTGAACTCCATTTTTAATTAAGAAGAAAGAAGAAGGCAATAGGAAAAAGACAAAATCACTTTATATCTGATAGGGTGGGGTTCTTGCACCCGACCACCAACCACAGTGCCTACTTATTAGGCTTAGCTGTAGAATTTCATGTACCATCAACACACACGTACATTAGTTCTCTAACATAAAACCCCCCAAAAAAAATAAATATTTGAACACTTACGTATATTATATATGTTATTATTATATATAAATAATAATGTTCGAGATCACCACACACGTTTGGCTTCTTCATCTATCGAAATTTTCTTTAATTACTTCCCCTGTAATTTAACAAAACTTGAAAGACTTAAGAAAAGGGTAAAGCAAGCAATTGAATATAGAAATGTGGTTAGGTTAAGTTGATGAAGGTGATGATGATTGAGATGATGAAGATGAGGATCTTAGTTCATAAGAGATGCACATTGGGAGTTGCAAAATAAGATCCCTTCCATGTGAAAAAATCTTAATTTAAAGTTTCATACAATTAAAATATTTAACTGAAAAACAGGATTAAGGGTTTGGGTGATGGGTGATGGGTCACGTGGCAGTTTTCCATGTGCCATAGCAAGGTTGTTCAATCCATTGGCCCTTATTTTGGGACTCATTTAGAGATCCTATGTCACAACCCTTTAAGTGCTTTTCAAGTTCAACAAAAACCCACATATACTCTTCTTGCCTTTTGTCTTTTTTCTATTCTAACACACACAACTCAAACCATTTAGACCTTGCAAGACAAATTCAATGTGGAAGATTAATAGTCAATTAGACCGAGGAAGCACGTTAGCAACTAGCTTCTAAGCTATTTTAATTTGATATTAGTAGCCTGTGGTATTGGATAATGAACTTCACATAATCAATTATTATCAATTGGGTCATCTCAATCGAAAAGACAATACATCTTTTTAAAGCAAATATCTAAATTTATCATGCTCTCATTAATGACAACAACTGTTTAATAATCTAACCCCACTTAATTCCTTTTGCTTCCACATTAGGTTTCCTTGTCTCATCTACATGTTTTTTTTTTTCTTACTTCTATTTGTTGTTGTATTATTTAATGATCAATAGAACAAATTATTATTTTGTAAACTGATATTAAAAATTCACAGAACATATGACTTATTTTGTATTTCTTAATTGCATTCCTAATATATACAGAGTGTATTATGCTTTGTGTAGTTGCATTTAATTGTGCATGTGCTTCAACCTTCTTTAAGTGATGGAACGCAGCCATCTTGTAATTGTTATTAAAATATAAGGAACAAGTAGTATATTTGAAAACTCACTAAAACAATGGACATTTATGTTGGAAAGTTGAGGGATTAAATTAAAATAAAGTTTTGTGTATATTATTATAAAGTGGGTTTTTGTCTGCACACGTTATATTTGAAATGGGCCAAACCAAAATGGGCTCAACCGGTTTAGCAAAAAAATCCGTTTTGAAATTTATCATTGAAATTCATTTGATTTGCTTAGAATAGTTTATCCTCAATAACTAGTGATAAGTTTCAATCGATTCACTCAAATGTCTGTAGAGACTCTCACGCACACATTTGTTTTTTAGCTAGCACTAATTATAATGCTTCCAAACCTAAAAGCAATAACTAGCTATTGGTAACCCACGTTAGAGTGTTTTTCAACTGGAAAATCAACATGTTCTTCCTCTCTTAGTAGTTAGTGAGTGACAGTAACAACAAGTGTATATCTTCTATTTTTCATTTCAACACCAAAAATCTTAATCAAATAAATCGAAAAAAATTATTGAAAGCCACAGTAAAATTGTATAATCATACAACTACCACATACAAAAACTCTTCACTTCTAATTCTGTAAACTCCCATTCTCCGAAGTTTTATTGTAGTTAAGAAACAGCAAAAATAATCCTAGGCACAACATGTTACAGAGCAACAACCAAAGCATGATGTGACATGGTTACAACTTGCTCTTCCTTAAAGGCCCCATCTCCTTAGCCTTTGCTCTGAGCAACGGCTTCTGTGTCTTCCCAGTAGCTGTCTTCGGCAATGGTCCAAACACAACTGATTTTGGAACCCAATAAGCAGGCATGTGTGACCTACAGAACTTAACTATGTCTTCAACCAAACGCTGCTCATTGCCACCATCCACGTCTCCCTTCAGTGTCACAAACGCACAAGGTGACTCACCCCACTTCTCATCTGGCCTTGCCACCACTGCTGCCTCCAGTATGGCAGGATGAGAGAACAGAACATGCTCTATTTCGACACTGCTAATGTTTTCACCACCCGAGATGATGATGTCCTTTGACCTGTCTTTGATTTCTATGTATCCATCTTTATGCTTCACAGCCAGATCGCCAGAATGAAACCACCCATTTGCAAACGCCTCCTTATTGGCTCTGGGGTTCTTCAGATACCCTTTCATCACAGCATTGCCCCTCATCATGATCTCACCCACAGTGCCACCATCAGCGGGAACAGGTTCCATGGTTTTTGGGTTCATAACTTCTAGGCCTTCCAAGGCAATGTACCGCACCCCTTGCCTTGCGCTGAGCCGGGCTTGTTTTTCAATAGGAAGTGATTCCCACTCTGGCTTCCGAGCACATATGGTGGAGGGGCCGTAGGTTTCTGAGAGACCGTACGTGTGAGTCACACGAAATCCTTTTTCAGACATTTCAGCAATCATAGACGGAGGAGGAGCAGCACCAGCTGTGTTCACCTTGACGAAAATAGTTCAAGTGTGAGTCAAAGTCCCACGTTAGATAGAATAAACAAAGTTAAACACTGTATAAGAATAAAGACCCATAACATCATTACCTTAAAGTCTTGGGGTAAAAGTGGTATCAAATACCTTATATGTGTAAGACTAATATAATATAACTATATGGAATCACAATATCTCAAATGTCTATAACCATAAATATATAAACCCAACACACCTCTACAACATGGGGCAGAGGAAGGATCACTTCTTCAGACGAGGCATTCACTATTGAGTTAAGAACCACTGGTGCTGCACAAAAATGAGTCACTTTGTACTTGGCAATGGCTGCATATACTGCCTTAGCTGTTACCTTTGTTAATGCAAAACCAAATGTTAAAGTTTAACCCAACCATGAAGAACAAAATCACTCACATAAATTTACCTGTCTCATACAAATGTTAGTTCCACAAAGAGCAGCAAGTGTCCAGGGATAGCACCAGCCATTGCAATGAAACATGGGAAGTGTCCACAGATACACAGCACCTTCACTCATTCCCCAGTTAAGAGCTGCACTGAGAGACATGAGATACGCCCCTCGGTGGTGTAACACCACACCCTTAGGACTAGCAGTGGTACCAGAAGTGTAACCAAGAGCAATGCTTTGCCACTCATCCTGAGGAGGCTTCCACTTGAACTCAGGGTCACCACCTTCAAGAAATGTCTCGTACTCAACGGCTCCTCTGGATACACAGTTTTTCAGAACCTTGGGGTGGCAGTTTTCGTCACCAATGACAATTAAAATAGGAGGTTTAAAGGTTTTGCTGTTCTCAGACCAGATTTTCAAGGATTCTTCTGCCACGGAAAAGAACTCTTGGTCCACGATCACTGCTGCTGTCGATGAATGAGCGAGGAGAAAAGCTATTGCTGGAGCGTTGAGACGAATGTTAACTGCGTTCAGCACAGCTCCTGCCATTGGAATTCCAAAATGAGCTTCATAGAAGGCTGGAATGTTGGGTGCAATAACAGCTACCTGATGCCACCATTACATTACAACTCAACACACTTTAATGCAACAAATGACAATAACATAAAATTCATATACGGACTACAAACAAACTATTAGCAGCACCAACACGACCATCATGTTGTTAGGACTACCTTTTAGGGAAGAGACATTCACACTAATAAAACATGTATCGGGATCATGACACCCTCTCCAACCCAAAAATCTTTATACTTCTTTATATATTATTGAACTTTCTTAAACTTTCAGACTATCCTTTTGATCACTAAAATACATTATCTCAACACAGACCCAACTGTTGAGGTTTACCAGAATCAGACATGTTTGTCTCCTTAGTTACCAAGACAAATGATTGGTTTTGATATTACGGTTGGACTATTTATAGGAAGAGATGTACTAAAAAGATTCAACTCTCTGATGAACCATGAGTCAACCATTGAAGAGATCATAGCACCGTCTTCAACAAAAATCCTTAAAATTGTGTGTTTCTATGAGTCTCTTTTCTTTATATACTTTTTCATTATATATATTGTTCAACTTTCTTAAATTTTTAACTTATATTTAGATTCTTAATATCTAAGAGAAGTATAATAAGGAGATTCATCGTTGAACCATGGGCCAACCATATAAAAGATCATGACATCATTTTAATCTAAAATTTTAAAACTTTGGGTTAGTGATTTTTTTCCCTATATCTTATTCAACTTCAAACTCAAATTTCTAATAATAAGGAAGTGTGTTGAGATGATTTGTGTTGGTGATCATTAAATAGAGACAAATTAACATATCCTTGTTATAGTTAAACCTATGATAAAAGCCTAACTCATACATGAGAGGAAGACGATTAAACAAATATAAGTTAAACTTATTAGAGAATTGAATAACATATAAAGAGAAAAAGAAGACAACAAATACATAGTTTTAAAATTTTGAATTCGAAGTGGTATCATATTTTCTTGTTGACTCATAATTCAATGGTGTTAAATCTTTCCAAAATCAGTGATTTGTCTTGGTAAAGTGACTAATCCAACTATATTAATGAACATATCCAACATTTATTATAAAAATGCATATAAAAGAAAAATAGTCAGAAACAGGTATGTTCAGATTTTGAGTTGAGAATAGTATTATAATCTTTTATTTCATTGAATTATCTCTCATTCCTTTACTTCATTTTAAAAGTGTATGCAGTTTTAATTACCCAGTGTTCTCAATTTTATAATGAAGAAGCAAAAATGTTCCTATCTGAAATAGGTTAATCAGTGTATCTGAATTATTATTTATTTTGGATATTTGGTTGCGATTATAAACGGGAGGGAACAGCAACATTAACATGAAGAGAGTAAAAGAATTAGAGGTAGAAGAGAGGTACGGTGTTGGGGAGGCCGATGGAATGGTTAGAGAGAGCAGAAGCGAATCGACGGCAACGCTGGTAAGTCTGAAGCCACGTGTAGTGTCGTGATCCGTGGACGATGGATCTTCTGGTGGGGTGCACCAGAGCTGCTCTTTCCAAGAACCACAGAGGGGTTAAAGCAGCGTGGTTCGCATCGTTCTTGGGCAAATCGTCTATGTCGCGCTCCACACCCATTTCCTGTACCTTTCTCTCAACGCTGAATCAATGTTCAAGGAGGACTCAGAATATATAATGGGAGAGGATCCATGGGTGCAATTGAAAAACCAGAAAAAACATCAAAACACTAACCTTTAGAAAATGGAAGTACGAATCACCTTCTTGTACCAAAGTTGAACGACAAATTTACAGAAATTTCTGGATTTTGGTTATGTTTATATTGATCTCATGTATTTTCGGAGAAAAAGATTTAATCTTTCAAATGCACACAAACATTTTGTATAACTTCCCGCGAAACTTCATCACAACTATTCATTACACTCGATGGGTCTTGATAATCCAACGGTTCTTATTATCATGGAGTGTGGTGGATTTTGCCTTATACGACGTCACTTGTTAGAACCATGCATTACATGAAGCTGACATTAAAGTGAGATTTGCTTAAAATTAAGCAAGAGTTCTCAGTACTAATGAAATAAAAGAACAGGTTTTTTTTTTTTTTCTAGTAACCAAAACAACCAGAAAATAATTAACGACTCAACAAAGAATTTCTTTTGGTTGGATGGTATTTTCTGAATTTTCTTTTCTTGGGATACTTGCTTCTCCGAATTTTCTTTTATGTTGGCGATGCTGCATAATGCGTATTGCAATAATTTATGCATTGGTTAACTTCCTTCATCTTTTTTTATATCTTTCTTTCTGTCCCTTTTATTTATCTATTGTTACTTGAGGTATAAAACTTGTTAAAGGGTGTCAAATGATTATATTTGAGTGTGAAAAGATGATTAATATTTTTTTAAATATGCAATAGTTGTTATCTATTACAACCTGTCTACATGCAATGTTTGGAAACTTCATAGTAAACAAAAGCAAATCCTAGTAGTATACACAAGTAACCAGGTATTATGTGTGGGTGTGTGTTAAATGATAGGAAGACCTGATATGCCTTTATAAGTTGGTTATATAAACGCCATTCCAAAGGTGTTACATCAAGCATGATATTTAATTTCAAATGCTTCTTATAAAAATTGTGAGATACATATTGTGTGCAATATTATGCTATCTAAATTCTATGATATGTTTTCTGTAAAAAATAATTATTTTTATGTTTTCATTTATTAAGTATCAACGGAGCAACCTATCATCTCAAGCTTTTACAATAAATATTCGTTTAAGTTCGGAGTTCTCATCCCGTTTAAATTCACATTTAGAAAGGAAAATTTCTCGGATTAATAATTTTGTGATATTATTTTTAAAAAAAAATATCGTAAAGTCATTTGACTTTATATTTTGTTATATATATATATATATAAAATATGAATAAAATAAAATAACAAGTTTTTCCTTTTGTAACATATCTATTATATTTTTTATATCTCTCATATATATCTTTCATATTTTTATAATTTTTAAAATTTTTCAAAACTCATAATATTTCATACTATAATTATATTATTGACTCCTAATATTTTATATTGTAATATGACTCTTAAAATTTTATAAGTCCGTATCTCAATTAAATCTGGATCAATCTCTCTCAAAATCAAAATGCAAACTTAAGCATATATTTAATGTACTAATAAGGTGCAATTTGATCTCGAAATTATGTAAATGAACAATTTTAAAACAAAGACTACATAGATTAAAAAGTCGTGTCACTTGACACGATTTCAGTGTTAAAAAATTGTGATGTTAATATTTCTGACTCATGAAAGTAAAATTGTGTTAATATTACACAATTCATCTGTAAGTAATAAAGTGGTCAAACACGACTTTACTTAAGATCAATCGACTTATAATGAAATTGCACATATTTATGGTTATCTGAATTATGCCGAAGTCATGTACGTCTCACACCACTCCATTAACTAGTGGGAATCCTTTACGTTGGTTTTGGATTTTCATGAAAGTAAAAATGGTATAATCAGAATATGGAAGTTAAATATTTTATTACAAAAACTTTAAATGATGTAAATATTATATTTTAACAATATACAGAAGTTAAATTGTGACTTATTATATGCATAACTTCATAAATAAAATTTCCTCATTTTCTTCTTTCTTCCTCGCACGAATAGCACCTCTTACAGACCTTCATTCTTCTTTCCCAAATTTCCTTCTCCTTCACCACCCACCACACAAACCAACACCCAACATTACTCCATTTTTCCTCATTGTTCCAAAGAGCAACTTGTCATATCATGTCCCCTTTCATTTAGATTATTTGAATCTAAATCCAATTCTGCGTTACAATTATAAAGTCGATTATTCACCCTCCTGTTCCTTAAAATCACTTCTGATTCCTTCATCAACTTGATGTACTTCTTCCTTACCCTCAATAGAGGATGCTTCTCAATACCCGAGTTATTGCTGTAAGCTTCCTTTAGAATGACTGTACAGGTTTTGTTCCTGAAAGATAGATAAAACATATGGGGATGTCGCTCAAACGCTTTATGCACTTTCTGTGGTAAACCCAAATACTTCTTGAGGCAAAACAACTTCTTCCTCTCGGCTGAATGCTCAACAAAAAGGGAAAGTAGTTCATGAAGAACTCCTACAAGTCTTTTCTCAACTATGTCACTATTTCGATCGAAGCTTGAAAAATCATCATAAGGTGAAATATAAGGAACCTTCTGAAATTCATGTAGCCAGTTCTCGATCTTCGTCCTCAACCTTAAACCCTTTGATGGGTAAAGTGGAAATTCAATGGCTTCCATTGGACCCCCGGTGTACAAACCTCTTTTCATGGCAGTTTTCTCCATTACAGAATAAATCTTTTCTCCACTGTCAACAGTCAACCCTTTCAATCCATCTTCCATCTCTACAAACTTGAAAGATTCATCAAGATTTTGCTCAGGGTGCTGCAGAAAATCATTAGGCAACCCCAAATACCACTGCATCCCTTGAATTATCTTCAAAGGTAGAACATTCTCTCTGGTCATCAATATCATCTTCCTCAACCTGGACTTTAACTCCCTGCTGCATTCTTCATATACTCTCTTCTCATCCTTGTCAATCTCAGCAGCTTCCGGTGTCAACCTGAACCAAGGAAGATTGTATTTGGGACCAGTAAACTCTTCAAAGATGGATGGATATTGCCTCAGAAATCTTGCAACCTTCATGGGCACACCTAACTCTAACCCCCTCTTTGTCACTGCGGAGATAGGAATGCACCCATTGGGATCCTGGACAATGCAGTCCTTCAGGGCAATGATAGGCTTGAGCTGAATGGACTCATGGATGTGCTCAATTGAGTCAAAGTATGAATCCTTTTTCCATTTCATATACACATTCACATAACTGTACCTCTGGAAGTACAAGAAGGGAAGACTCTGGACCTTATATTTATAGGAGAGTTTAACTGCTTTGACTGCAGATTTCTTAAAGTTGAAAATCATGGAGAGAAAAAACTTCAAGGCAAAGTTTCTAATGAGATGAACGATGGAGCTAATAAAAATACGTGGGTTTGTGATTGAGAACTATTCCTTGAGAGAGCGCATATTATTGACTAGGAAAAAGTAGAGAAAGAGAGGGAGACCTGAAGAAGATTAAAGAAAAGGTAATGATTAGGTAAAAATTAGAATAAAAGAACAATGCTCTAATACAATAATCCAACGATGATTGTAAAATAGTTAACAAACATGATGCACATTCCAAAACAGAGCCAAAGCCTATAAGCAATTGTCAGTTAACATAGGAAATAACAACGGGAGAGGATAAGAGGGAAAAAGAAAAATCCATAATAAATAGAAAGCAAATAACTAATTGCTCGCAACTTTAATGTGCTGCAAATCCAAAACAGGGACCAACAGAAAGAACGCCAAAATAAATTTGAACAAGGAAAATTGCCGGAATAGAAGTAAATTTGAATAACATGCTGTGGTTGTGTGTGAGATTTGTTGCATCTTTCAAATATGTTATATGCCCTGTTGTTGTTCGAATGCGAGAAACGATATGCTCACTACCCAACTGAACCACCACAGTTACGAATCCCATCCATCTATCCCTGCCATTTTCATACTTTTCGGCCAACGAGAACCTCCAAATAAGCCATTTCATCCTTCATCTTCTTTGCTAATAATCATCTCCAAAAACCCACCATCGCCTCTTCCATCACTATCACGCTCCTTTCCATCATCAGTTAACTTCTTTCTTGATCATTCACCTGCACAAGAAACAGAGACCCAAGAAAGCATCCACGTGCACATCCCCTCATTGACGTCTTCACTTCAACCTCAAACCTGTTCTCCATTCTAACCCCGCAGCATCCCATTCAACGCCACACCTAACACGAACACCAAACCAACAACACGAAAATAACCCATCACCATATTCTCGCATCTGCATAAAACCAAAATAAAAAAATCGAGAATCTCCATTCACACCCAAATACAAATCTGTTTCCCAATCATTCACACCCAAGCACAAATTGAAACGGAGAAGCAGAGAAGAGAGAAAATCGCCGGCGGCGGGTCGAACTTCGAACAGGCTGAGCAGCAGCGGCTTCAATCACGACTGGGGGCGCGACAGCGGGGCTCGCGGTGTTCCAGACTTAGCGTGGCTCGTGCGAGAAGAAGAATGAGAGGCTTGGAACGCAACGGAGGCCGGCGACACTTCCGGCAGCGGTTGGCATCATCACCGGTGGCTCCGGAAGCACGGGAAGCTTGCGAGAGAGTGACTCGTGTTTGGAGGACAAGATGCGGAGCCTCGCACACAGAACACGAGAACGAAGGAGCGCTCGCGAAAAAAGGAAAAAATGAGGTCGAGACAGTGACCCAAGCGCCGGCAGCTCTGTCAGCGGTGGCCGCCGTCGTCGCTGGCGTTTGAGGTTGAGTAGACGCGCGTCCCAGGGCTGGAGTTGTGTGGCGTCGAGAAGAAGGGGCTGCAGGAGAGTTTAGGGTTTCGTTTTTCTTTTCTCCTTTCTTTGAGAGAATAAAGTGTCTTGGCTTTTCTTTTTCTTCGCACACCCCCGTCCATACGACAAGCACCCCTTTTTTATTTCAATTGGGTCTGTTTTATTGTTCTTCATACACCCCCGTTTTAATTACCCGCACCCTTATGTCTTATTTTTGTTGAGTTTGTTTACTTCCTCGCACACCTCCACAATTACCAATCTCACACCCCTGCACACACTTTCTACTCCTATTTTGGACTTGATTTATATTTTACTCGCTGCACCCCATCTTTTAATGCTTGCACCAAACCTGTTTACTTCGTGCACTCCCACATGTGATAGTCCTGCACCCCATGTCTTTGTCTATTGTCTGAGCTTGTTGTTGTGTTTACTTTGTGCACCTCCATTAATTACTCATACACTCTCATATTTTATTTTTCACTTTTGTCCTTCTTAAATAATTTCATCCTTTCATTTATTTATTTATTATTTTTGAAAAAAACAAAATATTTGAAAATTATAAAAAATTACAAAAAATAGAAAAATAAAAAATAAAAATAAAAATAAAAATGTTTTCTTTCACTTCATTGTGTCTATCCGGTCGCTCGCACCGTGTGACACTTATTATCTAACAATACAAAAAAATAGTTTTCTTTCTCTTTTAGTGTCTGTCCGACCGCTCGCGTCGTGTGACACATATTTTCTTGTAATTCAAAAATACAAAAAAAAATATAAAATTCCAAAATATAAAAAACATCAACATTTTCAAACAAAAAAGCTTTTTAAGAACTACGTGATCCTTGATTATCCACTGAGATACGTAGGAGCAAGGTCAGTCCTTGTCAGGTTCACCTCCAAAAAATCAAATCATTTTCTTAATAGTTTTCCAAATATCTTTTAAAGAACTACGTAACCCTAATTTCTCATTTTGAATGAGAATACGTAGGACCAAGGTCAATCCTTGTCGGGCCCAAAAATTAAAAAATATTTACGTTTCTTTTTTTAGCATTTTTTGTCTTATTATTTTTGGGGAAAATTAACATTTTAAAAATCACATCGACTTTGCATTTTTAATTAAAGGTATCGTCCTTGGGCGGGCGCTGTAGGGTGCTAACACCTTCCGTACGCGTAACCGACTCCCGGATCCAAAATCTAGTTTTTCGCAGACTTGTCTTATTTTGATGGTTTTCCATAGTTTTCCAAAAATAACTGTGGTGGCGACTTCAAATCTCTTTTAAGCCCGTTTTATTTTTTCGGTTTGCCTTCCCGTCGCGATGCTGGTTGTGACAGGACCCTCTACTTAGATGGTCACCAAATCCTTTTAGATAGAGACCCGTCCTTGGAAGTGGTCGAATCCACATAAAAATTCAAAATATGAAAGCACATAAAAAAATCTCAAAATAAAAAAAAAAATCAATCAAAAATTCAAATTTTCAAAAACAAAATAAAATTAAAAAAAACACAATTTAAAAAAAAATTGAGAACAAAAAGATAAAATTTCAAAGTTTATTTGGCATCACGACCCTCTTTGATAGAATGGTTAGTGATTTCTTTCTTCCTTTCTGAATAAGACCTGGTTGAATTCATCTTCACTTTCCGAATCTTGGCCCTCTTCATGGAATTGGTCATCACATCCCTTTAAGTCAGTTTTTATTCACCCTCTTTGTTAAAACCCGAAGGAAGTTAGTGTTTCTATATTTACTTATCTTTTTCTATTATATTATGAAAAGTCGATTTTCATATTATCAGTAGAATCTAAATAAAGAGAGACATTTGTCAACACTCGATTTCGTTCGAATAAGAAATAAAAATTTTTGCCTTAAGAAATAATTAAAAAATACAAAAAAACGTGAATATGGAATTGAGAATATTATATTTATATATATATATATATATATATTATCTTATTTTAATTTTAATTTTAATTTCGTTTTTGTTTTTATTGCGTTTTACTTTTATTTTGTTATTTTTTTTACTTTACTTTATTTATTATTATTATTATTATTATCTAATTCTTTTTTTATATTCATTTTGCCTTTTTAATTTGAATTTTCTTTTTTTTTTTCTTTCTTCTTTCTTATTTCGTTTTTTATGTATATATATATACACGTATAAGAAAAATGAAAAAAAAAACAAAAAAAATATATAAAAGAAAAAAGAAAAAAAAAATGAAAGTCGTCTGTCTTTTTTTTGGAGACTTGGCACGAGAAAGGAGATGATGGGAGATGTATCACTGCACCTCAATGGCAGCAGCAGCAGCCATGACAGGCTACTATGACTATGGCTAGATTTTTCATACAAAGGGCTTTCATAGCCGTCAAAGAAAAGGGGGAACGCAATTTTTCTTGGCTCTCAACACTTCGGACCAGAGAAAAACAAAAAGTTGGAGAAAATAGATATACACAGGGAGGAGAACGAAGAGCACACTCCGGGGAATTGACACATCAGGAGCTTCAAGAGGTATGATTTGTGCCTTCATGATCTGTGTTGGTTTTGTTACTAAATGAACGTAATATGATGTATGCGTGTGCGTTTCCCGCATCTTTCTTTCATCTATTTGGCTCATGATCAATGGTGATGCACTTTTGTTCAAATATTGTTTTGATTGAGTGCTGGGAAACCCGTACTTCACTCTTCTCTTTCACAGTCTCATAGTACACGGTCTCCTACTACAAGAAAACCAACCTGAAATACACTCCATTCTCCTTCACCTTCACCCCTCCATTCTCCTTCACTTCTGCACGCATAACCCGAAACCAGTTTCATCCACCACTTCACCGTGATCAACCAAAGCCGAATGCAAACCAGATTCATTTTCCTACCCACACCCTTCTTCACAAAATTCACAGACTCTACCATCCATCGTCTAAAACATCACAACCAATCACCCATTACCCCTCACTAAACAGATTCACCTCCTCACCGTTTTCTCTATCCCCATCAAAAATCCAACCTTTCACCATACTCACTTCCACCAACACGCAGCTCGCACACAAATAAGCCAACGGCCTTCATCTTTAATCACATATTCAATACCAATATTTTCTTCTTCATTCTTCCATCCCCTTCAACCTGTTAAATCCCGAATAGCACACAAACTCTCACGTCTTCCCCAATCATTCACACCCAAATACAAAATCAGAAACAAAGAAACAGAGGAGAAAGAGAAATCGCCAGCGGCATTGCCGCCGGCGAGTCGGACTTCGAATGGGCTCAGTGATGGCAGCTCCGGCACGGTTGGGGGCGCTGTAGCGGGGCTCGGTGATGCGGATTCCAAACCTTGGTGACTCGCGCAAGAAGAAGAATGAAAGGCTTGGGATGTTTTTTTACAGAGATGAAGATTTGAAAAGATGACGATTAAAACAAGCAATCTCCCTTTGTGCTCAATAGAGGTTTGGCGCTTAAGGTCTAGGGTGAAGTACATGCGCTCAGTGGGATGGTTCCCTAAACTTAAGGATCAAAGTCACTAGAGCTATGGCTCACTTCATGATATTTCCCACAATTGGTATACAACAAGGAGTGAGAGTACCGAGGAAATAAGCAAACTCTAGTTGGGGTTCTCACAATGACCACTTGGGAAGTTCATCCACTATGGCACTGCTACACAATCCCCTCTAATTCTAAGTTACACAGACCCGGGTATAGGGCCCCACTCATGATATGCA